>Ga0308390_1001391_pt1 | contig 15692 bp, 17 predicted proteins | sample Hotspr2Sample149_FD_202358 | JGI IMG/M metagenome (GOLD analysis project Ga0308390, IMG submission 202358) | Hot spring phototrophic mat microbial communities from Mushroom Spring, Yellowstone National Park, Wyoming, United States - 20040719_149 ...
AGATCAACGCCAGGCTTGAGCGCCTTATGCGCCAGTCCTTCGAGACCATTTGGCAGGTGGCGCAGGATAAAAAAGTCTCCCTGCGTACCGCCGTTTATATCGTAGCGGCCACGCGGGTGCTCGAGGCGCGCTCAATGCTGGGGCTATATCCGTAGGAAAGTTAGGGCCCCCACAGCGCTTTGGCTTATGCTAGATGTGTGACGCTCAGCAACGCCTGGCCTCGCTACGGCAAGGTAACCCTCAAACCCTTTACCGAGCCCCTCACCGAGACCGAATGGCGACGGTTTTACGACTGCTTCCGTGATCCCGAAATTGCCGAGTGGAATGGAAGCCGCCCGCTCAAAATGCCCCTGTGGCTTTTCAAGCGGGTGGTGCTGGGTGAGGTCGGCCGGGGCGATCGGATAGGATTTGGTATCCTCGACGAACAGGGTGAGTGGTTGGGCACGGTGGAGCTGTACGAATTGAGCCACGGCGAAGCCACCCTGGGCATCCTGATCGGCGTTAAGGACCGCTGGGGGCAGGGCTATGGCACCGATGCGGTCAGGGCGGTGCTCGAGTACGCCTTTTGCAGCTTGAGGCTACAAAAGGTAAAGTTGCGCACCTACAGGCACAACCTCCGGGCCCAGCGGGCCTTTCAGAAAGCGGGCTTTCGCTATGTAGAAGCCCCACCTACCCCAGCTTTGCGCTTCAATTTTGGCCTGACCCCCAGAACTGAGTTTGTGCCTATGGAGATCAGCAGGGAAGACTGGGTCTGTCACTGACCAATTGCCCGCAACCACAGCGCACCCCTGGGGGCCAGGGTCAGGCCGGGCCTAGGCTGGGGGTCCCCCCGCAGGGGCTCGAGCCGTCGAAATAGCGAAAGCGCCACCCCCAGCACCATCTGGGCCAAGTGCATCCCCAAGCAGATGCGCTCGCCCCCACCAAAGGGCAGGTACCCCCAGGCCGGAATGCGGCCCTCGAAGCGCGCGGGGTCAAACACCAGGGGCCTAGGCCATAGGTCGGGGTGGCGGTGGGTGAGGTAGGGGCTGTAGAGGGCCAGCGTACCTGGGGGAATATGGATTCCTGCAAACTCGAGGGGCCTCGCCACCCGGCGGCTCCCAACGAAGCCGGGGGGGTACAGGCGCAGGGTCTCCTTGATGAGCAAAGGATGGCCTGCCGGGCTGTTCCAGTCGGGGTAGCAAGCCGCGTGCCATAGAGCCCAGGCCAGGGTGTGGGCAGTGGTGTCGTAGCCCGCGGCCAGACCGATCAGCACCTCTTCTGTAGGCAGATGGGCGGCCAGACCCAGGCCCCTGGCCTGCATCTCCCCTATCCGGCGGCGCACCCGCGCGAAAAGGAGGGGCCGCGGCAGCAAGGGGGCTGGAAAGGACCGTTTGAGCGGTGCCAAGAACCGGGCCAGCTCGTCCTTGGGGAACTGGCCCGCAAAGTAAACCAGGTTCAGGCTGGTCTGAACCGCCAGGGAAGCCCAGGCACCTGCTTCGAATTGGCCTTCGGGCCGAATCTCCAGCAAAGCTGATCGGATGCGGGCCTCGAGCCCCAGCAAAGCCTGAGCGTGAAAATAAGGGTTGAGGTTCTGGCGCCTGGGCTTGTGCTCTGGAGCGTCGGTGGTGATGATGCCGCCATTGAGGTAGGGCACCAGGCTGGAAAAGCTGCCCTTGGAACGAAAGGTTTCTAGGTCGGTAAGCAGCCTCCGGTTCCAGTCAGGGCTGTAGCCCACCACCGCTGGACGGCCTAGCCCCAGGCCAAATACCGGCCCCAAAGCCGCCCCTTCCTCGAGCAAGGCCAAAGGCGCCCCTGCCCAGCGGGGCAGGTGGGCAAAGCGCCCCCAGGGGTAGCCCTGAGGCTGGGGCAGTCCCCCAATCCTGTCTTCTTTTGCCACAGTGGTGCCCTTAGGATTCAAGCCCATCTTCCTTGCTCCCACCCACTATTCTATCCAGCAGCCAGCCCGCCCCATTCCAGCCCGAAAGCAAGGAAAGCGGCACACCCCCGCCCGGATGCACGGTGCCACCCACCTGCACCAGGTTGCGCATACCCGCCACCCCCCAGCCGGGGCGCAGGGCCCCCAGCAGCCCATGCGGGGCCCGCCCGTACAGGGCCCCACGGAAGGCGGTAAGGCCGTAATCCCGCGGACTCATGATCCGCCACCGGGCGATGGGCAGGGGCTGTAGCCGGGCGAGCTTTCCTAGCAGCAACCGAGCGTAGTCCTCCGCCTCTGGAGGCTGCGCCCGGCCCAGCGGAGGAGCATTCACCAGTAAAAAGGCAGCCTCGCCGTCGGTGTGCAGGTACAGGGTGGGGTTCTGGGGCCAGCCCCCGGCAGCAATCTCGCGCCACTCGGCCCGGTAGTCCGGCGAAAAATAGACGTGGTGGCCCAGCGGCAACGGCTCGCTGAGCCTCATCAGCACGGCGAAGCCCGAGACGCCTAGCTCATAGCGCGGCAAGGGCAGGCCCAGCCACTGCAAGGTGAAGTGCCGGTCGGCAGCCGAGGCATACAGCTCGGCACGGTGCCAGCCGTGGTCGGTTTGCAGCGCGCCCACACGGCCTGGCAGTCGCTGCATCCGCAGTACCTTTTGCCCAAAACAAAACCGCACGCCCTGGGCCACAGCCAGCCGGAATAGGTGATCGGCCAATGCCCGCATTCCGCCTGAGAGATGAAAGACGCCCAGCCCCAGCTCGACCCAGGCGATGTTGTGCAACACCGCTGGGGCCTGGTAGGGGTTGGCCCCCAGGTAGGTGGCAAAGCGTAGGAAAAAGGGGGTCAGATGGGGGCCCGACTGCACCAGGGCCGCCAGCGACTGAGTGGGATGGGCCTTCAGGCCATCCCGCAGGCCGTACCGCAGCAGCTGAGCCAGGCGCGGGGGAGCGCCCTCGATGAAGGTGTCCTTAGCCCCTTCGTACATCGTCCGGGCCACCTGCAACAAGCGCCGGTAGTCATGGGCTTCCTGCCTTGTGAGCTGGGCCATAGTGGCCTCCAGATCCAGTTCGGGCGCAAACACCCGCCCATCGGGCCAGGTATAGCGGGTGAGGGGCGAGACCGGCCTGAGCTCGGGCAGCGCCGCGCCAAAGGCCTGGAAAATCCGGCGGGGAATCTCCGGCAGGGTCAGAACGGTAGGGCCGGTGGGCACCCCCTCCCAGCCGATGGCCTTGCCGCCCGGCTGGTCGAACTGCTCGATAACGCTGACCTCGAGCCCCGCCTGCCTGAGCCGCAAGGCCGCCGCTAGCCCGGCAAAACCCGCTCCTATAACAATTGCTCTCATCGGCTATATTCTCGCCCTTTCCAGGTATATCTTTTTTGTCCGGAACGCAAATAGATAGGGGTGCTCAAAAGCGGGGCCAGCGGTACCAGGAAAAACTCCCACCACTCACGCCCGGTTTTGAGGTTGAGCAGCAGGCGCTCCAAAAGACCCATCCCCCCCACCAGCAGCCAGCCAGGCTCGAGCAAGGCCAGCGGCCAGCACAGGGTATAGGCCAGCAGATGCCCCAGATACGACAGGGCCAGCAGCCCGCGGCTGCGCCCGTGAAACTCGATCAGGTTCTTACCCAGACCCTCCACAATCTCAGCCAAACTGCGGTACATCCGCACTGCCACTAGGCGGCCCCCCAGGGCCAGTGCGATGCGTTGGCCTGCCGCCTTGGTTTTTTGCGCCAGCCGCACGTCCTCCAGCACCTCTCCCCGCACTGCCGCGTGCCCCCCTGCGGCCAGGTAGGCCTGGCGGGTGAAGGCCATAACCTGCCCGTTGGCTGCTGCCGCCAGTGGAAAGGGCGTCTTGGTTAGAGGGTAGGGCAGATAGCACAGCAGCACGTCGTCAATCAGCGGCAGTAGCACCCGCTCAATTAGGCTATGGGTCATCTGGCGTGGATATACCGAAACCAACCCCGCGCCTGAGCGCTGCATGTGGGCCAGCACCGCCCGCACCCCACACTCACTCCAATACACGTCGGCATCAGTAAAGATAAGCACCTCGCCCTGGGCCGCCTGGGCCAGCTGGTGGCAGGCCCAGGTCTTGCCCATCCAGCCCTCGGGCTTGGGCAGGCCGGAGATTAGGCGCAGCCGGACATCCTGACGGCTATACTGTTCCACCAGCTTCGCAGTAGCATCGGTGGAGTTATCGTCTAGGATCAGAATTTCCTGCACCCCCTGCCGCAAAAAGCCCGGCAGGGTTTCAGCCAGGTTGTGGGCCTCGTTACGGGCCGGCACCAAGAGCGAAGCGGTAGGGTGCCAGCCACATGGCTGACCCTGCCTTAGAACTGGAAATAGCGCAAGATTCAAAAGCAGTATCGAAAGCTTAAGGCCCAGCCAGGCCAGCACCCCATACTCGAGGATGTCCAGAATCGGCAGCATACGATCAAGAGGCACCTTTGCGCCCAGCTAGCCCGGTCAGTTTACCCAGCGCCACCCCCCAGGCTGCCATGCGCTCGTGGGTGCTCTTGCGCCCAGCAAGGCGCAGCTCGAAGCCCGGCAGCGGTTCTTCAGGGGGCGTGCTCCGAATCTGGCTGTCCAGCTCAGCGAGCATCTGCTCCAGCCGCTCGCGCAACAAGGGCAGGCTCGGCCCTATGGGCTCACCAAACACCAGGTAGGCCTCAGCGAACTCATGCCCGCGCAGCACCACCCTCGAGGCCACCGGCACGATGGGCACCCCAGCCTTCTCGGCAAACCAGACTACCCCCCTGTCAAGCCCGTCCAACGGCCCGGGTGGGCGCAGCTCACCTTCGGGAAACACCACCAACACCTGGCCTTGGGCCAAAGCCTTTAGCGCATCCCGGGGCCTGGCTGCCGAGACCGTCTCGAGGTAGCGGAAAAAAGCAAACTCCCGCAGGCGGCGCTCCCCTACCATGACCCTAAAGGGCTTTCCCACGTCCGAAAGCAAAACCGGCAGCAAGTAGCTGTCCCACCAGGAGTGGTGATTGCTGGATAGCACGCAGGTTGTCTGCGGCAGCGCGCCCCGCACCCACACCCCCCGCAGGCCCCGCACGACAGTGCGGCGAAACAGGGCCCTAAAGGCCATCACCAGCAGCCGCTGCCACGGTCGCATCAAGCCATCTCGAGGCCCTGAAGAAGGTGTCAAATCGCTACTAAAGAAGAAAACAAACCGCATCTTTGCCAATGATATAGCCTCACTGGGCTCATCCCATAAAGGCCCCTCATCGGCCACTCACCGTAGACCAGCCTGAGCAGGCATACCGGCCCAGGTACTGGCCCCAGGCCAGGGCGTTCATGGCCAGGCCCGAGAGCAGGGCCGCAGGCCACAGGCCCAACAGGGCCAGGCCCAGCGGAATGAACAGGGCCTCCAGGCGGTAGGCCCAGGCAAAGGCGCCATCCTGGTGCAAGGCCGGCCCCAGCCGCCGGTAGATCCAGGAAATTAGTGCACCCACCACAAACCAGCCCAGGTAGTTCTGGAAGGGCGCACCATACCAAAGGGGGTGGGGGTCTTGCCAGGTCCAGTAGCCCTGGGCGGTCATTAGGGCCTCGAGCCCCAGGTCCCAGGCCACCACCAGCAGCCCTGTGCGCCAGGGCCGCCCCCCAGCCAGCACGTGGGCTGAGAGCACCAGGGAAAACCAGCCCAGCGGCACGATCAAGGGCACACCCCCAACAGTGGGTGGTGGCGCCCCTTGGTAGGTGTACAGGCCAAAGGGAATACCGGTCTTGCTGCCCAGCAACTCCACCCCAAGACCTAAGGCGAAGGCTAGGCTGGCTAGCCACACCATCCGCACCCCCACCTGCGCCCAGCCCCACAGCAGTGCCGCCAGGCTGATGAGCAGCATCTGCACGAGGCTAATAAGGGGAAAACCCTCCGGCCACAAAGGCACCGGAATGCGCACCAGCACCGCCAGGGCCAGCAGCACCTCCCAGGGCTGCAGATGCTGCCGCAGCCACCGCAGCCGGAGCAAAGCTTCGGGCTGGGTAAGCAACCAAAGGACTTGGGCACTGGCCACAGCCGCCAGCAAAGCCCATACCCAGAGCCCAGCCGTACCGTTTAGCAAGCCGCCCACACCGCCTGCCAACAGCCCGCTCACCCCCCCCACCAGCAGCAGAACCCAGCGCCCTGGCCAAAGCAGATCGCCCCCCCACACCGCCAGCAGGGCCAGCCCGCAGCCCCACCCAGCCAGGGCCGCACCCAACAGCCCGCCCCACTCCAGCACCAGCAGCACCGCACCCAGCAGAGCCAGACCCATGCCCCCTAGCCCCCCCACCCAGCGCAGCCAGGCCGGGCCAGCCTCCGCGGGAGCTTGCCTTGGCCGTATCCGCAACAGACCCACGCCCGCTAGCAGGAAAGCCAGAGATGTGGTTATGAGCAAATCCACCCTTACCCCCCAAAGCGGGCCAGAGGCCAGCGCGACGGCCCCACTGCCAGCGCGGCCCGTAGAAAGGCCGGTATGTCTACACTGGCCATGATCTGCCAGTCCTCTAGGAGGTTAGTCTCCTCATCCAAGAAGCGCAACACCCGCTGGGGTGGATTTTTACGAAATAGATTGCTAAAGATTTTTTTGCCAGGGCTAAGCTGCTTCTCTAGCACATGCAGGAGTACGCTGTCCATCCAGGCATGCCGGCTGAAGTTTGGCTCAGGATAGAAGGGCTGCCCGGTCTGGACAAGAGCCTGGGCGATGCGCCGGGACTGCTTTTGGATGCGTCGGAAGGTATAGCCGGTAGAAGCTTTGGTGCAGCCCCCGGCCATCCCAATGTTCATTACGTGGGGGCTTGGCTGACGCACAAAAGGGGCATCGGTCATGGGGATGATGCCAAACTCGGTCTCGAGGACCTCGTAGCGTTCTAAACCCAGAAGGCCCTCGAGGTAGGCCCGCAGCTCTGCATCGTAGGCCTCTGGCGGTAGAAGCTCGCACGAGAACAGGGTGTACTCTACCAGCGCCGTCTGGACATCGAAGGGAAGAACGTACACAAAGCGCACCTCACCTTGCTGCTCGACCCGAAAATCCATAAAGGTCGCGGCCTCGGCATCAAAGGCTGGCCCGGACGCACGAACCACCCAGCCCTTAAAGTGCTGGAGCAGGTAGTGGTGGCGGGGGTTCTTGAGGGGTGGTTTGTACAGGCTGCTGAAGAGCCACCGCCCGACAAAGCGCCGCCCCTCCAGCCCTACCTCCACCCCACCCTCGCCCTCTTGGATATGGGTGATCTCACCATACTGGACCGAGATATTAGGCTGCTGCTCGATCCAGCGGTTCATGAAGGCGTAAAAGTCCAGGGACCGGATCATCTTGTAGGCATAGGGGGCAATCTGCAACCGGCGAGAAATTCCCTCACCGTGGAACCAGATTTGGTTCCATTTGCGGAAAACCACCGCCTCGAAGGGATTTTCCTCTATTTCCCAAAAACACCAGGTGCGGTCGTTGGTGGTTTTGGGAGCCCGGTCGAGCAGCAAAATGCGCTTATCCCCTAAGCCCGCCTGCACCAGGTGGTAGGCCAGGCTAAGGCCCGCCGCACCTGCACCAGCGATGATGAAGTCGTAAGGCTCGCTCACCTTCCCACAGGCTACGCTGTAACGGCCCGGATGCGCTAGCCGGGGTCACAATACACGCCGGAAAACAGACACTGCTCGAGCTCCTTGGATGCCTTCGCCAGGCAACCTGACTACGGCCTGGTTTGGTACTGCCGCTCCTTGTCCCGGTTGTCCAAGCGTTGTTTAAGCGCCTGAAGGTCGCTTCGCAGGCCGCCCAGTTCGCGTCGCACCACATTTAGGGCGCTGGCCTCGGCCAACAAGGTCACAATGTGCTGGTTCAGACTCACCCCTTCAGCCTCGGCCTGCTCTAAAAGCCGCCGGTGCAGGCGGGGGGGCATCCGCACCAGCACCCTACCGCCGTATTCGCGCTCGGTGGAGGGCAGCGGGATATCATCGCCGTGCTCGTAGGCCACCTCGAGCCACAAGCGCCGGGCATCCTCGATCATAGACAAGGCTTCTTCTGCGGTCTCACCCACCGAGACGCAACCCGGAAGATCGTTGATGGTGGCGGTGTAACCCCCCTCGGCCTCGGGAACCAGCGTGACGGGATAGCGCAGGCCCAGATAGTACTCCAAAGGCTTACGCCCGGTCGGCCTCTTCATGTGTCCTCCTCCTGTAGTAGCCTTAGCACCTGCTTGAGGTAAGTAGCCTTGACCACCTGTCCCTTGTGCTTGGGCACGGTCAGCATTCGACCGTCTGGGTGGCGAAAGATGTGATGGCTTCCACTCGAGCGCACTTCTTCAAACCCAAGGGCCTCGAGTACCCTCGCTACCTCCTCATAGCGCATCTGGGGCGGCAGACGGCGCATTTTCTCGATTAGTTTCTCGAGCTGGCTTATCTGCCCCTCTTCAAGATGATATCACGGGTAATATCATGTGTCTACCTGGTGTCTACACCCGCTTGCGGCTCAGGTCCCCAAGCAGCACCCGGGCCGCATTCCGCCCACTCGCGCCCATGATGCCCCCGCCGGGGTGGGTGCTGGCCCCGGTCAGGTAGAGGCCTTTTATGCCGGGAAAGCGGTACTCGTGGGCCCCCAGCCAGGGGCGGAACATAAACATCTGGTCGGGGGTCATCTCCAGGTGCATCACGTTTCCGGCGGGCATGGCGAACTCGTTTTCCAGCCAGAGCGGGGTCTGTACCAGCTCGGCGACAATCTTTCGGCGAATCTGGGGGTCAAAGCGCTCAAAGCTCCGAATCACGCCCTCCCTAGCCTCGGCGGCGCGGGTTTCCCACGTCCCGGAGGCCAGCTTGTAGGGGTAGTACTGTGCCCACAGCCACAGGGTCTCGCCCCCCGGTGGGGCTAGGGTCTCGTCCACCGCGCTAAAGCTCATAGCAATGAGGGGTGGGTCACGGGTGGGCTCGCCCGCGAGGTAGTCGCCGTAGGCCCGGTAGAGCTGCTGCTCGTCGGTGATGAAGAGACCTAGCCCGATGCGGGCCTCATCGGAAGGGTGGGTCTGGTAGCGGAGCTTTTCCGAAAGACCCAGCCGCAGGATCAGGCCGAAGCCGTTGCCCACCCGCAGGCCTTGGGCCGCAGCGGGGGTCTGGTCGGCAGGCAGCAGGGCCAGGGTTTTTTGGATATGCGCACCTGAAAGCACCACCCGCGCACTTACGCTCTCACCATCGGCGAGGCGGATTCCCGCTGCCTGGTTGCTCGAGACGATAATCTCCACAACCGAGCTACCCAGGTGTACCCGGCCACCTTTGGCCTCGATGGCCCGAACCAAAGCCAGCGAAAGCCCGCCCGAGCCACCCCTAGGTCGGGCCACCCCGCCCACGTGGTACAGCGGGTGCCAGAGCAAAAAAGGTGAGGAAAGCGGGTCAGAGGGCGGCGGCCCGGACTGCGCGGCCATCCAGATCAGGGGAGCCCGCACCCGCTCCTCGCTGAAATACTCCCGGGCCACCTCACCATAGGGCCGCAAAATTTGGGGCAGGCGCTTCCGCCAGTCGCGCCGGAAGCCAGCTCCTAAGACCATCTTGCGTCCCAGGTTGAGCGGGCTAGGCGAGACCAGAAAGGCCTCCTTAACCGCCTGGGCAAAGGGCAGCCAGTCGCGCATAAAGCGGCGGTAGGCCTGGCCCTGCCCTGGGTAGCGCTCGTCCAGCTCGAGGGCGGTACGTTCGGGGTCACGCCAAATGAACCAGCTCTCCTTGGCGTCGGAGGCGTGAAAGAGGGGATCGAGCTCGAGGTACTCCAGGCCGTACTTGTAGAGCTCGAGCTCCTCTACCACCGGCGTCAGGCGAATCAGGATATGGGCGCTGCCCCCTAAGTCGAAGCGGAAGCCCTGGTAGTCTATGCTCGAGACCGCCCCGCCCGGCACCTGGCGCCGCTCGAAGACCCCTACCCGGTAGCCCGCCTGGGCCAGATAGGCCGCCGCCACTAGCGCGTTGTGCCCCGCGCCCACCACTACTATGTCAAAGTCCGCCATCTCGAGCGAATAATACCCCAGCACCCATGTAGAGTGGTCTGGTAGCAAGCTCGCTCGACCTGGGGAAAGCCCGGGGTTACCTTGGCTTGGTCTGGCTTTGGACTTTCCGCAGAACGCAAATGCGGTGGCCTAAACCCCACGCAACCAGATGGCCTTGGGCAGCAGCAGCACCCGCTCGTAGGTAGAAAGTGAGGCCCGGCGGGATAGGTTATCCCATCCGTTCAGCTCGAGCTTGTCCAGGATGCCCTGATACTGCAAGGCTGCCAGCGCCACCGCCCCACGCCCGGTTCGCAGGTACTTGAGGCCAGCCAGCCCTTCGCGGTAGAGCCGACGGGCCTCCCGCGCCAGTTCACGCATCAGGGCCACGTAGCGCGGGCTGACGCAACCTCGACGCAGCTCTTCCAGGGATACCCCGTGCTTGCGCATCAGCTCAGCAGGCAGGTAAACCCGACCCAGCGCCAGGTCTTCCCCCACATCGCGCAGGCAGTTGGTGAGCTGCATGGCCTGGCCCAGCCTGATGGCTGCCTCGCGTCCGGCCTCGCCCGCCCCGCCAATGGGGGCGATCATGAGCCCCACCGTTCCAGCCACCTGGTAGCAGTAGGTGTAGAGCTCCTGTAGGGTTTCCAGGCGCACTGGGCCCAGGTCGGTTTGGAAACCCTTCTTCATGTCAGCAAACGCTTGCTTGGGAATATCCCAGCGCTGCAGGGCCCAGGCCAGGGCAGCTTCCCAGTCTGCCCTGGGCACCCCTGCGTAGGCGCGTTCGATACCAGCCCACCACGCGCTCAGATTTGCTAGTGGGCTGGGCGACGCGTCCACGGCATCATCTCCTATACGGCAGGCCGCGTACACCGCCCAAGCTCCTTTACGGGCCTCACCCCGGAACAGCAAGCTGCCGTAATAAAACGTTGTCGAGTGACGACGGATGATTGCCGATACGGCCTGCCAGTTAGGTTCCATGCCCATCTCCCAAAAGCAACCTGCAAAAACGCTGTCCAGCTAAGAATGCACCGGCTCCTCCGTGGCAACCTTTGTCCCTACCACAAATCCTACCAGCCCTTCCCGCCAGCCGTCCACCTTGAAACCGCTTTCGGATAGCGAATCCATCAGCTCGGACAGCGTGGGAAAGCGCAATCCAGCCCACTCTAGCAAGCGCTGTAGAGGACTCTGAGAATGGTGGCTGAACATAATCCAGACACGTCCGCCTGGCCTCAGCACCCTGTACAGTTCGCGTACAACCTGCTCGGGGTTGGGAAACTCGTTCCAGCTGCCCCCCACCACCACCCCATCTACCGCAGCCTTGGGCAGGGGAATGGCCTCGGCTCGAGCCAGCAGGGGTATAAAGCCTGGGTTTCCACGAGCCTTCCGCAGGGCCACTTTGAGCATGGCCGGGGAGAGGTCGAGGGCGTAAACCCGCACCGCCCCTGCCGCCAGCAAGGCCCTAGCGTAGAGGCCGGTGGAGGTGCCCAGATCCAAAAAGCCCCGCCCCTCCACTGGCCGCATCTGTTGCAGCATCAAGGCAAACTCTTCTTCCAAAGGAAAATGCCGACCCGAAAGCAGTGTGAGCGCCTGCCTGCGCCAGGTCTCATAGCCCAAGGCCGTAAGGGGGCACAGGTTGGTGCGAGCCGCCAGCGTGAGGGGGGCGTTTTTACGTTGGTCAGGAAAGAAGTGGCGCATGATGACCTCGAACTTGGGATCGATTCCTAAAAGTGAACAAAATCTGTACGTATATCCGGTCAACCCTTGACATAAGTTATACATTGACGTATCCTAACCCTCAATAGAACTGTTATGCGAAGCGACCTAGGGGTTTACACCATTGCCGAAGTGGAGGAGCGCACCGGGCTCTCAAGCGCGCTGCTCCGCCAGTGGGAGCGTCGGTACGGCTTCCCCCGGCCCGAGCGTTCACCAGGTGGACATCGCCTGTACAGCAAGACCGACCTCGAGGCCCTGCGCCACATCAAGCAGTGGATTGCTGAAGGTGTGACCCCATCCCAGGCCATCAAGCGTTACCTCGAGAGCCTAACCCAAGAGGGCCCCCGCTCCCCCGAGACCCTATCTAAGGAGCTCGAGGAAGCCTTGCTACAAGCCGACACCGAAGCGGCTGAACGCATCCTCTCGGAAGCCTACCGGCTACACCCGGTGGAAACGGTAGTGATGGAGGTGATCTCGCCCTGCCTACGCCGTATTGGGGACGGCTGGCACGCGGGCCGGGTAAGCACCGCGCAAGAGCACCTTGCCAGCACCTACCTGCGGGGCTCGCTGCAGGGGCTGCTCAGCCTGATGGGGGGCTCGCTGGGACCCACCCTGGTGGTCTCCACACTGCCTGGTGAACAGCACGAGATTGGGAGCCTGATCACCGCCTTATTCCTGCGCCGGGCTGGCTACACCGTGCACTATCTAGGGCCCAACACCCCGCTGGCCGACCTCAAGCTGTTCGCCGAGCGCACAGGAGCCAAGGCAGTGGTGCTTTCCGCAGCCCAGACCATCTCGCTGGAGTCGCTGCCACACGAAGCCCTGCGCGGCCTGGCGCCTTTGGTGGTGGTGGGCGGGCGAGCAGCAGCCAGCGACCCCCGCCTGGTTGAGCGCCTGGGCGCGCGCTACCTGGGCAACGATCCCCGTGAGCTGGCCGACAACCTCTTGGTAGCGCTAAAGGAGGCAGGTCTGCGATGAACCGTGGTAAAACCCTCGCCCACCAAGTTTCTGCGGCACAAGGAGGCTATATGAAAAAGGTACACAGGAAAGAAGTCATCTACCGGGCAGGCGACCGCGCGGACGCGCTGTACCACCTCGAGCGCGGGCTGGTACGCATCGTCGAAATACTGCCGGATGGCCGCCAACTCACCCTTCGCCACGTGCTGCCGGGGGATTACTTTGGTGAAGAAGCCCTTTCAGAACGGCAGTACAGGTACACGGCTGAGGCCCTTACCGACGCAGCCGCCTTTGCCGTGGACCCCAAGACCCTCTCCAACGACGACCTGCGGGCCCTGGCCGCCAGCCTGGCCAACCAGATGGCACAGGTACAGGCCTACGAGACCCACCTCCAGTGGGGCGAGCTGCGCAGCCGCATCTGCCGCTACCTGCTCTACCTGGCCGACACCGCTGCCCAAGGGCACGACGAGCACGGGGTCTACGTGACCGCCAGCCACGAGGAGATCGCCGACGCTACCGCCTCCACCCGCGAGTCGGTGAGCAAGCTGTTGTCGGATCTACGTCATGAGGGCCTGCTGGATACCGGTTACCGCAAGATCTACCTGATAGACCGTAAAGCCCTAGAACTCGAGGCCCAAAGCCGGATGTTGCAAGCTGTCTGAGGTGGGGGTGAAGGTTCTTCTCGTCGGCGGCAGCGGCTATGTGGGGAGCCACATGGCCCAATACCTGCGGGACCAAGGCTACCAGGTTACGGTGGCCTCGAGGCGCGGGGAGGGGCCCCTCGAGGGGGTGCGCTACGTGATGGCCGATGCCGCCAAAAACGAGGGTCTGCTCGAAGCAGCCCAGGGTCAGGAAGCGCTTATCTACCTGGTAGGTATCATCCGCGAACGGGGCGACCAGACCTTTCGACAGGCCCACGTAGAGGGGGTGCGCCACAGCCTTGCCGCCGCCAAAGCTGTTGGCATCTCTCGTTTCGTGCACATGTCTGCCCTAGGTACCGCCCGCGGCACCGGCAGCCGCTACTTCGAGACCAAGGCTGAGGGGGAGGAACTGGTGCAGGCCTCTGGCCTAGAGTGGACCATTCTGCGCCCAAGCCTGATTTTTGGCCAGGGCGATGAGTTTTTTGGCGGTGTGCTGAAAGGCCTGGTGATCGCGCCCATACCCTTCATTCCCCTTATTGGCGACGGCAGCTTCGTCTTCCGCCCCATCTGGGTAGGGGACGTGGCGATGGCCTTCGAGCAAGCCCTAAGGCGTCCCAGCACCATCCAGCGCAGCTACAACCTGGTCGGGCCTAAGGAGTACACCTTCCGCGAGATGCTGCTTTTGGTGCGCGATACCCTGGGCTCACGCAAACCCCTGCTGCCGATTCCCCTGGCTCTGATGAACCTGGTGGTTCCCCTTATCTCTCCGCTACCCTTCAGCCCCATCACCCAGGACCAGTATCTTCAGCTAAAGATGGGCAACACGGCCGATCCCGCGTATATGCGCCACGCCTTCAACCTGGAGGAGCGTGTCCTGGAAACGGAGCTACCCAGTATCCTTCTGGCTAAACGGTTGGTCGGTGCTTAGTCTGAAATACTGTTGAAAAACTCACGCGGGTCTAACCTGGGGGCGTGACCAAGTACCGGCCCTACCTGATCAAAATGCATCACCCCCACAATCCCCTCAAACGTTTTGAGGAAGCCCTCCCACGCAACCGCGATAGCCTGCTCAGGTTATGGGCCACCCTAGCCCCCCATGTCCGCGCCTCCGACCCTGCGCGCTACTATGCCGTGCAGGAGGCCCTCGAGCTCGACTTACCCTTCAACCTCCTGGTTCTCTATGTGTTCCGCGAATGCCGCCGAGCACTAGAAGACAGCCCTGCCCAAGAACGACTCGCCGAGTAGACCTCTGCTTTACCCATTTACAGGGAACCCAGCTTGTAGGCCCCCCAAAACAAAAGGCCAGCCAGGAAAAGACCCAAAAGTAGCCCCATGACAACACCTGCCTGGCTTACCACAAGACCGGCCAGCACCAGCAGCCCGCTTACCAGCCAGACCACCGCCACAGTCTTAGCCGGGTTTTGCAGGTAGAGTTGATCCAGCCGGTCGTAGGTGTGGTCGCGATCACCGTCAAAAATGGGCTTACCCCGACGCCAGCGACGGATAATGCCCGCAGCCGTGTCATAAAGGGGGAAGCTCACCATAACTAGGGCAGCTAAAAAGGCGGCCCAGCCCTGGCCCACTGCCACCAGCAGCAACATGGCCAACAGATAGCCGATGCTCAGGCTACCGCAGTCGCCCATAAAGGTTTTGGCTCGAGGGTAGTTCCAAAGCAAGAAGCCCAGCAGACTCCCGGCCAGCACCACCGCCAAAGGGGCCTCGCTCGAGCTTTGCCACAATAGCGCAGCCATCCCCACAGCAGAAATGAGGGCATTTCCAGCAGCCAGGCCATTCATGCCGTCAATCAGGTTTACCGCGTTGGACATTAGCAGTACCAGCACCACGCTCAACAACATTCCTAGCCCACCCAAAAGCGCCCAATAGTGTAGGCCCAGCGCGAACCCTGCCATCAGCTCGGCCAGCAAGCGCAGCCTAGGCGAAAGGCTAAAACGGTCGTCCAGGGCACCGGTAAGGGCAATGAGCAGCAACCCTAACAAAGCCCAGCCAGAAAGCACCTGGCTGTAGTAGCCCCAGACCAACACGCTGGCCACGATGCCCACGCCCCCAAAGCGCGGGGTAGGTAGGGCATGGATCTTGATTGCACCCGGTCGGTCGACAATGCCCAGGCTACGGGCAACCGGAATGCTCACCCCCACCAAGACAGCAGCCGTCAGCGTTGCTAGCAAAGCCAGTAGCAGTTCATCCCCCATACACGCCCTTCCGTCATGTGTGTGGACTGGGCCAGGCTTGACCGAACCCTTTGCTTACCTAGCATATGGGCTGGCTGAGCAAAGCGACGTTTGTTTGCCACTTTATGAAAACCAGCATAGGCCGTAACCTACAGCGTTACCTAGCGTTAAATACCTTAAAGGTTTGCTTAACGTTGATCTAAAAAAACTCTTTTCTTATCCGTATATCGTTTGTAACGGCTGAGGTTATTTCATCGTTTTCTTATCTATACCCCTGCGGCCAGTCTAAGCTTGGCACCCTCACCCCTAAGGAGTTCCCCATGAGGCGACTGTATCTTCCTA
>Ga0308390_1001398_pt1 | contig 15635 bp, 15 predicted proteins | sample Hotspr2Sample149_FD_202358 | JGI IMG/M metagenome (GOLD analysis project Ga0308390, IMG submission 202358) | Hot spring phototrophic mat microbial communities from Mushroom Spring, Yellowstone National Park, Wyoming, United States - 20040719_149 ...
AAAACATTAGGTAAAGATTTAGAAATATTTAAATGAAAATAAAAACTTTTGAAGGTAATGTAACATTTCCTAAAGGTTTTCTGGCAGCAGGATTGAATTGTGGCTTGAGAATAAAAAAACCAGATTTAGCTTTAATTTATTCAGTAAAAAAATGTATTGCAGTAGGAGCATTTACAAGAAATAAATTTCAAGCAGCACCAATAATTGTTTCAAAAGAAAATATTAAAAATCCTATTCAGGCTATAATTGTTAATAGCTCCAATGCTAATGCCGGAACAGGTGAAAAAGGTATAGAAGATGCTAAAAAAATGTGTTCAATAACTTCTTCATTCTTAAATATAAACGAAAAAAATGTTTTAGTATTTTCAACAGGCGTTATCGGAAAATTTCTTGATATGAAAAAAATTGAAAAAGGAATTAAAACTTTAATCCCATTATTAAGCAATAGATATAATCAAACAGTATCAAGCGCTATTTTAACAACAGATAAAATGATTAAAGAATGCGCAGTAGAATTTAATATAAAAAACAAAAAAGTTAGAATTGGATCTATTGCGAAAGGTTCAGGAATGATTGAACCTAATATGGCTACAATGTTATGTTTTATTACCTCTGATGTTAATATTAAAAAAAGCGTTTTAAAAAAATTATTTTTAAATGCTATTGAAAATAGTTTTAATCTAATAACTATTGATGGCGATATGAGCACAAATGATGCGGTTGTTATGTTGGCAAATGGTATGGCTGAAAATAATATAATTGATAAAACAAATTCAAAAGAGGCTAAAATTTTTTATGAAAATCTTCTTTTTGTAATGAAAAGAATAGCTTATCTTATTGTTAAAGATGGCGAGGGGGTTACAAAAGTAATTGAAATTATAGTTAAGAATTGCTCAACAAAAGAAAAAGCAAGGATTATAGGAAAGAGGATAGCAAATTCAATGTTAGTTAAAACTGCTATATATGGTGAAGATGCAAATTGGGGAAGAGTTCTGGCAGCTTTAGGCTCTACTCTACAAAATTTTGATAGAAAAAAAGTTGTAATAAAATTTGGTAATTATATTATGTTTAAAAACGAAAAACCCGTAAAATTTGATGAAATCGCTCTTAAAAATTATTTAAAGAATAATGAGATAAAGATTACAGTTGATTTGAACGAAGGTAAAGAATCTATTTCAATTTTAACAGGCGACCTTACAGAAGAATATATTAGAATAAATGCAAAATATAGGAGTTAAATTTTTATGGAAGATTTTATAAACAAAGCGAAAATATTGCTTGAGACTTTGCCTTATATAAAAGAGTTTTACAATCAGATAATGGTTATAAAGATTGGCGGTGAGCCAATGATAAGCGAAGTTATAAAAAAGAATATAGGACTTGATTTAGTTTTAATGAGATATGTTGGAATAAAACCGGTTGTTGTTCACGGCGGTGGAAAACAGATTACTGAACTTATGCATAAATTGAATAAAAAATCTATTTTTATTGACGGATTGAGAGTAACCGATAAAGAAACAATGAATATAACAGAAATGGTTTTAACAGGAATGATAAATAAAGAACTTGTTGGAATTATAAATCAGGAAGGAGGAAATGCAGTTGGAATCTCTGGAAGAGATGCCAATCTTATAATAGCTGAAAAACTTAAATCAAAAAATAAAACTGATTACGGATATGTTGGCAAAATTGTTAAAGTAAATCCTGAAATTATTCTTTCTTTAATTGATAATAATTTTATTCCTGTTATATCACCTGTTGGAACAAGTATTAAAGGGGAAGCATATAATATAAATGCTGACACTGCTGCAAGTGCAATCGCGAGTGCTTTAAAAACTGCTAAACTTTTAATTTTAACAGATGTTAGAGGTATTTATAGAGAAGTTAACAACGAAAATTCTTTTATACCCACGATAAAAAGGGAGGAATTAAAGAAGCTTATTGATAAAAAAATAATAACAGGCGGAATGCTACCAAAAGTTGAAGCCTGTATAAAAGCATTAGAAAAAGGAGTTAAAAAAACTCATATAATTGATGGTAGAATTCCACATTCATTAATACTTGAAATTTTTACAGAAGCAGGCGTCGGAACAGAAATCGTGTAAGAATTTTATTTAAGAAACTTCCTAATGAAAACCAACTAAAATTCCACATAGCTCCTTGCTCACTGGGCTGAGGCAACTTCTTTAAAGTATCCCTCCGTCCCTAACAATTACTAACAATTAAAACACTAACAATTAAAACAATCTTAAAATATTGACTTCCTTTAAATTTTATATTAAATTCTCTTAAATGAAAAAATTATTTTTCCTATTTATCTTAATTTTTGTTTCCAAAATTTATTCATACAAAGGACCATTTTATGTTGCAACTACCGGAAATGATACAAACAATGGTTCTTTTACTAACCCTTTCAAAACAATTCAAAAAGCAATTAATACTATTACATCAGGCACAACTTCTGCTACAAACCCTATATGTTTTATAAAAACTGGTATATATAACCAAAATATAATTATTTATTCAAATAAAAATACCTACATTAAAATTACTGCTCTTTCAAATTATAATCCACCTATTATACTCGGAACAAATATCTCTATATCTAATTCACCAAATGTAATAATTTCCAATCTTATAATAAAAAAATTTAAAACAAATTTTATTAAAATTATTAATTCAACAAATATTAAAATTTTTAACAATACTTTCGCTTCTAATTATGGAATAAAAATTGAAAATTCAACAAATGTTATCCTAACAAAAAATAAAATATTTAATCAAACAAATGGAATTTTTATAAAGAATTCTAAATCTATTTCACTAATTACAAACAATATTTTAAAAAACAACTACGGAATCAAATTGGAAAAAACAATTTCTAATATAATAACTCGCAATTCTATATTCTCAAATTTTTATGGAATTTTTGAATATAATTCAAGTAATAATATAATTCGTTCAAATTATTTCTTTGGCAAAACCCAATCGCTCGGAATAAAAATTTCAAATTCTTTTAATCCTAAAATTTATAAAAACTTTTTTAAAGAACAGAAAAATTATAGTATCTACTCCATTAATTCTTTTAATATCCAAATAATAAATAACACAATTATTAAAAGTTTAACAAACTCTGCTATTTTTTTAAGTTCTACTTCAAACTGCAAAATTATAAATAATATTTTTCTCTCAAATAAACAATTCGCAATAGAAAATTATGGCTCAAGTAATCAGGTTTTAGCCTCTTATAATATTTTTTATGGTAATTTAAAAAAAGATTTCACAAATATTTCAATTGGAAATGGAAATATCTTTGATAACCCTTTAATTGATATAAATTCAGGTTTGATTAAAATGGTTATAAGCCCTGCTGTTGATTCAGCAACTAATATTCCAGAAATAACAATTAATCCCAATTGCCAGCCTGATATAGGATTTATGGAATATGCAGAATGTTTAACAGCCCCTTCATCTGCTCCAACTCTTAATGTAAAAGCTTTAAATTGCTGTGAAATTTTATTAACTTGGAATGATTTACCAAATGAATCATCTTATACGCTTTTTAGAAATTTTATAAATGATACAAACAGTGCTATAAAAATCGCTGGCTTGAAATTTAATATTTTAAGCTATGTTGATAAAAATTTAGAACCTGAAAAAGAATATTACTATTGGATTAAAGCATACAATAGACTTGGTGAATCACCATTTTCTGCTTATAAAAAAGATATAACTAAATCAATCTATTACCCATTAGAATTTAAAATATTCCCAACTTATTTTAATCCTTCAAAAGATAAATACGCAAAAATTTTCTTTTCAGATGAAACTTTAAATTATGAAGTCCAAAGTATAAAAATATATAATTTTGATGGTGACATTTTAAGAGAATGGAATGAAAAAATAAAAGGCACAAAATTTATAGAATGGGATGGAAAGGATAAAAACGGTAAGGAACTAAAACCAGGTGTTTATATAATCCATATAACAGGTATGGATTTAAAATATAATGTTACTTTTGATAGAAGGATAAAATTTGTAATAATAAAATGAAAAGAATAATTTTAATATTTATAATTTTTTTAAATTACAAATTGAATGCGACAGAAATTTTTGATCTTGATGCATATTCTGCAAGAAGTTTTGCTCTCGCCGAAATAGGCTCAACTTTAGAAAATGATATTTCTTCTTTTAATTTAAATCCAGCCATTTTAGGAACTTTAGAATATAATTCCTTTGATTTCTCTTATATGTTCTGGATTGAAGATATAAATATTATAAATTTTGAAACTGGTATTCCCTTTAAAAGCATTGGTAATTTTGCTTCTGGTTTTACTTATATTGGATTTCCTGATTTCCAAAATTATGATGAAACAGGTAAACAACTTTCAAGTTTATCCTGTAATGATTTGCTTATAAATTTTGGATTTGGAAATAAAATTATGAATTTTCTTTATTATGGTTTCTCATTAAATTATATTAAAATTTCATTAGGTGAATATTCTTCTAAAGTATTTGCTTTGAATTCTGGAATTTTATATAGAACAAAAATTTCAGGAATAACTAAAAGTATTGATAAAAATTTTAATATTGGTTTTTCTATTTTTAAAGGTTTAAATTCTTTAAAATTTATTGAAGAAGAAATTACAGCTTTTTGGCGAATAAAAGCAGGGATTAAATATGATTTTTTAAATATAGAAAATTTAAAAAATTCTTTTCTATCAGAGTGGACAATAAATTCTTATACAGAACCAAAATTTTCAACAGGGATTGAAATCTGTTTGTTTGATTATTATAATTTAAGAATAGGTTATATATTTAAAAAAGATTTTTTGCATAAATTGAATTATGGAGTTGGAATTATAGAGAAAAGAGATGGTTATAATTTAATTTTTGATTATTCATATATTCCATTTAAAAATTTTGGCACATCGAATATTATTTCGTTAAAAATAGAATTTGACAAAATTTTAAAAAAATCAATTGAAAAGGAGAAAAAATGAATCTTGAATTTTTTATTGCGTTAAAATACTTGCGTTCAAAAAAACATAATAAATTTATTTCAATTATAGCAGGAATATCTATTTTTGGAATTGCAATTGGAGTTATGGCTTTAATAACTGTTCTTTCTGTTATGAATGGTTTTCAGGATACAATTAGAGAAAAAATAATAAATACTGGTTTTCATATTTACATAACAAGTTATGGCAAAGAGAGCATAGTTGAGAATTATGAAGATATAATTAAAATAATAAAAGAAGCAGGTATAGGTGAAGTTATTACTCCATTTTTTAAAGGACAGGTTATAATAAAATCAACTGAGCAAAGGATAATGGGAATTGATTTTTTTGGAATTGATAAGTATTTAAATAAAAAAGATAAAGAATTTAGAAATAGTGTTAAAATAGTAAAAGGGGATTTTGATTTAAGCAGACCTTATTATATTCTAATAGGGAATGAGCTTGCAAATTTTCTTGATGTTAAAGTTGGCGACGGAGTTGATATTATTTCACCTCAAGGTGGAAAATATAAAATTTCAGGAAGAATAGCACCTGTTATGAAAAGATATATTGTTAAAGGCATATTTAAAACAGGTTATTATGACTATGATTTAAAATTAGCTTTTACTTCACTTGAATCACTTCAAATTTTATTTAATAAACCTAAAAAAGCCTGGGGAATTGGTATAAAAATAAAAGAAATATTTTCAGCACCGCAAATTGCAATTAAATTAAGAAAAATTTTAAATTATCAGTTTCAAATATTTACTTGGAAAGAATTAAATTATAATCTTTTTACAGCATTAAAAAATGAAAAAAGTATGATGGGATTCATAGTTTTTTTGATAATAGTTGTAGCATCATTTAACATAGCAAGCACTCTAATTATGCTTATGATGGAAAAGAAAAAAGAGATAGCAATCTTAAAAGCTATGGGCGCAAGTTCTAAACAGATTACAAATATTTTTCTTTTGAATGGCGTTATGACAGGAAGTCTGGGAATTCTAATTGGTCTTTTTTCAGGAATTATATTATCATTAAATTTAGAAAAAGTTTTTAGTTTTATAGAAAATGTTGTGAATTTTATATTAAAAATTTACTTTAATATTTTTAGCAAATTCTTAAGCATATCATATCCTGGGAAATTTGAAATTTTAGCAAAAGATGTTTATTATCTTGAGAGCTTGCCTATAAAAATAATGGCATCTGATATAATATCAATCTGTATTGGTGCGGTTTTAGTGATTTTTATTTTCTCATATTTTCCTGCAAAACAAACAACAAAATTTAAACCAATGGAGATAATAAGAAATGAGTAATGAGATTTTAATTGTAGAAAATTTGCATAAATATTTTCAGTCAGGCGGAACCATATTAAAAGTTTTACAGGGAATAGATTTAAAAGTTTTAAAAGGTAGCATAGTAACAATAACAGGCGAATCTGGAGTTGGTAAAAGCACTTTGCTTTCATTGATAGGTGGAATTGATACCCCAACAGATGGTAAAATAAAAATAAAAGGTTTAGATATAACTGAATTAAATGAAGAAGAGCTTAGCAAATTTAGAGCTGAAACTTTGGGGTTTGTTTTTCAATTTCATTTTTTATTGCCAGAGCTTACAGCATTAGAAAATCTTTTTGTTCCTTTTTTGATAAAAGGTTATAAAAATAGAAATAATTTTTATAAAAAATCAATTGAATTATTGGAAGAGGTTGGATTAGAAAAAAGATGGCATCATAAGCCGTCAGAACTTTCTGGTGGTGAATGTCAGAGAGTTGCATTGTCTCGTGCTTTAGTAAAAAATCCAGAAATAGTTATAGCAGATGAACCAACCGGTAACCTTGACGAAAAAAATAGTAAAGTCGTTATTAAACTGATTAAAAATCTTAATAAAAAATATGGAAATACATTTATAATTGCCTCTCATAATTTAGAATTCACCAAAATATCTGATGAATCCTATGTTATAAAAAATGGTAAAATTTATAAATTGTAATTAAATCCAAATCAAATTTTGTGGATAGAAAAAATTAATTTTTTTAAAATTTCAAATCTAAAATAAAATCCAGTTTTTATATAATTGCTCTCAAAATAAGATTTTATTTTTAAAAAATTTTCTCTTTTCTTTTTAATCTTTATACTGGATTGTAAATTGGAAGAAATAAATCTTAATAATATTTTTCTATTTTCTCATTTAAAAAATTTGCCAATTGGATGTAAGGAGTTTTTTGTTGTGATTTGAAAAACCTTAACAACATTTTTAAGGTTAATCCTTTTCTAAATATTGCTTTTATAATTCCCTCATCCCATAATTTGTCATTTTCTAAAATTTTTCTCCAGTTCCTTAGGTCTAAATCTTTAATCTCTTTAAAACTTTCTTCAGGATTTTTATCAAAATTTATTTCTGGCAATTCAGGTAAACTCTCTTTCCATTGCTTTAGCCATAAAAGTATTTTATCCCAAGGTTTAGGGCAGGTTAAGTACTCAAATAATTCTCTACCATAAAAAAGATAAAGTTTAACTCCATAAAATTCTTCAAGTTTCTTTAATTCTTGAAGATAATAATTTTTGTTTTTGTAAAGTTCCGGGTCAATAAAATACATAATCCCTACAAGTGCTGAACTGTGTTTATTAAACAAAATTTCAAGTTTCTTTTCAAAATTAGATATCTGTCCTCGTTTCTTTGTAGAATCGTGGTCATCTCTTATCTTCTGCTCAATAAAATAAAATTTTTTATCATCTGTAAAATATTGATCTAATGATAATGTTTCGCCGTTTTTATTTACTATAATTTTGGATAAACTTTTAAAACCAAGCATTTTTAATATCTCTTCTATTATTTCCTCAAGTGCATCACCCATACGGATTTCATGAGATTGTAAGAGGTGCTGCAAGCACTGATTTAAAATGTCTTCTCCTTTTAGCAGACTAAACCTTCCAATATAGAATTCTTTTTCAGCGATTATTCTAAGTATCTCTTTCTTTCTATCTTGTAAAATATGTTTATTCATAATTGCACAAAATTTATTACTATTCATCATTTTTATTCACCAACCCTTTTAAAAATTCTCTTTCAATTATATTTGATTTTATGGCTTGCTCATAAAAATCAATCATTAAGTTATACTCTTTGAACTCAAATCTTTTCCTATATCGTGCATATGGTTCCATATTTATTTTCTTTTCAAATTTATCTTTGTATTTTTCCGGACCAATTATTGCAAAATTTAAATTAAAAGGTAGTAATTGGAGACATCTATTTAGCGCTTCAGAAAGTGTTCCTATTGTATCTATGACCTCAAATGCAAATTTAGGATATTTAAATCCTTCTTTATTAAACCATATCACATCTATTTTCTTTACTACATCAACTACCTCGGGATATGTAAATATAGGAATTTCAGATAAAGTAGCAATTTGATTTAAAGGGATACCTTTAAAAATTTTTGTTTTATCAGGTGTATATGTCAAAAGTCCTTTAAAATTACCCAATTCTAAACAGATTCCTTCTATATAGGAATGCATTCTTTCTTTTTCTTCTGATTTTGGTTTTTCTTCCTCTTGGTAATCTTTTAATGCATAAATTCCCAATCCTATTTTCTTAAAATTCCTGTTATTTTTAATTTCTCTATATAGGACACCTCTTATCCCTGCTTTCCATTCTTTGCTAACTTTAGCGGCTGGATAATACTTTTCAATATTTTCATAAATTTGCTCCCAAGTTGCAACACCATTAAATTCTTCTAAAACTTTTTTAATCGCTTCTACTTTTGTAATTATTTTAGCCTCCATCTTCTTAACTCCTTATTTTGCAATTGTAAAAAATAAGGCGGATCAATAAATACCATATCAAAAATTTCGTTATCTATTTTTTTAAGAACTCTAAAAGTATCTCCTAAAATAACTTTATTTTTAATTTCTTCGGTTTGATACTTTTCTATTTCGTCTTTATCTTCTATTACTAAATTTATATTGAAATTTAGAGCACCATCATTTTTAAACAAAATTTCTTGTGAAATTTCTGTTTCAGTCATTCTTTTTCTCCTTTGTAAAATAAAACTTTTTAATTACATCAACTCAATAAATACATACTAAAAAATAACCAATATATTACTAACTTAAATTCGTCCCTATTACATAAATGAAAAATCTCTTTTATAAATTTTTGTCAAGGCTTTAAAACATTCTAAATTTCCTACTAATATTTTAATTCTTTTAAAAGTAAATTCAAGTTGAAAATAAAATCTATTTAATTTAAATTTGACATTTTAACAAATTTTTATAATATAAAAAATCATTCTTAAGGAGTGATTGATAAATGATACCGATAAGCAAGCCTACAATAGTTAGAAAAGATTTAGAATATGTTTTAAATTGTTTAATTACTGAAAAATTAGAAGAAGGGAATTTAGCAAAAGAATTTGAGAAGGCTGTTTCAGATTATTTAGGTATAAAATATGTAGCAGCGGTTAATAATTTCACTTCTGCCTTACATTTGGCATTGCTTTCACTTAAAGTAACAGAAGGTGATGAAATTATTATCCCTGCTTATTCTGATTTACCAATTATAAATGCAATCAATTATGTTAAAGCCAAACCTGTTTTGGTTGATGTTGATATTGATACTTATTCAATTCAAAAAGAGAAAGTGCTTGAGAAAATAACAGATAAAACAAAAGCAATAATAATTACTCATAATTTTGGTATTCCTGCTGATATAACAAATTTTAGTGATTTTAAAATTCCAATAATAGAAGATTGTTCTTATGCTTTTGGAGCCGAGATTGCACCTGATATTCATAACGAAGAAATTAAAAAGAAAGTTGGAAATTTTGGTTTAATTTCAATTTTTTCTTTTGATACAGATTGTATAATTACAACCGGCAATGGTGCTATTTTATGTTCAAACTCACGAGATTTAATAAATGAAATTAAAGATTATAAATTTAATAATAATAAAAAATTAGATGAATACAAAATTAAATTTGATTATAGATTTCCTGATATTTGTGCTGCACTTGGTTTAAGTCAACTTAAAATTGTTGATAAACTTATTGGACGCAGGCGTGAAATTGCAGATTTCTACAATAATAAATTTATGAAATCAAAATATAAAATTCATAAAGAAATTTCAGGCAAAAAAAATGTTTATTCAAAATATGTTCTTTTAATAGAAGGTAGCCTTGACAAACTTATTGAATACTCTAAAAAACATAAAATTCATTTAAAAAGACCAATTGAAAACCCAGCTTATATAATTTTAAAAAAAGACCCAAAAGAATTTCCAAATTCTGAATATTTATATCGTAAACTTGTTCAAATTCCCCTTTACCCTACTTTAAAAAATAAAGAAATAGAATTTATTACTAATACTTTGTTAAAGGTTTTATAATTATGTATGAACTAATGATAGAAGATTATTTTTCAGCGGCACATAGTTTAAAAGGTTACAAAGGAAATTGTGAGAGACTTCACGGACATAACTGGCGTGTCCAAATTTTTGTTAAAGTTAAAAAACTTGATAATATTTATTTAGGCATTGATTTCAGAATTTTGAAAAAAATTTTAAAAGAAACTTTAGAATTACTTGACCATAAATATTTAAACGAAATTGAATTTTTTAAAAAATATAATACATCAACTGAGAAAATAGCAGAGTTTATATATATTCAAGTTGATAAAAAATTAAAATTATATAAAAATGTTAAATTAGAAAAAGTTATATGCTGGGAATCTGCAAATAGTTATGCTGCTTATTTTAAATAAAAAAATTTAACAAAGGCAAAATATTCTGCAGGAAATTTCTGAAAGAAGATAAAAGTATTGACAAAAATTTAGTATTTTATATTTTAAAATAAATTTAAAAAGGAGGTGTTTTATGGTGCTTAAGAGATACGAAAAGAACCCAATAATTAAACCCATTTTAGAGCATCCTTGGGAGTCTTATATGACATTTAATTGTGCTGCAATTGAGCTTGAAAACAAAATTCACATAGTTTACAGGGCAAGGGGAGTAGCAGGCGGCATTTCCCGTTTAGGTTATGCTGTAACATCGGATGGCTTTAACATTGAGGAAAGGCTTGAGCATCCTATTTATCTGCCTGACCCTGAAAATGATTTAGAAATGTTTGGCTGTGAAGACCCAAGAATTACAAGAATTGGTGACACTTTATATATGTGCTATACAGCCTTTGGAATGGTTCCAGGACTTACTAAAAGAAGAATAAATTCTGTTCAACTGGCAATTACAACTATTAAAGTTAAAGATTTTTTAAATCGGAAATGGAATAAATGGAGCAAACCTATATATCCTTTTCCTAGAGTGGACAATAAAGATTCTTTTATACTTTCTGAGAAATACAAAGGCAAATATGTTTTATATCACAGGATACCTCCTCATATATGGATAGCGTATTCAAAAGATTTAAAAGACTGGTATAATTTAAGGATAATAATGCAGCCTAAATATGATTGGGAGTATGCAAAATTAGGTGGTGGTGCGCCATCAATTAAAACAAATGAAGGCTGGCTTTTTATATATCACGCTGTTGATAGAAATTACACATATAGACTTGGTGCCGCTTTAATAGACTTAGAAAATCCTGAAAGAGTAATAAAGCGAGCAAAAGTTCCTCTACTTTCACCTGAAACCCCGGAAGAGAAAACAGGGGATGTCGGGAATGTAACATTTACTTGTGGCGCAGTTGTGAAAAATGATACTTTGTTTGTTTATTATGGCGCTGCTGATACTGTTATAAATGTCGCTACCGCTAAATTGTCAGATGTAATTGATTTTGTTAAAAAAGAAGGCGAATAATTAAATTAAAATATTTTTTAATAAACTTTCTAATGCAATAAGCCCAAATTAGTTCTAATAACTATTTTAATGTTGAATTTTAAAATATAAAATTATAAATTAAAAATCATTTGTAGGGCACCCTTAAGGGTGCTTTTTTAAAATTGAAAAGTGAAAAATGCAAAATATAAATTGAAAAATAGAAATTTAAACAAAGGAGTTTACAATATGATAAGACCAAATTTTGAGAAACAAGGAGGACTTGTTCCTGTAATAGCTCAAGATTATCAAACAGGTGAAGTTTTAATGCTTGCATATATGAACGAGGAGGCATTTAACAAAACATTGGAAACAGGGAAAGTTCATTATTTTAGCAGGAGTAGAAATAAATTATGGTTAAAAGGTGAACAATCAGGACATTTTCAAATATTAAAAGAAATGTTTATTGATTGTGATGAAGATTCTATTCTTGTAAAAATTGAGCAAGTTGGCGGTATCGCCTGTCATACAGGTAATAGAAGTTGTTTTTATAGAAAGTTAGTTTAAAATGAAAAAATTTAAAATATTAATTTTATGCTTCTTGATATTTTTTGAGTGTGCTAAAAGTGACCAAAAGAAAGTAAAAGTTGAAGATTTTGTTGCCCCTGAAGATTTAAGACGCGAAGCAGAAGGACCTATTGAAACAGAATATGGCGTAAATTTTTCTATCTATGCACCTAATGCAAAATTTGTATCTGTTGTTGGAGATTTTAATAATTGGATTGATAATAGACATGTAATGAAAAAAAATATTTATGGAGTTTGGAGTATTACTATTCCTTTGAAAAAAGGGATTTATTCTTATAAGTTTAATTTAGATGGATTATGGATTATAGATAAAAAAAATCCAAATACAGTTGGAGATAAATTTGGTGATATTCGTTCTGTAGTAGAAGTAAAAGAAGGAGTTAAATTTTATGAAGAGCCAATATACTCAGGTTATACAGATTCATTTGAACCGCAAGTAAGCAGGGATGGTATTCTTTTCACTTTTAAAGATAAATTTGCAAATAGAGTTTCAGTTGCAGGAACATTTAATAATTGGGAAAAAGATGAATATTTTATGAGCAAAAATCAAAATGGTGTTTGGTATATTAAAATTCAACTTCCTCGTGGGAGATATTATTACAAATATAATGTTGATGGCGAGTGGCATTATGACCCTAAAAATCCATTAAAAGAAGATGATGGTTATGGAAGTTATAAATCAATTTTAGAAGTTAAATATGATATTCAGGACAGGCCTTCGGCTCCTATTATAATTGATTATCGAATTGTTAGATTTGAATATTATAATAAAGATTTGCCTTCGGATGTAGAAATCTATGTTGTAGGAGATTTTAATGACTGGGAAATTGGCAAAACAGTAATGAGGGATGATGATTTTGATAAAATTTGGTTTGCAACTGTTAGATTAAAACCTGGAAAATATTATTACAATTTTGTGATTAAAGACCAAAAATTTTTAGACCCTGCAAATTCTGAAACTGAAACTTTAGTAAATGGTAAAGAAGTTTCTGTTTTAAAAGTTGAATTCCCTAAAAATATGTTTAATGTTAAATTTTCAATACGCAATGATAAAGCAAAAGAGATATATCTTGTAGGCGATTTTAACAATTGGAATCCAGAAGTTGATAAAATGTTGAAAGATGAGACAGGATTATTTTATATAACTAAATTTTTAGCTGCTGGGGAATATGCTTATCAATTTATAATAGATGGGAGATGGGAATTAGACCCAAACAACAAGTGGACTGTTATGGATTTAAATGGTGATTTAAATTCTTTTTTAAAGGTAGGTGTAAAATGAAAGAGCGAGTAGTTATAATAGGGGGTGTAGCTGCTGGAATGGGCGCTGCCACCCAAATAAGAAGAAAAAACCCTGATATTGAAATTTTCGTTTTTGAACAATCCGAATTCGTTTCTTACGGATTGTGTGGAATGCCATTTTTTATCTCAGGTATTATTAAAAATTACGAAGATTTAATAGTTTATAAACCATCATATTTTAAAACAAATCGTAATATAGATGTTTTTACAAAACATAGAGTTGAAAAAATAGATATTGAAAAAAGAGAAGTTATTGTCTCAAATTTAGAAGATGGAACGGAAAAGAATATAAGTTGGAGCAAATTATTAATTGCAACTGGTGCCAGAGCAAGAAAATTAAACATTGAAGGTTCAAATTTAAAAAATATTTTTACTTTTAGAGATTTAAATTCAGCAATATTATTAAAAAATTTTATAAATGAGAGAAAGCCCAAAAAATGTGCTATAATTGGAAGCGGACTTATTGGACTTGCCCTTGCCGAAGCCTTTGTTTTAAATAATATTAAAACTTATGTTATTGAAAAAGAAGAAAAAATCCTTCCTATATTTTCAAATGATATGAGCGAAATTGTTCTAAAAGAACTTCAAAAAAATGGAGTTGAAGTTTTTACAAATTCAACTGTAAATGCGTTTATTGGAAAAGAAGAAGTTGAAAAAATTTCAGTAAATGAAAAAATATTAGATGTTGATTTTGTTCTGTTAAGCATAGGAGTTATTCCAAATATAGAATTGGCAAAATCTGCAGGAATTGAAATAAATTCTTTAGGTTGTATTAAAGTTAACAATAAAATGCAAACATCAGTTCCTGGTATTTATGCAGCAGGTGATTGCACAAATTCTTTTAGCGTAATAACAAAAAAAGAAATTTATTTACCGCTTGCAACTATTACTGACAAACAGGCTCAAGTTGCAGGAAATAATATAGTTGGAGAATCTGAAATTTATAATGGAACAGTTGGTTCAGTAGTTGAAAAAGTTTTTAATTTAGAAGTTGCAAGAACAGGCTTAACAGAAAATGAAATTATAAAAGAAGGTTATAATTACAAAAGTATAAAAATAAAAGGCAAATCAAAAGCAGGATATTATCCTAAAGCAAAAGATTTATATTTGAAAGTTTTTGTAGATTTAAATAGCAAAAAAATTTTAGGTGCTGAAATGATTGGAGAAGAAGGCGTTGCTAAAAGAATAGATATAATTGGAACAGCAATATATGCTGGCTTAAAAATTGACCAACTCTATGATATTGATTTCGCATACTCTCCTCCATTTTCACCTTCAAGAGATATTTTATGGAATTTATCAGCAAAGTTTAAAGAATTATGAAAATTCTTTTAATAGGTCCTTACGGAATTGGCAACACAATTTTAGCTCTACCTACAATGAAACTTTTAAGAGAAAAATTTCCAGATGCCCAAATTGATATCCTAACACTTCTTAAGACTGTTTACAATATGATAAATGATATCCCTGATTTTAAAATTTTTGACAATGTCTATTTCCTTGATAAAAAAAATTTAATAAAAACTTTCTGCACAATATTAAAACTACATTTTAAAAAATATGATTACTCGTTTTTATTATTCCCTTCTGCAAAAATTTATTATAATATTTTAAATTTTTTAATATTCGCAAAAAAAAGAGTTGGAGCATTATACCCTGATATAAATTTTAGAAGGGGAAGCTTTTTGAATAATGTTAATATAAAAGTAATTGAGGGAATTCACGATACTTTCCAGAATATAAATTTATTATCAATTTTTAATGTGGATTATAAAAAAATTAATATAAAAGAGAATAAAAGTTTATTGACAATTAAAAAAAAGAAAAAAATTATTGGATTTCATACAGGCTGTAAGAAAGAAGATTATTATAGAAAATGGAATATTATAAATTATTTAATTTTAATAAAAAAAATTTTAAAATTAACTAAATATAATTTAAGATTATTTTTTGGTCCAGATGAATTTATTG
>Ga0308390_1001399_pt1 | contig 15633 bp, 12 predicted proteins | sample Hotspr2Sample149_FD_202358 | JGI IMG/M metagenome (GOLD analysis project Ga0308390, IMG submission 202358) | Hot spring phototrophic mat microbial communities from Mushroom Spring, Yellowstone National Park, Wyoming, United States - 20040719_149 ...
GGAGACCAGTACCACTGTGGTCACGTTATCCAGAAATGCGGATAGAAGAGCAGTGGTCGCAAGTACTCCGGGAATAATAAACATTGGATTTCCCCGGGCCTTCTTGGCAATCCAGATAGCCGTCCATTCGAAGATGCCTGTTGTCTGAAGAACCTCTACCACAAGCATCATGCCGATCAGAAGGAATATGACATCTAAATCAATAAATCCCATGGCGGTTTCGGTGGGAATCAGCCCCAGCAACACCATTAGCCCCGCTCCGATCACGGAAATGGCTGTACGATTGATCCGTTCAGTTATGACCAGCGCGTAAGTGATGAAAAATATGATCAGCGATAGAATCATTGGTGAGTTTCCGTCAGAGGAGGGGAATCAGATATTGATCACCCGGTTGAGAACGGTGCTGCGGTCGATTACGCCAACCCGTTTACCATCCCGAAGCACATAGATCTTGGGATTACCCTTGACAGCCAGTTCGAAAATCACTTCCAGCAGGGTTGCATCGTCAGGTACCGTGGCTACGTCCGGCGTCATGACATCCCGGGCGAGATATCCTGCTTCCTTCTTGAAATAATTCTCAAATGGGTCAAATTCACGTATGAACGAGACACTCTTAAGATGAGAGAAAAATTCCGGAAGCCCCAGTTTGAAGAGGTTGTCACATGTGATCTGACCCAGCAGGATTCCGTCCGAATCCGTAACCGCGACGGATTCCAGCATGTGCTCGCTCATCAGACGGGTTACCTCAGTCAGCGGCATGTCGGGACGCACTTCCACCAGTGGCGGACGCATGATGTCCCGCGCCAGCACTATCGTGTCCCCCCTGAAAACCCGGTCATAAACCAGGTCCGCCAGTAATGCGGGATCTGACATGGTCCGGAAGAGGGAGGTAACAGCCGGATCTGAGACCATGCGGGCAGATAAAGCCATCAGTTTGAGCACCAACTGGGGCTCCTCAAAAGGCACCACCAACAGGACAACAAGCCAAACCCGATCTTCCGTATCCTTCCCGTTGTAAAGAATAGGTTCCCGCAGCCGGGCCACCGCCATACCGACGCCGCGGAAACCAGGAATACGGGTATGGGGAAGTGCCACCCCTTTACCCAGAGCGGTGTTCATGTCTTTTTCCCGCTGGATCACGGATTCGAATACCATCTCCCGGGTAATTCCAGAATTCTGTTCCAGCAGGCCGGCATCGCACAGCAGGTCCACCATCCGCCGGATCAGTTCCCATTTATCCTGGACGGTAACATCCAGCAGGATAGTCTGCTGCCCGAAAGTGATAGTAGAGGATTCCGTATCGGCTGTCATGTTTGGATACCTGAGACAGGGCAGGGGAGATGGGAACATCCTCCCATACCCGTCCGCCCCTGACCGATGGGGCATTACTGTGATGGTTTCAACGTCAGCCGTTTTTATTTTATCACCCCCCAGTTCAGACAGGCAATCTTTTGAGATGGTATATTCAGGGTGCTCTTCAAGGAAAAAAACAAAGTGAGAAGCAAACAGGTGGGCTATGGAAACAGCCTAGAGAGATGTTCGCAGGAGTTGCCAGGGAATCCGCGTTTCTGCCGGTTGCCGCCGATCTCCGATAGTTCACGAGGCGGGATGGCAATAAATTCTGAGATGCCCGATTGTAAAACCGATTCCGGAAAGGCTTACTGACTGGGAAGGGGAGAGGGTATGGAAGTTCGTCGCCGCACCTGACTGTTCAGAAGCCAAGCAGACAACCAGTGAGGTGCTTTCGCGCGTTAACTCAGGTCCTATCCAACCAGGCGGCGATTTCGGAAGCAGTACCTAGGACATAAGGCATTATGACTGTTCCACTACAGGTTCGCAATGATCTGATCCTGAGTGCCGCAGAATTCCGAAGGAGGTTACCGTGCCATTTGGGATTCGTTGGGACCGGAGAGATGTGACCCCGAGATATCCCTGTCAGCCTTCCAAACCGATGGCATGGTCGGTTTTCCCTGCCAAGTTAGACCTCTGATTAATGTCTGATAATATAAATTATGTTCTAAAAGATTTGGTGTTTCATAAAAGATCAGAATAAGAATAATCCACGAAACCGTAAAAAGTACATTGGCAAATGCAAGATTTATTAAAAATAATGACATTAAAATTCAGTTATGTAAATTAATCTAAGTCCTTTTAAATCAATATTTTAAAAAATATATTTTGAGAAAGAATTTTTATTTTATGGTCATTTTCAGTAGTATGGTCTGTTGTGTTCTTTTTGAAACGTATTGACGATTATATTTTTTATCAGACATAAGGTTGGAAATCTGAAGATGATCCCGAATATACCGAGGCGTCTCTCCCCCGCCGCAAGATATCTGATGAACTGGAGAAAAAGTGATTTCATCCCCTTCCGGAGGTTGGGGTGGGAACATATACGTTTCCCTGGGACGTAAAGAATTTTTCCTTCACTTTCGGATTTTGGGGTAAAATACGGGTATGACATCCGGAAACAGACCGGTGACGATGTCAGTCAGGCACAGCCAGCAGGAGGATTTTCTGACATGCCGGAAAAACGCAGGCCAGGTGGGAATACAGGGGTGTGGTGGCGGCTGATCCAGGCGGCAGCCCGGGCGGGTGAAGACATGTTCGTCGCGCCGGATGCCCGATCCGTACACCGGGGAAACCGGCGTGCCCCCCGGACGGAAGTATTTCGGCCGTGTCTGCTGCGCCGGACGGGAGATCCCGGCGAATCCTGGGAAGGGATTGTCCTGGACCTGAACCGCTACGGTTTCCGGGTACGCACCTTTGCTTCCTTCGCTGTCGATGATGTGATCGTCCTGCAGTTGATGCGGGACGAGGAATTCAAATATCCTCTTTCCGGACCGCTGACCGCCCGGATCGTGCGCAAAACCGAGGCAGGTGGCGGACTGATTGATTACGGGATGGAACTGATTGTCGAGCCTTTGTCTCCGTCGGCCCGGCCGGGACGAGGTATACGCCCAGCCACTTCACCGTCTCTGATCCGTCCGGGAACCCGAATGCATCTGGCCGATTATATTAATAAAGGTCGCGGTGGGAAAATGCGGTGATGAGGATGATTTTACCGTGATTTTATGTTAAAATAGAAAAAAATGGAGATTCTGACATGGCATATAAGATCCTGGTAGTGGATGACGAACCGGATGTGGTGGCTCTGCTGGAGACGACGCTGAAGGGTGAGGGATTCGATGTGGTGACCGCATACGACGGGATCACTGCATTGGACGTCTGCAATTCGGAAAAACCGGATCTCGTCCTGCTTGACATTATGATGCCCATGATGAGCGGGTATGAGGTCTGTGAGCAGATCAAGGCAAATCCGCTGACGCAGCACATTCCCGTGCTGTGCATCTCTTCAGCCCACTCCCCCGAAGCCCGTGCGCACTGTTTCCGGGTGGGGGCGGTTGAACTGCTGAAAAAACCCTTTCTGCCGGCTGAATTAATCGCTCAGGTCAAGCGTCATCTGAAGGAAAGCGGGAAACCGATGTTATGAAGTCATCCGGCAGGTTTGATGGGCTATCGCATAAAAATAGCCTAAAAACAATACATATTGATAGAAGTATACGTAAAAATACAATAAGAATCAAAACAAAAGAAGTGGACCCGGAAAACAGGTGTGTGGGAACCTGCTTTTCATGCGTGCCCCAATGTCACCGAAAGAAACCGAATGTCTCAGGATAGTCCTGGGAAGCGGTTATATGCAGAGCGTCCGGTTTCAAAAACGGCAGGAAGGGGTTAATGCAGCGAGCGGGGTTCATACCGGTCGGTGGTAAATACGGCTGGATCCTTGGTATGGATCACAGATCAGGATGCCCTGTTCATCGAAGACGGCTGTGACTGGAGCCCCTCTCCCCTGCTCCATGTATTCAAAATTCCGCTGGCATACCTGCCGGGCCGCATGAACAATGAGTACGGAGATCCGGGCTTCCCGCTCATCGGGATATGTGCCCCGCAGACTGGAAACCGGAGTCCCGAGGACTTTGTGGCGGGCCACTGCCGCCAGACAGGCGATAATACTGTCCACTCCATAACCGCAATAGGCGCAGGAACCGTTTTCCCGGGGTACATCCCGAGTAAAATGGGTATTGACGGTTTTCATCCTGGTTTCAGCGGCACAAAACCGTAAACCCCGGTACTGAGTGTCCGATTCCACCATGCCGTCTGTTCCGACCAGCACGCTTTCCTGGTTAACGGGGCCTTCAAATCCCTCCGGGACGATCCAGTTATTAATAAAGTCAATGCTCATGCCGTTATCAAACTGTACTTTTACCTGAACGGCATCGAATGCGTCCAATCCGAAATCCCGGCGGAGTTTCCTCTTCTGGCCCACCGCATGGAGGGAGACGGGTTTTACCCCGAAATAAGCAATGAAAAGATCGGTCCAGTGGCATCCCACGTAACTGAACGGATCGCTTTTCTCAGCCCAGTCTTTGAAGACCTGTGAGGACACATATAGCGGTTCTTCCAGAACCGCCCGGCCGTACAGCAGATCCCCGATTTTTCCCGCAATCATGTCCCGGATCCGCTGATGATCCGGATCGTACCGTTTATGCATGTCCACCCCGACGATCCGTTGTTTCTTTTCGGCAAGTTCGACAATAGTGTCGGCTTCTATGGCGTCCAGAGCCATAGGTTTTTCCGTCAGCACATGTACCCCCCGCTCCAGTGCGGCCAGGATAGGCGGTGTGTGGAGATGGTCCGGAGTGGCCACAGCAAGGATATCCAGGTCCGGATGGTGACCCAGCATATCCAGCCACGGTTTTTCCCCCGCATAGGTAGCGAATGAAATACCTTCCCGTTGTTGTGCCTGTTTCAGAGCCCGGGCGGCGCTTTCTTTCGTGCGGGTGGCAACGGCCGTAAGTTCAAACCGAACGCCGTTGAGGTCTCCTGCCAGACAATCGAGCCCCAGCCGTCCCAGCCAGGGGACGATACCGAAGCGGTGCAGTTGCAGATATGTTCGCAGGTGGACGTCACCCCCGAACATCCCGGCGCCGACCAGCCCGATTCGAATAACCGGATTCGCCATTTTAATTTATTTTCCTCTTTTTGTATTGTTATTTATTGTTTTCTGGTTCAGGATTTGGAGAAATGGCATCCGCCACTGCCGGAAACAGTTCCACACGCATGGTCAGGGCGGCACTTCTGGCCAATTCGGCTAGTTTTTCTTCCGTTTTCTGACGTTTCAGGTGGTATCGCAGAGCGGGGGCCGCTTCTTCACAGGAGATCACGCCCGGAGCATGCCGTTTTTCCAGACGGATGAGGTAAACCGCACCGGGCACAACCAGTGCTTCGCTGATTGATCCCTCGGCGAGGTTTCTCAGCGCCTCTCGGACCGGCTCCGGCAGGCTGGATAGGGGAGTTTCCCAACTCCATCCATCCCGTTCGATGGCGGGAATATCATTGGTCCATTGCCGGACTAGGGCGGAGAAGTCCTCCCCCGCCTCCGCGCGGCTTCTGATTTCCCGGGCCAGTTGTTCCGTTTTTTCTCGGGCCGCGGGGTCTGCTTCCGGATAGGCCAAAGCAATGACCTGAAAATCGACCGTTTCCTCGGTACGGTTCAGGCGGCCGTCTTTCCGGGCTTTTTCACAGGCCGCATCGACTTCCGCGTCCGAAAGGACGATATCTTTGGCGATTTCCTGCCGAAGCCGGGTCAGGGCGATTCGGCCCTGAATTTCATCCCGGAGCGAATTTTCGTCGAGTCCATGCCGGGTAAGCCATTGCAGGTAACGGTCCCCGTCACCCAGCGCGCGGCATCCCCGAGCCATTTCGTGTTCCACTTCGGCGGCAGTAACCGGATACCGGTTTTCCGCGACAAGCCGCAGGAGCAGACCGTTGACGAGGTTATCCATGACTTTGAGTCGGATGGCCTTCTGCTCCGCCGGGGACAATGCCGACAGGTCCGTGATACCCATAGTCTGGATCATCCGGCCCAGTTCATGAGCGAAGACAGAGGCCGAGATGAAACGGTTGCCCACTCTGGCGACTATCTCCGGGGCAGGCGCCGGGAGAGGGATTCCGGTGTCTGGGATGGTGTTTTCCGCCGGAATTGCCTGGGCGGAAATCATTCCAACCGTGCATGCGGCGAACAGGATGATGCGGTACCGCCATGAGGAAAATATACCCGGTCCTACAGCCATACCGTTACCTTTTGGCAATATTCTGACCTCCCTGGCAATTTTGGGGTCTACGAGTTGCCCGAAATTACTTCAATCGCACGGTTTTTCCGGTTTCCGCGGCCCTGTATATGGCTTCGATGATGGCCACCGCGTTTCGTCCTTCATGACCTTCGATCCTGGGCGGACGGTCCTGCAGAATGGCTTTCGCGAAATCCTCGATCTGGCGGCGGTGTCCTTCGATCTTGAGGCCTGCGAGGGGATCTCCCGCGCCGGTACCCAGTTCAGATTCCCGTGCCATCAGTTTCTTTACTTTTTTATCGACCGGTGCCGGCAGATCGAATTGCCAGAATTTGATGGCACCATCTTCCAGGACGACGCTGCCGCGGGTTCCATGCACCTCGACCCGCGCGGGATGTCCCGGCCAGATGGCGGTACTACCCTCGATTACGCCGTACGCGCCATTTTCAAATTCGAGCAGGGCGACCGCCAGATCCTCGACCTCCAGTTGCTCGTGGAGGGCGCGTTTGGTCTGGGCCTTGACCGTAACTACCGGGCCCATGAACCATTGCAGCAGGTCGATCTGGTGGATTCCCTGGTTCATGAGAGCGCCGCCGCCGTCAAGGGCTTTGGTGCCCCGCCATTTCCCGCTGGCGTAGTATTGAGGCGAGCGGTACCATTTGATGTAGGCGTCACCCAGAACGAGTTTTCCGAAGCGCCCCTGGTCCAGGGCTTCCCGAACAAGTTGGGAACCGTCGGCAAAACGGCTCTGGAAGATACATCCCAGTTTGACGCCTGCTTTGGTTGTCGCGGCCAGGATCCGGTCGATTTTTTTCGTGGTGACCTCCAGGGGTTTTTCCGAGAGGATGTGTTTTCCGGCGGCAGCGCAATCGATCGCCACATCCATGCGCAGGCCGCTGGGGATACACAGGCAGACCGCCTCCACTTCCCGCAGTTCCAGCATCTTCCGGTAGTCGATGAACCACGGCACCCCGTACTGTTCTCCCAGTTTTTTCGCAGTGGCCTCCACGACGTCTGAAACGGCTACCAGTTTTGCCTGCGGTACTGCCGCGATAGCCGCGGCATGGACAGGGCCGATGTTTCCACAACCAATGATGGCGAAACCAACTTTCCTGGGCATGAATGCTCTCCTTTTGTTTTGAGGGTGACTGCCGGTCTCGAATCCGTTTCAGGAAACCGGCTCGTCGGGACAGCCCGGACAGAACGTTTTTACCAACTGGATCAATTGTACAACACGGTCGGGCGGTGTTTCCCGCAACAGGCCGTGTCCAAGGTTGAACACATGTCCGATCCCGCCACCCTGGCTGAGGCAGTCCTGGGTGGCAGCCACGACTTTCTCCCATGGGGCCTGGGCCAGGAGGGTATTGCTGAGGTTGCCCTGAACGGGGACGAAACTTCCGGCCCGGTCCCGAAAGAACCGGATACTCAGTGTGGCCGGCAGACTGTAGACGTTGGCCCGGGCGGCAAGCAGGTCCTCGGGCGCTGGGGAACGGCTGGCGAAATGGGCGAAAAGAATCATGGGAACCTGCCGGCCGCGCAGCCGGTCAAAGATTTGCTGCTGCCAGGGCAGCGCCCATTCGAGATAGACCTCACGAGATACTATCGAAGCCGCTGACTCGAAAAGTTGTATGACATCCACCCCGCACTGAATCTGCCAGTCAAGCCAAGCTGCGACGGTGTCAGTCAGTATCTGGAGGAGTTTGCGCGCAAGATCCGGAGATTCCCGCAGGAACGCCGGCAACGCCCGACTTCCTTTTTCAGTCCAGGGACTTCCGCCCGCGGCAAGGAAGGCCAGCAGCGTGAACGGCGCGCCGGCGAAACCGATCACCGGCAGGGATGGTGCTTCCTGGCGTACGTGCCGGAGGAGGGGCTCCATGTGCGGTAGTGCTGTAGGAAATTCGGGTACACGGGGGAAATGGCAGAGTTGTCGCAGATTTTCAGGGGTACAGCAGTCTGAAGTGGGTTCCGGCAGGAAACGGAACGGAAATCCCAGAGGCGCCAAGGGCGTCAGAATGTCCTGGAACAGCACCAAACCGTCCACACCCAAGCGGGCCGGCAGCACGGTAACTCGGGCAGCCCACTCCGGAGAAAGAAAAAGTTTTTCCAGGGACATTCCTGCTTCTTCCCGGAGGCGCAAGTAAGCCGGATCCGTGCGGCCGGCCTGACGCATGAGCCAGACAGGCACGCGTTCTGTGGCCTCGCCGCGCAAGGCCCGGATCAGCAAGGGGGGTTCACGGTTCACGGACATGGTTTTCGGAGAGGAAGGCGAAGGCATCCGGGTTATCCCACTGAGCGATCCATCGGTTGCGCAGACTTCCCCCCTCCCCTGTTTCAGGCAGTGTGATATCCGCCAGACGGCGGAATGGCCGTATCAGCCAGGTTTCGCCGGCGGCGCAACCCAGGGATAGGGCCACCTCCGGTGTGCGGTGCACCGTGACGGAATAGTCTCGGTCTCCTGTCAGACGGAAACAGGCAAGCCCCAGACAGGCTCCTGGAAGGGCTTCCGCGGCCGGGGTAAGCCGGATCAGGAGAAGTACCGGATCGGGCAGATTGGCTGCGGCTGGAGTGTCAGGAGGGGCAGATGTAAGTTCGACCTTGATTATGATCGACACGGATTGATTCCGGAGACCAGAAACATCGGCGGCTATCCCTGTCCCGGAGAATGCCGACCGATTTCCCCGAACCGACAGGCCTGGAGTACCGTTAAGCGTGAGGCTCCAGCGACAGGAGGACTCAGCATGATCCTTTCCTGCTGTTTCGCCTGTTGCCGGAAACAGTACCGTCAGCAGTAGAGGTCCCGGTCCTTTGGGTATATTAACCGGCCCATAATCCCAAATCCAGTTAAGCAGCCCGGACAGGGTATTTTTTCCTAGTTCATCCCGATTGACCTTAATGGGTTCCAGGGGACCGGCCAGAAGGCATGCGGTGGCATACATGGGGAGTGGCGGATCTCCGGCGGATACCGGACAAACCAAACAGAATCCGCCCGCGCACGCATGGAGTATCAACCTGAAGATTCCGGCGCGTGCCGCTGGACGCAGAAGTTGGGCCGGCCTTATTTCCGTTCTGCCGGATCGTCCGGGCGCGGATCGGCTGGTGTGGCAAGGTTCAGGTTTCCAGGAGTTCACGCAGCGAGAATAAGGCATATCCCGAGTCCGGCGCGTTTTTCCATTCGTTCTGTTCATTCCGGGACTCGTAGGCCACGGCTATCTGTCCGTCGGTGGCCGCGTACACTACACTCATGACATTCCAGTCGTTATCCGCCAGACATTCAGTATTGTGAGCGACAGTGGCGGCGATGATAAGGATTTCATCCAGCCCAATTTTCCGGGGTTCTCCTTTGTCAATTACCCGAATGTTGCGCACCGGGAATATATATTCCTCCCCCGTTTCAAATGCGCGGACCATGTCATACATCGGCTTGTGGCAGGTAGTGTAGGTACTGCCGCTGAAATCCCGCCCCCATGGGTTGCCGGTATTTTCCGGATCTCCCGGTCCGTCGTCACAGGCCTGCATGGCGCGGGTGGTTTTGCCGAAAGCGGTATCCGCCCGCATGACAGCATTCTCCAGGGGCAGGCCGTAGTAGTGTGTTTGACCGTCAGGGCTGATCCATACAGATTCCGCTTCTTTGAGATCGTTGTCGTAAAAAACTTCACAGGCCTTGCGGTTGGTTTCAAACGCCGCGGCTCTGGGTCGGAAGTGGGGTGTGCCGAATCGGTCGGGGTCGCCGTCGGCAATCAGGTAGTTGTAGCCGATTGTGTGTCGCGCGCCGGAAATGATCCTGACGGCATCCTCCAGGGAAGCAGACCGATCGAGAACCTGCCGTCCCAGGAAAGTCCAGGGGATGCCGTCCAGTTCTTCGCTGACACTGAAAGCGCCGACTTCCGCCAGGGTAATGCCTTGCGCGTTCATTCCTGCGAGACAGCCGGTGACACCAGCGTATCCCACCGAGACGATGGGGATGGCCCCCTGCCGGTGAATAACGGTGATCAGCCGTTCTTCGTGCATGCCAGACTGGGACAGCCAGTCCAGATTACGGAAGGAAAACATCCGGCCGTCGACAGTTCGCTTTCCCCACACGGCCAGCATGGTGCATTGCAGACGGCTCTCCCCCACCTGCAACTGCTGCAATTGCTGAATGATTTCAGGGTCCAGGAATTCGAAAATACGTTCTTCCCGTTTGTAGAGATCAAAGTTGGTGGCGGCCACGATACAGCGGAGATCATCCGTGGTCAGGTCAATGCCCGCCTGGCGCGCGCCCGCGACAAGACCTTCAAATTCTTTCAGGTATTCTTCAGGGGCATAGGGTGCCATGCGTTCCCACGCGTTGCCGAGGATATTGCGTACCACGAGTTCGGGCAGTCCGGCGGACGCAAAGATAGCGACCAGTCTGGAGGAGAGCCTTTTGACGAGGTCTCCAGCCAGGGTACCGTATTGTCTGCCAATCTCTTCAGGTTCTCCCGCAACGGAAAGGATCGGCTGAGCACCGTAAGGGGTATCACCAACCGCCAGCCAACCCCGCCCGAAACGGCGTTTTTCTTTTGGTATACGCGTGGCATCACACCGAACAGTTAACATAAGCATTCCTTTCTGAGAGGGTTGCAAAGATGTGTCGCTTTGGATATTGTGCGGATTTGGAGGCATCAAAGCAATACGGAGCCTTCCTCAGCGAAGACTCCGTGGAGAATCCGGATTTTCCAAGTTCTTCAGTCTGGGTCACTGTTGTACCACGCCAGTAGGCGCAGGGACTCCAGGCGGCGGTGTTACCGGCTGGGCTGCGGGCTTGGGCGGGGCCGGCGGCGCGGCGGGTGCTTTCATGACAGGCGGTTTGAAGTTGAATACATGGAAGGGAACCTTGATTTCCGGCTTGTCCGGCAGGTTCGTTTTCAGGATCAGTTCCTTCCCTTCTATCGAATTATCCCGCGGAATACCCTCCAGTTTCACCACATAATTATTATCGCTGATCTTGCGGATTTCTGTCTTGATCTGCTCAACCGGTGGAATCGCTTCAAGCAGTTCGAACGCGGCGATCCGTCCCGGCATCACGCTGATCTGCTGGGTTTCCGTTTCGCCGGGGACGTCGGAGCCACGCACGTTGATCATATTGGGCATGACTTTCAGGGCCCCGATAACGTAGGTGGCGACGTTAACCAGGATTATCGGCCGCTGCTGGTTATCTGTGCGGATGATCAGCCGTCCGTTTTTGGATCCTTCCGGGAGAGCCCCTTTGCTCTTCAGGTCGATGGCGTATTCCTTACCCGGGGTCACTTCCTTCAACTCATATGTGAAATCATCCAGATCCTGGGCCGTGACTTCTTCAACTTTGAAGGTAAGGCCTTCTTTTTTCGCGACGAGGCGTATGGTTTGTTCGCGGGGATTGTCGTCCATTACGTTCATAAAATTGACCATGGACGGATCGACTTCGATGGCCGGAATGGCGGTGCCGGTAAGGGTCAACTGCAGTGTTGGGGTTTCAGGGTCGTTGGACATGACCATGATCGGTTTGGTCTGGAGCCCCTGACGTCCCTTGAGGCTCAGTTTTGCGGCCAGTTTGACTTCCTGACCGGGAGCAAGGGTACGGGTTTCCAGTTGGGCGGTTGTGCAGCCGCACCCGGGTTTCACTTCCGTGATTTCAAGGGTGGCGTCGCCGGCGTTGCGCAGAATAAAGGTATGCTCCACGTCCGTATCGGCGTCCCGTTCGCCGAAATTGTAAGTGGGTTCATCGCACACAATCTTGGGTTTCCCGCCAGCCGGAGCAGCCTGGGACTTATCTCCGGCGGCCGGAACGGGGGAAGAGCCCGGCGCCGCACCCCCGGCCGGTTGTTCTTTTGCCACGGAATCCGCCGGCGGCGTTGACGCTGGCTGGGCGGGCGGATTAGTGGGGGCCGCTTTTTCAGCCGCAGGGGGGGCTGGTTTTGGAGCCGGGGCCGCCGCAGGCGCCGCAGACGGCTGCTCTGTTTTGGCCTGCTGTGCATTCTGGGTGGGCGGCGCAGTTTTCTCCGTGGCTGCCTGTTTTTCCGCCGATGGAGCCGCAGGCGTGGAGGGTTGAGAACAGCCCCAAGGCAATACGGCCATGGATGCGGCTATCATAAGAAACCCGGCGATCACCAATATTTTTCCACGTGTAAACATGACATACCTCCTGTCAGGGTTAAGGGCTGATGCGACCCTCAGAAATGTTCATACCGCGTTAGTAACGACAGAATTCTAATTCCCGGTTGACTGAAATTACAAACCAGCAGTGAAAAAATAAAAAAGCAGGCGTCTCACGCGGACGCCTGCTGTAAATTGCTTTTCAGATGGTGCCGGAGAAAGGACTCGAACCTTCACGCCCTTGCGAGCACATGGACCTGAACCATGCGTGTCTGCCAATTCCACCACTCCGGCAGCCGAGATTATTTTAGGAGAAATGTGGGCAAAAAATCAACTTTTCTCCGCCGGTGAATGATTCACGGGGGACGATAAGAACTGAGGTACGTAGGGTCGGTTGGCTTCCAGGTATTCAGTCAGAAGATCACGGGCCAGATCGATGTCATCGACCATAGGGTCCAGTGCCAGGGCCTGCAGGGCAAGGGAACGGTCACCCGTTACAGCAGCATCCACGGCAATGTGCGTAATGGTAATCTGCCGGCGGATCAATTCGGCGACCGGTTCAGGTAGAGTGCCGACGGTAACGGGTTTGGGTCCGCCGGCATCCACCCAGGCCGGGGTTTCCACAACGGCTCCGTGCGGCAGGTTGGGAATCTGGCCGGTATTGGGCAGGTTCAGAGCCAGTTCGTATACCGGCGGTCCTCCGGCCATGGCCGCAATTACCTTTTCGGCCCGTTCGGAGTGGATTTTTTCGAGGGCATCCACAGGCATGCGGCCTGATGCCATGTCGGCAATCCGGGTCCACATGCCATCCCGATCGGTAACCACCCCATCGAGCGGATACATCTGAATGTCAAAGCGTTCCCAACTTTTCCGATGCACGTTATGGGTGTAGGGCAGGTACTCGACCAGGTGACAGTCCCCCGGTACGGGAAACAGCTGGAAGATTCGCGCTACGGCACGGGTGAAAGGTTCAAAACCGGGATCTCCGGCATCCAGTCGTTCCCAAAGAACCGGGTACAGATCACGGCCGGTATGTTTTTCGCGAATATCGAGCATCCACGTGAAGTGGTTTGTTCCAGCCGCGGTGACGGCTACCCGCTCCATGACGGCGTCGGCAATGATTTTTTCGAGTTCCAGCGCCCGGCGGTCCCGCCATACAAAGCGGTATCCCTCAGGAACCAGATCCTGAAGTCCCAGTTCCTCAGCCAGCAGCACCCCCAGCATCATGTGGCCGAAACCAATCTGGTGGCAGATCCCAATTGTTTTGACGCGGGTATGACGGACCGCGGCGGAACAGATCCGGGCCATGGGATTGGTGAAATTCAGCAGCCAGGCGTTTGGACAGAGCCGTTCAATGTCCCGGAAGATATCCATGACGACAGCGATGTTCCTCGCGGCGTGGATGAAGGCCGCTGGACCTCCATTTTCCGCGTAATGCATGATGCCGTGACGCAGGGCGATCTCCTGATCAGACTGCCAGCATTTTTCCCGGTCGATGGCGATGGACAGGATGACAAAGTCGGCATCCGGCAACAGTTCTGTCCGATCGGTGGATGCCAGAATCCGCATGCCGGTGTTCCATTCCCGATTCAGGCGGTTGGCCAGTGCCTCGATCAACTGGAGTCCTTCAGGATTGATGTCCACCAGCCCCAGAGTGGAGCCCTGAAGTGACGTTTCGCGCATCAGCGCGCCCAGGACACTCAGACCGAATGAGGCGCTGCCCGCGCCAATTACAATAACCTTTGGTTTTTCTTTTGAGAAGTCCCGTGACATAGTCATGAACTCCTGAAGTTGGACTTAAAAGCAGCGGCATGAGTATACATGACCGAAATTGGATCTGTAGAAATACCGGATGGCGGGACGGAAATCCGGCGAGGGCGACAGATAAATAAAAAATGGTCGGGGTGAGTGGATTTGAACCACCGGCCTCTTCGTCCCGAACGAAGCGCGCTAACCGGGCTGCGCTACACCCCGACCGGCGAAGAAATCTTACCGTATTCCGCGCGGCCGGCGCAAATCCCTAATCGCACCGGTCCATGAATACTTTATTCCTATTGTGCGGCCAGGGACAGGACGATTACCGAACGGTTTTCGGTGGTGGTATAACCGGCATCATCGGTCATTGTTATGGTTAATGTGATGGCGTTACTGGGAGTAATTTCTCTGGGGACGACAAACTGATAAAGAAAATTACTGCCCGATTGTGATGACTGAAGGAAGGATGTTTGCCAAGGTCCCACTTTTACGACAGGCGGGTTAGTCAATGGTTCGGAGACGGACAGATTCAGGTTCACGGTACACCCAGGCCTGGCCAGGGCGGGCACGGCGGAAATTGATACCAGCGACGGCGGCGTGTTGTCCACGGTCAGAACAGCGGGGAATTGTGCTTCTCCCGGATTCTCGGCCTGATCCAAGGCAGTCACGCGGGCGTTCAATGGACCTTCAGGAGCGGAAGCGTTCACGGTTACGGCATACTGCCAGGTCTGATCATTTCCGGAAATCAGGGTAACCTGCGCGTTGTCCACAGTAAGTTCCGGTACACTCAGCAGGGGTTCAGAACTTGAAATGGTAAAACTAGCCGTTTCTCCAGGCCGGATCCGGCGCGGTGTCACGGCGCCAAGGGTCAGTACGGGCGGGGTGATGTCAGGTGCAGGAGCCCCGTTGTAATACGTATCCGGTATCACCCGCAGTCCGGAGCACAGGGTAAACCCTCCCATCGAGACCTGCACGAAGAATCCAGTCCACCCCTGAGCCGGCTCGGGAACGCTGGCAATATACACACCGTCGCCATCGGGATCGGTCAGTGACGTGGAGGACCAGATGGGGCCCACGTTCTGGAGCCGGAAATCCCGGTGGTCTGGGTTGTGGGCCTGCCACAGCAGGACCTGATCCGGAGTGGTGCCGGGCTGAACCCGAATGGATCCGTCCGGTTCGAATGACCAGTGAAACTCCGGCAAGTTCACACCGCTGTCGGGAATAAAGGTTCCTACAAATTGGAGAAGACTGATTATGAGATTAATATTTGTCAGATCATTCAGGTCAATGTTCAGGCCGTGGTCGGAATTCGGCTGATAAAATACGTACTTTGGTCCGGGCAGATAATCCCAATAGAATTTAATACTGTCAGGCAGAAAGAACTGATCGCCAGTACTGTTAATAATCAATTTTGGCATGGTCAGTCGGTTCCGGTAGGTAAAGGGATCAACAATTGCGGCCAGTTCCCGGCCGCCCGGGGTGTCGAGATGGTCGAATATCGCGAAATTCGTGTAATCGTGAATAGCAGAAGAGTATCCCCCTGACATGTGGTAAGTGCTGCTGTCGGGCGGGTAGGACGAATAGGCGTTTTTGTGATGGGGCATCTGTTTGCGCATGTTGAGGACATCAATGACGATGGGTACGGCTCCCA
>Ga0308390_1001401_pt1 | contig 15620 bp, 8 predicted proteins | sample Hotspr2Sample149_FD_202358 | JGI IMG/M metagenome (GOLD analysis project Ga0308390, IMG submission 202358) | Hot spring phototrophic mat microbial communities from Mushroom Spring, Yellowstone National Park, Wyoming, United States - 20040719_149 ...
AAATCTCCGTGCGTTTGCCGGCGAGATTGTGGTGGTAGACACGGGCTCCCGGGACAATACGGTCGCTCAAGCCGAGCGGCTGGGATGCCGTGTGGACCATTTCGCGTGGAACGATGATTTTTCGGCAGCCCGAAACCGCGCACTCTCTTTATGTACACTTCCGTGGATCTATGTCGCCGACGCGGACGAATGGCTGGATCCCGAATCGGTTCAGCATCTGTGCCGGCACGCGGCGGAACCACCTGCGCGGGCCTGGCGGATGGAAACGGTGACGTACACGGACCAGATTCACAGGGCGGACGCCCGGCCAGTGGATCCGCAAGACCTGTATACGCGGGGTTACTCCGTCTGCTTCTCCAGTTGGAAAGTGCGGCTGTTTCCGAACCGCGCGGAGGTGCGATTTTCAGGAAGAGTTCATGAACTGGTCAATCCCTCGCTGGAATCGGCGGGAATACCTATTCTGAACAGTACCGCAGTAGTTCGGCATTATCCGCTGTGGCATGCGGTCCGGGATGTCTGGACCAAGGCGGCGTTCTATCTGGAACTGAACCGGAAAAAGGTGGCTGATAATCCGGAAGATGCCGCCGCGCATGCCGAACTGGGCGCTCAACTGGCGGAATTGGGGCGGTATGCTGAAGCCGTTACCGCATACCGGGAGGCTTTGCGGCGGAGTCCGGAACGATTTGACTGGCTGGCGGAACTGGGGGGCAATCTTGCGCTCTGTGGTTGGGAATCGGAAGCGGAACAGTTTCTGCGTCTGGCTCTGCGCGGGGATCCTGCCCTGCATCACGCGTGGCGGAATTTGGGGGTGTTGCTGGCACGCAGAGGAGACTGGTCTGCCGCGGGGCATGCGTTTCGGGAGGCCATGCGGCTGGCAGACCGGCCGGATTACCGGCAGTTGCTGGAAGAGGCTGAACGCCAGAAACATCATGGAGATTCTTCCCGTCCGGTTTAGGGCGTTGCCGGGGGAGCGGGGCGTTCAGGCATACTGCAATACTGAAAAGATGAGCGGAAGGAGTCCAAAATGCCAGCCAAACCGGGCGCTATCCCCTCTCTGCGATACCTGGATGTCAACCTGATCGAACATGAAGGGCGAGAATTTTTTCATTTGAGTGATCCTTTCGGGTATGTGGAGGACGGTGTGCTGATGCCGCCGCCGGCATTCATGCTGGCTGCTTTGTTCGACGGCCAGCGAGACCCGGAGACCGTCTGCCGGATTTTCCGGGAACAGTTTGGCGTAAACGCGCGGCCGGAAGATGTGTTGGGGCTGGCCGGACAGTTGAGTGCGGCGGGCCTGCTGGCGGATGAAACATTTGAAATCCGCCGGGCGGCAATCGACGGGGCGTTTCGGGAAAGTAGGATCCGTCCGGCATGGCTGGCGGGACGCGGCTATCCCGCGGAACCCGACGCACTCCGAACCTGGCTGACCGATCAGTTTCAGATTGGCGACGGGCAAGGCATGCCCACCGACGCGGTGGCCGGTGTCAGACCGCCCCTGCGCGCGCTAATTGCGCCCCATATTGATTTCGCACGGGGCGGACCTCTCTACGCGCGGGCCTACCGGTGGCTTTGGGAAGGAGAAAAACCGGACCTTGTTCTGTTGTTTGGGGTGGCCCATGCAGCGGGGGAGCATCCTTTTGTACTGTGCGCCAAAGATTTTGAAACCCCGCTCGGTACCGTACCAGTCGCGCGGGACGTCATGATGCGTCTGGAAACAGCCTGTGCCTGGGATCCCTACGCCGAGGAAATCCTGCATCGAACGGAACATTCCCTGGAATTCCAGGTGCTTATGCTGGCTCTGTTGTACGGGCACGACGCGCCGCCCATTGTGCCGGTTCTGTGCGGGATGCTTACCACCCCGGACCTGGGCGAAGAGGCGGTTCCCGACGACAGGTCCGAAGTGGCCCGGTTTCTCGATGCCGCCCAGTCTCTGATGGAGGACCATCCGCGGGCCGTGGCGATCGCAGGTGCCGATCTCTCCCATGTAGGCCGGCGGTTTGGCGACGATCTGGACATCACGCCTGAACTCGTGAAGCGGATTGTCGCCTCGGACGAGAATGCTCTGAACTGCCTTTGCGAAGGGGATTCCGCGGGGTTTTACCGGGCTGTGATGCGTGGCGGGAATCCCCGTCACGTGTGCGGTATGGGGGCTATTTACGCCACGGCCAGAATTATCGGCAATCGGCCGTTCCGGTCCGATTACCTGATTGGGAATGCGCCTGATCCCGCCGGTGGGATCGTGACCTTCGCAGCCTGTGCAGCGGAGCGGGAAACATGAAGCAGTATTTTGGGAGAACGGTTGGACTGAGGTGGCGGACAGCCGTGATTCTGATGGTCGGGACCGCTGTCCTGCTGGCAGGGCGGACTGTCGCACAGCCTCGACACCAGGCAGTCGTGCCGCCTTCCCTGGTAGGGCCCGCCACCGTTCCGGCCAGGCGGGAAACCGCGCCGCCACCGATGAGAGTGGATCCGGCACAGATCAAGCCGCTGCTGGCCGGGCTGATGATCTTTTCGCTGGACTGCGCGCTGAAAATCACACCGGAGGACGGATCATTACTGGACCGGATGCCGCCCGGCGGAGTGTGGATTCGCCCCGCAGGCAAACCGGAGAACCTGCCGCTGCTGGTGGCCATGCTGCGCCAGGCGGAACAGCGGGCCGGCAGGCCGATTCTCATAGGCGGAGATCCGTGGGATCTGACAGCGTTCATGAGTGGGACGGTCCGAAAACCATTGCCGCCGCTGCCGCCGCTGATGGCTGTGGCCGCGGCAGGTGGAGACCGGTATGCAGCAGCCTGGGCAGATGCGGCAGCGCGTACCATGCGGGCAATGGGCCTGGACTGGATGCCAGGTCCGGATCTCTCCCTCTGGCCGGAACATCCGGGATCTATCGCGTCCACCCGCTGCATCGGTTCAAAACCTCACGAGGTCGCCCGCATCGGTGCGGCGGTTATCCGGGGTATGCAGGAAAGAGGTATTCTGGCCGCGGCATGGGGGTTCCCTGGCGGGTCATGGACGCGGGAACGGAGTCAACCGCCGGTGCTGACCACTCCCCCGGATGCCTGGCCTGAACGGCATGGGGTTCCGTATAGGGAGGCGTGCCGGACAGCAATCCTGCTACAGGTGGGCGATACGGAAGTACCGATGTGGTCCGGTGGTCCAGCTTTGCTCAATCCCGCTGTTATCCAGGGCCTCTTGCGACAGCAACTGGGATTCAGGGGGATCATCCTGGCTGGACCGGCAGACGGAGAGACCCTGAAGATGGATGCGGCCGAGGTGGCTTTGCAGTCTCTGCTGGCCGGAGCGGATATGATTCTTTGGCAGGGCGGTCTGCGCGGTGTGGAACGGGCAATAGATTACCTGGCCGCGGCTGCTGCCAGGGGAGATCTGCCTGCCGAACTGATTCGGGAGAAAGCGTCACGGGTTTCCAGTCTCATCGCCACAGCGAGACAGCAGGTGGCAGGCGGCGAACCCGACGGAGACGAACCGGAAGAGGCCATGCAGGACCTGCAACGGGCGAGTCTGACCCTGGTGCATCTGCGGGGGGATGCGCTGCCGCTGGATCGGGAGGCCGTGCCGGTGGGCCTCACCGGTACGGTTGATCTGGACGCGTTGCAGAAAAACCTAAGAAAACCGCTGAAATCCGTTGTGCAGCAGCCGATCATGTCGGCCAGTCATGTCGGAGATATTCAGACATTTGAGATTGACCGGCTGACCCGGAACATGCACGGCCTGAATACTGTTGTGGTGACCGTAACCGAACGGGAACGGGTGGAAACCGTAATCGAACTGGTGCGCGCGATCCGGAAGCAGGTACCGCGGATTATTGTGGTGTTTCTGGGCCGTCCCGATTATGCGGTCCGGCTGACCGATGCTGACGCAGTACTGTTGGCTTGGGGATGCGCGGGTTCACGGGACACGCTTATGTGCGCGGTGGCCGATGCGCTTACCGGGCGGTGCGCCGTGGGACTGACAGATCTGCCGGACAAGGTGATACTGCGTCCGGGAGAGACCCGTACCCTAGATGGCAGTGTGCTGTTACGGGTTCCCGCGGGCCGGCTGCCCTGCGCGGTGGCTGAGGATTATCCGGCGGGATTCTTCCTCTCCATGCCGCCTCAGCAGTCGTTGCGGGGCCTGGTTTGGACGGTTGACGGAAAAAAAGTGAAGGGCGGCACGCTGACGTTGTCTGCCGATCCGATTCGTCCCGTAAGCGTTTCTCTGGACGTTCGGGATGTGTTTGGCAATTCGTTGACCGCGGCGTTCACGGTGGTCAGCGGTGATCCAGCATCCATCCGATGATTCATTTTCAGAATGCCGCAGGGTTCTGAAAGACCCGACAGGGCTGTACTGTTTTGAATATCTGCTGTCTTTGTCTTGTTTCTCGCCGGTCAACATAATTACCCGCCGATCAGTATTCCTCAAGGTGGTGCCGATTTAGGGCCGATTACCAGCGATTCTCCAGTTCGCACGCTGAAGGTGAGACCATTCTGTTGGACAACAGCCTCCCGGCCCGAAATGCGGCATGTATAGCCGTCCCCGTCCTGAAGCATGGAATGGGTGAAGGTTACCCGGTGGGGAATGGTGTCTTCGTTCACCGCGATGATCCACAACTGTCCGTTGGATTCCTTGCCCAGCGCGGCCACGGTACGTTCCTGGGAACCGCAGGCAGGAGCCAGGGAGAATCGGACCGTTTCTTGGGCATCAGCAGCGGACAGCACCGGCTGGAGTCGCTGAATTTCTTCGCCTAGAGTCATCAGATTATTGAACAGTTCGGAATCTTTTTCAATATAGGCGGTACCCCAGTAAATGAGGCCGCGGGCGCCGTGTACGATGGCATCGTAGGCCATGAAACGGGTTTCCCACAGTGTGGGCCGTTTCATTTCCAGGGTGATTTCCGGCGCATAGGAATGAATATCGGCCCAGCCGAATCCCTGCAATACCATCCAGACCGGTTTCCCCGGGGCCGACAACCGCATCCGACAGGTGTAATCGCCCACACAGGAGAGGTTCCGATTGGCCAGATCCGAATGCCGCACGTGCGGTGAAACTGGAACAGGGTAGATATCGCACCCTACGATGTCCGCCGCCTGTCCGAAAGCGGCCAGGTCTTCAATGCTGTTTCGGGGGGCGTGATTCATACAAATGGGATGGGAGGGGTCCAGGTCTTTGATCAGCCGGTAAGCGGTTTTCAGTCCCTCGAGCAGCCGGGCAGCCCGCTCCGGAGCATCGCCGAAGCCGAATCCGGGACGCGGCGGTTCTTCTCCCAGTTTTCGCCAGATCGCATCGGCCACTTCATCGCCCCGGGCGTATTCCGCCTCGGCATACAGTCGGTCCGCCTCTTCCCGCATGGCGTTGAGTTCCGCGGAGAGGTTCGGATCCGTGACCGCAGCAATTCGCTCCCGCTGCAGCCGGCGTTCTTCATCGGACCGCCACAATTCCGCTCCGTACCAGCAGTTCCACAAGGCCTCGTCGGGCATCTCCCAGGCGAGCATGGCCGGATGGTCCCGGAGATCCCTGATCAGATTTTCCAGAGCGGGCTGCCGCTGGTCTTGCTGAGAGCTCAGATCTGCCAGTCCACCCAGTTCGACGATTCCCCACAAATTTCGGGTGCCCAGGCGGTCCAGAGCGGCCCGGTCTTTGGCGTGGAGCAGATGGTATCCCGACGCGGCGATCCGGTCCAGAATGGCGTCGTCCTCCGGGTTTTCATAAAGACCAAGGATGAATACCCGTCTGCCGTCCACCACGGCCATCCCATCCGCGTCAATCCGACAGTCCGCGGCGAATGCGGACATTATGGCCGTAATGCTCAGCAGTGCGGTCAGTCCTCCTACGATGCGGTAATTGTGCGGACCCATTTGATCTCCCTTATGCTTGTAATTGGTGTGACCGTTACCTGCTCATCATTAAATGAAATGCTGGTCTGAAACATCCCGGGAAAGGAAAATCATGTCTCGCATAACTTGGAATATCATCGGTATGTGGGCAGTCGGGGTAACATACCTTTTTCTGAGTGAAGGTGTATCGGCGGAAAGCGCGGGTGTTCCCGTTGCCGCGCCGGGGATCCCGACTGATCGGGAACGGTTTCATATATATTTGCTGATGGGCCAGTCCAACATGGCGGGACGGGGGCCTCTCGACCTGCTTTCGGATCGGGAATATCCCCGGATACGGATGTTAACCGAAAACCATCAGTGGGTGCCCGTCCGGGAACCGCTTCATCAGGACAAACCTACCGCGGGGGCGGGGCTCGGCCTGACTTTCGCGATCACCATGGCAGAGGCTTATCCCGACGCGGTGATCGGGTTGGTTCCCTGCGCGGTGGGCGGTACGCCCCTGGCCCGGTGGGAGAAAGGCGGGGATCTTTACGCCCGCGCGGTGGAACGGGCCCGGGAGGCTACGCGGCAGGGTACCCTGCGGGGGGTACTGTGGCATCAGGGAGAAAACGATACCGGTGATCGGACCGCTGCTGAAACCTACGCCGACCGGTGCGCCCGCATGTTTGCCGACCTGCGCGCGGATCTTGGGACACCGGATCTGCCGGTGGTTGCAGGAGAACTGGGCTGGTTTCTGGAAGAAATCAATGACGGCAAACCGGTGTTTTGGCGTTTAGTCAATGACCAGATTCATCTCTTGCCGGAACGTTTACGACGGGTGGCGGTGGTTTCCTCGGATGGACTGACCGCCTTGGGTGACAAAGTACACTTTGATACACCGTCTCTACGGGAGTTCGGACGCCGGTATGCGGCAGCCATGCTGCGTCTGCAGGGAGAAATGACGGGTTCCTCAGGGCCGATTACTGAAACACCACCGTCCGCCGGCGGTACACCATGATGCGGTCTTCGGCGTGAGCCCGCACTGCCACGGCCAGCACCCGCCGCTCGATGTCCCGGCCCAGCATGATCAGATCTTCTACGCTGTGGGCGTGGGTAACCGGCAGCGTTTCCTGCGCGATGATAGGGCCGGTGTCCAGTTCTTCCGTCGCATAGTGACTGGTCGCGCCGATGATCTTCACCCCATATTCATAGGCCTGATGATAGGGTTTTGCGCCTTTGAAAGCCGGCAGGAAACCATGATGCACGTTGATGATCCGGTTGGGATACTCGCGGATGAAACGGGGGGTCAGAATCTGCATATACCGGGCCAGTACCACGAAATCCACATGATGGGATTGGAACTGTTTGAGTACCGCTTCTTCGGCGGCCTCACGGATTACCGGCGTGACAGGCTGCACAATGAAAGGTACCCCGAAAGAGGCCGCCACCGGTTCAAGGTCCGGATGATTGCTCACCACCAGAGCCAGATCCGCGTTGATTTCCCCGTAACGGTGCCGCAGCAGCAGGTCGTACAGGCAATGGTCGTACTTTGAAACCATGATTGCCATCCGGTGCCGTTCGTCGGAATAACGCAGGCGGGTTTCCATGCCGAACTCCGACGCGAGTACCGCCAGTTCCTGGCGCATTTCCGACCGGGTACACCGGATGGCCGAACAGTCGAAATGCACGCGCATGAAGAACTGCTCGTCCAGACCCTCGGCGTGCTGTTGCGCATGAATGATATTCGCTCCCCGCTCAAACAGGAATTGGCTAACCCGATAGACGATGCCCGGTACGTCCCTGCAGTGCAGAATCAGCGTGGCAGTCAGCCCCATGGAATCCGGCCTTTCTTCACTTCCGCGGAAACCGGGCGTCCAGGGCATCCCAGGCGTCGGTGTCGCAGGGTTCATAACGGGCCATCGGCGTGGACGCGGTGACCATGGCGCGCAGTGCTTCCAGCGAGTCGAGAGCGCCGGTGGCCATGGCCTGTACGCCGATGTTGCCCAGAGCCGTGGCTTCCACGGGTCCGGTGATCACCTCGATACCACAGGCATCCGCAGTCATCTGGCAGAGCAGTTGATTCTGGGTACCGCCGCCGATGATGTGCAGCCGTTCCGTTTTCCGGCCCAGCAGGCCGTCAAGGCCGCGCAGGGTGCGGCGGTATTTGAGCGCGAGACTCTCCAGAGCGCATCGCACGGTTTCTCCCCGGTTCTGAGGCACAGGCTGTCCCGCTTCCACGCAAATGTTCCGGATCAGTTCGGGCATATTTTCCGGCGCGAGCAGGCGGGGATCATCAAGGTCGGGCAGCACCGACCGGAATGCGGGAGCGTTCCGAGCTTCTTCGGTCAGCATGGCATAATCCACCGTCTGGCCTTCCTTTTCCCATTGACGCCGACACTCCTGAACCAGCCACAGCCCGAAAATATTTTTCAGGAAGCGGATTTTTCCACCCACACCGCCTTCATTCGTGAACTGCAGGGCGAGACTGTCGTCATTGACCAGCGGGTCATCGAGTTCCGCGCCCAGCAGGGACCACGTACCGCTGGACAGGTAGGCCCATGGCTTTTCGCCCGTGGCGGGCACCGCGGCCACAGCGCTGGCGGTGTCATGAGACGCGGTGGCGATGACGGGCGTGCCGGTCTGAATACCTGTGTCCCGGGCAATGTCATCCCGCAGGGCTCCCAGAACGGTACCCGGCGGGGTGGGCGAAAGCAGGATACGGCGCGGCAATTCCAGGGCGTCAATCAGGTCTTCCCGCCAGTTCCGTTTCCATGGATCCAGCAATTGCGTTGTGGACGCGTTGGTATATTCGCAGGCCCGAACCCCGCTCAGCAGATAGGAGAACAAATCTCCCATGAGCAGCATGCTTTCTGCCGCGTCAAGCAGGGGCGATCCGGATGCCTTGAGACTCAGTAACTGGTAGATCGTGTTGAATGGCAGAAACTGGATACCGGTGCGGCGGTAAATTTCTTCCCGGGGAACCCTGGAAAAAGCCAGTTCCTGCATACCCTCAGTGCGCCTGTCCCGGTAGTGAACGGGATTGGCCAGCACGGTTCCGTCCCGAGCGATCAGGCCGAAGTCCACCCCCCAGGTGTCCACGGCGATGCCGTCCAGACGGTTCGTGTACTCCCGGGCACACTTGCGCAGGGCGGAGATCATTTCCTCGTATATCCGGGTGAAATCCCACTGTCGCGTGCCCAACATCATCAGGCCTTCTGTTCGGAATCGATGGATTACGTCGAGTTGGAGTCGGGTGCCGCTTAGGGTACCCAGCACAGCGCGGCCGCTCTCCGCGCCGAGATCAAAGGCCAGGTACTGATACGCACGCATATAACATTACCTCCCCGCCGGGACGTCGTTAAGGAGTCTGCCAGCGTTTTTCTCACCGGGTAAAACTATCCGAAAAGATACCTTTAATACAACATCATATCCACGAGGCGGGAAGCAATGCCTGTTTCCGCGTGTTTTCTGAACACGTCAATCCGCAAGGAATTTACTATGTCCGGTCTTCCGCCGTTGAAGAACCGACTTGCCGATGCAGCCAGCCCTTACCTCAGGCAGCACGCCGGGAATCCCGTGGCCTGGCAGCCGTGGGACGAGGAGGCCCTGCATCGGGCCCGAGTCGAGGACAAACCGATTTTTCTGTCCATCGGATATGCGGCCTGTCACTGGTGTCATGTGATGGAGCGGGAGTCATTCGAGTCCCCCGCCGTGGCCGCCCTCCTTAACAGCCGGTTTATCCCGATCAAAGTGGACCGGGAAGAACGGCCTGATCTGGACGAAGTTTACATGGCCGCTGTGGTGGCCATGACCGGTGCCGGCGGCTGGCCCCTGAACGTGTTTCTGACTCCCGAAGGGCTGCCGTTCTTCGGAGACACGTACTTTCCCCCGGTGGACCGCTGGGGCAAGCCCTCTTTCATGCGGGTGTTGCTGCACGTGGCGGCGCTCTGGAAGGAAAAGCGGGACCAGGTGACCCGAGGCGCCGCCGAAATGGCGAAACTTATCGCGGAAAGGCTGGTGCCGGTTGGCGCGGCTTCAGCCGGTGAGGATCTCGAGCGCCTGCTGCACGCGGCGGAAAAGGAACTCGAATCAGATTTTGACAAGCAGCACGGAGGCTGGGGAAGCGGAGCGAAATTTCCGCCCGCGGGAGTTCTGGAATGGCTGCTGCGGCGGGTGGTTTACCGGCAATCGGCCTCCGCTGGGCGCATGCTGCGGCAAACTCTGGATGCGATGGCTCTGGGCGGGCTGCGGGATCATGTGGGCGGCGGATTTCACCGGTACACCGTCGATCCTGAATGGCAGGTGCCCCATTTCGAGAAGATGCTGTATGACAATGCGCTACTGGCCAGGGTTTATCTGGCCGCGGGGCGCGTACTCGGGGAATCCCGCTATCTGGAGATCGGGCGGGACTCGCTCAATTACCTGCTGCGGGAGATGCGCGATCCGGCCGGCGGTTTTCACGCCAGCGAAGATGCCGACAGCGGCGGCAAAGAAGGCATGTTTTACCTGTGGAATCCCGACGAAGTGCGCGCCGCCCTGCCGCCGGACGATGCGGAATGGTTTATCGGGCGGTTCACCATTCTGCCTGAGGGGAATTTTTCCAGCCATGAGCCATATCATCAGAACTGGAGCATTCCGCGGCTGAGCGCCCCACTGACATCCGAGGAATGGGCCCGCTTTGAGCGGCTGCGGCCGTTGTTGCGGGCCCGACGGAATGAACGTCCCAGGCCGGCCCGGGACGCCAAAATCGTGGCTTCATGGAATGGTCTGATGCTGTCGGCTCTGGCCGAAGCGGTTCGCGCGTTTGGCGACGACCACTGGGCTGCGGCCGCCACCGATTGCGCGGAATATCTCCTCAGCCGGCATTTTGGGACACCGAAGGGTATGCGCTCCGTCCTGGAGGATCAGGATGGTCCCCCGGCGGTGCTGGAAGATTTCGCGGCTGTTTCCCGCGGACTGCTGGATCTGCATGAGGTGACGGGAGATATGCGGTGGCTTCAAGCGTCACTGGATCTGGCCCGCCGGATGACGGCATGGTTCGCGGAAAATGATCTGGCGGAAGGTTTTCGCCGAGCGGCTTCGGACCGGCAGGACCGGCCTTTTACCGCGGTGACGTTTCAGGATGGCCAGGAACCGGGGCCGAACACGCTGGGATTTTCAGTGCTGTGGCGGTTGGGCGTTATTACTGGGGATGTCAAATGGACGGCCGCCGCGGAACAGTGGATCCGCCGGAATATCGGACTGTCCCGGCGTTTTCCGGAAGCGATTCCGTTTCTGCTGGCCTTTACGGAGGAAACGTTGGCGTCTCCCATAAACATTACGGTCCTTCATCGGTCCGGGCCGGAGGGGGCGGCGGCGTGCCGGGTGTTACTCGGCGTGACCTGGAGATACGCCATTTTTCACGGCGTGATCGCTACAGTGGAAGAAACCGTCCGTGAATCGGGATCTGGTCTTTTTATGGGGAAAAAACTGGAACCTCACGCTGCCGCGTCAGCGTGGGTTTGTGGTCCGTCGGGATGTCTGCCGCCGGTTTCCACACCGGATACACTGGTTCAGACGTTGACCGCCACGGGCTGTTTTGGCTGTCCTGTCCCGGTGGCGTCCTGAAATGTTTCGGGTTCAGCGGGTCAGGAAGGTCTGTCTCCTTCCTGCCGCGCGTGGTCTGGGGTAAACAGCACATCCCGGATGGCGTCTCCCAGGTTGGCCATCCGGATGGGTTTGGTCAGGGTGCGGCGGATTCCAGCCCGCATAGCCGCCTCGTCCACCTGATCTGTTGACAGGCCGGTTACGAGTATGGCCGGAATATCAGGCCGGATCAAGCGGATGCGTTCCATCATCGTGATTCCTGACATGCCGGGCATGTTGCTGTCTGTGATGATCAGGGAGAAAGACTTGGGGTCCGTTTCAAAAGTCGCGATGGCCTCCCGGGGCCCCGGCATGGCTACCGGAGTGAACCCGAGTTTTCGCAGTTGCAGGACCATGGCGTTCAGTACCGCCCGGTCATCATCCACCACCAGGATTTTCTGACCCTTGCCCTGAACAGGCGTCCGGGGCGCCGGCGTTTCAGGTTCAGTGGCTTCGGCGGCATGTGTCTGCTGAAGCGCGGGCGTTTCCAGGGCCGGAAAGTACAGCCGGAATGTGGTACCCCACCCCGGCTCACTGAACAGCCGGATAATGCCGCCGTGGCTGGACATCACGCCCTGCACGATGGCCAGTCCCATGCCTGTACCCTTACCTTCCGGCTTGGTGGTGAAGAAGGGGTCAAAAATACGGTCCCGGATATGTTCCGGGATGCCGCAGCCGGTGTCGCTGATCGTGAGGCATACATAGGCGCCGGTTTTGAGGTCCTGATCCCGCTCCGTGAGGTCGCTGTCTTCGAAACGGGCCAGACTCAGGGAGACACCCAGCAGGCCGCCCCTCGTTTCTTCCATGGCGTGAATAGCGTTGGTGCAGAGGTTCAGGACCACCTGATGGATCTGGGTAGTGTCGCCCATGACAGGCGGCAGGTCGGGCGTGATATTCGTGTGCAGCGTCACTTCCGGCGGAAGTGAAACTTTGACCAGCTTAAGGGCCTCTTTGACCAGCGGTCCCAGGGAGACAGGTTTCAGTTCACCGGGTTTCTGTCGGCTGTAAGTCAGGATCTGGCGGACCAGTCCTGACGCGCGTTCGACGGCAGTCAGTATTTCATCCACAGAAGCCCGGCCAGAGGGACTCATCACCTGTTCGTCCAGCAGCAGTTCCGCGTTGCCGCTGATGGCGTTGAGAATGTTGTTGAAGTCGTGGGCGATACCAGCGGCCAGCGTACCCATGGCTTCCATTTTTTGAGATTGCTGTCGCAGTTCCGCTTCCATGATTTCCCGGGTAACGTCACGCAGCACGTAAACCCAACCGCGACCTCTGCCGCGCACGAGGCGGGCGGTGACTTCCACGTCCAGGAGTTGGCCTTCATGGTGGTGCAGCGTTAACCGTTTCCGCCAGTCCCGTCCGTGGGTATTCGCGGCCTGCCTGACTTGTTCAATAAACGCCCCCGCGCGCAGATGTTCCAGCAGACTCGTTAGCGGTTTCCCTATCCATGCGGCAGGTTCCTGTCCCGTCAGACGCTCCAGTGCGGGATTCGCATAGACCACATTATTCGCCGTGTCCGCCACCAGCACGACTTCTTCCAGCGTTTCGACTGCGGCGACCAGTTGAGTGCGTTCCTCATAGGCCTGCCGCTGGGTGGTGACATTCACCCCAGCCAGCAGGTTTTCTCCCGTCAGGGTGTCCGATTCATCCCGCAGCGCGCGGCATGACCAGGATATCCAATATTTCCGGCCGTCGGCTGAAACGCACAAGGTTTCCAGTCCCTGATAATCCTCGCCGGCGAGCAGCATCTTGCGGAAAGGGGTATACTGATCCCGACCCGCGTCATCCATGGGAAGGATGAAGGTTTCCACCGGGGAACGGCCCAGCAACGCATCCTCAGGGTGACCCAGCAGTTCCAGCGCGAATTCGTTGACAAACCGGATCCGTCCCGTGGCGTCCAGCCGCAGGATCAGGCTGCGCGCGTTCTCCACCAGTATCCGGTATCGGGCATCCTGTTCGCGCAACTGTTGCTCAGCCCGCTTGAGATCGGTCAGATCCACCCCCTGAGCGAGAATCAGTTCTACCTCCCCTTCAGCGTTCAGCAGGGGCGTGAAGGTGGCCAGGATGTCCGCCTTTCGGCCGTCAGCGGTGTAATGGGTGGTCTCGAACTGCACGGTCTCGCCGCCGCGGGCCTTATCAATTGCCATGCGGCACTCTTCCTGAACCTCCGGATCGTGAGACCACCATGGGGTCTCCCAGAAAAGCCGATTTCTCACGCCCTCCTCGGGCATGCCGATCATTCCCAGAGCGGTCTGATTGACTGTCAGAACCCGGCCGTCCGGACTGATCATGCCCATCAGTTGATGGGTCTGTTCAAACACCATCCGGAAGCGGCTGAACAACTGGGCTACTTCCGTTTCCGCCTGTTCGCTTCGTCGGGAAATGCGGTATATCTGATAGTAAAGGTACCCGTACAGGATCAGCACCACCAGAGCTATACCACCACAGGCTGCGGTCATGCGGATGATAAAGGATTCAATATCCCTTCGGATCTCCCGGTGGAAAAAACCGGTGCCGATCACCCATTCCCACCCGCCAAAAGCCGCCACATAGGACGTTTTCAGATCTGAAATCGGTTGATTGTATACAGGAAACCGGTACTGGATAAACCCTTCTCCTTCCGAACGCGCCAGTTCCAGAAATTCTACGAATAAATGCCGTCCTTCTTCGTTAGTGTAGTCCTTCAATGTGCTCTGAGCAACCAGATCCTGCCGGTAGGGATGCGTCAGCAACTGACAGTTGTAGTCCATAACCCAGAAATAACTCTTCTGGTCACGTCCGTAACGGATGCCGCGGATTTCGTCCAGCGCAATGCTCTGGGCCTGGGACAGTGTCAGGGTACCCATCTCGACGAGGCGGTTGAGTTCTTCGAGCAGGCCGAGCACCATGTGCACTTTTTCCACGGTTTCCTGCTGCTTCTGCTCGATCATGCGCTTCTGGACGTGAGGGAGCAGATACCCGAAGATTACCGCCACAAACAGAATGAATCCGATCGCCAGCGGTAACAGCAAGCGCCTTCGCAGTGCCCTGAGAACATTCACATCACAGGTATTCCTTCGTATATATTATATATTGTAACCGGTTTTTAACTGTAAAACAAGCATAAAATTATCGTTTTTAATGTTTTTCATTATAAAAGCGCTTTCAGGTAAAAATGGACCGTTTTTTCGTCCCAGCCATTTTCCCCATACCAAAGCAGGCCTCACCTCAACCCCAAAAACATATAATTGGCGCCATACCTTATCAGGTAGGACGGGTTTGGAAACATCAGATGTTGCCCGTCACGTTGTGAATTTGTCGGCAAAAAAGAGAGGCGGCCGGGAATCGCGGGACCCGGCCGCCGACGGGAGGGATAGGGAGGGAGTAGAGCTTTATCTCAAACTGCCGAGGCGATAATCCCGGCAAACAGGGGGCTCACCGGCCAGACATTCGGGTACCGCAGGAATTCCACATGGCCATCCATGTACAGCACATTCGCGCCGCCTGGCAGGTGGTTGAACTGCATCTCGTTCTCTCCAGTCAGCACATTGATCCAGTCGCTCATCACGCTGATCGTACTCTGTGTCATATTGGCTGACGCCGGATTGTTAATATCCGTGATCAGGAATCGTTCGATGCCTTCTCTCAGCCGGTAGACGGTAACCGGTCCGGCTTCAATATCCTCATCCAGGGGTCCCAGTTCGTTAAGGGGTGGATCATCCAGACGGTTCAGCATGGCCAGAACAGTCTGAGAAAAAGAGGCCAGCAGCGCCGGGTCCAGTCCTTTGGTAGTAAAATAAGTGATGGCTTCACTCAGCAGCGCCATGGGATCGGTACTCTGAAATACATGAGGATCGTCGGTTATACCCGGGTAAATCAATGCCCATCCCATATAGAAATAACTGGTGTTATCATTGTCGGGTTCACAAGGATAGAACTCCTGATTTGGCACACCTGAGGTAGGAACCATTCCGGATCCATTCCAGACGGCGGCCATGTTGTCCGCCTCGTTGAACACCTTGGCCGGATCCGTGCCGTCCGGATCGGAGGGACACAGCATGACGGAAGGATCACTCAGGTATTCCGGGAACAGTTGAATCATATTGACCACGAAGGAGGGGTCTGTACCCTCAACGTTTGGATCCTTGCAGGAAAAAAGTTCAATCATGGGGAAAGATCCGCGTGCTTCATTGGCATACATTTTGA
>Ga0308390_1001406_pt1 | contig 15593 bp, 9 predicted proteins | sample Hotspr2Sample149_FD_202358 | JGI IMG/M metagenome (GOLD analysis project Ga0308390, IMG submission 202358) | Hot spring phototrophic mat microbial communities from Mushroom Spring, Yellowstone National Park, Wyoming, United States - 20040719_149 ...
CTTGCCACCACGGCCGCCTACAGTGAGTACGCAACTTTCACGGATATCGCATGCATGGATCACTACGCCATGTTTGGGGCCTTTACCAACATCCCGGGAACCTGGCTGACGCGGGTTTCAGAAATGGAAGAAGCGCTGGAGTGGACCCGCCTGCTCAAGCAGAATGTCGAGCCTCATGTCATATGGGCCTGGGCGCAACTGAACAGTTCCGTTTGGTGGGGCCAGACTAAACCGTGGGGTGTCAACTATCAGTTTTGGGCCCATGTGATGGAAGGGGCTAAATCTGTATTCTGGTTTAATTATGGGCCTGGCGATCAGAACAATCCCGACTTTTCCCCCGCCATCCAAATGGCGGAACGGGTCTACCGGCAGTTTGCTCCCGTCCGAACCCTCTGTTACTACGGCGAACCGCTTCAGCCGGCTGCAGTCGAACCGGGAGTACTCCTAATCGCCCGGTTGCTTGCGGGACCTGATGGAGCAGTGGCCGTGGTGCTCAATAACCACTACCAAATTGGAGGCCCAACACCGCTGCAACCGGTTTACGAGCGGGCTGCCGCATCAGGATGGGTGGAATTTACACTTCCGGACTGGTTTACTCCTGGGGAGGTATGGCGGATCACCGACTCGGGAAGGGAACCAGTGGATTGGAGCCGGACTGGTGACACACTTCATCTGCAGGTTTCCCTGGGACCCGATGAGACAGGTGTGTATTCGATCGGTGTTCCGGACCATACCGCTCCGGATCCGGTGTCGCAGGCAGTGTTAACATGGAACAGATTGGGTATGCCGGTTCTGCAGTGGGCTGAGCCCTGGGATAATACCGGCGTGTGGAAATATGAAATCTACCGTAACGGGGTATGGTTGGGGGAGACGGCCATGCCGGTCTGGATATTGGACACAAACGCAGACTGGCGAGACGGCTACACGGTTCGGGCCGTTGATGCCGCCGGGAATCGGGGCGGGTTCTCGCCAGTGGCACGACTGGGCCATTATGATTTTCCGGTTTCGGGCTGGGGTATGGGTTGGAAAACGGTCAGTGGCGCGGTGTCACAGTGGGTGGGTGCCGGCCGGCTTGTCGCAGTAAGCGATGGAGGGGCGCTGCGGGTTCAGGGACCGGCTGTGACCATGCCGGCGGCGTCGACACCATGGTTTCTGGCAAAAATGAATCTGCCCGTGGGGGCATCTGCGCGTCTGGAGTGGCAGCGGGTGGACGCACCGTCTTGGGACAGCACCCGGCGGGTGGTTTTGACACCTTGGTCCGGAAAAGCGGACGGATCACAGATATTCGTGGCAGACCTCTCGGCAAACAGCGAATGGCAAGGTTCCATCAGTCGGGTTCGTTTTGTGGTTACCGGGCAAACTGTCGGAGCGGAAGTGGCGCTGGAACTGGTCCGGTTCGCTCCGAAAGGGCCGGATGCTGATGCGGATCAGGACGGCCTTGGTGATGGTACGGAGATCCTCCTGGGTACAGATCCTTATGCCGTGGATACGGACGGAGATGGCTTGTCGGACGGTGATGGGGTGTTGGTTCACGGCACTGATCCGACCCGGAGAGACACGGACAGCGACGGTTTGAGCGACCGGGAGGAACTGCGCTGGGGTAGTAACCCGCTGGATCCGCTGGATACCGCGGTCGTGCCGGTGGGCGCCCTGACGATTCTCTGCGCGGGACTGATCCTGTCATGGGTCGGGTGGCGTGCCACGCGCCGGCACGGCGTTCGGGGGATGCACAGCTGGAAACAGACGTGTTAAAATGCCATCCAATGCCGGTCGAGGGGGCCGGCCGGAAAAAACGGTATGTCTCTGTACGTATTCGGTCTGAATCATCACACCAGTCCGCTGGCGTTGCGTGAAGCGCTCATGGTACCTGCCGGAGAGTTTCCCGGAGTGCTGGACGCGTTTCGGCAGATGTTGGCGGCGGGAGGGGACAAACGCGCCGGGGTTACGCTGCTGCAGACCTGCAACCGTTTCGAGTGGTATGTCAGGACCCTGTTACCGGCAGCGCGGCTGCGGGAATTGGTGCTGGGATGGATGACCGGCCGCGCGGGGGAATCCCTGGCGCCCTTTCTGGCGGGATCGGTGTATGAACATACCCAGGAGGAGGCAGTACGGCATCTCTTCCGGGTGGTATCGAGCCTGGACAGTCTTGTGGTGGGGGAGACGGAAATCCTGGGTCAGGTCCAGGCGGCTTATGAACAGGCCCGGCAGGCGGGGGTGACGGACAAGGTGTTGGGCACCCTGTTCCAGCGGGCCGTCCGGACGGGCAAAGAGGTGCGCGAAAAGACACGGATCGGCAATGGAAAAGTTTCCATTGCTTCGGTGGCGGTGGATCTCGCGGAAACGGTGCTTCGCGATATTACCGGCAAGACGGCCATGGTGATCGGATCGGGCACCATGAGTGAAGCGGCACTGTCCCGCCTGATGGAACGGGGAATCGGTCAGGTGATCGTCCTCAACCGCACCTTTGAACGGGCGCGGGAACTGGCCAGCCGGTTTCGGGGGGAGGCAGGGCCGTTGGATGTGCTTCGTAACCATCTGCATCGCGCGGATATCATCATCAGTTCCACGGGAGCGCCGAAACCGATCCTCGGTGTGGATGCTTTCCAGGACGCTATGGCAAAACGACGGGGCGCGCCAATGCTGCTGATCGACATTGCCGTTCCCCGAGATGTCGACCCTGCGGTAGGCGCCCTGGAAAACGTGTTCTATTACGATATCGATAGCCTGGAGAGTCAGGCGCGGCTCAATCAGCAGCAGCGGATCCGGGCGATTTCGGAAGCGGAACGCCTGGTGGAGGAAGCCGTGAAGGGATTTGCTGTGTGGCGGCGGGGGCTCTCCGCTGAGCCGGTGGTGCTCGCTTTGACCCGACATTTCGAATCGGCCCGGGAGCGGGAGTTGTGCAGATTGCGGAATAAACTCGCTGCCCTGCCGGCAGAACAGCAGGAGATGGTGGAACAGTTGGCCAGCCGGCTCGTTGCCACGCTGCTTCACCGCCCCCTGGAGGCCCTGAAAGCCGCGGCCAGTGAGGGTGACCCGGAGGCTCTGTTCAGCGCGGTGGAGCGGCTGTTTGATCTCCGGCGGGAAGAAGCCCCGGAACAGGCGGGCAGTGAGGATGACCGTCCGGCATGCTGAGCCACCTGGTTATCGGTACCCGTGGCAGTGATCTCGCGCTGGCCCAGAGCCGCGCGGTGGCATCGGCGCTGCAAACGGCATGGCCGGGTCTGACGGTGGAATTGCGGGTCGTGGTGACCCGGGGGGACCGCAATCTGAATCGGCCCCTGCCGGAAATCGGGGGGAAAGGACTGTTTACCCGGGAACTGGAGGATGCCCTCAGGGCTGGTACGATTGACCTGGCGGTACACAGCCTGAAGGACCTTCCGGTCGAAGATGCGCCGGGGCTGCGGGTGGGAGCAGTTACCGGCCGGGCCGCGCGGCACGATGTACTGTACTCCATGCATGGCTGGACCCTGGAGACCCTGCCACCCCGGGCGGTGGTGGGTACCTCGAGTCCCCGGCGGGCCGCTCAGTTGGCGTTAATCCGGCCGGACCTCCGGGTGATGACGCTTCGGGGCAATGTGCCTACCCGTCTGCGGCGGGTGAAAGAAGGTAAATATGACGCGGCCCTGCTGGCCGAAGCAGGGCTGGTTCGGCTGGATCTGCTGGATCCCGCGCGGTGCGTGCTGCTGCCGCTGGATGTCATGATTCCCGCTCCGGGTCAGGGGGCGCTGGCGGTGCAGTGCCGTGCGGATGACTCCGATACCGCAGCACTGCTGACGCCGTTGCATGATCCCGCGGCAGCCTTGGAAACGGGGGTGGAACGGGCTTTTCTCCAGGCCCTGGGCGGCGGGTGTGCGGTACCAGTGGGGGCGGCGTGTGAGGCGGAAGGAAGCCGGCTGCGGCTTAGGGTGTTCCGGGATCGGTGGCGGGTAACGGTCGAGGGTGCCGCGGACCGGCCGGCAGAACTGGTAACCCGGGCGGTCGAAGCCCTTCGGGCGCGGGAGACGGGAACCCTTTCTGGCCGTCGCGTGGTGATCACCCGTACCCGGGATCAGGCTGGCGCGTTAAGGGAGATGCTGGAAGGCCGGGGAGCGGTTGTGCTGGAATTGCCCCTGATCGAAATCCAGTTACAGAACGACACTGTGCCCGCTCCTGAAGGGACGGATCTGCTGGTATTCACGAGCGCGAACGGGGTGCGGGCTTTTGTCGATCTCCTGGCCAGGCAGGGAGCAGATCCGGCTCGCTGGCGCGCGCTGCCGGCGGCGGTGATCGGGCCCGGTACAGCCCGAGCGGCTGTGGAACTAGGGTTTAACGTTGCCATTACGGCTGAGCAATCCGTGGCGGAAGCGTTTCTGGCGGCCCTCCAGAACCGGCTGGCGGAACTTCAGGGCAAACAGTTGGTGGTCATTCAGGGGGCGCAGGCGCGGGATACCCTCTGTGAGGGACTGCGGCAGGCCGGCGCCCGGGTGATCCGGGTGACACCATACCAGACCTGCTGCCGGACAGCGGTTACCGAGACAGAAGCCGCCATGCTCGAAGCGTTCCGGCCTGAAGGGGTGGCTTTTACGAGCGCCTCGACGGCCCGGGCGTATGCGGGCGCGATACCGGCGGAACTTCGGAAACGTCTGGAGGCATGGGGAGCCCGGTACCTGTCCATAGGACCGCAGACCACCCGGGCTGCCGAAGCGGCGGGACTGCCAATCGCCGGAACGGCGAAACGCTATGACCTGGAGGGATTGACCGGGATACTGGAAGAACTGTTCAGCGATTCCGAAAAAAACTGACGGGTCGGACCATCGGTCAATCGAGGGGCACATCCAGTTCGTTTTCGACCACCTGTTCCAGGGTTTGCCGCCGGCGGGTAAGTACCGGCTCCCCCGACGCGCGCAACAGTACCTCAGGCGCCTCTGGAAAACTGTTGTAGTTTTTGGCGGCCATCCCCGCGCAGTAGGCACCGCATCCCCCGACAGCCAGCAGATCGCCGGGTTTGGGGATGGGTAACCGGCGCGGTCCCAGACCCTCTGGATCCCCGGTAGCGGGCGTCATGATGTCTCCGCTTTCGCAGCAGTGTCCCACGACGATAAAATCGTCCTCCTCTGATGGTCCGGCAGCCGCATCGCGCAGGATCCGGATGGGATGCTGGGCGCCGTACAGGGAAGGCCGTAAGTTTTCGGTCATGCCAGCGTCGGTTTTGATGAACCGGTATCCCTCAGGGCCGGTATCCACCACATCGGTGACCGAGCACAGCAGCACTCCCGCCGTGGCCGTGAGGTAGGTTCCCGGTTCGATTTCCAGGCGCAACGGACGGCCGTGAAGTTCCGAGAAGGTTCGGAATTTCACCGCTACCCGCTCGCCGATCGCCTGCAGATCGGCTGTTTTTTCGCCGGGCATCCGGGCGGTCTTATAGCCGCCACCGAGGCCGAGCACGGCCACATCCGGAAACTGTGCGGCGAGGTCCAGTGCCAGATCTGCGCAATGGACCCAGACTTCGGGATCGGCTCCGGAACCGATGTGGGTATGCAACATCGTGATTCGCAGACTGTGGTGTGCGGCAGTTTCCAGTGCCTGGGGGACGTAGTCGCGCCACAGCCCGAAACTGGAGGCCGGTCCGCCCACATTGGTGCGGTTGCTGTGCCCTGATCCCAGACCCGGGTTGACCCGGAGGGCTATTTCCGTGCCGGGGAACAATTGACCGTACACCTCCAGTTGACGCAGGGAACAGGTCGTGAACAGACATCCCGCTCTTACCAGATCCACCAGATCGGCGGGAAGTTCCTGCGCGGTGATCCGGATGTGTCCGGCCGGTATCCCGGCCATCATGGCGCGCCGGGCTTCAAAGCCGCTGCTGGCATCCACATGCAGGCCCATCGCGTGAAAAACACGCAGAACCGTGCGGTTGGGTAAGGCCTTCATGGCAAACCGGGCGGTTTTGCCGAAAGCTGAAGGAAAGGCCAGTACGGCCATGGCATTCCGCCGGAGGGTGGTTTCGTCGTACACGAACACAGGGGTGCCCCACTGATCCCGAATACGGCGAGCCAATTCGGCATCGGGAAAAAACACCCCAGGACAATCGGACCATGTCATAGGCTGATTCCTTGGAATTCGCGCCTAATTCATAACATGAACGCGGCATATTCGGCAAATGCTCTGTTGCTTCTGCGGTTCCGGAGATATCCGAAGGTACGGAGAACCTGTTTCGGCCGGAGTCGGGGATTGGGCCCAGCAGGGCGATGGACTTACAATAGTGCGTATGGACGAGCCCCTGTTTGAACACGTGCTGCGTGAACGAAGCAAGGCTGATGCTCCGCTGGCCCGGCGGGTATCCCCCACAACACTGGACGAGATCGTCGGACAGGATCATATTCTCGGGCCGGGGCGGCCCTTGCGGCGGGCCATCGAATCGGACCGGTTCACTTCGCTGATTCTGTATGGTCCGCCGGGATCGGGCAAGACGGCCCTTGCCCGGGTGATCGCCATGCGTACCCGGGGCGCCTTTTCACCGCTCAACGCGGTAACCGCGGGGGTGGCCGACGTGCGCCGGCTGATCAGTGAGGCTGACCGGCGGCGGCTGGAAGACGGCCGCCGCACCATTGTATTTATCGATGAGATCCATCGGTTCAACCGGTCGCAGCAGGACGCCCTCCTGCCGGATGTGGAAAATGGCCGGATCATTCTGATCGGGGCTACCACCGAAAATCCCTTTTTTTCTGTAAACGCTCCGCTGTTGTCCCGTTCCCTGGTCTTTGAATTCCGGCGACTGGAAGAGGAGGATCTGATCCGGCTGCTGAAACGGGCCCTGGACCATCCGGACCGGGGATTCCCCGACTTGACGGTGGATTCCGAACCCGAAGCCCTGCGGCATATCGCGCGATGCGCTGAAGGAGACGCCCGACGCGCCCTGACCATTTTGGAATTGTGCCTGCTTACCGGTGAACCACAAAATGGACGACTGAGTCTTACCCCGGAACTGGCCGCGGCCTGTGCCCAGCGGAAACTCCTCCATTATGACGGTACCGGCGACAGTCATTACGATATGGCTTCTGCCTTCATCAAGAGCATGCGGGGCAGTCATCCGGATGCAGCCCTGTACTGGATGGCCCGGATGCTTGAGGCGGGTGAGACGCCCCGGTTTATCGCGCGGCGGATCTGTATCGCGGCGGCAGAGGACGTGGGCAATGCCGATCCCCAGGCGCTGGTGGTGGCCACGGCGGCATTCCAGGCGTGCGAATGGATCGGCATGCCCGAGGCCCGGATAATTCTGGCGCAGGCGGCCACCTACGTGGCCTGCGCGCCCAAGAGCAATGCCGCTTATCTGGGCATTGACCGCGCGCAGCAGGCCGTGCGGGAAGGGGAAGCCGTGTCCGTGCCGCTGTCCCTCCAGGACGCGTCATATCCCGGCGCGAAACGTCTGGGCCGGGGCGAGGGGTACCGCTATCCCCATGATTATCCAGGAGGATATGTGCCGCAGGATTACGGCGTACCCCGCGGGGTTTTCTATCAGCCCACGGAATACGGATTCGAACGGGTATTCCGGGAACGGCTGACCGAACTGGAACGACTGGACCGCGCCGCCACGCCGGAAGACCCCGGGACGAACAGCCTTTCCGAATCTGAAGAGCGACCCGCGCGGCAGGAGGATCATGAAGATGAATGAGACGGCACCCGTGACGCCGGTTGCCCCGGGTGAGGAGGGATTATCGGAACGGACGGATCCCCGCCGTGAACGACGTCGGGCCTTTTTTCTGGGGATGGCGTCCGGATGTTTCAGCACCCTGATCCTGCTGATGGTCTCGGTCGTTGGAGCGGCATGGTGGTTTCGGGACTGGGCTATCGCTCAGCATCGGAGCCGGCTCACGCCGCCGGAATCTGTGACCGGTGCCATGGCCGATTTTTCCCTGCAACTGATCGATCCGGCCGGGCGGCCGGTGACCCTTGATGCCTACCGCGGCCAGCCAATGGTGATACATCTGTGGAGCCCGACCTGTCCGGACTGTCTGGCGGAGTTGCCATACTGGGAAGACGTGTGGGAGGCCTGTCGCCAGTGGGATCCGCCCGTTCAGGTGATTTCAGTGGCCGTACACGGATTCGGGCAGGTGGCGGATACCCTGCGCTCGGAGGGGTGTACTTTTCCCGTATGGCGCGCGGCCGCGCCGCTGCCGGAACAATACGCGGGCGGAGTTCCCCGCACGGTCGTGGTTGACGCCGACGGCCGGGTTGTGCTTCGTCACGCGGGGTCAGCCCGATGGGATGATCCCGCCGTGCTGCGCTTCCTGGAAGGATTGAGCGTGGCCGCCCGGCTGGGGCGCTGAATCAGCGTTCAGGCCACTCCCGGACGATGTCTGCCGCGGCTGCCATGAACCGGTCGGTCAGGTCCGGATCAAACTGGCTTCCCTTGTGTTCCTGCAGGTATGTCAGTCCGTCAGCGCTGGTGGCGTAACCGCAGCGGTAGTGCCGGGGACTGGTCATCGCGCAAAACACATCCACGATCCGAAGCGCGCGGGCCTCAAAAGGAATGGCCCGACCCTCCAGACCATTCGGGTATCCCGTACCGTCGTAGTTTTCCGTGTGGTGCCGGACGGTTTCCGCAATGATCCCGTCGGCAAGGCCGCGCTGGATCAGCAGATCCGCGCCCAAGGCGGGGTAGGTCCGGATCTTCAGCCACTCCTCATAAGTAAGCAGATTTTTCTTGAGCAGCAGGTCATTATCCAGCAGGAGTTTACCTGCGCCGCGCCACAAAGCCGCCTGCTGAAAGCGCCAGGACTGTTCAGGGTCCATGCCCAGCGCGCGGGCGAACCGGGCGGCATGGGCGGCCGTGCGGAGAGTGGCCCCGGCGGGGATGTCTTCACGGGCGTCCAGGGCATCGGCCAGCAGGGCGGTTTCCGCGGTGATCCGGTTGAGAGCGGCCTCCAAAGCGGGTTCCAGTTGTTCCGGCCGCCCGCAACCCAGCAGGATCCGGGAGGCGCCGGTGTGATCGGGACCGTGGCGTTCGAGAATGGCGAAGCGCCCAGATATCCGTTCCAGTACCGCAGTGACGGATCGGGCATTGCCGAATCGGGTGAGCGGAATCCACAGCATGACGGTCCCTCCAGTACCGGGGTTACTGGCCGTCGAGCACAGCCAGCATGTCTTCCACCCGGCTGAAACGTTCGCGGGGTTTGCTTTTTGCCGATCCGCGGGCGATTTCGGCAGCATCGATGCGCTTCCAGTCTGCGTAGGATACCACACGGATGCCCCGATGTGTCAGGAGGCGAAGTACGGCATCGCTGTCGGGCTCCGCGCAGGGCGGAATCCGCTCCAGATCGCTGAGCAGGGTTTTGACGGTTTCCAGGCTGTCCGGTTTGTTGGTGCCGATAACGCCGGTGGGACCGCGCTTGATCCATCCCGCCACATACAGACCCGGGAGTTCCCGGCCATTGTCTTCCACCCGTCCTGCCGTGTGTGGGATGGTACTGCTTTTTTCGTTGAACGGCACACCGGGCATGGGACGGCCGCGGTAACCAACACTCCGGAAGACCAGGCCGCACGGGATATCCACCAGGACACCGGTGCCCCACGCTTTCTGATGTCCGGGTTCTCCGGCCAGGCGGGTGCGCTCAAAACACATGGCTTCCACCCGATCCTGCCCCAGCACAGCGGCAGGTGCGAGGAAAAAACGGAACCGAATGTGCCGTCCCTTCCCCGGACGGTTGTGACTGTATTCCTCCAGCACCTCGACAATCCGTTTCAGTCCCGGCGAGGCCTCGACTTCCTGACGGCAGGCTGGGGTGAGGAAAAATTCATCCGACTCGACCAGAGGTGTCGTTCCGGGAATTTCAGCCATTTCCTTGAGTTCAGGAAGGGTGCATTTAACCTGGGCGGGACCGCGGCGGGCCACGATATGGATTTCCCGAATTCGGCTCTCGGACAGGGCGTCCAGGGCGTAATCCGCGATATCCGTGGTTCGGAGAACGTCCGCAGGCGTGGCCAGCATCCGGGCCACATCCATCGCGACATTCCCCATACCTACCACCACCGCTGTCTCACACGTCAGGTCAAAAGTTTCGTTCCGATAATCCGGGTGAGCGTTATACCACCCGACAAAGGAAGTGGCCGCGTGACTGCCCGGCAGCGATTCACCGGGTACCCCCATGGGCCGGTCGCCTTCCGCACCGTAGGCCAGCAGGATGGCATCATAAAAATGCCGAAGTTCTTCGATGGTGAGATCCCGTCCGATCGTAACATTGCCGAAATACCGGAAACGTTCGTGTTCGGCGGTTTTTTCAAATACCCGGGAGGCGGACCGGATTTTGGGATGATCCGGCGCGACGCCGCCCCGTACCAGGCCGAATGGTACCGGCAGCCGTTCAAACATATCCACCGTGCATACCACCAGCGATTTCAGCAGCGTCTCCGCGGCAAAGAAACCGCTGGGACCGCTGCCGACAATCGCCACGCGCAGGGGACGTTGGGGTGTTCCTATTTCAGCCATGACCTACCTGTAATTTGTCGGTTTTTAATTTGAACATCACCGGAAAGCCATATTATACCCGCCGGATATATTCTTCCGGCGGCAGGGTCTTTGCGTGTCAGCATGACAGCATAAGTCAGCCGTTTATCGGGAAACCGGTGAAATCCATACCGTTCGGACAACCGGTCCCGGTTCAGTCACCTGGAACGGTCCGGGGGTAGGGTTCTCTTCAGGCCGGGGTGCACCGGTCATATCACGATCCAGCCGGTAAGACGATCCGTCCGGCTGCTCGTAGGGCAGTCCAGGCACCAGTGCCCGGCCCAGCAGATCCGTGGTAACCAGCGGGCGGTTCCGCGGGGTCAGGCATGCTTCCGGGAGAGTCAGCCGCAGGGAGGCCGTGCCGTCCTGAGCCGTTTCAAGTTCCGGGGTCGGGACAGATGCATCATCGTTCAGAACAAGAGGATCCGTTTCCCGGGCGGCCGGCCGTGCGCCATTCAGGTATACGTTGCCGGCCATGAACACAGGCAGACAGGTTTCATGGTCGTACGGCGTGAGATCGGCGGCGCCAATAAACACGTTGTTGTAATACCGGTCATCACCGCAGATGTTGTCGTGCATTCCGGCGATTTCCGTGGAGTGGGCTTTGTGATAGGGGGTCAGGCGGCCGTCGTAACGGGGAATATGCATCCGTCCCGCGAACAGGTTGTGGGCGTAGGCGATGCCACGGGATACGGTCAGCAGGCTGGTCGGAGACAGAAACACATTATGGTCCACCAGCGCGGGCCCATGATTCACTTCGAGAAACAGGTCTTCATACCGGTTGTTGTAAAAGATGTTTCCGGTGACCCGTGCTCCCTGGGCCATCCAGTCCAGCCAGATCCCCCGGCAGGTGTCGTGGATGTGGTTGTTCCGCAGGATCACGTCGATGGCGCCATGCAGTTTGATGCCGGCCATTTCCGCGCCGGTAAACAGTTCTCGAACGTGAATGTGATGGATGTGATTCTGTTCGATGACACTGAATACCGCGCCGAGGCTTCCGACAATGCCGGTCTGTTCACAGTAGGAGATCTGGTTTCGCCGAACAATATGGCTGCCGATATGGTCCCGGTTCCAGCCGCGGTCCAGGGCGCGGTGAATGGTGGCCACATAACCTTCGGCGGTATTCGCGGATGTATTGTCAAATTCATCCCCATGCTTGCCCAGGGAGATACCCGAACATACCGAATGACTGATGACGTTGTCCTCGATGATCCAGCCCTTGCTCCAGTTGGTTCCGATCAGGGCGATCTGTTCCGCCGTGGGCGGGGCCCAGTTGGGCGCGGCATGACGCATGGTCAGACCGCGGACCGTCAGGTAGTTGATACCCGTTCGGGAAGGATAGAAAACGGCCCGCCGAACATTGATCTCGACACACGCGGCATTCGGATCCACACCAGGGAACTGCGCCCAGATGGCGGTGGCGTCCGGAGATACTTCAGCAAACCACAGCGGAGCGTCGAGCTCCCGCTGTAAACCCTCCGGCGCCCGGAATACGAAACAAAGGCGTTGTCTGCCGGATAGAGGCGTGATCTTGACCCGGCGGGATTTCCATGCCTGCCATCCCCCGGTGTGGGTGACCCGGCACTCGCCGAGTTTTTCGCCCTCGGGGCCATCCCGGCGGATTTCAATGGTGCCGCCCCAGGCAGCTGATGCTACCCGAAGCATCAGCGCGCCACAGTGGCTGCCAAAATCAGCCGCATCGAACAGAATCCAGTCGTTCGCCCGGATGAAACCGACGCATTTACCGCCCTCTTCGCAGGGGGCATTCCGCGTGCCCTGACGGTCGACAATGGCGTCCACGGAAACAGCGGGCGATGATGCCGGTTCTTCAGGACGCCACCATGCGACATTGAGCAGGTATTCATCCGGACCGGCCAGCCATGCCGGTTTCTGGCCGGGCGGCAGAAAAAGATCATCTTTCTCGGCGGCTTCGACCAGCCAGTCACCGTTCAGATACACGGCACCGGTATGATGCTTTCGACCCCGTCCATCAAACCAGCCCCCCCGGATTTCGTCGGCAAAGGGATTGAAATCCCCAAAAAACGAGGCGGGCAGGGTAACCTTCCAGACATCACCGGATACCCTTTCCCATCCTTTGATTTCCTCGGATCCCCGGATTTCCGGATGGGCCCCTGGTACGGCCTGGTAGGTGATCCGTTCCGTGTCACAGGTACCGCCCCGGGGCGGATCGATCCGCTCGCGGTACAGCCCATCGTGAATGAGGATGGTATCGCCGGGCATAGCGCGGTCAGCGGCCGCCTGAATGGTTTTCAGAGGCGCGTTGGCCTCCGCCGATGTTGTCGTTGTTTCCAGCCGGTGAGACATGCCATTCCCGGGCCCAGCCCATCGTGGAAAACAGGAACAGCACTAACATCGTTCCAGTAAAATTCCGCGCCATGATCTGCCCTTTCCCGATGTGTTGAAAGAAGAGTGTTAATATTCTAGGGGGAGCGGCCCGTTTGCTTTTTTTTTGATAGGGTAACAAAGAGGACTGAACCGATGAAACGCGTCAGTATTCTGGAACGACTGATGAACGCTTTCAACTTCCGGGTTGAACCACAGCCAGCCGGAGATTTCCCAGTGGGAGCTGTCGCGGTATTGCTGTTGCTGGCGGCAGTGCTGCTGGTGATCGCGCCGTGGGCTTTCGCGCGGCATGGCATTGAGCCCTGGCCGGAAAATCCATGGTACTGGAGTTACCATGGCAGGCCTGTCCTTCTCATCGGAGGCAGTGACGACGACAATCTGTTTCAGTGGTCCGAGGCAGAACTCAAAGCACATCTGGACCGGCTGGCGGCAGCGGGCGGAAACGTGATCCGGAATACCATGAGTGACCGAAAGGACAAAGGTTTTGAGGTGTATCCTTTCCGGTTGCTGGAAAATGGAAAGTACGACCTGAATCAGTGGAACCCGGAATACTGGGCACGGTTTGACCGTATGCTGCGGGAAACCGCTAAACGAAACATCTTCGTGCAGATCGAGGTCTGGGACCGGTTCGATTACACCGATTCAGGTGGCTCGGACCGGTGGTGGAATCATCCCTACAATCCCCGGAACAACATCAATTACACCTGTGAGGAATCCGGGTTTGCCGAGCGTTATCCGGACCATCCCGGAGCGAACCAGCAGCCGTTCTTCTTTACGGTGCCCGAACTGGAGAATAACCGCTGCGTGCTCAGATACCAGCAGGCTTTTGTACGCCGGATGCTGGAGTCAACCCTCCAGTATGATCATGTGCTGTACTGTATCGACAATGAAACCAGCGGAGCCGAAGCATGGGCCCGATACTGGGCCACTTTTATTCAGGACCAGGCCCAACAGCAAGGGAAAACCGTATATATCACGGAAATGTGGGACGAGTGGGATATTACAGCACCGGTTCACCGGCGCACCTACGATCACCCGGAACTGTACGGTTTTGTGGATGTTTCCCAGAATAATCATATGAAAGGGGGGACGCACTGGGAGCGGCTGCTGCAGGTGCGGGAGGCTCTGAAAGACCATCCGCGTCCCATCAATAACACCAAGATTTACGGGGCGGACGGGAACCGTTTCGGCGATACCACCCAGGATGGAATCGAACGTTTCTGGCGCATTCTGCTGGCAGGTTGTGCCAGTGCGCGGTTTCATCGTCCTGATTCCGGCCTTGGCCTGAATGACCTGGCGGTGGCGTCCTTGCGCTCGGCGCGGCAGGTGGAATCCCTGATTCCTTTCTGGCTGACAACGCGTGCGGAACACCTGTTGCCTCCGGATCAGGGCCAGGCCTGGATGAGTGTCGCCCCCGGTCTGGGCGCGGTCATTTTTATTCCCCGACAGGATCCCGCTCCGGAGATCTTCATCAACCTCGCCGAAATTGGAGAAAAACGGAGTGTAAATATCCACTGGATCTGTGTGGAAACCGGGCAGATGCATCCCCCACAGCATGTGGATAAAGTGAATGCCGTCATCTCCCTTAAGTGTCCCGAACCCGGGAACTGGGTGGCCGTAATCCGGTAATACCGACGGACGAGTTAAAAGCCGGGTTTTGCAGTGAGGAAATGAATCGATTACAATTTTGCCGGTTTTGATCCCTTCGCCGGGCAGGTGGCTCCCGGAATAAGGAAACTTCCATGCGCGAATATACCATTACCCTGGACGCGAAGCGCATTCCGGACGCTTGGTACAACATTAACGCGGACATGCCCGAACCCATGGCTCCAGTGTTGCACCCGGCCACCCATAAGCCGGTGGTTCCGGGGGATCTGGCACCGATATTCCCCATGGGGCTCATCGAACAGGAAATGAGCGCCGAGCGGTTCATTTCAATCCCGGGTGAGGTGATGGATAAGTACCTGCTGTACCGGCCTACGCCCTTGCGTCGGGCGTGGCGGCTGGAAGAGGCACTGCAGACCCCCGCGCGGATTTATTACAAAAACGAAAGCGTATCTCCGTCAGGCAGCCACAAGATCAATACCTCCATCGCCCAGGCCTACTACAACATGAAAGAGGGGGTGCGGCGACTCAGTACAGAAACAGGCGCGGGACAGTGGGGCACGGCGCTATCCATCGCGTGTGCCATGTTTGACATGGAATGCGTGGTGTACATGGTGCGCGTCAGTTTTGAGCAGAAGCCTTACCGCAAGATTCTGATGGAAACTTACGGCGGGAAGGTGATTCCCAGTCCCAGTGATACCACGGCCATCGGCCGGAAACTCCGTGCTGAAAACCCCGGCACGACGGGCAGTCTGGGCATGGCGATTTCCGAAGCCGTTGAGGTAGCGGTCACCAGCGGCGGCTCGGTGAAGTACAGCCTGGGCAGTGTGCTCAATCATGTCTGTCTGCATCAGACCATCATCGGCGAGGAAGCCAGACTGCAACTGGAAAGTGTGGGTGAGTATCCGGATGTGGTATTTGGCTGCTGTGGCGGCGGCTCGAATTTTGCCGGAATCGCTTTTCCTTTCCTGCGCGACCGGCTGGCCGGTAAGAGCAACGTCCGGTGCGTGGCGGTAGAACCGGCGGCGTGTCCAACCCTGACCCGCGGCCCCTTCGCTTACGATTTCGGCGATACCGGCGGCCTGACACCGCTGATGAAGCAGTATACCCTTGGGCACAACTTTGTGCCACCAGGGATACA
>Ga0308390_1001411_pt1 | contig 15557 bp, 13 predicted proteins | sample Hotspr2Sample149_FD_202358 | JGI IMG/M metagenome (GOLD analysis project Ga0308390, IMG submission 202358) | Hot spring phototrophic mat microbial communities from Mushroom Spring, Yellowstone National Park, Wyoming, United States - 20040719_149 ...
CAACATGTTCTGATCTGCCGATTCCAGCCGGCGGACTGCCTGTTTTTTTCGGTTCTTGTACTTGATGATCCCGGCCGCTTCTTCAAAGAGAAACCGGCGGTCTTCGGGACGGGAACTGATAATCATGTCCACTTTGCCCTGGCCGATCAGGGAGTACGCGTTCGTCCCAATGCCGGTGTCCATAAACAGTTCCTGAATATCTTTCAGACGGCAGGGCATCTGGTTGATCAGAAACTCGCTCTCTCCGTCCCGGTAGACCCGACGGCAGACTTCAACTTCCGGAAACTCGACAGGCAACTGGCCGTCGGCATTATCAAATGCCAGCAGAACTTCAGCCATGCCCATGGGCGGTCGGTGGATCGTGCCGTTGAAAATGACGTCCTGCATGGTGCTGCCGCGCAGGGCCTTGGCGCTCTGTTCGCCCAGAGCCCAGCGCAGCGCGTCCAGAATATTGCTCTTCCCCGAACCGTTCGGGCCCACAATGCACGTGATGCCCGGGCTCAGTTCGAGCACGGTAGGATCGGCAAAAGATTTGAACCCGTGCAGGGCGATGCGCTTGAAATACATGCAGGCAGAACCCCTACCCCCGGTGTGCCGGAACAGATCCGGCTCCGGAAACCGTCGATTTTCCGCCACGGCTTCCGGCGAATCCGGGAACGTAAGTATACATGATTCCGCTGCGGCCTTCATACGCCATTTGCTCCCAAACCCGTCCACATCCCTGTTCCGCGGGATCCGGCAGACAGGCTGCCCGTTAAAAATCCGTGAAAAGCCAGAAATCTGATGACGACACGGCGCTCACCTATCATCAGGTATACTGATGAAGTACCGGAGTTCAACCTATGGTAGTGGACACCACCCAGCAGCAACTGCGGATCGTCATCGTGGATCGGGATCCAGCCACCGCCGAGCGGATTCGGTCGGTCCTGGAACGGGAACTGCCCCGGCAGATTGAATCCGACGATCCGCAGACCCGCATCGAAATTTTCCTGGCGCCTACACCATGCCAGGGATGCCGGGCCGTATCCGAATGGAACCCGACCCTCTTTTTCGTGGACACCCTCAGCCGGTGCGCCACGGGACAGGACCTGCTCCGCCGGATCCGGGAGGGCAACCGCGATGTGGGCATCGTACTCACGGCCCCTGATCTCGATCCGGACACCACCCTGGAAGCCGCGTGGCGGGGGGCTTCCGCGGTATTGTCTCGGCCCTTCACGGACGGTCAACTGCTGCAGGCTGCCTGCCGGGCCCTGGAGTTTTACCGCGGCCGTCGTCTCGAGCGGGATAGCCGTTACGCCTTCGCCCTGACCCTCGGTCATGAACTGAAATCCCCGCTGGATGCGGTTGAAATGATCCTGAACAACCTGGTATCCGGTCTGCTGGGTACCCTGAATGAGGAACAGTTTGACAGCATCCGGCGGGCCTTGACCCGGCTGCAGACCATGCGCAGCCTGATCACCGATTTCCTGGACTGGTCCCGTCTGGGGGCTGAACGTCGCCGTCGCAACATGGAAATCTTCTCCGCGGAAGAAATCGTCCGCAAGGTGATCGACCAGGCCAGTGAAGCCGCCCGGACCGCCGGAGTCGTGATCCTGAGCGATGTGCCTCATTCCATTCGCCTGCGGGCCGACCGCTGGGAAATTGAAATCCTGTTGAGCAACCTCGTGTCCAATGCCATCAAGTACAACCGCCTGGGCGGACGGGTGATCATCCGGGGTCAGGAAAATGAGGACGCCATATTCTTCGAAGTGGAGGATACAGGCATCGGCATCGATCCTTCCGCACTGAGCCGGCTCTTCAAGCCCTTCAGCAGGCTGCGCGATCACCGTACCGAAGGGGTTTCGGGATCGGGTCTCGGCCTGGCGATCGCCAGGGATATCGCCCGGCTGTACGATGGCGATATTGAGGTGCGGTCCGTTCCTGATGTGGGTTCCTGTTTTACCGTGCGGCTGCGTCGCTGCCGGGAAATCGATCTGCCGGGCACCGCGGTTCCCTGTCCTTTTGAAACCTGACCCCTATCAGGGATGGCTGTTATCCCGTTCTGCCGGTATGCCTTCGGCCCGGAGTTGCTGCCCGTCCCACTCCAGCCGGATTTCGTGTCCCATTACGTTCATTGTGACGGTGCCGTCCCGCAGATGATAACGGGTTACCAGTCCCCCGGGAGCGTAGGGTTCCAGGCTGGGTGACTGCACCCGGACCCGATTCCCATCCAGAAACCGGAGATGGTGTTCACCGGCGCGCCATGCCGTTCCTACTAGCGCCCGATGCAAGGGATCCGTGATGCCCGCCGCCGGGTCGGACCCACTCCGGGGAGGAGACGCGCCTTCCGGCGTACTGCCTGGCGATATCGGCGTTTCCATCGGTTGGCCAGATGCCTCTGTTTTTCCGGATTGTGCTGTCACTCCGCTCCCGCCGCACCCCGACATCCCCGCCAGCATACCGATCAGCACAACCGATATGGCCAACCGGATCAGCCGCCGCAGAGACCATTTTATATGTTTCGTATCCACAGGGCAGTCGCAATCTGTCAAGAAATAGATCCCTATTTCTCGCTGTTTTCAACAATTGCCGTATCGTGTAAGATACCATACTGAAGGCTGGCGCCGCAGTCACGTGTCCGGACCGTGACAGCAGCCCATACTATACATCCCGGACAGTAGCGTGCCGGCGAGGGAGACATCATGAACGCGGCGGAACTTTTCGTTAGGTGTTTGGAACAGGAGGGTGTCAAGTATATTTTCGGCCTTCCGGGGGAGGAAAACGCCCACCTCATGATGGCCCTTGAAAAATCCCCGATCCGGTTTATCATGACCCGCCATGAACAGGCTGCCGCATTCATGGCCGAGACCTACGGCAAACTGACCGGAGAATCGGGGGTATGCCTGAGTACGCTGGGACCCGGGGCCACCAATCTGGTCACGGGCGTGGCCAGCGCCAACAGTGACCGGGCTCCCATGGTAGTGATTACCGGACAGGCGGATATTCACCGTCAGCATAAGGAAAGTCATCAGCACATAGATATCGTATCCATGTTCCGGCCTATTACCAAATGGGCCACACCTGTGTTGCATCCGGATAATATTCCCGAAGTGGTCCGCCGGGCCTTCAAGCAGGCTGAACGGGAGAAACCGGGAGCCTGTCACATTGAATTGTCCGACGACATTGCCTCCCTGCCGGCCACCAAAAACCCCGTGAAGAAAAACTATCTCCGCCGTTCAGTAGCCGACGACAAAATCGTGAATATGGCCATGGCCGTAATCCGGAATGCCCGCGCGCCTATCATTCTGGCAGGAAACGGCGCCATCCGGACTCGGGCATCCAAACAACTGCGTATTTTCACGGAAATGACCCGTATTCCCGTGATCAGTACCTACATGGGAAAAGGGTGTGTATCCCGTCACGCCGAAGAATGTGTGTTCACGATCGGCATGCAGCCCCGGTCTCTGGCCAACGCGGCCGTTGAGGCATCGGACGTAGTCATTACCGTGGGTTATGATCTGGTGGAATTCCTGCCACGGCTTTGGAACAAATGGAACGACAAAAAAATCGTACACATTGACTTTCTGCCGGCTGTGGTGGATCAGAACTACCAGTTGGAAGCCGAGGTAATCGGCGACCTGGCCCACACCTTGTGGATGATGAACGAGCGCATCCGATCCAATCCCCAGCAGTGGGACCATAAGGCCGCCCGGGAAGTCCGGAAAAACATGCTGGAACTGTTCGCAGAGTATAAGGACGACAACACCGAGGGCATCGTAAAACCCCAGAAGATCCTCTGGGACGTACGGCAGGCGCTGGGTCCCGAAGATATCCTGCTCAGCGATGTCGGTACCCACAAAATGTGGATTGCGCAGTACTATCACTGCGATGAACCCAATACCTGTCTCATACCGAACGGGTTCTGTTCCATGGGCGGAAGCCTGCCCGGAGCCATCGCCGCCAAAATGGTGTATCCCGACCGGCGGATCATGGCCATATCCGGAGATGGCGGCTTTCTGATGAATGTGCAGGAACTCGAAACCGCCGTCCGTTATCGCGCCAACATCGTGGTTATGGTATGGGTGGACAACGGGTACAACCTGATCGAATGGAAACAGGTGAATGAGTTCGGCCACCACACGGACTGCTCTTTCCAAAACCCGGATTTTGTCAAACTGGCTGAAAGTTTCGGCTGTGCGGGATTCCAGGTGGAGCGGTCGGCCGATCTCGCGCCCACCATCGAAAAAGCCTTCCACTGCGGCAAACCGGCCGTGATCGCCGTGCCGGTGGATTACCGTGAGAATGACCGGCTCATTGAACGCATTCGCGTAACTGTTTAACCCCGCGCGGCTACAGGAGAACCCAACATGCTGAAGTCCATTTACCCTTACTACCTCGCCAACGAACCCCGCACGCCCAACGACGACCTGCCCGTAATGGACAAGTACACGGGAGAGATCGCCTGTCGGGTGGCTCTGGCTGACGCCAGGGCCATTGATGAGGCCATTTCCGCTGCCGTACAGGCCGCGCCGGCCATGGCCGCCATGGCCGCCTGTGACCGGCAGGCCGTCCTCGAGCATTGCGTGATCCGCTTCCGCCAGCGCTTCGACGAGCTGGCTTATTCCCTGTGCGTGGAAGGCGGAAAACCCATTAAAGACGCCCGCGGGGAAGTGGCCCGACTGATTGACACGTTTAAAACCGCCGCTGAGGCAGCCGTGGACATCACTGGCGAGGTGATTCCCATGGACCGCAGTGCCCGGGCGAAAAACTATCGTGGCATGTGGAAACGGGTGCCCATCGGTCCGTGCTCATTTATTTCGCCCTTCAACTTCCCGCTGAATCTTGCCGCCCACAAAGTGGCTCCGGCTTTGGCGGTCGGCTGCCCCTTCGTGCTCAAGCCTGCCAGCCTTACCCCCATCGGCGCCCTGATCATCGGCGAAGTGCTCGCCGAGACTGATCTGCCCAAGGGGGCCTTTTCCATCCTGCCCTGCAGGCGGGACGGCGCGGATCTCTTCACCACCGACGAGCGGCTGAAACTGCTGAGTTTCACCGGATCCCCCGAAGTAGGCTGGGATCTCAAAGCCCGGGCCGGAAAGAAAAAAGTCATACTGGAACTGGGTGGCAACGCCGCCGTTGTGATCGACGAGACCTGGGACAATCTCGATGACGCCGTGGAACGCTGCGTCATTGGCGCGTTTTATCAGTCCGGCCAGAGTTGCATCAGTGTCCAGCGTATCCTGTTGCATGAGTCGATTTACGACACGTTCCGCGAGAAGTTCGTGGCGGCCGTCTCCGCGCTGAAACACGGAGACCCGAAAGAAGAAGATACCTTTATCGGCCCTGTGATTTCTGACGCGGAAGCGGAACGCATGGAACGGTGGATCCGGAGCGCGGTCGCGGCCGGAGCGCGCGTGCTGTGCGGCGGCTCCCGCCAGGGAAGGATGGTACAGGCGACCGTACTGGAAAACGTTCCGGTAACTGAACCGGCCTACGCCGAAGAATTCTTCGGGCCCATGGCCCTGCTCAGACCCTTCAGTACCTTCGAGGAAGCCCTGGCTGAGGTCAACAACAGCCGGTTCGGTCTGCAGGCCGGGGTATTCACCCGGGATATCTACCGGGCCAATAAGGCATGGGATACCCTTGAAGTCGGCGGTGTTGTAATCGGCGATGTGCCCTCCTGGCGGGTGGATCATATGCCCTACGGAGGAGTCAAGGACAGCGGTATTGGCCGCGAGGGCATCCGGTATGCCATGGAGGACATGACCGAACTCCGTCTGATGGTACTGCGCGTACCGCCTCACGCCTGACAGTCAATCATCCCGGCTTTTCTCCGCGCCCGCGTGAACCCCTGTCATGCGGGCGATTTTAATCTGAGCGCGGTATCTGCTGGAAGAGGCTTGACGGGCCGATGGATTTCAGCATATAACATTGAGGAAGGATGTGTGCGCTTTCGGGCGCGGAAGGGAGGAAATCCTCATGATTATCGGTGTACCGAAGGAAATCAAGACAGCGGAAGCCCGGGTGGGTATGGTACCCTCCGGGGTGGCGGCTTTCGTCAGTCATGGCCACCGGGTGCTGGTCGAACGGGGAGCGGGACTGGGCAGCGGCATCACCGATGAACAGTACGCCGCGGCGGGCGCTGAACTCATAGATTCCGCGGCCGAGGTGTGGCATCAGGCGGAAATGGTGATCAAGGTCAAGGAACCTGTCGGCCAGGAGTACAATTATCTGCGGCCCGGTCTCATCCTGTACACCTACCTCCACCTCGCCTCGAGCGAAGAGCTGACCCAGGCCCTGCTGGCACAAAAAGTGACCGCGATCGGTTACGAGACCATTCAGTTGGATGACGGAAGCCTGCCGCTGCTCACTCCGATGAGCGAAGTCGCGGGACGGCTGGCCGTCCAGAAAGGCGCATGGTGTCTCGAGGCGGTAAACGGCGGTCAGGGCATCCTGCTGGGCGGCGTCTCAGGCGTGAAGCCCGCCCAGGTGGTCATCCTTGGGGCGGGAGTTGCTGGAACCAATGCCTGCCAGATTGCCGCCGGAATGGGGGCGCATGTTACCGTCATTGACATCAATCCCGCCCGGCTGCGTTACCTGCAGGACATCATGCAGGGCCGGGTTACAACCCTGATGTCCAACCGGGCGAATATAGGCGAGGAAATCAGTCATGCCGATCTGGTCATCGGATCGGTGCTGGTGCCTGGCGCGCGGGCCCCAAAACTGATCACGGAGGACATGATCAAATCCATGCGGCCCGGATCCGCTTTCATCGACATCGCTATCGATCAGGGCGGCTGTGCGGAAACCTCCCGGCCCACCACCCACGCTGATCCTGTTTACCGGGTACACGACGTCGTGCACTACTGCGTAACCAACATGCCTGGGGCGGTGCCCCGGACCTCTACTTATGCCCTGACCAACGTTACTATGGGATACGGCCTCGCCATTGCCGACAAGGGTTTTGAACGGGCCATCTCCCAGGATGCCGCCCTGCGGCGTGGGGTGAATACCCTTAACGGTCAGATTACGTGCCGGGCTGTGGCCGAATCTTTCGGAATGACCTGGCGGGAACTGTAATTCATTTTTCCCAGACATGATCATCTTTCAACATGACATCTCAAAATTAAATTTTGACAGTAAACACCATATATGGATGTAAAGAAATTGCCTGGTCTTTTTTAGGGATTATTGTATTTTTATGTACGCATTTTGTTGTTTATGCTCTGCCTTTCGCACCCAAAGCACTCTATATAGTGGCGACATGGCCTTGAATAACACAACATATAGTTGACTTTTCACCGGTCTTCTGATAAGATACTGAGACCGGAGCCTTACAATGCGCAGAAAGCGTGGAAATATCTCATTGGTCAGCAGTGATCTCCAGCCTGTGCTGGCAGGGGTGGGGTATTTTGTACTGGCGCTGTTGCTGCTGCTCGCCATTCTGGGTGACGGTTATGAGCCTCCTCGGCCCGGTATCAATCGGCCCATTCAGGGGTTCTCCGATATCCCGAACCAGTTTGGCCGCCCCGCAGCTTTTGCCGCCGGGGCTGGAGATATTCTTTTCGGGGACACGGCCGCCCTTCTGATCGGTCTGCTGTTCATCTGGGGCATGTGCGCCGTTACCGCTCAGCGGACGGGCCCGCTCACGACCCGTCTGGCCGGGGCCGCCATTTTCCTCTGCATGACCGCCGCTGCCGTCCACCTGGCCATTGATCCTGGGGAAACCGGCGCGCTGCCAGCCGGGATGATCGGCGATTTCATGGCCCGAAACGTGTTCCAGCCCTATTTCGGACCCATAGGAGCGTTGCTCCTGGCCGGCTTACTGGCTGTCCTCGGGCTGATCATGGCTACCGGCCTCATGATCTTTAAAATTACGGTGATTCCTGTATTGGCAGCGAGGAGCCTCTACCGGCTCATTATCCGGGCCAAACGTCCGATGCCGGAACGGGCCCGCCGGCTGGCGGATGAGGTCCTTTCCGGAACCCGCAAGGAGGACCCGGCCCATGCAGCATATCCGACATCCGGTTCGGATCACGCTGGACCGGACCGGACAGAACCCGAACAAACCGGACCGGTCATCCATATCGCGGAACCAGAGCCCTTTGATGAGACGGACCCACTGGAACCAGTTGAAGCCCGGCATGTTGAAACAGAAACTGGTGATTTTCTCTCGGACGCGGATCCATGCGCAGCCCTCCCACTGACTGCGGCATCTGTTCACCCGATCCCCCATGCCGCTGATGCCATGACGCCGGAGCCGATGCTGCCGCTTCCTCCCGTACCGGAACCGGTCGCGGCAGATCAACACCGGGAAACGCCGTTTCCGCTCCCACCCATACCTGAGCCCGACTCCGCCGGCACGGCTGCCCGGCCGGCCAAGCCGGCTGAAGTCCCCGCGGAAAACCGGATGCCGGCGGTGCCTCCATCCCGGAACGAGGAAGTGATCCGGCTGGCTGATCGCAGGGAAATTCGGCAGGAAAAACAGGAAGTCGTCATCCCCCGTCGCGCCGCTGTCGGGTCGGAGGACCGGCCTGTACCGGAAAACACCCCGCCCCAACCGCGTGAGCCCCGTTCCGGAAAAAACCGGCAGCGGGAGCCAGAACCCAAACCGACCACATCATCGCCGTTCCTCAACTACCGTTTCCCGCCGCTGGACCTGTTTGAAAAACCCAGCCGGATCATCCAGCCCAACCTTCGAGAACGCCTGGGAGAAATGGCCACCCGACTGGAGGAAACGCTGAGGACCTATAACGTGGAAGCACGGGTAACAGATGTATGCCGCGGTCCGACAGTCACGCGGTTTGAACTGGAGCCCGCTCCCGGCGTGAAAGTGAGTCAGTTCGTCTCCCTGATCGACGACATTGCGTTGAACCTGAAAGCGGTGGGGGTGCGCGTGGAAGCTCCAATTCCGGGTAAAGCCCGGGTGGGCATCGAAATATCCAATGAGGAACGGGACCCCGTGATGCTCCGTGAACTTCTGGAGCACCCGAGTTTTTGTGACCGCGGTCCGGCCCAGTTGCTGTTGCCGCTCGGAAAAGGAATCAGCGGCGAAGTGCGGGTGGCCGACCTGACGAAAATGCCTCACCTGCTCGTGGCGGGAGCAACCGGCTCAGGTAAAACAGTTTTTGTCAAGGCGCTGATCGCCGGTCTGCTCATGCAGCATCACCCCCACGAATTACAACTGATGCTGATCGATCCTAAAATGGTAGAACTGTCCATCTTCAATGACATTCCTCATCTGATCACGCCGGTAGTAACTGATCCTAAAAAAGCGGCTTCGGCCCTGGGCTGGCTGATCAGTGAAATGGAGGAACGATATCAGCTGCTGGCTGAAAAACGAGCCAGGAACATTGAGGTCTACAACCAGGCTGTCGAGAACGGCGAAATCACCCTCACGGACGAGGACGGTGAGACATCCCGTTCCATTCAGGCAGTGCGACGGCTGCCTTATATCGTCTGTGTCATCGACGAACTGGCCGATCTGATGATGCTGGCCCGTGCCGAGGTGGAAGACGCGATCGCCCGGCTGGCTCAACTGGCCCGGGCAGTTGGCATCCACCTGATCCTGGCCACCCAGCGTCCGTCGGTGGACGTGCTGACCGGGGTCATCAAGGCCAATTTCCCGGCCCGAATATCGTTTCAGGTTTCCTCACGGGTGGATTCCCGGTGTATACTGGATGAAATCGGTGCGGAGCGGCTGGTGGGCATGGGCGACATGCTCTACCTGCCGGCGGGACGGAGCAAGCCCGAACGGATCCAGGGTGCTTTTGTGGCTGATTCGGAAATGGAAGCCCTGGTAGCCCATCTCCGGGCACAGGGTCCGCCCCAGTACCGTCCGGAAATTGAACGGTTCGGAAAAGAAAAGGATTCACTGGAAGCCCTGCAGGAGGAGGAGGATCCCCTGTTCGAGGATGCAGTGCACGTGGTACTGGAAACCGGTCAGGCATCGATATCGATGCTGCAACGACGGCTGCGGATCGGGTATACTAGAGCCGCGCGGTTGATTGATATGATGGAATTACGCGGGATTGTCGGGCCGCACACGGGCAGCAAGGCCCGGGAAATCCTGGTCAGTTTTCCGCCCGGGGATGAGGAGCCATGAGTAAAGCGCAGTTTCCCGGAAATACCCTTCGCGAGCGGCGCGAACAGATGGGGCTGAGCGTGGAGGAGGCTCATCGTCTGGCACGGGTTCCCGTGTCGGCCATTCACGCACTTGAATCCGGTCATCTCGAAGCGTTGCCAGGCAGTACGTACGCATTGGGGTTTCTTCGAAGTTACTGCGAAGTTCTGGGGCTGGCTCCTGAGCCTTATGTGGCGGCATTTCACGCGTTTCAGGCAGCCCAGCAGGGAGGAGGGCGGCGGCGGGTGTTTTACTGGCGCGCTCGCACGGCAGCGGATGAAGTTCGCGGCGCGTGGAAGGAAGAAGCCATCGCGTGGGCGGTGGCCATCACCGCCATTCTCATCATCTGGCTCTCCTACACCACTATGGTCCGTCCGCTGATGTCCCAGTGGCAGACACGGGTCGAAGCAGGCACGGTGGAAGCGCCGGCTGTCGTCGACCAGGGGGGTCCCGGACGTTGAGCGGCGCTCGGCCCGCGGGCCGGGCATATCAGATCCGCCGGGATCGGGTTTGTCGCGCGGGTGTGCCGGTCCGCGGACGACGGATCTGTTCTGATTCGCGTACTCCATCTTCTTCCCCAATATTGGTGTTTTTCCCTCACAATCGGTACGGTCTCCGGGAGGTCTTGCCATGACCGGAAAAGCCGCTCAGCCGCTCATCGAAGTCAGTCACCTCTGGAAAAGTTACGACGGCCACCCCGTACTGAAGGATATTTCCTTTTCCATTGAGGAAGGCGATCTGGTCTCCATCATCGGCGCGTCGGGATGCGGCAAAACCACCCTGTTGCGCTGTCTCAACGGCATGGAGATCCTGGATGCGGGACGGGTGACCATCGCCGGGGTTACCCTGGAACGCAAATCGCCTGAAGAACGGGCGGGCCGCGATTTTCAGCAGAAAGCCCATGCCCTGCGCACCGAAGTTGGCATGGTGTTTCAGTCGCTCAATCTCTTTCCCCACATGACCGTCCGCGAGAACATCATGCTTGCGCCGATGATTGTCAGAAAGGTCAGCCGGGAAGAAGCAGAGTGCACCGCCAACCGGCTTCTCGAGAAAGTGGGACTGCTTAAACACCGGGACCGGTATCCGTACCACCTGTCCGGCGGTCAGCAGCAGCGGGCGGCCATTGCCCGGGCTCTTGCCATGAACCCCAAAGTCATGCTGTATGACGAACCGACCTCATCGCTGGATCCCGCATTGGTAGAGGAAGTTCTCGAGGTCATGCGCGAGTTGGATCGGGAAGGCATGACCCAGATCGTGGTAACACACGAAATGCGCTTCGCCCGGAACGCCTCCGATTACATTATCTTTATGGAACGCGGGGAAATCGTGGAGATTTCGGACGAGGACGAAATCTTCCTGGACCCCAAAGACGAGCGGACCCGGAAATTCCTGGGACAATTCGTGGGACGGGACTTCTGATGCATCACACACGGTACGCTCTGTCACGCGCGATACGGCTGATCGTGCTGGTATCGATTGGGCTCATTCCAATTCTAGCCGCGGCGGAGGAACCGAATGTCGGCACGGTTACAACCGATAACACGGCCGGCACGGTCAAGGGAACACCGGCGGATATGCCCCCATCCACGGTAACAGCGGATACCGCGGAAAAAGGAGACGCAATGCAGAATGACACCTCCGCATCCGACGAGACCGCGGACGCGGAGGAAAATCCGGAGGAAGAAACCGAATATACCGATGCCGATTTCACAGAGGTGGAGACGGTTCAGGCCTCTTCAGATATCCTGCGGTATGGTATAGACCTTGAGGGTGGACTGCCCTACTTCATGGATAATTGGGACGGTTCGGGTACCCTCATCGGATTCGAACAGGAAATCATCGAAGAGATCTGCCGGCGGCTGAACCGAAAACCTGTTCCGGTACAGATCGATTGGGACAAACTGATTCCCGGTCTCGAACGTGGCCTGTATGACATCGCCTGCGAAGGCCAGGAAATCACCCCCCAACACGAGGAAGTCGTTCAGTTTACCGTACCGTATTACGTTACCGGTCTGCAGTTGTGCACCCATGAACGCAACACCGATATCAACCGTCTGGCCGACGTGGCAGGCAAACGGGTGGGGGTTCCGAAAGCCTCGCTGGCCTATGACCTGCTGGCAAAAATGGGAACCGTGGATATCGCCACCTACAACACGGAAGTTAACGGATTCGACGATCTGATCCATGGCCGTTTACACGCTGTACTCTTCGATCAGCCTGTCGCCCTTTACTACGGCAAACCGCGGGAGGCCGAAGGAATCCGGTTCATCAACGAAGAAATCGGAGCGGTCAAATACGGTTTTGTGGTGGACGCGCGACAGCCAGAACTGCTGGAACAGGTGAACGCCATCCTCACGGATATGCGGGCATCCGGCCAGTTGCGCAACATTCTGGAGCGCTGGGGGCTGTGGAATCCTCAGACCGCCCGGGAATTCGGAGATCCCGATATACAGCCCCGCACCGAACCGGTCATGCTGAACGCCTGGGTCGAACAAAGTCGTCCTATATCGGGATTTCCGGCCCGGATCAAACGCTATATCAGTTTTCTGCCCCTGATGGGACGCGGCGCTTTGCTGACCATGGAAGTGTCTATCCTGGCCATGCTGCTGGCCGTGGCCCTGGGATTCATGCTGGCCACTGTCCGGGTGTATGCTCCCTGGCCGCTGTCGCTGCTTTCGGTACTTTATATCGAGATCATCAGGGGTACACCCGTCCTTATCCAGTTGTATTTCATCTTCTACGGTCTGCCCGCGGTAGGCATCAAACTGTCACCGTTCATTGCCGGCGTGGTCGGTCTGGGATTGAATTACGCAGCCTATGAGGCGGAAAACTACCGCGCGGGATTTTCGGGCGTACCCCATACCCAGATGGAAGCTGCTCTGAGCCTGGGTATGACCCGGTGGCAGGCCATCCGTCATGTCATCGCGCCACAGGCCTTTCGGATCGTGCTGCCTCCGGTCACCAATGATTTCATCTCGCTGCTGAAAGATTCCTCGCTGGTGTCCGTGATCACCCTGGTGGAACTGACCAAGACCTACGGCCTGCTGGCTACCAAATACTACGATTACTTCGGCACTGGCATTATGGTCGCGGTAATCTATCTGCTTCTGGGTCTGCCTTTTGTCCGGCTGGCCCGGTACACCGAACGGAAACTGGCCGCCCATCTTCCTACCACCCCGAATCTGCGCCGCTGACTGTTACCGGCCCATTCAAGTTTTTCTCGGCTCCTGCCGAAAATACGGATGCACGGCAACATGCCGCGGGAGAAAAACGGTGGTACTGGGTGTGCCAGGCATAGGCCCCGTGGATGAAACAGGGGCAGTAAAACCGTTAGACGGCGCAGAATCGCGTCGGAAAACAGGCTCGGCGGGCACAAGCCATCGGGAAGACGCGGTAGTCATCAGTTCCGTGGGACGGCTAGCCGCTCAGGCTGGGGGAGATGACAACACCACCGTTCGGCTAGAGCGGGTAGAAGAAGCCCGGCGCCGTATCGCAGAGGGCCGCTACAAAGCACCGGACATCGTGGAAGAACTGGCTTTTCGGCTCAACGTCTATCTGGGCTGACTGAAATTTCACAATCAGAACTTAGGCTTCGAAAAAGAGCATCTAAATTTTTTAATTTATACTGTTCCAGTCACTCTTTATATAAAACTATCGAAATGATTATTTAAAATTTGAGATCAAAGATGGCTATCCACTTCAGCGTGGATAGAAACCACCCTGATCTCCTCAACCTTGCACATGGGTTTTGTCGGCTTTTCAAGCGTCACAAATTCAGACACTTCTGCCAGTGCAGCAGCTGCTACATGAAGTGCGTCCATCGGTGTCATATCATATTTCGACGCAAATTCGAGGGCCCGTTCAGTCAGCGTCGGAGATGACATGACATATTCACTGGCCTGGTTCAAAATTCCTCCATAAACTTAACTTCATCTTCCTGCTTGTAGAACCGTGGTTTCGTAATAGTTCCAGTCTGAGGTAGTCGCTAACTACCCCAATGCGATCAGGATCATCGAGCACTTTAATGGCACGTTCGGCAATCTCGTCATTTCCTCGAAAACGGCAATGAGGATATTGGCGTCAACATAGGTTCCAACCATTTCGTTCCCGTTCCCCCCGGTGCGTCCTTATCTCATCCCGAATTTCCTTCTCTGTAAACAGTTTTATCCCGGAAGTAACCGCTTTAGTCCGGAGAGCATAAAGTTTTTTGCCCAACTTCGTCTTTGGAATAAACGACGGATTCTCCGGACAATACAACACTTTCGTAGAACGACAGCAAGATCCGGTATATGCCGGAGGCCAAATAATTATGCGAACAGTTGACTTTTCGGAAACGGCTGCAGACAACAAGTTCACTGGGGAACTCTTCAATTTCCGAATGAACAGACTGCTGATGGCTGCCTGACCGATAAAACGGTGAGGCACATCTGTGATTCCGTACATGAGGTTAACCTTCATATTCCGGTTCCAGAACCTCCAGAGTTTCAGGTTTCAATAGATCGAAAAACATTCTAAAACCTGCCTTATGAACTTCATCCAGTCGTTTGTTCAGAACATCCCAAGACTCCCCTTCAGACATCGGTTTTATACACTCCATATCCAGAAGAACGCCTTTAAGTCCATCTTCCGGTCCGGACAATTTAATCTCCGCTGGGGAGATAATTTGAATTACATGTATTAAACTGGCTTCTCTTATTTCCGTCATAAGTTGAATCGGTCGGGCGTCTAACTCATACTGCCCCGTTCTTAAAACAATATTCAGGCCATTAAGGGTGACTGGCTGTTCGGGCAGGTTCACAAACTTCAAAGAAAACCGTTCCAGCAGGACAATAAGACCCGTCTGCTGAATCGCTTCTGCAAGTTCGCGGATATGACAGGAAAACTTCGCCCAGCCTGGATAGGGCCGACGATAGTTTAATGAAACCACCTGATCTCCAATCTGAACAATTCTTCTGACCCTTCCAGCCGTATTTTCGGAACATAACTGAAATCGGGAGCATAATGCATGAGTGGTTCAGGAATATCTGCTGCGGGTAATTTAAATACTTTTCTGAATCTGTTTGGAAGCAATTGAAAAAGCATTCCCGGCAGTAAATCTGCCACCGGCCCCTGGGAAGTTCCAGAAAAACGGATTTCCCATACCGTTTCAATCAATGGCGATTGTTGAGCCTGACTGGAATCCTAGATTCCATGTTTTCCCTTCCAAGGTTTCACTGTTTTCAATAGCCAGCAGTATTCCATGCTGATGTATATCCCACCCAGTCGGTCTGTCAGACCGTTACTGTTTTTCCGATGCGGGCGGCTTTGTAGGCTGCCAGGGTCACTTCCAGGGCACGCAGGCCGTCTTCACCAGTCACCGAGGGCGTACGACGGTTTCGAACCGCGTCCACGAAATCTGCGACCAGTCCCAGGTCCGGATTATCTCCCCAACTTTCCCAGATCACCTTGCCGGCCGTGT
>Ga0308390_1001412_pt1 | contig 15534 bp, 8 predicted proteins | sample Hotspr2Sample149_FD_202358 | JGI IMG/M metagenome (GOLD analysis project Ga0308390, IMG submission 202358) | Hot spring phototrophic mat microbial communities from Mushroom Spring, Yellowstone National Park, Wyoming, United States - 20040719_149 ...
GCTGCGGATGGATCCGCGGGGGAACCGCTGAATCCGCGCGCGAACCGCTCGCTCTCGCGGGCCTGCGGCCCGCTTCGCTCGCGGCGCTGAAGGCGCATGGGACCGTTCCGCTCGCCGCTCGGAAGGCGCATTGATCCGCTCCGGTCGCTGCGGATGGATCCGCGCGCGAACCGCCCGCTTCGCTCGCGGCTCTGAAGGCGCATGGGACCGTTCTGTTCGCAGTCCGGAAGGCGCGGGCCGATGGGTTCAGAGCCGCGCGCCGGGGCGCGGGAATAGGCGAGACTCACCCCGGAGCCGCGGGACGCACGCCTCGAAATCGGTTCTGTCCGCAGCTTCGACGCTGGTCCATTGCCGGGGCGAAGCCGCAAACAAGAACACGCGCCCTGCCGGAGGGCAACCGCGGCGCGCCGCCGGACAGCGGCAGCGTGATAGGCTCGCCCCATGAGGTTTTCACCTGTCTGCCTGTGGATCCTGCCCGCTCTGCTTGCGCAAAATTTCGCCGATATCCGCCCGAGCCCGCAACAGCTCGGCTGGCACGAGCTGGAGATCGGCGTGCTGGTGCATTTCGGACCCAACACCTTCATGGACCGCGAGTGGGGCGACGGCAAGGCCGACCCGGCCGTTTTCGACCCGAAGCAGCTTGATGCCGAACAGTGGGTGCGCGCGGCGAAAGCCGCCGGCGCGCGCTACCTGATCATGGTGGCCAAGCACCATGACGGCTTCTGCCTCTGGCCCTCGCGCCACACCGATTACAGCGTGAAGCGCAGCCCGTGGAAGCAGGGCAAGGGCGACGTGGTGCGCGAAGTCGAGCAGGCCTGCCGCAAGCACGGGCTCCGGTTCGGCGTCTACCTTTCCCCCTGGGACCGGCACGACCCCCGCTATGCGGACAACAGGAAATACGACGATTATTACGTGGCGCAAATGACCGAATTGGCCACTCAATACGGGCCGCTCGTGGAATTCTGGCTCGATGGCGCCGGCAGCGAAGGCCACGTTTATGACTTTGTCCGTTACATCCGCACGATGCGGACATACCAGCCCAATGCGCTGCTGTTTGCGAGCCTCGACTTCATGCCCTACGGCGACATCCGCTGGGCAGGCAACGAAAGCGGGTTCGCGCACGAAGAGAACTGGAACGTGGTTGACAACTACGGCATCGTGCGGTGGCGCCCGGCCGAGGCCGACACGCCGCTGCGGCACGGCCACTGGTTCTGGCACCCGAACTCGGAAAAGCGCCTGAAATCGCTCGATGAACTGATGGAGATCTACCACAAGACGGTCGGCCGAGGGGCCCAGCTTGTGCTGGGAATTGCCCCGGATGACCGCGGTCTTTTGCCTGAGCCGGACGTCAAAAGACTGGAGGAATTCGGCGCGGAAATCCAGCGAATTTATGGCGCGACGCTGGCGGCGGCGGACCGGAACAACCCGCATATTCTGAGGTTGCCGGAGAACCGGCTGGTGGACCGCGTGGTGCTGGCCGAAGATCTGGCCCACGGGCAGATGGTTCGCTCGTTTGCCGTCCAGGCCTGGATGGGCGGCCGTTGGCAGGAGGTGGCCCGCGGCTCGACGATCGGCCACAAGAGGATCGTCGTCTTCGACCCGGTGGAAACCAACCGGCTGCAGGTGGAGGTTCTCGAAAGCCTCGGGCCCGTGCGGCTGAAACCGATGACCGCGCACTTCGGCGGGCGCAGATAGCCGCGCAGTTCGGCGAGCCGTCTTCTGTCCTGCCGGCGGATGCGCACGACGGCGTCATGGCGGCGCCCGGGCGGGAAGCTCATCCGTGAAGTCACGTCATCAAACCGCTTCCGGTCCGCCGTGCGGCAGGCGCCGCAGTGTTGCGGCTTGCCGTAGTGGCCGATGCAGACAAGCCAGCCGCCTTGGTGCCACCGACGGGCCGTCGACCCAGGACTTCGGGAAAGACTGCGGCCCGGCCTGCCACGGGCCGGCGGGGTCGCCGGCCCAGGCGAGGCGCAGGTTCTTCTTCAGCGGGTCGCGGCGCTCGTCCTTGAAGACCATCCGCCAGCGCGGGCCGGCCCGGACGATGGGGGAATCAATGCAGTTGAGCCGGGATCGAAGAACAGCTCAGGCTTCGTGACCGTCGCGAAGTCCCGCGTGCGCATGGCCCGGATGCGGCGGTCCTAGCCCAAGCCGCCGCTCGCATCGCTTTCGGGAAAGCGGCCCGGTACTGTGCTGGCCCAAAACACGATCCACTGTTTCTGTTCCGGGCGCCAGACCGTCTCCGGCGCCCGGGCGTTGCGCACGCCCTCAAGCGGGACGGGGACAGGCTTTTGCCAGGACCAATGGATCAGGCCGGAAGAGCTGGCGAGGCCGATGGTGAGCGAACCATCGTCTTTCGAGCGGGTCCAGCCGGTGGTCCACAGCATATGCCAGCGGCCGTCCGGGCCACGCACAAGGAATGGGTCGCACGTCAGCCTGCCGGGAATTCGCGGCGGCACGACGGGCCTTTCGCCGCGCACGGCTCCCGGCGGCGCCCGTCGTCCGACAAAGCGAAGGACACGCCGCTTTCGCCGTTGCCGCGGTAGGAAGTCAACAGGAACGGCTGCGCGGCGGCAGAGGCGGCGAGCAGGCAGGCGATTGCAAGCGGCTTCACTGTTCATGGATGATATCGAAGATGAACGTTCTCGCCTGTACGTGGGAAAATTTCCAGTCGCGTTTCGCGCCGCGCCAGCTGTTGCACCGGGTGATCGACGAGTGGGCGGAGCGGCAGCCGGAGCAGCCGGCGGTGCTCAACGCCACGCGGGGCACGTCGATGACGTACGCCGAACTGCGGGACCGTTCGCTGGCGGCGGCGCGGGCGCTGGCGCGCCTTGGTTTCCGCAAGGGGGATTTTTTCGCCACTTCCCTGCCCTTGACGGACGACCATATCGTGCTCGAGTATGCGTGCTTCCGGGCCGGGGTGGTCCACGTGCCGCTCGATTTGCGCCTGTCGCGGGACGAGCTGGTGCGGGCGCTGCGGCTGGTCGGGGCGCGCGGCTATGCGACGGCGCTGCCGCACAGCGTGTCGGCCGACGTGCCGACGCTCGAGGCCGTGCTGGACGCGGCCGGATTGCATGAATTTCTCGAAAAAGCGAAAGAGATTCCCGCCGGCGCGCCGCTGCCGGACATCCGGCCGGAAGACGGCGCGCAGGTGATTTTCACCACGGGATCGACAGGCGCGCCAAAGGCGGCGCTGCTCACGCACCGCGGCATCGCCGTGCAGAATTACTGCCTGGGCACGGCGTTCGAATTCGAGGCTTCGCGCGTGATGGTCCATTTGCCGCCGTCGCACGTCGGATGCCAGGCGGAGCTGCTGATGACGACGCTTTTCTGGGGCGGCACGGCGGTGACGCTGGAGCTGTTCGATCCGGGAAAAACGCTGGAGGCGATCGAAAAATACCGGGTGCGGCTGCTCGGCCAGATTCCGGCGATGTTCCACATGGAATGGCGGCACTCGGAGTACGGGAAGCGCGATCTCGGGTCGCTGGAGATCGCGGTTTACGGCGGCCAGAGCGTGCCGCGCCCGTTTCTGGAGAAGCTGCGAACGATGGCGCCGCGGATCGGCACGGGCCTGGGGTTGACGGAGGCGTCCGGGTTCTGCACCTACACGCCGGTGACCGGCGACGTGGACCGCGTGGCGGCCAGCCTGGGCCATGCGGCGCCCGTGTATCCGATGACGGTTCGCGAGCCGATGCGGGCCGATGGCAGCGCGGGCGCGGAGCTGCCGCCCGGAGAGATCGGCCATGTGTGCTTCCGAGGGCCGCAGACGTTCGCCGGTTACGTGAACGACGAGGAAGCGACGCGGGGCGCAATTTCCACCGACGGCTGGCTGTATACGGGCGACATCGGTTCGGTCGATGCGGAGGGACTGCATTTCAACGGGCGGGCCAAGTGGGTGATCAAGCCGGCGGGCTATCAGGTCTTTCCCGGCGACGTGGAAGACTATATCTGCACGCTTTCCGACAAGGTGGCTTCCTGCGGCGTGGTGGGCGTGCCGCACCCGATCTGGGTGGAAGCCATCGTGGCGTTTGTCGAGAAGCGGCCGGGCGCGGAGCTGACGGAAGCGGAGCTGCGGCGCCATGCGCGAGGGCTGACGTCGTACAAGCGCCCGCTGCACTATGTGATTCTTGAGCCGGGGCAGATGCCGCTGAACCGCGTGGCGAAGGTGGATGCGCTGCGGCTGAAAGAGCTGGCGCTCGAGGAGGTGCGGCGGTTGCAGGAGCGCGGCCGTTGGGCGGCGGAGCCGATGGAAGAGTGAGGCATCGAGGCGCAGGTTCCGGGCGGAAAAAAACGCCGGCTGGGCGAGCCGGCCGGCGGACGTGGAAGGTGGGAGTCAGCGGAAAAGGCTCAGGGCGGGCCTTGAGACTGAAAAAGTGCGCGAGCGTCCCCGCACACGAGGGCCGGAATCAGTAGTAAAGCTTCAGTGCGAACTGGATCTGGCGCGCGGGGAAGGCGTTGGTGACCGTGCCGAAAGCGGCGGCGCTGGCGTTGCTGTTCGGCGAGCCGAGGTTGGTCACGTTCAGCAGGTTGAAGAACTCGCTGCGGAACTCGACGCGGGCGCCCTCGCGCGGCAGGTTGAATGACTTGTAGACGCCGAGATCGCTCTGGTAGAAGGGCTCCATGCGGCCGATGTTGCGGCCCGCCGTTCCGAAGGGCCGCGTGACGTCGGTGGGGATGACGACGTTGGCGCGGATGAACCAGCTTCCCGGGTCGTAACGGTTGTCCTGCACGGGGCCGATGGCGTCGGGCCGGTAACTGCAACTCGAGCAGACCTGCTGGGCAGAGACGGGGCTGTAGACGATGTTGATGGGGAAACCGCTTCTGGCGGTGTTGATCAGGGTGGTTCGCCAGCCGCCGAGGAAGGCGTTGATGAACGGGTTCCAAGCCGAACCCCAGCGGCGGCCGCGGCCGAAGGGCAGCTCATAGATGAGGCTGGTCACGTTGTTGTGGGTGACATCGTAGCTGGAAAGCGCCCTTTCTCCGCGCAAATCATAGAAATTCACGCGGGAATTGTCGCCGTTGTAAGTCTCCAGGTGGCCGGGGGCATTGTCGATGGTTTTCGACCAGGTGTAGGAATTCAACAGATAAAATCCGTTGGAAAACTTTTTTTCAAGCTTGGCCTGAAGGCCGTGATAAAACGTGTTTCCTCCGGCGAAAGCGATCTGGATAAAGCTGAAATCGCGGTAGGGCCGGCGCAGGTCAAGCGAGAGGTTTTGACCGGGCTGGTTCGGCCGGGCCTGGTTGAAATCGGCGAGGATCAATTGCTTGACGCCGCGGTTGCCGACGTAGCCGACGTCGAACAGCAGGTCGCGGGCGAGTTCCCGCTGGATGGTCAGATGCCATGTCTGGACGTACGGGGCGGGCGTGTCGGAGGGGATGTAGTTCACGCGCGTCGTGCGGGTGTTGTAGAGGCGCGGGTCAATAAAGCCGTCGGGGAAGCCATCCTGGGTGCGCTGGAAGCAGGTGAGGAAGTCGCGGCCCGGCGTGCACAGCGGCAGGGGGTTGGCGCCGCCGGCGGCGGGAGCGACCTGGTCGCGGCCCACGGCGAACACGAAGGGCCCGGTGAAACCGAGAATGTTTTCCCCGCCCATGCGGTTGAAGTGGACGTAGCTGACGCCGTAGGCGGTGCGGATGGCGGTCTTCGCATTGAGGGCGTAAGCCAGGCCGACGCGGGGCCCCCAGTTGTTGCGGTCGGGGCGGATGGTGGAACGGTCCTGAAGGGAGCCGTTCCTGGCGAAAATCAGCCGCGCATTGACGGGATCGAAGTTGCCGAGGCGGTTGTTGGCCTCCCATTGCGGAGTGGAGAACTCGTAGCGGACGCCAAGGTTCAGCGTGAGCTTGCGCGAGGCTTTCCAGTCATCCTGGAGGTAGAAGAAGTGCATGCGCTGGCGGTAGTCGAGGACGGCGAAGTTGCTCATGGCGTACTGGCTCTGCGCACCGACGAGGAAGTCGGCCAGGTTGGCCAGCGGGTTCAGCGCCGAGGAGAGGCCCGGCATGGCGCTGAAGCGGCCGTTGTAGGTGGACTGGCCGTAAACGGGGGCGAGGTCGTTGATTTCGGTGTTAATGGCCTGGTATTCATAGCCGGTTTTCAGCGTATGGGCGCCGGCGAGGCGGGAATAGTTGACGCGCGGGTTCCAGACCGTCGGCCACTGGAATTGCGGGTTGCTGCTCTGGCGGCCGAAGCCGGTGAAACCGGTGACATTTTGGGTGTTCAGGCCGCCGCCGACGCGTCTGTCACGACTGATGCCCTTGATGCCGTAGGCGTCCTCGATGTGCGGGTCGCGGTAGTTGACCGGATTCTTGCCCGCCTCGGTGACGGTGTAGCCGAAACGCATTTCCAGCAGGGAGGCCGCATTCAGCGTCCAGGTGCCGCCGGCGGCGAGCGAGTAATTGCGCACGTAAACGTGGCCGTTGGAGTTGCCGCCCGAGGGGCCGGGGATCGAGGGCGGCTCGAAGGCGTTTCGCTCCCGCCAGCTGTAACGGACGAAGGAGGTGAACGCGGAGCTCCAGAACTGGTCAAGCTTGACATTCCACTTGTTGTCCGGGGTGTCGAACACGCCGAGCGTCTCGAAGTTGTTCCCGACGCCGAGCGGCCCGGCGCCGGGGCGGTTGGGAGCAGGCAGGTCGGAGAGGACCTTGCGTGCGAAGGACGTTTGCAGCGACGCCGGGACGCGCCCGTCGGGGTATGGCGTGCCGTCGTAGGGGTTTCGCAGGGCGACGCCCGGGAACTCGCCCTGCCGCATCGGGGCGGAAGGGAGGCTCGCATACATCAGCTCGCTGAGCTTGCGGCGCAAGCCCTCGTAGTCGGCGAAGTAGAAAAGGCGGTTTTTCAGGATCGGGCCGCCGCCGGAAATGCCGAACTGATTCTGTTTCATATCCGGCTTTTCTCCGGTGACGGGCTTGAAAAAACCGACGGCATTCAGCGCCTTGTTCCGGAGAAATTCCCAAGCCGTGAAATGCAGCCGGTTGGTTCCGTTGCGGTAGGCGACAATGACGGCGGCGCCGCCGGCGCGGCCGTACTCGGCGGAGAAATTGTTGGTCACGACGCGGAACTCGCCCACCGCGTCCGGCGACAGTTGCACCACCTGGTTCGAAAAGCCCTGGTTGGAGGTGCCGTAGGCGTTGTTGTCCACGCCGTCGAGCATGAAGTTGTTGTAGGAGCTGCGGAGGCCGTTCACGTGGTAGCTGGCGTCGCGGGCGCCGCCGATGCTGGTGCCGCGAAGCGCCTGCACGGTGCCGGGGGTGAGCAGCGCGAGATCAGCATAGGCGCGGCCGTTCAGGGGGAGATCCACGGCCTGGCGGCTGCCGATGACCGTGCCGCGAGAGGAAGTGTCGGCTTCTACAGCGGAGACCGCCTCACTGACGGTGACCGACTCTTCCACGCTGCCCAGCTCGAGTTGGAGATCCACGCGCTGCCGCGTGCCGACGGTGACGGTGAAGGCTTGCGAGACGGCCTTCTTGAAACCAGCGGCCACGCCGGAAAGGGTGTAACGGCCGGGGCGGACATTGAAAAATTCGTATGCGCCGTTGGCGTTGGTGGTTGCGGTGCGGACGACGCCTGTGTCTTCGGCGCGCAGATCGACTTGCGCCCCCGAGACTATGGCGCCGGTCGGGTCCGTGACCGTGCCGAGGACTGCTGAGGTTTCAAACTGCGCAAAGGCCGCCGAAGGCAGCCCGAGTGCCAACGTCAGAAGAACAGCAGCACGAGTTTGCATGGTTGTGATGGTTCTCCGTTCCTTCATGCCCCTTGTGTTGAAAGCGCCTGTTTGCCTTCGGGGCAATATTGCCTGGGAGAGATGTCAGGAGAACGAATCCGGAGTGTCATTCCGGTAAATTTCTGCGGGCTTGGGCAACAGCAAGGCGGCGGCCGGTCGTAGAGTCCGGATGTCACGGCGGGCCGCCCCGCCAATTCTGCCGGCGGCCGATCCGGCGAAGAAGGGGGACGAAATCGCCAAGCTAACAGTCGGCTCGGTCCCCTTGAAAGATGCGCCAAGGGCTCAGTTCAGGCTGTCCCCAACTGTGTGGCGCGGCGGCGCGGGGGCCGTCGGGTCCTGGGCTGGCGGCCGGGCAAAATCAGACTCCCCGGTCTGATATGGTTGTACTGAAAGCGCCATGTTTTCGCATCAGCCGTTCCACTACCATACGCTCGAGGAGCTGGCCCGCGACATCGAGCGGCTCGGGCTGGATATCCCGGTTTCGGAAGATGTCTCGCCGCTGGCCGCGCCGCTCGATTGCGGCAGCTTCCGCCTGCCGAGCCGCTTCGTGGTGCTGCCGATGGAGGGCTGCGACGGCACGGCCGACGGGGCGCCGGACGAGCTGACCTTTCGCCGCTACCGCCGCTTTGCCGCGGGCGGCGCCGGGCTGCTGTGGGTGGAAGCGTGCGCGGTGGTTCCGGAGGGGCGGGCCAACCCGCGCCAGTTGTGGATCCACAAGAACAATGTTGCCGGCTTCGCGCGGCTGCTCGAGGAAGCGCGGCGGGCGGCGGCCGAAACAATGGGCGCGTCGCACCGCGCGGTGTTCGTGCTCCAGTTGACGCACTCCGGGCGGTATTCGAAGCCCGGGAGGAAGCCCGCGCCGGTCATCGCGCACCATTCGAAGTACCTGGATGCGGTGATGGGCCTGCCGCCGGACTATCCGCTGATCACGGATGAAGAGCTGGAAAGGCTCGAGGATCTTTACGTCGAAGCCGCCCGCTGCGCGCGCGAGGCGGGCTTCGACGCCGTGGACGTGAAGGCCTGCCACCGGTACCTGGTGAGCGAGCTGCACGCCTCCTTCACGCGCGAAAATTCGCGCTACGGCGGGCCGGAGTATGAAAACCGCACGCGCTTCTTCCGCAATGTGGCGGGCAAGATCCGCGCGGCCGTGCCCGGCATCGCCGTCACGACGCGCATGAATGCCTACGACGCCATGCCGCACCCTTACGGCTGGGGCATGGCCGCCGACGGCAGCGACCGGCCCGACCTTGCCGAGCCGCTGCGCCTGGTGGGGTTCCTCCGGGACTCCGGCGCGCCGCTCGTCAACATCACCATCGGCAACCCGTACTTCAACCCGCATGTGAACCGGCCGTTCGACCTGCCGGTCGCGGGGGCGCCGCTGCCTCCGGAACATCCGCTGGAAGGCCTGGCGCGGTTCCTGCACATCGTGCGCGAGGTGCAGCAGGCGTACCCGGCGCTGCCGGTGGTCGGCGGCGGATATTCCTGGCTGCGGCAGTTTCTGCCGCACGTGGCGGCGGCGGCTGTGCGGCGGGGATGGGTGTCGCTGGCGGGAGGCGGCAGGATGGCGTTCGCCTACCCGGATTTTCCGCGGGAAGTGCTGGCCGGCCGCAGCCTGGATCCGGAAAAGGTCTGCGTGGCCTGCTCGGCCTGCACGCAGATCATGCGCGACGGGGGCCGCACCGGATGCGTGCCGCGCGATGCCGCGATCTATGAGCCGATTTACAAGGCGGGCCGGGCCGAGGCGCTGGACACGATCCGGAAGGAGGCGGCCACCTGCCGGCAATGCAACGACCCGACGTGCGTGCCGAAGTGCCCGGCAGGCGTCAACATCCCGAAATTCATTCAGGCGATCGTCGAAGGAAGATACCGCGACGCATACGAAACAATTCGGGAGGCGAATGTTCTGGCCGCCGTGTGCGGCTACGTCTGCCCGTCGGAGACGCTGTGCGAGTCGGCCTGCATCAACGGGCATTATTCGGAGCCCGTGCCGATCCGGCGCCTGCAACGGTGGGTCTCGCGCATGGCGCTGGACGAGGGCTGGAGCCGCGAGCCGCGGCCGCGCCCCGCGCCCACGGGCTTCCGCGTGGCGGTGGCGGGGGCTGGGGCGGCGGGCGTCGCAGCGGCGGTGAGCCTGGCCGCCCTGGGACACGAGGTCGTGCTGCTCGACCGCGAAGCCGAGGCCGGCGGCGTGGCGCGGGACACGATTCCGCCGGAGCGGCTCCCGGACGAGATCCTGCGGCGCGAGCTGGAAGACGCGCTGCTGGCCTCGGGCGGCATCGTGCGCCGCCGCTTCGAGCTGGGCTTGAGCCATTCGCTGGATTCCCTTCTCGCGGAAGGTTTTCATGCCGTGCTGCTGGCGATCGGCCTGACGCGGTCCGTCGCGCTGAACGGCTCCGTGCGCCCGCAGGGCGTTTATGGGGCGCTTGAGTTTCTGCGGCGCGTGAAGCGCGGAGGCGAGCGGGTTCAGGGCGCGGTGGCGGTGCTCGGCGGCGGCAACACAGCCATTGATGCTGCGCTTTCCGCCATTCGGGCCGGGGCGCAGGATGTGTTTCTCGTCTACCGCAGGTCGTTCGCGGAGATGCCCGCCTGGCCGGAGGAACGCGACGCGGCGGTGCGGGCCGGCGTCCATTTTCTGGTTCTGACACAACCGCTCGATTATGTTGCGGGCGCCGATGGCCGCCTGGCCGGGCTGCGCGTGGTGAGGACGCGGCTCGGCGAGCCGGACGCAAGCGGGCGCCGCCGCCCGGTGGCGATTCCCGGCACCGAGCATGTTCTGCCGTGCGACGTGGCGGTGGAGGCGATCGGGCAGACGGTGGATGAGACCGTTCGTCAAGCGCTTGCGGGCGTGGAATTCACTCGGCAGGGCACGATACGCACCCGGCCGGGAACGCTGATGACGTCGCGGGAGCGCGTGTGGGCGGCGGGCGACATTGTCAACGGCGGCGCCACCGTGGTCGAGGCTGTGGCCGAGGGCATACGCGCGGCGCGGGAGATCCACGCGGCGTTGACCGGGGCGGAGGCCGGGCTGGGCGCGGGCCGGGCAACTTCCGGTTGATGGCAGGTGCTCGAGCGGCACTCCATTTTTTGCCGGCGAAGGCTTGCAGCGCGGGAAAAACCACGCCGGTGTCCGGCGCTTGTCTTTCAGCGCCCCGGCAGAATGCGAGGTGACGGATAGAGGGCGTGCCGCCGGCTGGCGCGGACAATTTTTCTCCCCGTGTGGTGGCGTGCTTCATGGTGTTGTTAAGCTGGAAGCAGGAGTCATTCGTCACATATGCTGGCAATTGAAAAGCAACTCGACGGCCTGCGGCAATGGTTGAGCGCCGCCCAGGACAACGTGCTGAGCATTTATGCCGATGTGCATCCGGGAAAACCGGAAAATGCCGGCCGTGCGTGGGTGAAACGCGTCAAGAACGCGTTGAAAGAGATACCGGAAATCCGCGACCGCCAGGGCAAGCGCGACGAGCCGCTGTACGACCAAGTGATGAGCCTGCTTGAGGCGGACCGCCCCGAGGCGCGCACGCTGGCTCTTTTCGCGCACCGGGACGCCGAAGGCCGCCTCCATCTGGAACGCCTGGATCTCCAGGTGGAGCTGCCGGTGGTGGATCTGGCGCGCGGCCGCGTCGAGGCGCGCTACGGCGTCCCGTATGTGACGCCGCTCTGGTTTGCCGTGGATGAGTATGAGCGGGCCGGAATCCTGCTGCTGGCCGGGGCGCGGTGGCGCTTTTTCGAGGTATTTCTTGGCGAGATTCGCGAGGGCGAAGAGGTTTTTCCGCAAATTTCCGCTTCCGACTGGAAGGAGCTCGAGGAATCCAGCCGCAGGATTTCGGCCGAACTGGGGGCGCGGTCGCTGCGGCCCGGCGGGCGGTTTGAGAAGCTCTCGCCGAGAGAACGGGCCGCCGCGCGCACCAGCGCCTGGCTGCACCGGCTCTACGGCACTCTGGCGCGGCTGCTGGAACAGACGGCGGACCGCCTGGCGATCGAGCGGCTGGTGCTGGCCGGCGAGCAGTGGCAAACCAGCCATTTTGAAACGTATCTCAGCCGCCACATGCAGCACCGCGTCGCCGCGCGGGTGCCGCTTTGGCCGGAGGCGCAGCAGGCCTCGCCGGCGGCGGTGTGGCGCCAGCTGGAACCCGTTCTGCTGGAGGCCGAGAGGCGCGGCGAGTTGAAGCTGCTCGAGGAAATCCGCGAGCGGCCCGGCCTGTGGGGCGCCGATGCCGTACTGAACGCTCTGCAACTGGGCCGTGTTCAGCTTTGGGTGCTGCCGTGGTCGATGGATCTCAAGGTCTGGCGGTGTCCGGAAGAAGGCTTCGTGGCCGCCTCCCGGCAAACCGCCGAAGAGGTGTGCGCGCAGCCCGTGGAGGCGGCTCTTCGCGACCATGTGTGGGCGCTGGCCCGTGATTATGGCGCGGACCTCGAGTTCGTGCGCGGCGAGGCCGAACGCCGCCTGATGGACGAGATGGGCGGGATGGCCGCGCTGCTGCGCTGGTAGCACGCCGCTGGAGCGGACCCTGCGCCGGAAGGGCAACGGCCCGCTTTTTCGCGTGGCGGCGCCGTTGGGCGCGAAATCCGCGCCGGGATTCGTTGGCTGGCTGTGATGCAGCCTTTCCGGACCGCCGCCGATTGGCGTCCCGAAGGATCTTTGCGGGCCTCGCATCTACAGACAAGAAACAGAGACTTGTCGGCAGAGGCGGGCCGGCGCCCGGGGTGGCGCTGCACTTCCGATTCAGGTCCTTCGGGAATACGGAGATCCAAGGCCAGGAGGAAGCGGCACGGGGGTGAGCAATCGCAGGGGAGGAAGTTGGCGGAAAACATGCGGGCCCGCCTTGGGCCGGGCTCAACCCTTCCCGGGGAGCCGCACGGCGCAGGCGGCCCACAAAAATGGTTCCAAGTGACCCGCGGATCCAGCTTGCTCCCCAACCCGTCTAGACGGGTTTGAGCGTGGCGCCTCCGGCTGACCGGGCACCCTTGGCCCCTCACTCCCCGATCCCGGGATTTGCCCGAAACCGGTTCGTCGTGAGGCGCCGTGCCAGCGTCTCAGCCGGCGCGAAGCCGGGAGCTCGAAGCGGCCTTTCTCTCGCCCGCATGGACCTTTCCGTTACCGGAAGGCCCCGGCGGGGTCACCGATCCCGGCCTGCCTCTTCGCCTCCATGACGCCTTCCGACGAACCCGGTTCGCCTTGACCTCCCTCCCCGGTTGTCTCGAGAACCTCCGGGGAGATCTTCGGCCAAGACCCGTTGTCCGCCGGAGCGACGCCAACCCGGAAAGCCTGAACCTTCCGACCGCTCCCCTCCGGGGTTTTCGCCCCTCGGGATCAACGCGCGCCGGAAGGCTTGCTCTCTCGGCGGCTTGCCGTCCGGAACGCCCGATTGTCCGTCGCTCCCCGACAGCGTTCTTGTTTTCGCTGCCGGATCATCGCTCCGGACTCGCTACGTCCCTTTCGGCTCGCTGTTCCGTGAACCTCTTGGAACCATCTTTACTATGCAACAAGGCGCGAAATGTGTCAACGGAAATCGTCACGGAAAGGCCACTCCGCGGCAAACTTTATTCCGTTTATTTTCAATAACATATGATGTGATCTCTGTGAAAATGGTGTGTATAAAACGTGAATGGCCTTATTTGTTTTTGCGCCCACCGCTTGCGCCGCCTCTGCTGGCGGCACCCGCGCGGCGCGGTAGCATGGGAATAAGCCCGTCCCGGGCCGCGGAGGCAACGCAAGAGCGATGATCAGCCAGCTTGGACGAAGCCTGATGATCCTGGGCGCTGCCCTCTTTTTCACCGGGCTTCTTCTTTATGTGTTTCCGAGGCTGCCGGTCCGGCTGGGCCGGCTGCCCGGCGACATCGTCATCCGGGGCAGGAACAGCGTCTTTTACTTCCCGCTGATGACGTCGTTGCTGCTGAGCCTGGTGTTTTCGATCCTGCTCTGGCTGTTCCGGCGGCGCTGAGCCGCACTCCGGCACAGAAGCGGGCGAACCGCTCCCGAGCGGCGTCCCGCGGGGTGGCGGTCGTCGGGAAGTGGCGTGAATCCAGCCAGTTGGAAACAACAATCCACGTACGTCCGTGGACGGCTGCGCAGGCCGTCTCCGCGAGTTGCCGATCTTGCCCGGCATAGGCCCGGAACCAGTCTCATGAATACGCGAAAAACCTGAGAGCGGATCTCGTTAATCAGGGTGAAGGCACGCAAGAGAACGGCTTGCGAGGCTCCGCCGTCAGCCAGAGGCCGCGGCCCGGCGCTGGCCGGACCGGCGATGCGATGAGGAGTTTCGGGTTTGCGCTGACACGCGGCCGAAGGTGAATTGCCCGGCGGTTGCCGGGATGCCGCGCTGCGGCGCAACAGGTGGGCGGGCCGGGGCAGGCTCTGGGGGAGGAGCGGGCCTGCTCCCGGTGGGGGAATCGGCGAGGCGGGAGGCGCGGGGGACCCGCGAAGGAGGAGTCGCGGGTCCTCAGGGAATTTGGGCCGGGAGGGTCATCGGCGGTGAAGGCGAGTTGCGGTGGAGGCGGGCGCCACGGGCCAGCGGCTTGAGCGGCGGCCGAACGCAGCTCCCTTGCGTCTGCGATTCCGTCTTTGACGCGCAGCGAGTCCTGGATCCCGCTTTGGCGGCCTTCGGCCGCTTCCCTCGCGGCCCTGAAGGCGAGGCGGCACGATCCGGCGGCGGATCCGCAAGCGAATCGCCATGCTCCGCTGGTGGCGGCGCGCATCCGGCGAAGGCAACGGGCGGGCGGGTTCTGCTACCCTTGGAGTGCGAGGCGTGCGCCGCTTCGCCAGACCCAGTATGCACCACGTTGCCGGCCTGTGGAACCTGTGGCTCCGGGCCGCTTTTTCTTGCCTCATGCTTGCCTGCACGGTCAATGCCGCGGATGCGCCGCCGGCGCTGAAAATCCGCCAGAAAACGCTCAAAAACGGCCTGAAAATCGTCGCCGCCGAGGACCGTTCCCGGCCGGTGATCAACCTTCAGGTCTGGTACCACGTCGGCTCCAAGGATGAAAAACCCGGGCGGACGGGCTTCGCCCACCTGTTCGAACACCTGATGTTCCGCGGTTCCAGGAACGTGGGCCCGGAAGAACACATGCGGCTGGTGCGGCAGGCCGGCGGCGTGGTGAACGCCTACACCTCGTTTGACACGACAGTGTACTGGGAGACGTTTCCGTCCAATTATCTGGAGCGGATGCTCTGGCTGGAAGCCGACCGGATGGCGTCGCTCGACGTCTCGGAAGAAAACTTCCACAAGGAACGCGAGGTGGTGAAGGAGGAACGGCGGCTCCGGGTGGAAAACGCGCCCTACGGCAATCTTCTGGACGAGGTCTTGCGCAACACCTACCGGCGGTATCCGTACCGCCACTCGCCGATCGGCTCGATGGAGGATCTCGACCGCGCCACCATCGCCGACGTGCGGGCGTTCCACTCGACCTATTACGTCCCGAACAACGCCACGCTGGTTCTCGTCGGCGATTTCGACGCCGGCGAGGCGTTCCGGCTGGCCGAGAAACACTTCGGGCAGATCCCGCGCGGCCGCCGCGTTCCCCGCGTGCGGGCGTCGGAGCCGGAGCAGAAGGAGCGGCGCGAAGCCTCGCTGGAGGACCCGAAGGCGCCGCTGGACGCCGTCGTCGCCTCCTATGTGTTGCCGCCCGCCGGGCACCCGGACTCCTATGCGCTGGAAATTGCCGCCTCGATTCTGTCGACAGGACAGTCGTCGCGGCTGTACCGGCGGCTGGTCTACGAGGCGCAATCGGCCATGACGGCGCAGGGCGAGGCGCTGCTGCTCGAGGGGCCGTCGCTGTTTTTCTGCTTTGCTGTGGGAAATCCGGGAAAGGATATCCGGCAAAT
>Ga0308390_1001417_pt1 | contig 15497 bp, 19 predicted proteins | sample Hotspr2Sample149_FD_202358 | JGI IMG/M metagenome (GOLD analysis project Ga0308390, IMG submission 202358) | Hot spring phototrophic mat microbial communities from Mushroom Spring, Yellowstone National Park, Wyoming, United States - 20040719_149 ...
GATTTAACCTCATAAGCTGGATTTGAATAATTTTTATTTATGATTTCACCCAATTCAATATAGCCATAACCTGTATCAGGTCTTGTTGGGGTTATACCGAAAGTTAACAGGCAGGAAGTTGTTTTTGCTATTTTAACAGCTATTTCAAGGTCTTCTTGGAATATTTCCTTTTCTTTAATAAAGTGGTCAGATGGTAGAATAATAATTGTTGAGCCTGGAAAATTTTTATTTATATAAATTGTTGCAAGTCCAATAGCAGCTGCTGTATCTTTGGGTTGCGGCTCGCATATATAATTTTGTAATGGAATTTCTGGAACAATTTTATGAATATATAAAGCTAAATCTATTCTGGTTGAGATATAGATATCATCTAAATCAACTAAACCTTTTAGGCGTTCAATTGTTTCATAAAGCATACTATTTGAAGATGTTATTGGTAGGAACTGTTTAGGATAATTTTTTCTGCTTAAAGGCCAGAAGCGTTCACCTTTCCCGCCTGCTATAATAACTACTTTCATTCATTTATATAAAAATAAAAATTTTAATATAATTTTTGCTGTTCTTTTCTTCTTTTTCTCTCCATTTTTCTACGAGCCCTATTTAATTCGTCCCTCCTTAATTTTGATGGCTTTATATAATACATATTCTCTTTAGCCTTTGCTATTATCCCTTCCTTCTCTACTAATTTACTAAATCTCCTTAATGCTTCTTCTATACTTTCTTTCTCATTTACATATACTGTTACCATATCCTTATCATCCACCTTTCTTTTAAAATTTTTATAAATTTAATTACTTATTTCATAGTTTTCAAGTTTTTCTTTAAAATAAACTTTAAAAAAATCCACAATCTGATAACCATTAAAAGTTGGAATACATTCATAATCTATTATTGGATAAAATTTTTTATTAAATTCTAAATCGTCTTTAGGAATATCTTTAATATATTTTTCCAGTCCATCATAATTGCCACGGATAAATTTCTTCTTTGTTTCGTCATCAGGAAGTTTATCAATATAAGAATGGATTCTTTTAAGTCTTTCGTCTAAAAGTCTTCCTGCTTCTTCGTATTCACCATTATCAAATTTAATTCTTATTTCTTCGGGCAATGCCATTCTGAAATTATTTAATCTTCGTGTTAATCTATTTTTTAATGAATCACCGCATTGAGCAAAGAATGTAATAACTATCAAGCAAAGAACAAATTTATAAAAATTTTTTAACATAGTGAATTTAAATATAATAAATCAAAAAAATTATGTCAATACTTTTTTATAATATTTTCCTTGAAAAGAATTTTTTATTTTTAAAAAATAGATAATTTTTTCTATTACTTTATTTTTATTAAGAATCCAATCAGGTGCTAATAAATTTTCTTTATCAGTTTCACCTGTGAGTCTTGCAATTATCATTTCAGGTGGTAAAATTTCTAAAATTTCGGAAACTATTTCAGCATATTCATCAAGTGTTAAAAGTTTAAATTTTTCTTTTTCATAAATTTTAGCTATAAAAGAAGTTTTTGGAATATAGAAAGAATGTATTTTTAATGCATCTGTATATTCCAAATTTGCTAAAAATTTTGCAGTTTCCAATATTTCTTTTTTTGTTTCAAAGGGGAGACCAACAATTATATGAGTTGTAATTTTAATTGGATATTTTCTTGTTAATTTTACAGCATTTAAGTAATCATCTAAAGAATGTCCTCTATTTATAAATTGAAGAGTTTTTTTATGAATTGATTGTAAGCCATATTCAATCCAGACTTCATATTGGGGGTGATAGGAGCTAATTAGATTTAATTTTTCTTTATCAATGCAATCAGGTCTTGTTCCAATTATAATTCCAACGAAATCACCGTTATCAAATTTTAAGGCTTCGTTATAGATAGTTTTTAATTTTTCAACATTTGCATAAGTATTTGTGAAAGCCTGGAAGTATATAAAAAATTTTTTTGCATTATATTTTTTTGATAATAAATTTCTGCCTAATTCTATTTGTTCTTTTATGCTTTTATTTTCAAAAGAGAGTTTATTTCCGCTTCCGTATTTATCACAATAGATGCAGCCTGTTGTTCCTTTTGTTCCATCTCTTGTAGGGCAGGTAAAACCCGCGTCTATTGTAATCTTATATACTTTGGTATTAAATCTTTTTTTTACATATTCATTAAAAGAGTAATATAAATTTTTACCATTCTGCATTTGGGCTTTGCGGTTGAAGTTGCGTTCCAAATTTTATCCGCCAATCGTAAGGAGATTTTTCTGATAAACCTAATGAAATAGAGGCATCAAATAAAATTGGATAACCTTTTGGTTTTAATCTCGCACCTAATATAAGATTCCAAGCAGAACCTCCTGGGATTTCTTTGGTCTCAATTTCTTCGTTATCTTTTTCATACTTTATTTTTCCTGAAAAAAATTGATTTAATTCAAAGCCACCTGCAAGTTTTAAGATTGGCATTATTTTATATCCTAATCTTAGATTTATATTAAAAATTGAACTCGGTCTTTCTTTTCTTACAATACCTGTTACGGGATTTTTGCCTAAATCAGCGTAAGTTAAATAAAAAGGTGAAAGTTCTGCATTGAAATCAAAATCTATATCTTTGATAGCTGAGGAAATATAAAGTCCTGCAATTAAACCAAGGCTTTCGTTTTTATGAAGTGGGATAGCAAGGCCTGTTCCAATAGCATAAGCAGGACCTGCTGAAACCTGACCTAATTTCCATTTTAGAATTTCTTCCCAGTTATGCCAATCATAAGAGCCGTAGTTATAATTTAAGTATTTAATTCTATTTTGCAAATCTATTTTTTCGTTTAGACCAAAATCAATTCCGAATCCGAAAGTTGAAGAATCGGAAGAATTATTTTCAAGGTATCCCCAATCAAACAAAAATCTCAAATTCCCGGCGCCAAGCATTCCCCCGGATTTCATTTCAATTGGTTCATAAGTTAAACCAAACATAAGCGAAGTTTGAATAAATAAGAAAATTATAAATTTTATTGTTTTCATTTTAAAACCTCCAAAATAAAATTTTTAATAAATTTATAATAAAAATAAAGAATAGTCAATAGAAAATTTTTAGCAATTAATTTTATCGTCTGGTAGGTAAGGGGCTTTTATAAAAATAAATTTTACATTTTTATTGGAATGATTAAAAATATCGTGGGTATCTTTTGGTTGTAGTTGGAAAGCGTCGCCTTCTTTTGCAATAATTTCTTTATCATTTATTATCATTTTGGCTTCGCCTTCTAAAAGAAAAAAAGTTTCTTCAACTTCGTTATGATAATGCTTTCCTAAATTTTGTCCAGGTTTTAATAGTAAAATTCCCCATTCAATTTTAGGGCCCCTAAATAAATATTTAGGACCACTATCACCAAATCTAAACTGCATATCTTTTTCATTAATTTGTTTCATATATTACCCCCTATTTTGAACTCTAAACAATTTTCTAAAGCCTCCATAATAATGGATGATGATTTACTTATTCTTTTAAATTCTTCGGGAGTATAACAGAAAAAGTCTATGTGTTTTGGGAATTTTATTGTTTTTAGAACTAAAGGCATTCTTTCAAAAAAGGATATATTTGAAAATGTTTTAGATATAATAATAGCATCAATATCTGAATCTTCATTTGCATTGCCAAGAATTCGCGAGCCAAATATTAATATTCTTTCAGGTTTGAATTTAGCTATTATTTTGGGAATAGCCAGATTTTTAAATTGTTCTATCCAGAAGTCTTTCATTTATTTAAATCCTCCAGAGATTTATATCTTGGTTTTAAAGACTCAAAAATTTTTTTAGCAATATTTACTTTCCTTTTTGCTATATTCTCATCATATTCCTCATATGGAATTTGCTCGCTTACATCTGGATATCTTGCAAATGTATAATCAATGGTAAGTTCAGCAATATCTTCAAGAATATTTTCAGGTAATCCAAGTTGATTAGCAAGTTCATCTATAAAATGTATTTTGGGAACTTTTTTCCCTTCCAGGACGAAAATAGATTTTAATAATTTTTCCACTGCCTGATGTGATAAAAAAGCGGCTACATCATATCCCATTATTTCAATATTCCTTTCTGCTATTTCAAGGTCATGTTTAGCTTGCTTAAACCATTTAATTGCGATTATTTTGTTTATAACTATATTAAAGAATTAAGAATCATTTCAAGTTCTTCATAGGAAAATTGTTTTGGGTTATTTTCAAGGCTACTTCCTTTTGAGGCTTCAATAATTTGAGGGATATCTTTTTTAGGTATATTGAAATTTTTAAAATTTTCTGGAATTTTAAGTTTTTTATTCATTTCAAAAATTATTTCAGATACTTTTTCAGCGAGTTTTTCTTTATTTTGAGATTCTTTTTCACCTAAAGCAATGGCAATTTGGCTATATTTTTCAATATTAAATTTCCAGTTATATTTTGTTATATAAGGTAGGAGTATAGCGCATATTAGACCGTGAGGAAGGTTATAGATACCGCCGAAAGGTCTTGATAGGGCATGGACAGCACCTAAACCTGCGTTTGCAAGTGCTATTCCACTGTAATAAGCGGCTAATTGTAAATTTAAGGCTTTTTCTAAATCTGTTTTATTTTCAAGAAATTGAAAAAGATTTTCTTTTATTAATTTTATTCCTTGAATTATGAACATATCAATAACAGGATGAGATTTTTTGCCAACAAAAGGTTCAATGAGTTGGGTTAGAGCATCCATTACAGAATATTTAATAATTTCATCATCAGCGGTTATAATTAATTTAGGGTCAAGAATAGCAACTTTTGGGACGAGAGAATAATCTCTTATACTTACTTTTAATTTATCTTGAGTAGAATTGATAACAGCGTTTTTTGTAACTTCGGCGCCAGTTCCTGGGGTGGTAGGGATTGCGATTACATCAATTGCAGGTTTTTTGATTTTTTTACCTGATGGTATTTCTAAATAATCTCTTACTGAGCCTTCATTTTTTACCATTGCTGCTATAGCTTTAGCGGTATCAATTGCGCTTCCGCCCCCAATTCCAATAATAAAATCAACTTTTTCTTCTTTTGCAACAAAAGCACCATTATCAACAATTTCAACTGTTGGATTTGGAATTGCCTTATCATAAATTACTGTTTTTATATCTTCTATTTTAAGAATATTTAAAACTGTATCCAAAGCTTTTGATTTTTTAGCAGAATTTTTTCCGGTAACAATTAGAGCCTTTTTACCGAAATTTTTTGAAACTTCACCAATTTTATCTAACGAACCTTTACCGTATAAAAGTTGACGATTAAAAATTATTTCGTTCATATTTAAATTATTTCATTTATTTGTTTTATTGCGCAGAAATCACCGCACATAGTGCATACATCTTCATTTTTTATTCCACTGATTTCTCTATATTTTCTACTTTTTTCCGGGTCAATTGAGATTTCAAATTGTTTTTCCCAATTCAATTCTTTTCTTGCTTTACTAATTTCATATTCTTTTAATATAGCCTTTTTATTTCCTTTAGCGACTTCTGCTGCGTGTGCTGCAATTTTTGATGCGATTACACCTTCTTTTACATCTTCAACACTTGGAAGTTTTAAATGTTCGGCAGGAGTTACATAGCAAAGGAAGTCAGCGCCAAAATATCCTGCCAGTGCTCCTCCAATTGCTGATGTTATATGGTCATAGCCGGGTGCGATATCTGTTACAAGTGGTCCTAAAACATAAAATGGAGCATTATGGCATAATGATTTTTCAAGTTTAATATTCATTTCAATTTCGTTTAAGGGTATATGTCCTGGACCTTCTATCATAACTTGAACACTGAAATCCCATGCTTTTTGTGCAAGTTCACCTAAAATAATAAGTTCGTGAAATTGAGCTCTATCGGAAGAATCAATTGTTGAGCCTGGTCTGAAGCCATCACCTAAACTTAATGTAATATCGTATTCTTTTGCAATTTCAAGAATTTTATCAAAATGTTCATACATTGGATTTTCTTTTTTATTTTTTTTCATCCAGTGGACAAGCATTGAACCGCCTCTGCTTACTATATCTAAAACTCTTTTTTCTTTTTCCAATCTTTCCAAAGTAGCAAGTGTAACACCACAGTGGACTGTCATAAAATCAACACCATCTTCAGCCTGATTTTTTATAACTTCAAGAATGTCATCAATTTTCATTTCTTCTAATTGTTTTTTCTTTTGTGACAATTTAAATCCAACTTCATATATAGGCACTGTGCCAAGAGGTATTGAAGAAATTTTTAAAATTTCTTTTCGTAAATCTTTAATAACAGGGCATATACTTAAATCCATAACTGTGTCAGCGCCGTATTTCTCTGCAATTTTTAATTTTTCAATTTCTTCGGCTATATTTAAATGTAATGGTGAGGCACCGATATTGGCATTAACTTTAATTGAGAGTCCTTTGCCAATTCCGCATAATTTTTTAATTTTATGTTTTTTATTTTTTGGTATAACTATTTCTCCTTTTTTTATTCCTTCTTTTATAAATTCTGCTGAGACATCTTCATTTTGTGCCACAATTTTCATTTCTTCTGTAATTATATCTTTTTCTGCATGTTCTTTTTGTGTCATAACTAAATTATTATAATATTTTTTTAAAAAAGGTCAATTAAAAAATTAGGCGGGTTATAAAAAATATTTATTTGTATAAATCTACAAGAAGACCTCTTATTTCATCCATAGTTGCAAGCAAATCTAAATTGGAAGATTCTTTATTTAAAACATATTTTGTTAGTTCCTCTAATTTTGAATTTATTTTTTCAACTATAATATAGACTTTTTGTTTTAGAAAAGATTTTTTACCATATTTCTCTTTTATTTTATAAATTCTTTTTATTATCATTTCCATAAAACTTTTTACAAGGGTTTTATATTTCTTTAGAGTTTCCATAGTAGGATTTTTTGAAAATTCTTTTCCTGCGTTATCAATTTCATTTAAAAGTTCTTCAAGGTCAGCTTTTATACTTTCAACTTGTTGGACTGCTAAAATTTCGTCAAAAAATTGAGTATGTTTTATTTCTGTTTTGGTTGCAGTTTTTTTCTTTTTCGCTGCTTCAATTTTTTCTTTTAAGGTTTTTCTAATTCCTGTTTTTTCTATTTCAATCATTTTATTTTCCAGTTTAAAGAATTTATTTTATCTAAAACTATTTTTCTTATAATTTTTTGTGTATCCTTGGGATTCTTTTTTAATTTTATTAAAATAATTCTATTTGGTTCATCTTTAAGTAATTTATAATACATATCTCTAACTTTCTTATGGAATTTTAGTTTTTCGGTTTCAAATCTATCAACTTTTTTAAAAAAGAATTTTCTTTTTTTTGCATTTTTTAAACCTTTAGAAATGTCAATATCAAGCAGAAAAGTTAAATCAGGGACAAGATTATCAGTTGCGAATTTATTCAATTTTTTTACAAAATTTAAATTTAATTCTCTACCTGCGGCTTGGTAAGCAATTGAGGAGTCAATATATCTGTCTGAGATAACTATAAATCCCAAATTTAGGAATTTTTTTATTTTTTCAATAGTATGTTGAGCTCTATCAGCTAAAAGCAAGAACAATTCAGTTTTAGGTGAAAGATTTTTATTTTTAGGGTCAAGGAGAATTTTGCGAATTATTTTACCAATACTTGAGCCACCTGGTTCTTTTGTTTTTATAACTTTAAATCCATGTTTTTTAAGAAATTTATATAAATATTTTATATGAGTAGATTTACCACAACCTTCAATGCCTTCAAAAGTTATAAATAGACCGTTATTTTTTCTTTTTTTGGAATGCATCAAAGAAGTTTTTATCTCCTTTATTTATAATACAATGACCGTCAAATTTTACTCCTTCTTCAGCTATTAAAGAAGGGGTGATTATATCACCTTTTAATTTTGCAGTTTTAAGGAGTGTAACTTGTTTAGTAGCATAGACATTACCTTCAACGGTTCCGCCGATTATAATTGTTCCACCTTTTAAATCTGTTTTTACATAGCCTGTTTTACTAACAATAATAGTTCCGTCTGTTAAAATTTCGCCGGCGAATACGCCATCTATTCTTAGAGTTCCTTTAACTTTGAATTCGCCTTTAAGTTCCGACCCCTCGCCAATTATACTATTAATAATATTTTTTTTATCAGATTCGTTCATTTTAAAATTTTATTTTATATTTATTATATACTCCCATGGATTTACACTTTCTATTCCGACTCTAACCTCGTAATGTAGATGGTATCCTGTAGTAAAACCTGTTCTACCGAGATAACCTATTACTTCCCCTTTTTTAACTTTTTTCCCTACTCTAACTTTTATTTTTGATAAGTGAGCGTAATAAGTTTTAAATCCATAAGCGTGTTGAATAGTGATAGTAAGTCCGTAACCACTCATCCATCCAGCAGATATTACAGTTCCATCAGCCGTTGCTACTACTGGTGCTGAAGGCCAGGAAGCAATATCTATTCCTCTATGAAATTCCATTCTTTTTTTGTAAACTGGATTTCTGCGCCAGCCATATTCTGATGTAATATAGCCTCCAACCTTTAATGGCCATATAGAAGGTATTTGTGAGAAAAACTTTGTTCTTTCGTCTATAAAATTCTTTATATGTTCTATATATCTATATGTCAAACTTAAATCATTATTTATCTGCTTCAAATCATATATATCAGTTAAATTTCTTACTTCATTATTACTGGAAGCAAAACTACTTACTCCACCTTTAGCCCATAAATTTAATTTTATTTCTGAATCTCCTGCAGAGATAACATATAAATCTGAAATTCTATCTTTTATTTTTTCTAAATTGGAATTTAAATTTTCTATCTCTTCTCTTAACATTTTTTCTTTTTGTAACCACAATTTACTTTTATTAACAAGATTTGTAAATTCCTGTTTTGCAGTAGAATGACTTAATAAAGAAATACTTGCAAATGTTATTGATATAATTAAAATAAAAATTATAAATGCTATTGTATAATAAGACAAATGTAAAGTTAAAATTTTTCGCTCGGAATGTGGAACAAACATTATTGTTAAACTTTCTCTGCCAATCTCGTCTATTTCTTTTAATAAATTTTTTAACTTTGTTTTTATTTCTTTCAATATTTCTTTCATCCTGATAACCTTGGAATTTTTTATCAAAATATCATTTTTAAATTTTATGTCAATCTCTTTTTTATTGATATCTTTAGCAAAATATTGTAAATTTAATTTATGTTTATTGATACTCATACACATTTAAGTTTAATTACACAAAATTACAGCAAAATTCAAAACATAATTGATAAATGCAATAAAAACGATATAAGAATTCTATTTAATATTTCGGTTGATTATAATTCAAACTTTATAAATAAAGAAATTTCAGAAAAATTTGATAATATATATTTTACAGTTAGTATTCATCCATCCGAAGCAGATAGGGTTGAAATTAATAAACTAAAAGATATAGAAAAAATTATAAATCATAGCAAGTGTATAGGAATTGGTGAAACTGGTTTAGATTTTTATAGAAATTATTCTTCAGTGGAGAATCAAATAAAATTATTTAAATACCAAATAAAGTTGGCAAAAGATTTTAATAAACCTTTGATAATTCATAGCAGAAATTCATTTTATGAAGTTATAAAAATTTTAGAAGTAGAAATGTCTGAACCGATAAAAGCTGTATTTCACTGTTTTAGTTATAGTATAAAAGAGGCGAAAATTTTAAGTGAATTTGGATTTAAGATTTCTTTTGCAGGAAATATAACTTATAAGAATTCAAAATTAATTCAGGAAGCAGCAAAAGAACTGGATATAAAGAATATATTTTTGGAAACTGATTCTCCCTATCTTGCGCCGGCAAGTAAAAGAGGCGAAATTAACTACCCATATAATTTGATTGATATAATAAATTTTTTAAGTAATCTTAAAGAATTACCGATTAAAATAATTGAAAAAGAGATAGAAAAAAATATAATTGAATATTTTAAAATAAATGTATATACCAATAGAAATAATAACTGAGATTTGGAAAACAGAAAAAGATATTAAAAATTATGGAATTGAGCTTGATGCGAGTGACACGCAGGTGGCACAGATATTTGGTATTGATGAGAATAAAGAAATAACAATAAATTTATATCTTACTGATGAATATTTGCAAAAATTGCAAGCTTTAAATGTAAAAGATGTAGCAATATACTATAATCCAAAGTTTGTTTCGCTTTTAAAAAAATATTATCCACAGAGATATCCATCAGGAGAGAAATTGCCTTTATATAAAATTGAACTATTATTAACTCAATTTCAACTTGCAAATAAGCTTTCATCCTATGAGAATCATATATTTAAGAACAGAATTTTAAAGACACTTCAAGATATTATAATTCCGTCCGGAAGAATTAAAAAAATTTTAATAAAGTATGGCTCACAAATAGATTTTGAAACAATAGAGGTTATAAAAAAATATTTTTCTGAAACTTGGGAGATTGAATTTACTACAAATGAGAGAGGAATATTTTTAGTAGTTGATGATAGGGCTTATCAATCTGACCCAGCACTTTTAAGATTAAAATTTATAGTTATTAAAATGTTTGATGACTTAAAATATAAAAATTTTAAAATTGTTGATACAAATTTTATATTTAAAGAATATTTTGAACCATTAGAAAATTTTTATGCAAAACTTGTTATATTTGTTGGTAAAACTCCACAGAATATATTTAATTACAAAGCGATAAAAATTTTTGACCCTTTCGCAAAAATTATATGGCTAACAAAAGATAATTTAATTTCAAATACTGATGCCTTATTTGATAGTATAATAAATAAAGTGTCACAAGATTATACAGCAGAATATTCGCTTTTTTCAAAAGAAAAAGAAGAGAAAAAAGAGTTATCACAAATTGAAATTCAAAATTATAGAAAAATTTTAACTTCTTTATCACAAAAATTTAATATAAAATTTTATATTGAAATTGCCTATGACTTGCTTGAAAAAAGCAAAGAATATGATGTTTCACAGCAAATTATTCACTTAATGAATATACTTTCTGATACACGATACACGCCTCCAAGAATATTTGAGAATCTTATGGTAGGTATGTTTTAATTATTTCTGCAAATAAATGCATTTTGCTTCTTTGAGTAAACATTTCACAACTATTTTTTACATTGAATATTTTTTACCATTTTTAATTTAAAATATTTAAATAAATTCATTTAAAATAAATTAAAAACCTGGCATAGAATTTGCAATATTTTTGAGTATGAATTTTGATATTTTTAATTCATTATTATACAAGAGTTATATATTAGATATAACAAGAAAAAATGGAAAAGTTCTTAAACCGGAGCAAGAAAGAATTTTATTAATTAAATCAAAAAATGGGGATTTAAAAGCAAGAGACGAATTAATAAAGCATAATCTTAAGCTCGTTATAAAAATTGCATTAAATTATTATTCTTTATATACAAACATTATGGATTTAATTCAGGAGGGGAATATTGGTCTAATAATAGCTGTTGAAAAGTTTGATATTAAAAAGAATATTAAATTTTCTACTTATGCAGCTTACTGGATAAAACAAAGAATCAAGAGATTTATTCTAAAGAACATAAATTTATATAGTATTCCTTTGAGAAAAGCGGAAAAAATTTATAATTTTTTTAATTGCAGGGAAAAACTTATCAATGAAAAAATTTCAATTGAGGAGGTAGCAAATAAGGTTGGACTTTCATACGAGTATGCTAAAAATTTATTATTTTCGTCTGTTAATAATTTTAAAATTTTTGATAATTTTTACATAATGGAGGCACTTTTTAATTTAAATAATCCTGAGAAAGAAATTATGGCGAAGAGTTTAAGAGAAGATTTAATTAAAGCAATAAATTCACTTCCCGAAAGGGAGAGGGAGGTTTTAAAAAACAGGTTTGACCTTAACCTTGGAGAAAAGTTAAGTTTAAAGAAAGTAGCTAAAAAAATGAATTTTTCACCTGAAACAATAAGGCAGATAGAAAAAAAAGCTATAAAAAAATTAAAAGAAAGATTTTTTTCTTTAAGAGATTATTTAGAGGAATATTAAAATTTTATAAATATTTTTTTAATATAGATGGGATTTCAAAGGAGCCATCTTCTTTTTGATAATTTTCAAGAATTGCAATAAAAGTTCTGCCAACAGCAAGTCCAGAGCCATTAAGGGTATGAACATATTCAACTTTTTTAGTATCTTTTCTTCTAAATTTAATATTAGCTCGTCTTGCTTGAAAATCAAAACAATTACTACAAGATGAAATTTCTCTATAAGTATTTTGACCAGGTAGCCAGACCTCAATGTCATAAGTTATTCCTGAAGAAAACCCAGTATCGCCTGATGATAACATTACTACCCTATAATGCAATCCCAAATATTGTAAAATTTTTTCAGCTTCTGAAACAAGCTTTTCAAGTTCTGCATTTGAATTTTCAGGTTTAACAATTTTTACAAGTTCAACTTTATTGAATTGATGTTGTCTTATAAGTCCTCTTATATCTTTACCCCAACTTCCAGCTTCGGCTCTGAAACAAGGAGTATATGCAGTATAATATAATGGCAAATTCTCTTCTTCTAAAATTTCATCACTATGAATATTAGTTAGTGGAACCTCAGCTGTTGGAATTAAATAGTAATCAAAATTTTCTATTTTAAACAAATCTTCTTTAAATTTTGGGAGTTGGCCTGTTCCTGTCATAGTTTTTGAATTAACTATAAATGGCGGAATAAATTCTGTGTATTTATTTTCGTTTATATGAACATCAAGCATAAAATTTATCAATGCTCTTTCAATTTTTGCCCCTAAGCCTTTATAAATTGCAAATCTTGAACCTGCAAGTTTGGTAGCTCTTTTAAAATCTAAAATATTATTTTTCTCTCCTATTTCCCAATGCGGTCTTGGCTTGAAATTAAATTGAGGTTTCTCTACCCAATATCTTATAACTTTATTCCCACTTTCATCAGGTGCTATTGGAACTCTTTCATCTAAAATATTTGGAATTAATAATAATAGGCTGTTAAGTTCAGATTCTATATTTTTCAATTCATCTTCAAGTTTTTTAATATTTTCACTTAAAATTTTTAATTCTTCTCTATGTTGGATAAGTTCAGTTTCTTTATTTTTTAATTCACCAATTTTTTTTGATTCCATATTTCTTTTATGTCTTAACTGGTCTAATTCTATAATTATTTTATTCCGTTTTGAATAAAGGTTTTCAATTTTATTTAAATATTCTATTTCAAGTGTAAGATTTCTATTTTTAAGCATTTGTGTAACTTTTTCTTTATTTTCAATAATAAATTTTGGGTCAAGCATAAAATGATTTAACCTTTCATAACAGCGATAGGAACAAATTTTGCTACTTTTTTAGCTAGCCCAGAATTTGTTACAACTTCTACAACTTCATCAATATCTTTATATGCTTCTGGTATTTCTTCGGCAATTGAGCTCCAACTTGGAGCTTTTAGGACGATTCCCTTTTTTTCAAATTCTGAATAGATTTTTTCTTTATTAGCTATTTTTTTTGCTTTATGTCTACTAAGAACTCTTCCTGCGCCATGGCAGACAGTTCCAAATGATTCTGAAAGGGAAGTTTCAAGTCCAACTAAAATATAAGAGGTTGTTCCCATATCACCAGGAATAATTACAGGTTGTCCTGTTTCTTTATATTTTTCAGGCAGAATAGGGTGATTAGCTGGAAAAGCTCTTGTTGCACCTTTGCGATGAACCAATAATTTTACTTTTTTCCCATTTAAATTATGGAATTCAAATTTAGCTATATTATGTGCTACATCGTATAGAAGTTTTAAATCAGAAATTTTTAATTTAAAGATTTTATTAAATGCTTCTCTAACATAGTGTGATATAATTTCACGATTGCAGAAGGCATAATTTGCCGCTGATGCCATTGCTGATAGATATTGTCTACCTTCTTTTGAATCAATTGGTGCTGATGCCAATTGCCTATCAGGAAGTTTTATTTTATATCTATCCATAACGGATTGCATAATTTGAATATAGTCTTCGCATATTTGGTGTCCGAAGCCTCGTGAACCTGTATGTATCATTATAGCCAACTGATTTTCAAATATACCAAATTTTTGAGCAATTTCTTTATCATAAATTTCTGTGCATCTTTGAATTTCAAGGAAATGATTTCCTGAGCCAAGCGTTCCAAGTTGCGGAAGTCCTCTTTCAATTGCTGTCCTGCTAACATAATCTAAACTTGCTGATGGTAATGCACCATAATCCTCTATTGATTCTAAATCTTCTTCCAATCCTAAATTATTTTTTACTGCCCATTTTGCTCCTTCTTTTACAACATTTTCTAATTCAGACTTACTAATTTTTAATTTACCTTTTACGCCAACTCCTGCTGGAACATTATTATATATTTCATTAAGAATTTCTTCTTTTTTATTTTGAATATCATTATAATTTAAAGGAGTAAGCAGAGTTCGGACGCCACAATTTATATCGCTCCCTACACCACCAGGTGATACAACTCCGTTTTCATTTATTGCTGCTACTCCACCTATTGGAAATCCATAACCCCAATGTATATCAGGCATACCAATTGAATATTTCTCTATTCCCGGCAGAAAAGCTACATTTATAACTTGTTTATAAGTCTCTTCTTGTTCTATATGTTTTAATATATTTTCAGATGCGAATATTAAGCCATCAACACGCATTCCTTCAAAATTTTCTTTAGGGATTAGCCACTTATAGTTAGATATTTTTTTAATAAATTCAAACATAATTAAAAAAAGTTTTTACAGAGCAAAATATTAAATAATTGAAAATTGAATTTTTATTATAATATGCTTTCAATAATATTTAGAATTCTTGCTATTACTTTTAGAATACCGACGACAAGTGCAAAAATACCAACAGGTATTTGCATTTTTTGTGCAATATTAATGAGATTATCTTTTGTTTCTTCTTTTATATTTATTTTTTCAAGCCAGTCAACAGACAAAACGAAACCTACTAATAAACCTGCAAGCAGAAGTAACTTGGGGTAAACAGGTGTCCAAAAGTTAAAGATATTTAGCACGCTAATAATTAGCACAGCACCGCCAATATATTTTTTTATACTGGTTAATGCGTTTCCTGTTTTTTCTAATTCCGGAATTTTTTTCACAATTTCCGGGTAAGCAGCTACAAACCCTGCAACTATATCACCTATTATTAAAAGAATTTTTAACATATTTTTTTCCTCCTTGAATTTAAAATTTTTAAAATTTAGCCCCAAGGGGATTTGAACCCCTATTACTGGGCTGAGAACCCAGCGTCCTAAACCATTAGACGATGGGGCCTTCTCATAAATTTTTTATAAAATATAATAAAATATAAAATTGTGTCAATCTTTTTTTTTAATCTTTTAATTCTATTTCACTAAAATAAAAATTTGTCCTTATTATTCTTTTTACTTTTTCCCATAATTCTAAATTTGAAATTTTTCTTTCTAATTCTAAATATTTAATAATTGATTTC
>Ga0308390_1001418_pt1 | contig 15497 bp, 8 predicted proteins | sample Hotspr2Sample149_FD_202358 | JGI IMG/M metagenome (GOLD analysis project Ga0308390, IMG submission 202358) | Hot spring phototrophic mat microbial communities from Mushroom Spring, Yellowstone National Park, Wyoming, United States - 20040719_149 ...
TTGAATAAGACCTGGTTCAAAATCTTCCCAGTCAATGGTTTCCATAGCTTCTTTGATGTGCAGTTCACGAGGGTTTCCGTGCTCATCTTTTCGATTCCAATCAAAAACACGATAGGTTATGTCTGAAGGTTGCTGAATTTCTATGAGTGTAATGCCTGGACCTATGGCATGAATTCGGCGAGATTTCACATAAATAAAATCACCTTGTTTGGGACGAAACCTGTTTAATGTATCAACAATAGCTCCACTTTCGATGAGCGACAAAAATTTTTCAACATCTACGGAACGAGAAAAACCATTCAGAACATAAGAGTTAGTACTGGCTTGCAAAATATACCACATTTCATTTTTCCCCCAGCGATAGGACGCAAGTTGCTGTGCAAGTGCATCGTCTGGATGTACCTGAATGGATAGGGGAGAAGAGGTATCAATCATTTTAATGAGAACAGGTAGTTGCTCACCGAAATCAATAAAATTTTGTTCCCCAATTAGATCTTCCATGTAGACTTCGATAAGTTCGTTGATTTCATTGCCTTCCAAAAAGCCATTGGTAACAACGCTATTTTTTCCTTCTATTCCAGAAACAAGCCATGCTTCTCCACAACGTTGTGGCACATCGTATGAAGGATAGAACAACTTAATTTTTTCACCACCCCAGGGCTTTTCATAAAAAAGAGGTGCTAGCTTCAATGGATATAATTCGCTCATATCAGTAAATCTCTGGAAAAATGATGTTAAAATGTTTTAATAATTTTTCTTGCCAAGCTTTGATTTCGGCTTGGTCAATGGATGTTGGAGTCCACGCTGCAACAATTTTTTCATTGCTGCTGACAGGTGATGAAAATTCTTTGACTTCTAATAAGACGGTGCTAACTTTAAGAGGCAGTAAAGTATGATAGACTGCGGGATCTATATCTACGCCAACGATGTTATTATCTGCTGAAAGCAAAATTCCATCTCGTACAGAACCATTTTCATGAAAAGTAATCAGCAAACATTCTCCTTGAACTAAAAAGAGTAATTCAGAGAGAACATTGCTTGGATGTTTATGTGGCTGGACAAATGCACCTGGTTCAAAACCAATCAAAGCCCTATAGAGGTTTGATTTATCCGTTGAAAGAAGAGGATAATGCACCTTTTTCTCAACAGATTTTTTGGCCATTTTGGAGATTTCAACAATGAGCTGGTGGTCAATAATCTTCATGAATTGCGATTTAACCTATTTTTTTCAAAATTAAGTTTTTTTGTGAAAATTTAGGATTTAAAACCTGTATGCAAGTATATGAAAGATTGATTGTTAAGCGTACTTCGTCTAAAACTTAGCGATAGTCCAAAAGCTTGCAAAGGCTTCCATTCTAGGCCTACCATGTATTGGGTTTCAACTTTGGTCCCAACATATTTAAGAAACAAATCATTTCTCATTAAAAAATAAACAGTTGGAATAAATGTTTTTCCGATGATGTAATTACTCAAAAGCTGAGCTGAGGGTTTAGCAGTAAAATTTTTGCCTTGCATGATATGAGCAAAATCAGCTCCAAACTTATAATCTGCAAATTCATATTGCAAAAACGCATTAGCAGCCATGCGTTGTTCGTTGGTAAGTGGCAGCGGTTGATAATCAACATATATTTTCCCAATCCAGCGATGTTTTTTTATCGGTTGGCTTTGAAAGGAAAGCATAAAGCTAGTAAGTAGAGTAGAATTGGTATCTTGCTGGCGAAAAGCTCCATCTCCATTAAGGATAGAAATGCTTCCATACCATTTTTTGTTATGAAAAAAGTAACCAAATCGCATCCCAAAATCTGCAGGAACCCCGAGACGGTAATATTCTTGCATGGTTGTCATGAGGTAACGTCTGCCCCATGCTTTGTCTTGGAGGGTTAAATATTGATCTGATAACAATTGCCCCACAGAAAAGTGCCATTGTTCATTCAGCGGAGCTAATTTTATTTCCCCCATTTTTAAATAAGCAGTGTAATGACTCCCCTCCGTATAAGAGAGAATTTCAGCAGTATCTGCATAAGTTAATCGAGTTGTTTTGCTTACATCGTACATGATTATTCCCGTCACCAGCCAATTTCCTTTACTCAGTGTTTTCCGTAAACCCAGGATACCACTTGATACACCAAAACCCGTATAAGGTTTTGTATTGCGTAAAGTTTCGTAGTAACTAAAAAAATGAATGTCGCCCCACACATTAAAGGTCTTTACCGAATCAACCTGACTTTTGATGCTATGCAAGCAAACCGAAAAAACAACCAATAAAAAATATCGCTTCATTTTGCAAAAATAAAATTTCATTTGCCAATAAACTTTTTTTTATAATTTTGGTCAAACATTTTGAAAAAAGGGGGTTGGTGTTGCGATATATTATTGTATTGCTTATGATATCTAACATGTTGTCAGCTCAGCAGGGTAAAACCATATGGGTTGATACGAGTTATCATTTAATCAATGAACCTTATTACTTTGACAGTTTAAAGATAAGCATTATACCTCCAGCTTATTTTAAGCCTTTTCATACAGACAAAAAGTTTGGTTTTATACATAAGGGTGCTGCTGCTACCATTGATGTGGAAGTTATTCCAAATGTTCTTTACACTTATGTTGTGCAAGGAATGAACAAAGATGAACTTGCAAAGCAGCATGTGACTTTGAAAGATCATCAAGAAGTTCTTACCAACCAAGGGAAAAAGGCGGATTGGTTTTTATTAGGCTTCACTCTAGGTACTGGAGATAAAAAGATGGAGTTTGAGCGGATGATGTTAATCACTGGTGATGCTAAAAGAACTATTCTCGTTATTGGCAATTATCCGTTGATTGCAAGAAATGTCCTTTTTCAAGTTATGAAAGAAAGTTTGTTATCCATAGATTTCTAGCGATATGAAAAGGTATATTTTTATTTTAATTTTTTTTGTGGTACAGTCTGCTTTTTCGCAAACGCATGTGATATCACACAACATTAATTGGTCTACAACGAACCAAAACATGTGGGGACCTAATGGCAATCCTATTAACATTAACATGAATTTAAATTTATTTGAAGTTGATCAATCCGATAATTTTTCAGTAGGCGACATAGCTCATACTTTTTTGGGAGATTTTGGTGCTGTAATTTCTGTAGATGAATGGATTCATATGGGGTCTGATTTTGTGATCTCTGGTTTTACTACCGGATATGTTAATGTAGATTATCCTGTAAAAGTGAATCTAGAAGTGCCGAACGATAATACTTTTTGCCCGGGGGATACGGTGACCATTAAATCTTCCTATAATGTTAGACCTGGATGGGATTTAGATACTCACTTCCCTTCTGCTGGTGTAGTAGGTCTTTACCTGAATTTTGGCTTTCATTTTCAAATGGATGCTACCCTTTGTGTATTTACTTGCACTTCTTTCAATGTAATTAATTTAAATGTCCCTCTGGATACGATACCTATTATTGAATTAAACACGATAACGGGTGTATTTTCATATCCATGTTTTAATCCAACCAGCTTTCCTCCTTTTACCATTTGCCACGATAATTTTCTCCCAATAACTTTTTCCATACCTGCCATTGGACTTACGGGAAGCATTACCATTCCATATGTGGAAACCCACGATTGGTTAGAAAATTTAGGTCCATGTGAAAAAAATCTTTATGCAAGGGGTGATTGCACGTGGGTAAGACTTCAGATTGACATAATTCAGCTTTTAAGTACTATTGCTGGTTTCATTCCACCACCGACAGGTCCAGCCATACAGCAAATTCTTTCAAATTTGAGTGGATCATTTAGTTTTGCGGGAGGTGCTGTAACGATTGATTATACTTTATTTGCTGCTTATTTTACTATTTTAAGTACCATGAGGCAAGATTTTTCCTTTAAACCAACGGTGTGGAATACTTTAACTTTTCCTCAACCTATAGATTATTTTGTAACAGATCCAAACAATGGCAATGCAATTGTAGATGCAGGCTTTTCGAATCAGGTTCGGTACAAAGCTTGTCAAAATCTTAATTTTAAATGGCCATGTCATGGCGTAAGTCAGATGGATATTCAACCACTTTATTCATTAACTAACGAATTTCGCAATCATACATGGGATAGCATAAGCTTTGATTTTACCATTACAGCTTTTGAGTTTTGGATTAATATCAATTTATTTAAATCTGTTCCAGCTTTAGAAGTTCCTGAATTCTGTCTTGATTTACCTACCGATACCGTTTTTAATTTACGCTCTTCTTCTCATCAAATTTGTTTTTCGAATGCCACCATTCCACCGATGCAGCTTTCCCAGCAAGATTTTTCAATTCACATTGGTCCATTGTTTAGCTACACTTTGCCATTGGGTTATATCCCTATTACATGGTTTGATGACACATGGGAATTAGCTGGTTTTCATGATACACTCATGCCCCCCTTTACCATGAAAACTAACTGTCCAGCTCTTGCTATAGATCATCTAGATGTTGACCAGATTAAATGTTATGGTGATTCAACAGGCAGAATATCTATCTATATTACAGGTGGCCGTCCACCTTATACCTATCAATGGTCAAATGGCTTTGCGGAAAATAATACCAACAATACTTCTTCCACCATTGACAATTTACATCCAGGGTGGTATTACATAACGGTTACTGATTACAATGGTTGTTTTGTGATAGATTCAGCGGAAATCATCTATTTATATCCTCCATTAGCTGTTGATACAAACATAAAACATGTTACTTGTGAGGGTGGAAGCGATGGATATATTGAGCTCATAGTTTCAGGTGGTGCTACTCCTTATACCTATACGTGGTCTCCCACATTTCCTAATACGCCTAACATTTATAATTTACCTGCTGGAACCTATACTTGTACGATAACAGACAACGTAGGTTGTGATACGGTGGTGAGCTATACGCTCATCGAATTGTATCCTCTGCCAACCATCAATGTTGTTGCTACACCCAAGGAAGGCTGTCAGCCGCTTGAAGTTCAATTCCAAGAAACCTCACCAGATGAAGGACAAACTTATTTCTGGGATCTTGACGAAGGAGAACATTTTAGTTATGATAAAAATCCATTCTTCATTTACACAAAGCCTGGAGTTTACGATGTGTTTATCATCGTAACATCGGTCCATGGTTGCGTCGATTCCATGCGATTCCCCGACATGATTATGGTTTATGAAAAACCTGTTGCAGACTTTAGCCCTTATCCTACTAATCCAGATCTAGCCAATAGCATTGTAACGTTTCTTAATTTAAGTACGAACACTTATCAGGCTGAGTGGTACTTCAGCGATGGAGGAACTTTCTTTGGAACAAATGCTATTCACGAATTCACGGACACGGGTAAATATCTCGTTACGCTTTACATAACCACAGAACATGGCTGCAAAGACACAGCTCAGCAATATGTGTATGTGCGTGATATTTATACCATATTTGTTCCCAATTCATTTACACCAGATGGAGACCATCTCAACGATGTGTTTAAGCCTGTTGGATATAATTTGAGAAATGATAATTACCTAATGCAAATCTTTGATCGCTGGGGCAAAATGATATTTGAATCGAAAGATATTAACATTGGTTGGAATGGGAAATTGCCTTCTGGTGATAAAGCTCCGGCAGGAATCTATGCTTATCGAATCCAGTATTTGGACAGAGATGGGTTGACGCATGTAATAACAGGCTTTGTTAATGTTTTGCGTTAAATTTCTCTTTTATTTCTTTTAAAAGAGTAAGTTCTTCGAGTTTAATCCTTTTTTGAACTCATTTAAGAGATGGAAAGTGTTTTTCAAGTGGTATAATTTTTGTAACTTTCTGCAAAATTTTATTTATGAAAAAGCTAGTGCCCTTTTTATTTTTAATTCTTGTTTCTTTTTTGCTTCATGCTCAAGAAGTTAAAAATTTAGAAACTGAAATCAAAAAAGTTACCGTGTATTTAAATGGTGCTCAAATAGAGCGTAGTGGAAAAATTTCTCTTCAGCCTGGTGTTTACGAATTGGTAATTGGGAAATTGCCAGTATCTCTTGATCCTTCTTCGATTTCTGTTGAAGGAAAAGGAAATTTGACTATTCTTTTTGTTGAGTATCGGAATAATTATTTAGGAGATTACTTGCAACCCAAAATAAAAGTGCTTAAAGATTCACTCAGTATGCTTGAAAAACAAGTGTCCCAGTATAAAAATACACTGGATGTGTTAGGTGCTGAAGAAAGTCTTTTGCTAGCAAACAAAGTAGTTGGAGGTCAAAATACAGGACTTAATGTTGATGTGTTGAAGGCTACGGCAGATTTTCTAAGGACGCGACTTACAGAGATAAAATCAAAGCAACTTGAAGTGCAAGCAAAAATGAATGTATTAAAAGAAAACATCAATCGACTGAAAACACAGTTAAATGACATTCAAGCTTCAAGTTCTAAACCCATCGGTGAAATTGCTATGCAAGTCAAAGTCAATGCAGCAACTACTGCTGATTTGACAATAAAATACGTTATCATGGAATCATCATGGACACCTTTATATGATATTCATATATCAGACATAGGCGACAAACCAAAACTAATTTTAAAAGCGAATGTTCGTCAGTCTACAGGTGAAACGTGGGACAATGTAAAACTTACACTTTCTACTGCAAATCCCAAAGAAAATAAAGAATTGCCTGTATTATCCCCGTGGTATCTATATTTTCAATCACCAGTTACAAAATATAGAACTTTCCACGAGACAGAAGCCCCCATGCTAGAAGGTATAAAAGCTGCTGAAGATAATGTTTCAGAAAAAAATGTCCCCACAGCTATGAATTATGTTGTAGTTCAGGAAACACCGTTACATCTTAATTATCTTATTGATTTACCTTATACGATCGAGGGAAATGGAAAAGATAAGCTCATTGAAGTTAAAACTTATGAATTGATGGCAACATATAGTTATTTTGCTGTCCCTAAATTATCAAGCAATACTTATCTGCTTGCAAGATTAACGGGGTGGGAAGGCAACAATTTTTTGCCAGGTGAGATGCATGTATTCTTCCAAAATTCTTTTATAGGAAAAACCTATTTTAACCCTTCATCTGTTGAAGATACATTAGATGTTTCTCTTGGAATTGATAAGAATGTAAGCATTGAACGTAAGATGATTAAAGATTTTTCGTCTAAAAACTTGATGGGTAATTACAAAAAAGTAAGTAAAGGTTGGGAAATTGTAGTCAAAAACAATAAAAACAAACCCATTGATATTCGCATAGAGGATCAAATACCACTTTCTACGAGCAAAGAAATCACCGTTGATGTGATTGAGCTTAGTGGTGGCTCATTGGATGAAAAAACAGGTAAAGTTACATGGAATTTGCAACTTAAACCAAGGGAGAGTGCATCAAAAGTCTTGAAATATAGTGTAAAATATCCCAAAGATAAAGTTGTATTTCTTGAATAATCAATAAATTAAGGCAACCTTGGCATAAATAATTTTATAATTGCCATTGAAGTCTTTGTAAAGTATTTCAAGAGCGTATATGTCTTGAGGTAGGGGTATGCCTTGATCAGTTTTTCCATTCCATATAAATGCGGGGTCATTGCTCACAAAAACAACTTTTCCCCATCGATCATAAATGCGAGCGGAAAAATCTTCTGAAGAGACAAAATTTCCAGCAATATGAAAAACATCGTTAATGCCATCTCCATTGGGTGTAAAAGCAGAAGGGATATAAATGGTTTCATCAGGTTTTACTGTTACATACTTTATAGTGCTATCACGACAACCATAGTTGTTGGTAACGACAAGGGTTATAGGGTAATTGCCAAAATCATTGATGGGAAATTTAAATGAAAAATCCGGTTGTGTTGATAAGATGCTGTCGTTCCATTTCCATAACCAGCTAATTACATCGGAGGAAGAAGCGTCTTGGAAAGTAAAACTTGGATCGGAGGATAATGCAATTCGAGGTGTATATTCAAAATCGGCAGTAGGCTTAGGATAAGTTAAAACACTAACTTGGGCAGATGAAGAGCAATGATAAGCATTGTATCCGGTGACGGTGTAAGTAGTGTAAGTTTTTGGGAATACAATTACATGGTGATTTTGCGGTGAAGTGGAGGAGGGTAAAGTTGGATCATAGGGGTTGGATGACCATTTGTATGTATCGGCTCCTTCGGCATAAAGATGAACGCTATCGCCTATACAAGTGATGGGAGGATCGATGGAAGCAGTTACAACGGGATTGTCGTGGACAAATACGGTTATAGAGTCTTCAGCATAGCACAAATCGGTAATGGTTGCATAATATGTTGTAGTTTGTGTTGGAGAGACTATGATGTTTTGTGTGGTTTCACCAGTGCTCCAATGATAAGTGGCAGCGGGTGGTGCATGAAGGGTAACACTTTGCCCTTGGCATAAATCAATATTAGGTCCTAAATCTACATTATCAGGACCAATGGATACATGGATAGTGGCAGTTGCCTGGCTCCCACAGTTATCTGAGACAGAAACGCTGAATGTTGTATCTCCTTGTGGGGTGACCCATTGAAGGGGTTGATTGCTCAAACCATTTGCCCATGTGTAGTGGTAAGGAGCTAATCCTCCATGAGGGAAAACACCCACTTGTATGGTACCTCCACAAATTATGGTGTCACCCGTGGTTGTAAGCGTAAGTGGCTCATAATCGTGAATGTCAAACTCTAGGGTGTCTTTTATATTTGGGCAAATGGTGGGAAAAATTAATCTTACATGCTCAGTACCTTCAGTGATTCCATCATATGGAAATGTAACAGGTATGCAATAATGAGTTTGATTTGCAGGGATGATGATAGGGATGGGAAATGAGTAATCACTTCCGAAAGTGGCATTGCCCTCCATGGTAGGTGTTACATTGATAGAATTATTCAATGGTTTACTAAGATCAAAGCATAGTTGAGCAGGATTACAGTTGTTTTCATAGGCTATGTTTCCAAGACTTGTTTGGTTGGCAAATTGCAAAGAAATTTTTAACCCAGGACTTTCAAAACTGTTGGCCTCGAAAAATACATCAGAATCATATTTTTCGTCACTTGCATCCGCAATGGCTAATTTAAGATGATAAGTTTGGCATGGAATAACTTTAGCCCATGCAGTGAGTACTTTGGTAAATCCATCATGGACAATGGTTTGGCCATTCAAAGCTTGATTATCAATAAAGTAATAACTGTTAGTTTGACTGTTTACATTGTTTATTGAAACAGGCATTCCATTAGGTAAGCGGGCTATGTTGTATTTGATGTAATTCCCTCCACCGGGTTTTGGTCCTGATAAGAAAAAACCAAAAACATCGTTGTACTCAGATCCTACAAATTCTGGATATTCCTCGGACGCAAAGACATAGCGAAATCGGATGGTATCAGATAAGGGAATAAAGTCAAATTCCAGTATAGCAGCATCATAGGTATTTCCACCTATAAGGTTATCCAGATCATTATCTCCATTGCGTCCATTTTCATGTGATTTAAAGTTGGATACGGGGCTTCCGATCGGGGGAGGAGGGATGACCCACCCTGTAGACAAAACAAGACCACTTGAAATTCCCAAATTCGTGGGTTGAGAACCAGTGCTAAATTTTCCAATAGCTCTAGGATGTCCATTATACGTAGCATTGAAAATTTCTACACCATTTCCTATTAATGTTTGAATGTACTCTTGAACGGTATAACCGTTGGTAACGGTTAACTGTCCGTTGGCTAAACTCAGGTGTATGAGCAAGATGAGAGATACACATTTCCAAGGTTTCGGCATGAACCAAAATAGTTTTTAACGAAATATGGTCAAAAATTGTTCCACTATGTGATAAATATTATTGTAGTCTTGGTATATGATTTTAACTTGATAAATCCCATCTGGAAGAGGGGACCCGTCAACTTTACCATCCCAGCTAAAGCCAGGATCTGTTGTATGAAAAACCAGTTGTCCTCCACGATTGTAAATCCATAGATTAAAATTTTGATATGGGAAGTTCACTCCACTAATGTGAAAATAGTCATTTATTCCATCGTTGTTTGGCGTGAATGCGGAAGGGATATAGAGCGTGTAGCCAGGTTGAACAGTTACATATCCTTTTACAGTATCACCGCATCCAGCTTCATTTTCTACATACAAAATTACTTCGTATTGACCATAATTGTCCATGGGAAATTGATGGACGAAAGAAGATGTGAAGTATTCACTGCCATCGCTAAGCCACCAATGCCAATAAACAGGATTATTACTCGATAAATCGTAAAATCGGAAAGTAGGATCAAAAGAATTTGCAACATTAGGTTGAGTGATAAATGCTGCTTGAGGTGCAGGAAATACAGTTACACTGGTCATGGAAGAGTTTGTGCATCCATTTATGTCGGTTCCTGTGACATAATAGATAGTAGAAGCAGTAGGGGTTAGTTCGACAACATTGGAAGAAATGTTATTTAATGTTTTAGATGGTGGATTTGAAGACCATTGATAACTAACTCCTCCTTGAGCTGTTAGCGTAATATGTTGGCCTTCACAAATTTGTGGAGAGTCAACACTTAAAGTTATGGTAGGCAATGGAAGAACAAAAACTGTAATGCTATCCGAACCCTGACATAACTGGGTAACAGTAACATAATATGTTGTAGTTTGTGTGGGAGAAACGGTGATGGACTGAGTAGTTTCACCTGTGCTCCAGTGGTAGCTATTAGCGGGTGTAGCTGTTAACGTTACGCTTTCACCATAACAAATAGATACATCAGGACCAAGGTCTATTTGAGCTCCTCCAATATCAACAAAAATACTATCAGTAGTTTGGGTTCCACAGAAGTCAGTAACTGTAACATGATAAAAAGTAGGTGAGGTGGGACTTACATGTATGATGGAATCATGGCTATTTTGATAATCCCAAGCATAGGTGTAGGGTGGGATACCCCCACTTCCGGTGGATTGCAACGATACGGTATCACCACATACAAAAGTGTCAGGTGTGGTAATTATGGTGAGGGGGGGATAATCTATAATATCAAAAGTAAGCACGTTAGGAGCTGAGTTACAACCTACAGTCGATTGAAAGATAATATTTACTGTTTCTGTTCCTTCCGGGATATTGTCTAGAATGGCATTTATTGTATAGCAAACAGAAGTTTGATTAGCGGGGATGATTATAGTTGGAGGGAAATTAAAATCTACACCAGGAGTTGCCGTACCTGTTGAGGTATAAGAAATGGTTACAGGTTGATTTGATGGTTGACTTAAGTTAATGCAAACTTCAACAGAGTTGCATCCACCTTCTATAAGATAATTCCCAATTATCGTAGGATAGGTAAATATTGGAGTTACAGAGACTGTAGGGCTTGTAAAACTGTTTTCTTTTAGGAATACACCAGAATCATATACACCATCTCCGGCATCAGCAATCGCTATTTTAAAATGATAAGTTGAACATGGAACCACCCTTGCCCATGCGGTTAAAACTTTTGTAAATCCATCGTAAACTATCGTCGTACCGTATTGATTATCAACGTAGTATTGAGAATATGACCCACTGTTTACATTATTAATGGTGACGGGTAGGTTTGTACCTGGTATAAGAGCAATATTTGTGTTATTGTAATTTCCACCTGCTGGATTTGGACCTGTTATGAAAAAAGCAAAAATGTCATTGTAAGAGTAACCTACCCATTCGGGGTACTCTTCTGAAGCAAAAACGTACTGAAATTTAATAGTATCTGAAACGGGTACAAAATCATATTCAAGTATTGCTGCATCGTAGGTAGTAGCACCTGCTAAAGAGGTTAAAAGAGAATTTCCCGGCATACCCAAATTGGTTGATGCGTTATTGGAAGCTGGGCTACCCAACGCAGGTGATCCATTTACACGACCTGTTGCAAGCACGATGCCCTGAGATATCCCAAGATTGGTTGGAGTAGGCCCTGTAACAAAACGTCCAAAAGCATTTGGACTACCTGTTAAAACAGGATTACTTACGGTTACACCTGTTCCCACAAAATAATTAACATATTGAGCTGCTGTATAACCTGATGTAACTGTTAATTGAGAAGAGAGTTTGAGAACTGAAAATAAAAGCAAAAATGCTATAAAGATAAATTTTTTCATATATATTATTTTTTTAATATATTAATGGTTCCCATGTATGTTTTTTCAGGATAAATGTAACCTTTACTTTTTTCAAGAATGTAGTAATATGTTCCGTCTGATAAATTAACAGGACTCCAATCATTTTGATAGTTTTCAGAATAGTAAACAAGGTTGCCCCATCTATTCCATCTATTGTAGATATATAATTTAGAGTTTGGAAACATTTCAAGGTTTTTGAAACGCAGGACATCGTTGAACCCATCGTTATTAGGAGTAATCACATTGGTAGTAAGGATATCACACTCATCGATAACGGTAATAGATTTGGTAGCAGAATAATTGCCGCAAGCATCATCTACATGGACGGTATAGGTAGTTGTTTGTTGAGGTGTAACCACCCGAAATGTGTCTGAAGTTTGAATATCATCCCAAACCAGCGTGAAAGGTCCATAGCCACCTGTAAAAGAAACTTGTAATGTTGCTTCTGGATTATTTTCGTGGCAAATAATGGTATCTCCTGTAAGCTGAATTTGGATAGAGTCTACATTGATAATATAGATAGTTGCTTTAAGGGTATCTTGAGAGCAAGCAGTTACAATGGGTAATTTCCAAATAATGGTTTCTGTATCTTCATGAATAAAATCTGCTACAGGATTAACGTGTAAATAAACTGTCTCCACTCCAGGAGGAAAAACTACTTGATTAGGTATGGGATTTCCATTCAGATCGGTATAATCTACCCCGTTGATGGCTGTGCCTTCAATAATAAAATGTAGCGTATCTGATTGAGCGTTGTTGCCTGATCGGGTAAAAATATATGTGGCATAGCCACAGCTTTCCACCATGGTAGAATCAAATTGCGACCCAAAAGCTGCTAAAGAATAAGTATTTGAGCTAAAACTTTTTGCTTTAAGAAACACTCCTGAGTCGAAACTTCCATCCGTAACATCTGCGATAGCAATTTTTATATGGTAGGTTTGGCAAGGGACGACAGGTGCAAATGCTTCGAGAACATCCGTAAATCCATCAAATTGATGAGAGGTTCCGCCTGCATTTGAGTTATATAGATAGGAATAAGATAAAGAAATGCAACCATCAGGAGTACCAAAAGTTCCTGGTACACCTGGATTAATTGAATTAATTGCTACAGGAATGTTCGTGTTGGGAATGCGTGCAATGTTTTCTTTGTTGTAAGTCCCACCCCCTGGTTTCGGGCCTGTAAGGAAAAAAGCAAATACGTCATTAAAATTAGAACAAACATATTCAGGGTATTCTTCACTAGCAAAGACGTAAAAGAAGCGTATGGTATCCGATATTGGAATAAAGTCAAATTCTAATACGGCAGCGTCGTAAGTATCGTTTCCAATAAGATTGCTTAAATCTTGATCTCCACCAATACCTGTTCCCTGCTTTGCATTGTCGAGATTATTAGGACCTAATGCAACATGAATATCTCCTGTTGCTAGGATAATACCTTCGTTGATACCCAGATTAGTATTCCCCCAGAATTTACCTTTCTGAATAGCATTTCCATAAAATTGTATGTTGAAAGCTTGAACCCCTTGGCCTAGTAATATGTTTTGAACCAAATACTGTGCTGATAAAGAATTATCAACGTGAATTTGTGCATTTAAGCTCAAAACTAACACAGCAACAACGATGATACAAAAAACTATCCTTTTCACAGTTTTTTTGTTTGACTTACAAAAATATAAAAAGTTTATTTATATATGTAACTTGTTACGGTAATAAAACAACTTTACCCACTTGATGTTTTAGTTTACCTTCTAGATCGCGGAACCACATTTTCCACACATAAACTCCTTGTTCTACGATTTCGCCACTGTTCATATCACGACCGTCCCATGGTTTATTTATATCGTAAGATACGAATACAATTTGACCCCAGCGGTTATAAATACGAAGAACAAAATCAGTTGGAGGGAATCCATATCCATAAGGCATGAAGTAGTCATTAATACCATCTCCATTTGGACTGAAAGCATTGGGGGTAAAGATAATTTCGTCGGCATCAACATGGACTTTTTGTCTTGTTGTGTCGGCGCATCCGTATATATTTTGGGCAATGAGCGTAATGGTGTAGTTGCCAGGTTGCTCGTACATGTGCATGGGATTTTGTTCAGTAGAATAACTCTCATCTCCAAAATTCCAGTACCAGCTGCTTGCTCCTATACTGATGTCGTAACAAGAAATGTGGGGATCGTACATGGTTGGATTACTGGGCATATAATAGAACGATGCGATAGGGTGAGGATATACGAATATGTAGTTAACAAAAGTTTGCGTAGCAACGCAACCGTGATTGCTCATAACAGTTAAGGTTACATCGTAGACCCCAGAATAATCGTAGCGGTGATAAGCTCCAGCAGGTGAAACGCTTGAAGATCCATCGCCAAAGGACCAGAGCCAACTTACGATGCTACCATCGCTAACATATGATGAGTCCATAAAAGTAACATCCAAAGGTTTACATCCTTCTTTGGGAGTAGCTATAATGTTAATATGTGGATTTTCCCATACATTTACGGGATGAACAACTGTATCGGTGCAACCTAAAGCGTTGGTGACAATAAGTTGCACATTGTAAGTTCCAGGCTGGCTATAGATGTGTGAGAAGCTGGGTCCATAAACCATATTACCATCAGCTAGATCCCATTGCCATGAAACGATAGGGCTTGTATAACCAGTGCTTTGATTTAAAAAGGCCGTAGGATTTCCGAAACATACTTGGGAACTTGTAAAATCAGCATACGGTGCTTCAAGAACTAGAACTTGATGTTTAACCGTATCACTTACACCACTTGAATTCGTTGCTATTAATGTTACCGTGTAAGTTCCAGCCATGAAATATGTATGTTCAGGATTTTGAAGGTTTGAACTATGACCATCTCCAAAGTCCCAGTACCAGTACTGAATAGTACCCAATCCTGTTGAGGATTGATCGGTAAAATGCATAGGCGTTTGAGCACATACGGTATCGAAAGTAAATTCAGCAGTAACGAGTGGCAAAATGTTCAAAGTTTTAGTAATTGTGTCCTGACAACCATAAGAATTTCGCACAATGAGTGTTACCTGATATGTGCCAGGATTGTTATAAACATGTGATGGATTTTGTTGTGTAGAGGTTGCTCCATCGCCAAAATGCCATTGCCATCCCACAATAGTTCCTGAAGGTGTTGTTGACTGATCAGTAAAGTTCACAGGATTAAATTGTGTAGCAATATTATTCGTAAAATTAGCCATAGGTTGTGGGTAGACGGTTACATTATGTTGGACGCTGTAGCTGCAACCTTGAGCATCAAAGACCGTTAAAAGCACATTAAAGCTGCCTGCGTAAGGATATAAGTGGGTAGGGTCAGATTGAGTAGATGTAGATCCATCCCCAAAGTTCCATAACCATGCTACTGCAGGAATATTTGGGTT
>Ga0308390_1001427_pt1 | contig 15461 bp, 10 predicted proteins | sample Hotspr2Sample149_FD_202358 | JGI IMG/M metagenome (GOLD analysis project Ga0308390, IMG submission 202358) | Hot spring phototrophic mat microbial communities from Mushroom Spring, Yellowstone National Park, Wyoming, United States - 20040719_149 ...
CGGTGCACTGTCGTCACACTCCTCCGTTACCGTGTACAGCAGACCCGCCGCCTGCAGCGCACCCAGGGCACTGGCCACCTGCACCCCCACCACGTCCGGGACCGTCACCAGCACCGGGCACGGACCCGTCGATAGCACCAGATTCACCGCGCTCCCAGGCGCCACCTGCGTACCCGCCGCAGGACTCTGACTGATCACATTACCCGCAGGCACCGTATTGTTGCACTGCAGCGTGGTTGCTCCCACCGTCAGACCCGCCGCCGTAATCGCCGCAGCCGCAGCCGACTGCGTCTGACCTACCACGTTCGGTACCGCCACCGGACACGGACCGCTCGAAACCGTCAGCGACACCGTTGAACCTTCCGGTACAGAAGTACCCGCCGCAGGACTCTGACTGATCACATTACCCGCAGCAACTGTGTCGCTGCATTCCAGCGTTACACTGCTGGTCAGGTTCGCCGACGCCAGCGCCGCTTGCGCCGCCGCCTGGGCCTGACCCACCACATTCGGTACAATCACCAGACACGGGCCGGCTGAGATCACCAGATTCACCGCGCTCCCAGGCGCCACCTGCGTACCCGCCGCAGGACTCTGACTGATCACCTTACCCGCAGGCACCGTATTGTTGCACTGCAGCGTGGTTGCTCCCACCGTCAGACCCGCCGCCGTAATCGCCGCAGCCGCAGCCGACTGCGTCTGACCTACCACGTTCGGTACCGCCACCGGGCACGAACCGCTCGAGACCAGCAGGTTCACCGCCGTCCCCAGCGTAACCGGCGTCCCGCCTACCGGATCCTGCGCAATCACCGCGCCCGCCGGTACCACATCGTCACACTGCTGGGTCACATTCCCCAGCACCAGACCGGCCGCATTCAGCGCGTTCTCCGCGTCCAGAAGATCCAAATTCACCACATCCGGTACTACCGCATTGCACGGTCCCGTCGATACCACCAGATCCACCGCCGTACCGCCAGGCACCGTCGTACCGCCCGCCGGATTCTGGCTGATCACCGCTCCAGCCGCCACCGTGTCAGTGCACTGGGTGGTCACGTTCCCTACCACCAGCCCCACCGCCGTAATCTGCACTTCCGCCGCAGCCTGAGCAAAATTCACCACATTCGGAACCGTTACCGGGCACGGACCCGTCGATACGGATATATCCACCGTACTACCCGGCGCCACCAGCGTCCCCGCCGCCGGCAACTGACCAAACACCTCACCCGCCGGAACACTCGGACTGCAGAACTGATACACCGTGCCCACCACAAGGCCGGCCGACGTGATCAACGCCTCCGCCGACGCCTGATCCAAGCCCACCACATCCGGTACTGTCACCGTCACCGGGCACGGTCCCGTCGACACCACCAGATCCACCGCACTGCCGGGCTGCACAGAGGCTCCCGCCACCGGGTTCTGGCTGATCACCGCACCCGCAGGTACCACATCGTCACACTGCGTCGTCACCGTGCCCACCACCAGACCGGCCGACGTGATCGCCGTCTCCGCCGCCGACTGTGTCTGGCCCACCACATCCGGTACCGTCACCGGGCACGGACCCGTCGAAATCACCAGATCCACCGCAGATCCCGGCTCCACCGAACTCATCGGCGGCGGCGTCTGCGTTATCACCGCCCCCGTGGCAACCAGGTTATCGCACTGGTACGATACCGCCCCCAGCACCAGGCCCGCCGAAGAAATTGCGTTCACCGCGTCCTGATACAGCGCCCCAAGCACACCCGGAACCGTCGCGCACGGACCATTGGCCACATTGATATCTACCGAAGTGCCCGCCGACACTACTGACCACGCACCAGGATTCTGACCAAATACCTGACCGGCCGGCACCAGGTTGCTGCATCCGCTGACCTGCGCCCCCAGCAACAGACCGGCACTCGTCAACGCGTCTGACGCCTCGCTGACGGTGAGCCCGAACAGATCCGGCACCACCACCGGGCACGGACCAGTCGATACCACAATACTCACCGTCTCCCACTGCGTGAATATCTGCGTGTTCGGCGCGGGAGACTGACTGATCACCTTACCCGCCGGTACCACGTTGTCACACTGAGTGGAAACCGATACATTGATGATCCCCGTCGCGGCAAAATCCGCCGCCGCCTCGACCTGGGTCTTACCCACCACATCCGGTACCAGCGCGCACGGACCACCGGAAATAACCCCAAACACCACACTCCCGCACGCTACCGTCGACCCTCCAACAGGCGTCTGGCTGGTAACTGTCCCCACGGGATTCACGTTATCGCAAACTACCGCACCATCCGGCAACAATCCCGCCGCCACAATAGCGTTCAATGCAGTATTGGAGTCCATGCCTACAACGTCAGGAACTGTTACCGTAGGCCCTGAAGATATTACTAAATTCACCGGGGTGCCGTTAGGCACATTCGTCCCCCCTACAGGATTCTGGCTGATCACAATTCCCGCCGGTACAACCGGATCACACTGGGTTGTAATGGAACCCGTAGTTAATCCCGCAGTTGTTATGGCTGCTTCCGCATCGATCTGTGTCTGCCCCACCACGTCAGGCACGATTACTTCTGCCCACACCGAACCTGACGCAATGAGCACCCAACCCAAAACAACCAAGGCTCTCTTCATCGCACGATCCTTCCTTTATCTTTGGCTCCTCATCATGCACATTCAGTGCCATCCTCACGCAATGGCTTCTAGATTGTACCACCTTCAACCGGTTCTGTCAAGTTATTTCTTCCGATTTAACTTTTTTTTTGCAAGTGCTAGGCCGCTGAATCGTCAATTACATTCGCTTCCGCCTGCGTCTGCAACTTTGTTTAATGCTACTCCTCTCAGCGGTATTTGTTTCCGGAATATGCTGGACTTAACGGGCTTTTTGATGTGTTAAGTCGATTGAAGTCAATGTGAACTTGTAGTATGGAAGGTAGTGTGTTACATGAAAATTCTACTGGAAATTGCGCAGGAAATTTGGAAGGTTGCCACGGCCATGGCGCCCTACCTGCTGTTTGGTTTTCTGGCAGCAGGGCTGCTGCGGGTATTCATTTCGCCGGAGTGGATGCGCCGACATATGGGAGGCAGAGGGGTCATGCCGGTAGTCAAAGCGGTTCTGTTCGGTACGCCCCTGCCTTTGTGTTCATGCGGCGTGCTGGCCGTGACCGCATCACTGCGTCAGCAGGGCGCGGGACGGGCCGCCGCCACCGGATTCCTCCTCTCCACCCCTCAAACCGGTGTGGATTCGATCATTGCCACGTGGGGCATGCTCGGTCCGCTGATGGCTGTGATCCGGCCGCTGCTTGCGGTTCTCAGCGGTATTGCCGGCGGCCTGCTGGTGTCACGGTACGGAGAACAGGAACCTCCCGAAGAGACCAGGACTGCCGGAGAACCCTGTTCCACGGAAAGTGCCGGGAAATCGTGCTGTGGCAACACCACAGCACTTAACACATCCGACACCAGCGAGTCTTCTGAGTGGAACAGACCGCTTAACCGAAGGTTGCTGAGTGGATTGTATTACGGGCTGGTTACCCTACCGGCGGATATTGCCCGGCCGCTGATAGCCGGAATGCTTGTCGCGGGGCTGATCAGCGCGCTGGTCCCGCCGGACGCGCTGGCTCCCTGGATTGGCGGTGGTCTGACGGCCATGCTGGTCATGATCGCCGTGGGCATTCCCATCTACGTGTGCGCGACAGCGAGTATTCCGCTCGCGATCAGTTTCATCCACTTGGGCGCGTCACCGGGAGCGGCGCTGGCCTTTCTGGTGGCCGGTCCGGCCACGAACGCCGCCACGATGGCCGTGCTCTGGACCATGATGGGCCAGCGGACTACCCTGCTGTTTCTGCTGACCGTGGTCTTGACGGCCTTGTTAGGCGGGTTGGCCTATGACGCGCTGGCCGCTGCTGTTCCGGAAAGTTTCATCCCCGAAGGTGGACATTTCCACCACCACGATGAAACAGAAGGTGACTCGTGGGTATTTGTGGCACTACTGGCGATATGTCTGACAGCGTCCACCTTTGAGCGCGTGGTCCGGTGGCTGCTCAGTTCCCGATTGGGTGTCGGTGTCGCATCTCTCCCGGTTGAAAATGATCCGACCAAAAAGGCCGATATCACCCTGACCGTAACTAATATGACCTGCGCCCACTGCGCGGACAATGTTACGCGTATCCTGCGGGAAACCCTGCCGGACATGACGCCGGAAATAGACCTGGCCACGCGGCAGGTTGTGCTGCGCCACTGCGGTCCCGGGGCGACAGCGGCCATTGAGCGGCTGCGCGCGGCCGGATTCACTGCCGAAGAGTCCGTGCGGTAACATGTCTCCCGATACGGGAGCCGCATAAATTTGACTGCGACAGGTCTGTACAGCGTACTGGTTCTTCCTCCAAGTATCCGGTGGAACCGGTGGTTACACGGTCTGCTGGAAGGGTGGTTTCTGCTCGGCCTCGTCATCATCCCGTCGGCATGGTCCTTCCATACGTTGGATTTCGCTCATGCCCGGCTGGCGCTGATATGCGGCTTTCTGGGGCTACTGGCTCTGATTCGGGTTACGGTTCCTTTAACCCCGGAGGGCGGCCGCCGGGCCGGATGGCTGATAGGGGGGATTGCGGGGTGGGCCTTGCTGATGACCCTGGGGTCCGCGGCCTTTCCACATGGATTGGCCATGGCCGCGGAGCGTCTGATCCGGGTACTGCCGATCCTGCTCTACGTGCTGGCGGCCGCGGACCTTTGCGTCGGACCAGCTGCCGTCCGGGCCTTGGGCGGACTAACCGCAGGCGGACTGATTATCACTGCCCTGGCTTTCGGACAGTTCACCGGTCTCCTGTCCAAATGGTTTCCGGTATTCCCGCAGTATGACCAGCCGGTGTATTCCGTGTTCGGCAACCAGAATTTCCTCGGCGGCTATCTGGCCGTATGCGCAGGTATCGCTCTGGGCGTGGCTTCAGCCGGTTTCCGTCAGACACCCGGTCGGTATATTCCAACGCTCCGCGTCATGCTCTGGCTGACCGTGGCAGGGATATTATCCTCAGGGGTCATCCTGTCCGCTTCCCGGACCGCGCTGCTCGCGCTGATAACGGCCGGAGGCGTAGCGCTATGCCAGACAGTCATTCGATCCTCCCGAAAACAGCATTTCCGCTTCGGGGTGTCCCCTCTCGTGATTACCCTGACGGCCGGCGGCATCCTGATAGGTCTTTTATTTTTTCTTTCCTGGAGATCCGGACTGTGTGTCAAACTGCTTACCAGTTTTTCCGCCGCAGACACAGGCTGGCAGGTCAGGTGGTGGCTGTGGAACGGAGCCTGGAGGGCCTGGACGGAACATCCCCTGACTGGCATCGGCTGGAACCGGTTCATCCTGGCTGCCCCCATTCTTCTGGGAGAAGTGCTATGGCACAAAGCATGGCCTTACAGCGGCAATCCCCTGCTGGCAGATACCACCCACAGCGAACCCCTCCAATTACTGGCCGAAACCGGTCTGTTCGGAGGATTACTGTTTCTCCTGTTCGCCGTCATCGTTTTTCGGCGGGTTAAACCGCCCTCCGTGGTTCTGCCCGCGCTGGCTGCCTTTGGTGTCTTCTGCCTGTTCAACAGTCCGCTTCGGGACCCGGCGTTCGGGTTGGCAGGCCTGATCCTGTTGGTGTCACGACCGGGACCGGCCAGTCACGCTGAAGTTCCCCTGCCCACAAAAGGAGGCACAGGAAGGATGTGGCCTTTGCTGATCCGGCTGGGATCAGGCGTTCTGGCCATTTTGTGCGCCGTAGCCGGCCTTTGGTTTGTGGTTATTCCCGGAATGTATCTGCGGTCCGCTCTGGATGCCCATGCCACCGGCCGGCCTGATCAGGCCCTTTTCGGCTATGCCGCTGCTGGTCGTCACGCTGTACTTTCCATTGAGGCACAAGCTCTGGAAAATAGGGCGCTGGCCCTGCTTGATCTCGAACGGTATGCCGAGGCCTTGGCCGCCACCGATCAGGCCCTGAACCTGGGCTGGGACACCGGAAGACTATCCTGGATTCGGGCCCTGGCAGCCGAGCGGGTCGGAAACAGGCTGGAAGCCGAGCGGGCCGCGGCAGCCTGTCTGCGCCGGTGGCCGTTTCACGAACCGGCCTGGGACCTGCTGCTTCGGAATGCTCCGGCATCCAGACGCGCGGCGTGGTCCCGCAGGCAGACGTGGTGGCACCAGCGGCACGCGCCGCTTCCCTCAACGGGACAATAAAGTAATAAAACTGTTAACATCCTGGTCGAACTCGGTTCTGAGGGGCAAAAGCCGCTGGAATCGGGTTTCGGAGGTCGCCATGACTGCTCGGCCAAACGTTGAAGAAAATACCGGACTAATGATAGGATTTCTGTGTGATAAGCTTTAACGAGTGATTAACCTGGTCATGGAGGCATCCCGTACATGAATGTCACGATCACCGGACGGCATATGGAACTGACGGACGCCCTGAAGAGTTACATCGAGACAGGCCTCAGGAAAATCCGGACGCATTTCGACAAGGTAATCGACGTGGAAGTGGTGCTGTCCGTGGAAAAACACCGGCACATCGCTGAAATCAATCTGCACGCGAACGGTGTGCGGATTCACAGCCGCGAAGAATCCTCCGACATGTACGCGTCCGTGGACGCCGTTCTGGATAAACTCACCCGTCAGGTGCGTAAATATAAAGATCGGATCAACCGGCATCAGCCCCTGACGGACCGGGAACTTCGGATGTACCAGCATGCCGTGATCGTTCCCGAACCGACGAACGGGGATCAGCATGGTGAACCCGCTCAGGAACCACAACACAAGGTGGTGCAGCGGGAAAAACTGCCGATGAAGCCGATGACCCTCGATGAAGCCATTCTCCAGTTTGAACTGGTGGAAGAGCCTTTCCTGGTATTCACCAATGCCGAAACCTCCCAGGTCAACGTGCTGTATGCCCGGGGGGACGGATCGTATGGCCTGATTGAGCCGGAATTTTAAGAGCGGTTTATAACATAACCCGTCTCCGGTTCACGGACGAGGAGCGCGCGCTATGGATATGAGTATGCTGATAGAACGCCGCGCCCCGTGCATTCCCGTATCCCGGCTGTACAATCGGATGGTCAAGGATCTGGACCTGGAATTGATCGGGGGATATCAAGGTCTGGAACGTCCCATCTATTCCACGGACGTGAACCGTCCGGGACTGGCGCTGACGGGTTATCTGGACTATTTCGCCAATGACCGGGTGCAGATTCTGGGCAATACCGAAATCCACTACATGGAGCGGCTGACACCTTCGGAACTGGCCAATCGTCTCTCGCAGATTTTTTCCTTTGAGGTTCCCGTGTTCGTGCTGTCCCGCCGGCTGACGCCGCAGCCCATTTTCCTGGATTGGTGCAACCGTAACGGCGTGCCTGTCATGCGGTCCGCCCTGTCAACGGTGGATGTGATCAGCCGTATTATTCTGTTCCTCAATGAGGAATTTGCCCCTGAAACGGATATACACGGGACCGCCATCGATGTGTATGGAGTGGGATGCCTGCTGGTGGGGCCACCCGGTATCGGCAAAAGCGAGGCTGCCCTGGAACTGGTAGAACGGGGACACCGGCTGGTTGCTGATGACCTCGTCACGCTCAAACGCCGTCGGGCGGATTACCTGTACGCCTCGGTCAACCCGCTCATACGGCATCATATGGAAATCCGGGGGCTGGGTATCATCGATGTCCGGGCCATCTACGGCGTGGGCCGGGTCCGGGATTTCAAGCGGATCGGACTGCTGGTACGCCTGGAAATGTGGGATGAACACGCGCGTTACGACCGCACAGGCCTTGAAGAGGCCTACACGGACATTCTGGGCGTGAAAATCCCCACGATCCGGGTGCCGGTCCGTCCGGGACGCAACGTGGCCATCATTATCGAGGTAGCCGCCCTGAACCAGCGGCTGAAGGAAATGGGGGTACACTCCGCCCGCCGGCTGAACGAAATGATCACAGGGCTTGACAACAACAACCCGGAATAACGCTCCGCTTCGCGCGGAGGTGGAGGATACCGCTTGAGCAGGATCAGTCTGATTTTCGGCTGCCACGCCCACCAACCCGTAGGCAATTTTGACTTTGTGTTTCAGCGGGCATACGAAGACTGCTACCGTCCATTTCTGGATGTCCTGGAGCGTCATCCGGGCGTCAAAACCGTTCTGCATTTTACGGGCCCGCTGTTCGACTGGTTCGAAGAAAATCAGCCCGCTTTTCTCGATCGTGTGGCAGGTCTGGTCACGGCGGGACAGGTGGAAATCATGGGAGGCGGGTATTACGAGCCGCTCCTGTGCGCCATTCCTGAGCGGGACGCTTTAGCACAGATCCGGCGCATGCGGGCTTACTGTGCCGGGCGGTTCGGCGCTGAACCCCGGGGAATGTGGCTGACCGAACGGGTGTGGGAACCCCACATGGCCCGGATCCTTCATGATGCCGGTGTGGAGTACACCGCCCTGGACGACACACACTTTCTGTGCTCCGGACTGCGGCCGGATCAGTTATTCGGCTATTACATCACTGAAGACGAAGGCGCGCCGCTGAAAATCTTTCCGATCCTGGAGAAACTGCGGTACCTGATCCCCTTCCGGCAGGTGGAAGAGACGATTGCCTATCTGCGGCAGGCCGCCGAACAGCACGGTCCCTGCGTGGCCACCCTGCATGACGACTACGAGAAATTCGGTGTGTGGCCGGGAACCCACGGCAGCGTGTACGGAGAGGGGTGGCTGGATCGGTTTTTCACCGCGCTGGAAGAAAACCGGGACTGGCTCCATACCGTGACCTATGCCGAATACTTGGACCAGGCGCCGCCGGTGGGACGGGCGTACATCCCATGCGCTTCATACGAAGAAATGATGACATGGGCGCTTCCGACCGAAGCGCAACGGGAATTCAACCGTTTCCGGGACCGACTCCGGCAGCAACCCGACTTGTATGAACAGGGGCAGGTTTTCCTGCGCGGCAGTTTCTGGCGGAATTTCCTGGCCAAATATCCCGAAGCGAACACCATGCAGAAACGGATGCTCATGGTGAGTGACCGACTGCGGCGGTTGCGGGAGAATACTTCGGCAAACCCGCAACTGCTGGATAAAGCCGAGACCCTGCTCCACCAGGGACAGTGCAATTGTGCCTACTGGCACGGGGTATTTGGCGGCCTGTATCTCAACCACCTGCGGACGGCCGTGTTCGAGCGGCTGATCTCCGCGGACAACATCCTGGATGCCGCGGAAGGACTGTCCGAACCCCGGTGGATTCAGACGGACTGCGATGGTGACGGTCTGGAGGAAATGATTCTGGAGGCTCCTCATACCACGGCCTTTCTGAAGCCGTCCGATGGCGGGTGCCTGTATGAATGGGACTGCAAGACGAGGCCCTTCAACCTCTGCAACGTGCTGTCCCGCAGGGAAGAACCATACCATGATCTGCTTCGGCAGGGCCTTGCCCGCGCGGACCAGAACAATGAAGGGAATCTCAGCATTCACGAGATGGTCCGGGCTAAATCGACCGATCTGGATCATTATCTGATATATGATCCCTGGCGCCGGACATGCCTGCGGGACCGGTTTGTCGCGCCGGACACCGACGCGGACACCTTCCGGCGCTGCGCTGAAACCGAATGGGGGGATTTCGTCACCGGTTCCTACGCCTTCCGGCTGGACAACCGTACCTGCGTGCTGTGGCGGGACGGTCGCGTAACCATTCCGAACCAGCCCGGACGGAGCGTACGGGTCGAAAAACATTTCGAACCCGCCGAAAATGCAATCGGGGTTCACTATATCCTATCCTGTCCGGAGGGTTGGCCCGAAGGTTTGTGTTTCGGCGTGGAACTGGCCTTCAATTTCCTGACGGGGAGCGCTCCCGATCGGTACTACTTCTCTGATTCCGCGTCGCTGGACCGTCCGATGCTGGGCAACTGTGGCGTATTCAGAGATCTCGCCCACCTGGCGCTGCGGGATGAATGGATGCGTCTGGAATGCGGCGTTCACATGAACCGTTCCGCCCATATCATCCATTTTCCAATTGACACGGTAAGCCAGTCCGAAGACGGTCAGGAACGGGTTCATCAGGGGTGCGTGGTATTGCCCTGCTGGACGCTGCCGCCGGGAGAATCGTCTTTCGAGGTCAATATGACCCTGTACTTCCGAATCGTGTAGAATGTTCTGGAAGAAGGCGTCATACCATTGAATGAGGCGGAACCGTAATCACAAAACAGGGATGCGTCATGGCGATGCGCGCGGATTCGGGGATTATGGAAGCCCGGGATGACATCAGAGTGATCAACACGTTGGGCGTGCACGCCCGGCCCGCATCCATGATCGTGGAAACAGCGCTCAAGTTTCAGAGCAACGTGTATATACAGTACAAGGGAAACATGGTTAACGCGAAGAGCATTATGGGTCTGTTGACCCTGGGCGCGGCTCAGGGAAGTCAACTTACGGTGATCTGCACCGGCCCGGATGCTCAGGACGCCCTCGAAGCGATCCGCCAACTGTTCGCCTCGGGTTTCGGCGAAGCCTGATCAGCCTCGAGGTCGAGGAGCCTCTTCCTTGGAAATCCGCCTGCAGGGTTTAGGGGTATCTCCCGGAATTGCCATCGCTCCGGTCATCATCCATGCCCGAGGACGCTGGCGCGTGCCGGTGTACGACATCACGGATCCTGAGGCGGAACTGGAGCGGTTTCAGGAAGCGCTGGAATCCACCCGGGAAGATCTGCTGCGTCTGTACGCTCAGACAACCGCGGCCCTGGGCAGCGGACATGCTGCCATATTTCAGGCACACCTCATGATCCTGGACGATACCGTCTTCCAGCAAGAAGTGGCCGAGATGGTCCGGGGACGGCGTTGCAACGTGGAACATGCCCTGGATCGGGTGTCCCGGCAGTATCTGGACAGGCTGGGACTGCTCACGGAATCCCGTTTCCAGGAACGGCACGCGGATATTCTGGACGTGGTAGACCGGCTTATGAGCCGTCTGCTGGCTGTACAGCCCCGCCGGCTCGCCGATATGGATCAGCCGGCCATCGTCATCGCCCCTGATCTTTCACCCTCTGACACCGTGGGTCTCAATCGGGATCTAGTCCAGGCAATTGTAGTTGAAGCGGGAAGCGTCACTTCCCACTCCGCCATTCTGGCCCGGGCCCTGGAGATTCCTGCCGTCATGGGGATTGCCTCCGTCAGCGCGAAAGCCGTTCCCGGGGCCCTGGCCGTGGTGGATGGGACCGATGGGGTGGTCATTCTCAATCCGGAACCCGAAACGCTCCGGAAGTATACGGCGGCCCGGGAAATCTTTCTCTGCAGGCAGGCCGCATACGCGGGTGAAACCACTCAGGGACCGGCCCTCACAACGGACGGTCAGGCAATTGTCCTGCAGGCCAATATTGAACTGCCAGCCGAGGTTGCTCATGGCTTGCGGGCAGGCGCACAGGGGGTAGGACTGTTCCGGACGGAGTATCTGTTTCTCGGCCGTGAAGATCTTCCGGGTGAGGAGGAACAGTTCGAAGCCTATGTGGAGGTGGTCCGCGCGGCAGGGGGGGAACCGGTCACCATCCGCACCCTGGACATCGGCGGTGACAAACTGGCCGCGTATCTGCAGCCGCTGCATGAAGCCAACCCACAGATGGGCTGGCGGGCCATCCGTTTCTGCCTGGCCCATCCCGAGATCTTCCGCGCCCAGCTTCGCGCTATCCTCCGCGCGTCCGCGTTTGGGCCGGTTCGAATCATGTTTCCCCTGGTCACCGGACCGGATGAATTTCGCCGGGCGCGGGCCTTCATGGACCGGGTGGCGACGGAACTGCGCGAGGAAAGCGTCGCGTTCGCCGAGGAGATTCCGGTGGGCGCAATGATCGAAGTGCCATCAGCCGTCGTGACCGCTGATATTCTGGCCAGAGAATGCCGTTTCTTCAGTATCGGCACCAATGACCTGATCCAGTATTCCCTGGCGGTGGACCGGGTCAACGAAAAAATCGCTCACCTGTATGATCCCTGCCACCCCGGTGTGATCCGCATGATCGCCCAGGTGGTCAACGCGGCCAATGCCCGGGGCATCGAATGTGCCATCTGTGGCGAGATGGCCGGCGACCCGCTTTACGCTGAACTGCTTGTCGGGCTGGGCGTACACACCCTGAGCATGGCCCCTGTTGCCCTTCCTTTTGTCCGGGAGGCGATTGCGGCCATCAGCCGCGAAGAAGCCCAGCGGTTTGCGATGCAGGTGCTCGGCATGGACTCCGCCGACACAATCCGGGATCTTCTGACTCGGCGGTACCGCGAGCGCACTCTCACAGCCGCATCCACCCCCATTCCGGAGACCGCCCGATGACCGATCCGCTGGCTGTAACGGTGTTGGGTTCCACAGGAGCCATCGGTCGGGCCACCCTCGAGGTTATCCGCCGGTATCCGGAACGGTTCCGGGTCAGAGCACTTGCCGCCCGGCAAGACACCGAAACACTGGCTCGGCAGATTGCCGAGTTTCAGCCGGAAGCCGTTGCGGTGGTCGATACCGCGGCAGCCCGGCGCCTGCGTGACCTGGATGCCGGTTGCGAGGTGCTCGATGGCATCGCTGGCTGTTCAGAACTCGCGGCACGGCCGGTACACCGCGTCGTTTGCGGCATGGTTGGCGCGGCCGGTCTGGACCCGCTGCTGGCCGCGCTGGACGCCGGAAACACTATCGCCTTGGCCAACAAGGAACCCATGGTCATGGCCGGGCATCTTCTGATGCGCCGGGCGCGGGATCGGGGGGTTTCCATTCTGCCGGTAGACAGCGAACACAGCGCGCTTTTTCAGTGCATGACCGGCCATCCCGCGGAACACGTGCGCCGTTTATGGCTGACCGCATCAGGCGGTCCCTTCTACGGCAGATCCCGGGAAGAACTGATCCGGGTGTCGCCGGCTGAAGCCTTCCGGCACCCCACCTGGCGGATGGGGATCAAAATCAGCGTGGATTCCGCCACCCTGATGAACAAAGGTCTGGAAATTATTGAGGCCATGCGCCTGTTCAGCCTGCCTCGCCAGCGGATCGAGGTGGTCATTCATCCCCAGAGTATCGTGCACGGCCTGGTGGAATTCACTGATGGGAACATCCTGGCACACCTCGGCGTTACGGATATGAAACTGCCGATCCTCTACGCCCTGACCTGGCCGGACCGCGCGGATCGACCGGTACATGCGCTGGATCTTACCGCGGTGGGCGGACTGACCTTCAATCGGCCGGATCTGGACGCATTCCCCTGTCTCGGTCTGGCCGTGAAAGCCGCGGACCGGGGAGGTACCGCCCCGGCCGCCCTCAATGCCGCGAACGAAGTGGCTGTTGCGTCTTTCTGCGCGGAACGTATCGGGTTTCTGGACATTCCGGATGTCGTCTCGGAGGCCCTGGCGAAATCCGCGGCGTCCGAGGACGGGGATTCGCTGGAAGCTGTCCTGGCCGCTGACAGAGAGGCCCGGCGGATCGCGGAGGAAACAGTGCTCAAACTGGAACGGAAAAAGCGATGATTTTCAACCTGCTGGTATTTCTCGCGGTACTGAGCGTGCTCGTATTCGTGCACGAACTTGGGCATTTTCTGGCGGCCAAATGGTGTGGCGTGTACGTGAAACGGTTCAGTATCGGTATGCCACCCCGCCTGTTCGGCGTACAGATCGGCGAGACCGATTACTGCATTGGGGCCCTGCCTTTCGGCGGATTCGTCATGATGGCGGGTCAGGAAGATGTCCCCCTGACGGATGAAGAACGGCAGAAGGAGTATGGTGACATCCCCGATCACCGGAAGTTTGACCGGCGTCCCGTGCGCGAACGCCTGCTGATCCTGTTCATGGGCCCCCTCATGAACCTGATCCTGGCGTTCGTTCTTTACTTTGGTATCGCGCTGGCTGGAGAAACCGTTCCCGAGTGGGACGCCACGCCGCGGGTTGGCGAAGTGGAATCTGACTCTCCTGCCGCAGCCGCCGCGCTGTACCGCATCCAGGGGGAAACGGACACGCCTGATTTTTCCGCCCAACCGGACGCAGTCGGATGGGAACCCGGTGACCTCATCGCACGAGTGGACGGCAAATCCATCCGGAACATCTCGGAACTGGCCGCCATCGCGGTACTACACGGGGCCGGGACTCCGCACGACATCCTCATCGGCCGGGAAATCGAACCCGGCAAGCCACCTGTCCGTTACGCCTGCCGTGTGGCACCCAAAGTCATGGGTGATGGTCGTTCCGCGCGTCCCCGGTTTGGCGTGGCTCCGTTCGAAACACCCCGCATCGGCGAGATAAGGCAGTCAGACGCGCCGGCAGCCATTGCGGGACTGCGCCCGGGAGACGTCATCTGGCGGGTAAACGCAAAACGGGTCACCCGCGCGCAGTTTGTTAAAACCATCGAAGACACGCCGGACGGGGAATCGGTTCAACTGGATGTGCTGCGCGACGGTACGCTGACATCCGTGACCGTGCAGCCGCGGTCCACCGGACGGATCCGAGGCATTTCTCTCGCGCCCCGGCCGGACGGCACGGCGGAAGTGCTGACCCTCACTGCCTCCATGGCAGCCTGCACAGGGCTGCTGCCCGGAGACATTCTCCTGTCCCTGGATGGGGGGCCAGTCACCGATGAAACCCTGAAACAACTGGAGGAAACCCACAGCGGTCAGCGCCTAACCTGTGAAGCGGTTCGTCCCGCGCGACTGTTTGGTCTGGCAGCCCGGTCCGGACGGTTGCGCGCTGCTATTCCGGTGGATACTGTTCGCGCCATCGGGGTTGCCCTGGAACCCGTTACCATTCACCGTGCCTTCGGGCTGCTGGGATCATTCCCCGAGGCCCTGCGCAACGGCTGGCGCGACGTGACCCAGACCATTCTCACGCTGAAGGGACTGGTTACCCGGGATGTCAGTCCCCGTGATCTTGGCGGGCCGCTCATGATTTACGATGTTACGGCCCAGGCCGCTCGGGTAGGTTTCTCGTGGCTGGTGCGTATTACAGCCCTGATCAGCGTGAACCTGTTTATCTTCAATCTGCTGCCCCTGCCGGTACTGGACGGCGGGCAGATTGTCACCAATCTCGTGGAAGGATTGCGGGGAAGACCCCTGAACACAGTCGTGCTCGAGCGGATCCAGCAGGTGGGAATTATCCTGGTGTTACTGTTAATGATCTACGTCACTTTCAATGACATCATGCGTAAAATGGCAGAGCCTCTTTTGCGGTAAAATACGCGGAATTTATTGGTCATATTTCGTGGTCAAGAGGAGCATCACATGAGTACCCATCGGCGCGTAACCTGTAAATTCGGCGGAACATCCCTGGCAGACGCGAACTGTGTGCGTCGGGTTATCGACATTATTCGCAGCGATCCGGCCCGCCGCTGGATCGTCCCATCCGCTCCCGGCAAACGGGATCCGAAGGACCGGAAAATCACCGATCTGTTATACACATGGCACACGATGGCTTTGCAGGGTCTCGATCCTTCCGAGCCGATGAACATCATCCGTGAGCGGTTTCTCGAACTGGCCAGGGAACTCGG
>Ga0308390_1001431_pt1 | contig 15440 bp, 19 predicted proteins | sample Hotspr2Sample149_FD_202358 | JGI IMG/M metagenome (GOLD analysis project Ga0308390, IMG submission 202358) | Hot spring phototrophic mat microbial communities from Mushroom Spring, Yellowstone National Park, Wyoming, United States - 20040719_149 ...
GGAACTATTTTCCCTTTGCTTAAAATTATAATGTCACCGGGAACGAGCTCTTCAACATCAATCTTTTTAATTTTACCATCCCTTATAACTTCAATTAAAAATCTATTTTTTTCATAATTTTCAAACATAATTTTGTCAATTCTTAATTTGGTCCAAAAATCTAAAAGCAATTTTAAAATAAAAAAGATTAATAAAATTTTTATTGCATCAATTTCAAACTGAAGGAGAAAAAGATAAAAAAGTGGAATTAAGAACCAAAAGTTATCAATTTTAAATATTATATTTTTTAAAATTTTTATAAAATTTTCTTTTTCAACTTCAAAAAATTTATTTTTGCCATATTTATTCAATCTAATTTCAGCCATACCTGTAAGCAAGCCAAAATCAGAATCAGTTTCATACTCTTTAATTTTTTCTGAAATATTCAAATTTCAAACCCCTCTGGCAATAGTAAATACTTTTATATAAGAAGCGCCGTTTTCTTTTAAGACCTTGCTACATTCATTAACAGTTGAACCTGTTGTAAAAATATCATCAAAAAGTAAAATCTTTTTATTCAGAATTATATTTTTTAAATTTTTGTTTATAGCAAAACAATTTATAAGGCTTTTGAGCCTTTCCTCACGAGTTAAAAGACTTTGCGGAATTGTATCTTTAATTTTTAATAAAACATTTTTATAAACAGGTAAATTATAAAATTTTCCAAGATATTTAGAAACAAGATAAGTTTGAGAAAACCCTCTTTCAAGTAATCTATTTTTTGTTAGTGGAACAGGTATAATCAAATCACAATCAAGAAAATATTCTTTTTCAATATTATTAAATATAAGAGAAGCGAAATCATAAGAAATTTTAAATCTGCCATTAAACTTATATAAGTGAATAGCATCTTTTAAAATTCCCTCATACAATCCTAAAACTTTTATTTCGTTATAATAGAATTTTGAGTTTTTGCAATCATTACATATACCCGAGCTTGTAATAATAGGTTTACCACATTTTTTGCAGGTTGGAGTTTTAATAATTTTTATTTCTGACCAACATTCAGAACAAAAGCAATGTGGGTCATAATTTTTAAGTAATTTATCACAATTTTGGCAATAATTAGGATAAAGAAAATTTAATATAAATTTGAGAGGATTCATTAAATTTTATTTTTGCTTGAATCGTAAATAATTTTGTTTTGGTATTCTACTATATCAACTATAGCAACTATAAGATTTCTTATAGGAGCGAGTTTTGTTTTAAATACTTCTCTTGCTACACCAGGGGCTCCGCCAAAAAGAACGATATCACCTATACCGGCACTAACATAATCAACGGCAACTTCCGCAGGACCCGCTGGTTTTAAATCTAAATTAAGAGGTTGAACTAAATAAACAGGCTTATTCTTGTAAATCGGATGCTTTATTGTTGAAACTACATTCCCTATAACCTTGCCAAGCATCATAATTTTTTTACCTCTAACAACAAAAATAGTATAAAATTTTTGATTTATTTAAAACATATTGCAAAACTCTACACTTTTTATGTTAATTTCTTTTTTAATTCTTCAGTTAGTATTCTTATTAATTCATTTTGAGAATTTAGGGACTCAACCTTATCTCTAAGGCTGTGAAACTCGCTTTTTAAACCTTCAAACATTCCATCAAATTTTGAGTTTATGCCATCCACCTTATTGCTTAAACCTTGAAATTCACTTTTTAAGCCTTCGGCTAATCCGTCCACTTTTGCATTTATCCCATCTACTTTGTCTCTTAAACCCTGAAATTCACCTCTTAAGCCTTCAATTTTGGATTCAACGCTTGTAATTCCTTTTCTTAACTCTTGAAATTCAGGCAATATAACATTTTTTGAAGTTTCAACAACTGCCTTAGGAACACCTGCCATAAATTTGGCCTCCGAATTTTTCATAAAATTCTTTACACTATATTAATAAATATACTAAAATCTATTTAATTGTCAATTAATTGTTTGTTTAATTTTAAAGAAATTTTCTAAATAAAAAAATTATTTAATAATCTCTTTTAATTGTGAAATAAAATTTCTTGTATCAATTGGTTTTGGTATATAACCATCAAAACCCATAGCTAAAAATCTTTCCCTATCATTTTTCATAGCATAGGAAGTTAATGCCACAATCTTAATTTTTTTTAATTTTTCATTTGACTTTATTTCATTAAAAAGGTCTATTCCAGATTTAAAAGGTAATTTTATGTCAAGTAATATTACATCAGGATTAAAACTTGAAATTATGTTTATAATATCATTAACATCTGAATAAATTTTTAATTCAAATGAATTATCAGCATCAAATAATGTTTTTATAATCTTTTGATGTAAAATATTATCTTCAATAAGCAAAACTTTTATTCTTTCCATAATGGTAATTTGAAAGTAAAATTAGAACCCTTATTTTCTCCTTCGCTGTGAACTTTTATTTCCCCATCCATTTTTTCTAAAAATTTTTTTACAATAGCCAATCCCAATCCCGTTCCACTATACTCTTTTGTAAATGGATTTTGAATTTGAATAAATTCTTCAAAAATTAAATCCTGATGCTCTGGTTTTATACCTATTCCTGTATCAATTACAGAAGTATAAGCAAAATCATCCTTCACTTCAACTTTTGTTATGATTTTACCACCTTGGGGTGTAAATTTTACAGCATTTGAATATAAATTATAAAGAACTTGTTTCAATCTCGTTTCGTCAGCCTTAATATAAATAATTTCCTGTGGAATTTCGTCAATTATAGATAAAGATTTTTTATTAGCCAATGGTAAAATAAAAACTTTTGAAGCTTTTATAACATCAATTAAATTAACTTTCTCAATATTAAATTCCATTTTATCAGCTTCAACTTTTGCAAGGTCTAAAATGTCGTTTATAAGATTTAAAAGATGTTTACCTGATGTATAAATATCATTTATAAAATCTTTTTGAGTCATATTTAACTTACCAACTTTTTCTTCTAAAAGAAGTTCTGAAAATCCTAATATCGCTGTTAATGGTGTTCTTAATTCGTGAGACATATTTGCTAAAAATACACTTTTGCTTTTATTCGCTTCCTGAGCATAGTTATAAAGTTTAATAAGCTCAAGATTCTTCTTTTGAATATTTTCTTCTAATTTTTTGTGCTCTGTTATATCAAATATAAAATATACAAATCCATAAGGCTGATTATTTTCATCAAATAATTTTGAAACGGTTAAATCGGCAATAAAAATTTCATTATTTTTCTTTTTCATCTCTACATCTCGTCTGATTATATCTAAAGAATTTAAACCTTCCATTATTTCATTATATTTTGATTTATCATTGAATAGGTCAATTATTTTCAAACTTTCAATTTCTTTTGGAGTAATTTCAAAAATAAACTCAAAACCTTTATTTACTTTTTTAATATTATTTTTGGGGTCAGTAATTATCAAAGCAAAAATTCTAATTGCATCACAAATAGACAAAAATAATTTTTCTGGATTATCAAAAAGATTCATTTCATAAATTTTTTCTTTTTTTAATTTCTTTAATTAAAGCTGGGACAACTTCAAACAAATCGCCAACAATTCCATAAGTTGCTACATTAAAAATAGGTGCGTTCGGGTCATTATTTATAGCAACTATAATATCTGAAGTTTGCATTCCTGCTAAATGTTGAATTGCACCTGATATTCCAATAGCTATATACAATTTAGGTGAAACAGTCTTACCAGTTTGGCCTACTTGATGGTGAGGTTCAATCCAGCCTGCATCAACCGCTGCTCTTGAAGCTCCAACAGCTGCACCTAAAAGAGAAGCCAGCTCTCTTATAAGAGAAAAATTTTCGGGTTTGTGTAATCCCCTGCCACCTGATACAATAATTTCTGCTTCTTCTAAATTCACTGTTTGTCCCTCTTCTTTTATAATATCTAAAATCTTTGTCCTAATTAATGCCTCAGTAACTCCAGATTTTAAATTTATAATCTCTCCTTTTCTATTATCGTCATACTCACCCTTTTTCATAACTTTTGGTCTAACAGTTGCCATCTGTGGTCTATGATTTGGAGTTTCAATTGTTGCCATAATATTTCCACCAAATGCAGGTCTTGTCTGAAGCAATATTCTTCTTTGTAGGTCAATATCCAATTCTGTGCAATCTGCTGTTAAACCTGTCTTTAATCTAACAGCCGCTCTTGAAGCCAATTCCCTTCCAACACTTGTTGCACCTATAAGAACTATCTCAGGCTTTTTCTCTATTATAACATCTGTTAAAACTTTTGTATAAGAGTCAGCAGTATAATTTTTTAATATAGGTTCATCATATAAAATTACTTTATCAGCCCCATAAGCTATTGCATCTTTTGCTAAATTTTGAATGTTATGTCCAATTATAACAGCTGTTACATCAGTTTTTATCTGGTCAGCAAGTTCTCTTGCTTTTGAAATAAGTTCAATAGAAACAGAAGCCAGTTTATTGTTAAATATTTCACCAAAAACCATAATCCCTTTATATTCAGATAAATCAGAGACTGGGGCAACTTCTTCGCGAATTATTGTAATAGCCTGAAATGGGCAGGCTGTAACGCAAGCGGAACAGAAATTACAGCCTTCTCCAATTATGGCTAATCTGTTCTCAATTCTTATAATCCCAAATGGACAATGTCTTGTGCATATTGTGCAACCTGTGCATTTATTTTTATCAAATATTATCTGCATAATAAAATCTCCTTTCTATAATAATTTTAACTCCTGTAACCTTGTTACAAGTTCAGAAACCTGTTCATCAACTGTTCCTTTTAAAATTTCACCTCTGCCTCTTGGAGTTGGTGTAAATGTCTTAATTACTTTTGTAGGTGAACCTTTAAGTCCAACTTTATTAATATCAGCATCTATATCCTCTACTTTCCAAACAGGAATTTCTTTCTTTTTAGCCATCAATTTACCTTTAAGAGATGGTAATCTTGGTTCATTTATCTGTTTTATTACAGTAAAAAGAGCAGGCAATTTAACTTCAATTATTTCAGAGCCATCTTCCATAATTCTTTGAACTTTTGCAATACCATTATTTATTTCTTCTATTTTACGAACATAAGCAACTTCAGGAATTCCAAGATGTTCAGCAACTCCTGGTCCTACCTGAGCAGTATCGCCATCAATAGCCTGTTTACCGAATAAAAGGACATCAAAGTCACCAATTTTTTTAATTGCGCAAGCTAATGTATAAGAAGTTGCAAGGGTATCAGCACCTGCAAAATTTCTGTCACTTATTAAAATTGCATCGTCAACTCCCATTGCCAAAGCTTCTCTTAAAGCATTTTCAGCTTGAGGCGGTCCCATTGTTATTACAGTCACTTTACCACCATAACGCTCCCTTAAACGCAATCCCTCTTCTATAGCATTCTCATCAAATGGATTTATTATCACAGGCACCCCTTCTCTTATCAAAGTATTAGTCACAGGGTCTATCCTTACCTCCGTAGTATCAGGAACTTGCTTTATGCTTACTATTATATTCAACATTATTTTTTACTCCTTTCTTTATTAAAATTCATTTAATAATAAAGCTCGCCTTTTTTATTCTCTTTTTTTAAAAATTCATTTAATAATAAAGTAATCATATTCTAAATTTATATCCTCTTTTTGAAAATTTTGAAAAGCATTTTCAGCAGCATTCTGTTCAGCCTCTTTCTTACTAAAACCTTCACCTATCCCAATTATTTTATCACCAACTTTTACTCCTACCTGAAATACCTTTTTGTGGTCAGGTCCTTTCTCTAAAATTAAAACATAATCAGGATTCTGTTTTAGCCTTTTTTGAATAAGCTCCTGAAATTTTGTCTTCCAGTCTTTTATTTTATCTAAATTATCTTCTATATTTTTTAAAAAATCTAAGAAATTATCTACAACAAACTTCCTAACTTTTTTAATTCCTGAATCAATATAATAAGCACCAATAATTGCTTCAAGTGCTCCTGAAATAATTGAAGATTTTTCTCTACCTCCAGAATTTTCTTCTCCCTTGCCAAGCAATAAATAATCTTGTATTCCTAATTTCTTCGCAATACTACTCAAAACATTTTCACTTATAATAAATGCTTTAATTTGAGACAATTTCCCTTCATATAAATTTTTATAATTCTCATATAAATATTCAACAATGAGTAACGAAAGGACAGCGTCACCTAAAAATTCTAACCTTTCATTATGTTCAGGTCTATCTAATTTTTCATAAGAATATGAAGAATGAGTCAAAGCCTGATTGAGTAAAGATAAATTTTTAAATTTTATTTTAGTTTTTTTTTGAAATTCCTTTAATTTTTTTATTCTTTCGTTCATTTTTCAAATTTTTTAATAGCAATTGTGCAATTATGGCCACCAAATCCAAAAGAATTTGATAGCGCTATTCTGATATCTTTTTTTCTTTCAACATTTGGAACGCAATCTAAATCAATTTCAGGGTCATAATTATCAAGGTTTATAGTTGGTAAGACAACACCATTTATCATTCCAAGAATAGTAGCAATAAGTTCAGCTGCTCCTGCAGCACCTAATAAATGTCCTATCATAGATTTTGTAGAACTTACAAGTAACTTTTTACTATGCTCACCAAATGCTCTTTTTATTGCCCTTATTTCAGCAACATCACCCAAAGGAGTAGAAGTTCCGTGAGCATTTATATAATCAACTTCTTCAGGTGAAATTTTAGCATCTTCAACACATAATTTCATAGATAAAGCGGCAGCCTCGCCGTCAGCACAGGGTGCAACCATATCATAAGCATCATCAGTCATTCCAACTCCTATCATTTCACAATATATCTTTGCTCCTCTTCTTTTCGCATGTTCCAATTCTTCTAATACAACTACTCCTGCGCCCTCTGACATTACAAATCCATCTCTATCTTTATCAAAAGGTCTTGATGCTTTTTCAGGAGCATCATTTCTTGTTGAAAGTGCTCTTATAATAACAAATCCTTGAATTCCCATCGGTGTTATTGCACCTTCACTTCCACCAGCAAGCATTACATCAGCTTTTCCTCTTTTTATTAATTCATAAGCAGTAGCAATAGAATGATTTGAGGTAGCACAGGCTGATGTAACAGAAAAATTCGGGCCCCTAAAACCATACTTTATGGCAACTAAACCGGATAACATATTTGTTATTAACATTGGAATAAAATACGGACTAACTTTTCCTGTCTGAAGATAAAAAGAATGCTGGTCTTCAAATAACTTTAACCCACCAATTCCAGAACCTATTATTGCCCCAACCCTTTCTTTGTTAATATCACTATTTAACAAATTTGAATCCTCAATTGCAAGCTTTGCAGCTGCCATTCCTAATTGTATAAATCTATCCATCTTTTTCGCTTCTTTTGGTTCTATGAATTCTTCAGGCTTAAATTCTTCAATATAACCTGCAAATTTTACTGACATTTTTGAAACATCAAAATGTTTTATATATTTTATACCTGATTTTTTATTTATAAGACCTTCCCAATATTTATCTTTTCCAATTCCAATTGGTGTTACAGGTCCTAAACCTGTTATTACAACTCTCCTTTCACTCATAATTTTCCTCCGTAAAAAATATAAAATTATTATAGCACAACAAAAAATTGGACCGAACTTTTATTTAAGTTCGGTCCGAAATCAAAATAAAAAAATTATTTACCTGCTGTTTTCTCTTCAATATATTTTACTGCATCGCCAACTGTTTTAATTTTTTCAGCATCTTCATCTGGAATGCTTATTCCGAATTCCTTTTCAAAAGCCATAACCAATTCAACCACGGCTAAAGAATCGGCCCCTAAATCATCAACAAAAGAGGCTTGGGGTGTGACCTGAGAAGGGTCAACACCAAGTTCATCAACAATAATTTTTTTTACTTTTTCAAAATCTACAGCCATTATTTTTTACCTCCTAAAGTAAAAATTATTTTTTCTTTTTTGATGCAGCTTCTCTAATTAAATGCTGGGCTATTATATTCCTCTGTATTTGATTTGTTCCTTCGTAAATTTGTGTAATTTTAGCATCTCTCATATATTTTTCAAGTGGATATTCCCTCATATAACCATATCCACCTAAAAGTTGAACAGCATCAACTGTTACTCTAATAGCAACATCTGAAGCAAACATTTTACACATAGCAGAATATTTTGCAACATCTTTTTCGCCACTATCAATCAATTTAGCAACAAAATATGTTAATTGCCTTGCAGCTTCAATTTCTGTTGCCATATTAGCTATCATATGCTGAATAGCCTGAAATGATATAATCTTCTGACCAAACTGCTCTCTTTCTCTTATATAAGCAATTGCTTCATCTAAAGCACCTTGCGCAATTCCAACAGCCTGAGCAGCGATTCCAGGACGTGATGTATCAAAAGTTTTCATAGCAATTATAAATCCCATTCCCTCGTGACCTAATAAATTCTCCTTTGGAACTTTACAATTATCAAAAAGTAACTCCCTTGTAGCAGATGAACGAATTCCAAGTTTTTTCTCTTTTTTACCAAATGAAAAACCCTCCATTCCCTTTTCAACAATAAAAGCAGATGCTCCCCTTGCTCCTTTACTCCTATCAGTAATTGCAATTACAGTATATACCTCGGCTTCACCACCATTTGTAATCCATTGTTTGGTGCCATTTAAAATATAATAATCGCCTTCTCGCCGTGCTGTTGTCTGAATTGCTGAAGCATCACTCCCAGCATTAGCCTCAGTTAAAGCAAAAGCTGCAAGCTTCTTACCTGACGCTATATCAGGTAAATATTTTTTCTTCTGCTCCTCAGAACCAAACATTAAAATTGGAAATGTCCCCAAAGCTGTAGCAGCATAACTAACAGCTATTCCACCACATACTTTACTTAATTCTTCTACTACTAAACATAAATCAAATACACCACCACCTAATCCACCATATTCCTCAGGTATGTAAATCCCAAACATATCAGATTGAGCCAATACTTTCATAATATCCCAAGGAAATATCTCCTCCTCATCATATTTGGCTCTAACAGGCTTTATCTTCTCCTCAGCAATTTGCCGTGCCAACTCCTTCATCTCTCTCTGAAACTCTGTTAAAAAATAATCCATCTTTGAACCTCCTAATAAAAAAGTTTTTTACATCACAAGCCCACCATCAACAACTATTACCTGACCTGTGATGTATGATGACAATTCTGAAGATAAAAATAAAACAGCATTAGCAACATCCTCGGGAGTCCCATATTTTTTCTGCGGTATAAGTTTAATCCATTCCTGCTTTATATTTTCAGGCAGTTTTCTTGTCATATCTGTATCTATAAAACCCGGTGCTATAGCATTGCAATTTATATTCCTTGATGCAAACTCCTTTGCAATTGTCTTTGTAAAAGCAATAGCACCTCCTTTGCTTGCTGAATAATTCGCCTGTCCGATGTTACCTATTATCCCTACTATTGAAGCTATGTTTATTATCCGACCATACTTGTTTTTAATCATATTGGGAACCACAACTTTTGTCACATTAAACATCCCTTTTAAATTTATATTTAAAACAAAATCCCAATCATCAGGACTCATTCTTAATAATAAATTATCCCTCGTAATCCCTGCATTATTAACTAAAATGTCAATTTTTCCAAATTTATCTAAAGACAAATTAACAGCTTTTTCAACAGAATTTATATCAGCAACATTAATTTCAACTGCAAAAGTTTCATTTTTATACTTATTTTTTATTTCTTCAGCAGTTTTTTCAGCCTCTTCTTTCATTATATCAGCAATAATAACCTTGCAATCAGCCTGAGCAAGTTTTTCAGCAATAGATTTCCCAATTCCTCTGGCACCGCCAGTTATTAGCGATACCCTATCTTTTAAACTTATCTCTAACATTTTATTTCTCCTTAAATTTTTAAAAATTTGTATTATTTAATAAATTTATTTTTAAAAGTCAAGTGTTTAAATTATTTTTTAAAAAAATCTTTCCCAATTAAACCAATTAAACTTTGTTACATCATATTCCCTTAATCTTGCTACTATGTTCTTGTTTAACTTGTAATTAACTATTCTTGCTGCTACTTTAATGGCATTATATATCTCTTTTGAACTTGCTGAGCCATGAGAAATTATACAAGGTTTGTTAAGTCCTATAAGAGGCGCCCCTCCATATTCAGCATAATCTACTTTCTTCCTAATTGTTTTAAAAGTTCCTGACATCAAAAGAGCTCCTAACTGAGAAAATGGATACTTCCTTATCTCTTCTTTAAAAAATGAGAATATAAGCTTACCTATACCTTCTATCCCCTTAAGCAAAATATTTCCAACAAATCCATCACAAACAGCAACATCAACATTTTCAGTGAAAATGTCTCTACCTTCTATGTAACCAACAAAATTTAAAGGTAGCCTTTTTAAAATTTTATAAGATTTACGAGTTATCTCTGTTCCCTTTGACTCTTCACTACCATTTGAAAGTAAACCAATCTTAGGTTTTTTTATACCCCATACAGTCTCAGCATAAACTTCACCCATAACAGCAAATTGAACAAGATTTATAGGCTTACTTTCAATATTAGCCCCTACATCTAACAAAGCTGTAAAACTATCTTTCCCTTTGGGTATATGTGCTAATATAGCAGGTCTTGAAACTCCTTTTAACCTACCAAATTTTATATAAGCAGCGGTTAAACTTGCTCCGGTATTTCCAGGTGAAACAAATGCATCTGCTTTACCACTTTTAACTAATTCCGCTGCAATAATTACAGATGACCTCGGCTTCTCTTTTATAGCCTTCGTTGGAATTTCATCCATACCTATAAATTCATCAGTATGAACAACTTCAACCTTCTTTTTATTATATACAAATTTTTTTAATTTCTCTTCTATAATAGCAGAATTTCCAATAAGAATAACACTTATATCCTTTTCTTTAGTTGCATCAATTGCACCTCTAATTAGAACATCAGCTGGTTTCTCGCCACTTAATATATCAACAGCAATTATCATAATAAAAAATTAAATCTTTATTTTTTCTCCTTTTCTTCTTTTACCTTTTCAAATACAACTTTTCTGCCTTTATAAAAACCACATTCAGGACAAACCCTATGTGGTAATTTAACAGCACCACAATTTGGGCACTTTGATAAACTTGGAATCTCAACTCTTAAATAATGGGCTCTCCTTCTCCTGCCACGCGACTTTGATATCCTATACTTTGGTAAAGCCATAAATTTACTCCTTTTTTAAAAAGATTTGTCAGGGAAAAAAAAGTTCACTTCAAATTTCGCTGATTCTAATGAATCTGAAGCATGAACAGCATTCGCTGGCATCTGACTACCAAAATCACCGCGAATTGTCCCTTTCGGCGCTTCTTTAGGATTTGTAGGTCCTATCAAATCCCTTACCCTCTTTATCACTCCCTCACCCTCTAAAACCATACAAACTACTTCCCCTGAAATCATAAAATTTATTAGCCTCTCATAAAATTCTTTGCCATAATGAACATAATAAAAATTTTCGCATTCCTCACGACTAAGTTTTAACATCTTTAAACCAATTATATTAAAATTTCCTTTCTCAAATCTTGAAATAATCTCTCCTATATGCCTATCTCTAACTGCATCCGGCTTAATTATTATAAGTGTCCTCTCCATAAATTATGTCCTTTAAACATAAGATAATAATTGGGTTATACAGGCTACATTAACAATATCATCAACTGAACATCCTCTTGATAAATCATTAACAGGCTTGGCTAAACCCTGTAAAATAGGTCCTATTGCCTGAGCATTACCTAAATATTGAGTAAGTTTATAACCAATATTACCTGCATTTAAATCAGGAAAAATTAAAACATTTGCTCTACCTGCAACAGGACTTTCTTTAAGTTTCTTTTTTGCAACCCTCTCAACTAATGCTGCATCAGCCTGTAACTCTCCATCCATTAAAATATCAGGACGCTTCTCTTTTGCTGTATTAAAAGCATTTATAACTTTGTCAACATTCGGATGCGATGCACTCCCCTTTGTTGAAAATGAAAGAAAAGCAACTCTCGGAGTTAAATCAGTTAATAATTTCATTGATTCAGCAGTTGAAATAGCTATATCAGCTAATTGAGAAGCAGTCGGATTTATCACTACAGCACAATCAGCAAAAAATAAAATTCCATTATCTCCATATTCTTTATTTGGATGAACCATAACAAAAAAACTTGAAACAGTATTTACACACTCTTTTGTCCCTATAACCCTTATAGCAGACCTGACAACATCCGCTGTGGTATTCATAGCACCAGCTACCATCCCATCTACTATCCCCTTCCTTACTAAAATAGCTCCAAAATAAAGCTCATTCTTCATACTTTCATAAGCTTCCTCTTTCGTAATCCCTTTGCTCTCCCTTAATTTAAAATATTCATCTGCAAAATCTTTGTAATAATCACTCCCTTCAATTGGAATAATTTTAATACCATCAATATTAACTTTTAACTCTTTTGCTTTGTTCTTTATATAACTTTCATCCCCTGTAAAATATATATCTTTAACAAGTCCCTCTTTTAATAATTTTTCAGCCGCATAGTAAAAACGTTCTTCTTTATATTCCGGAAATACTATATTTTTCACTCCCTTGCTTTTTAACCTGTTTCTCAAACTTTCTAAAAAATCCATAACTTTCAACCTCCTTTCATCTTCTCTTTTAATTTATTTATAACAATCTCAGGAGCATAATCTGAAACATCTCCACCTAATTGAAATACCTCCTTTATTAAAGTTGAACTAATAAATGAATACCTTTCATTCGTCATTAAAAATAATGTCTCTATCTCATCCCATAATTTTTTATTCATAGATGAATAACTAAATTCATAATCAAAATCAGATATCACCCTTAATCCCCTAATTATTACCCTAACATTCTTCTTTTTTAAATAATCCACAAGTAATCCACTAAAAGAATCAACTTCAACATTTTCTAATTTAAGTTCTCTTAATAATTCTTTTATAATATCAACTCTTTCCTCAATTGTAAATATAGGGTTCTTATGCGGATTTTCAGCAACACTTATAATAACTTTTTCAAAAATCTCTGATGCCCTTTTCACAATATCAATATGTCCATAAGTTATAGGGTCAAATGTTCCAGGATATACAGCTACCTTCTCCATAATTTTTAATTTCATCAAAAATAATATTTTTAATCTCTTTGTCAATAAAAAATTTATGACTTAATGTAACTTTCTAAAATTTTGTAAATGTTATATAGAGTTTTAGAATTTACAAATTCTATTCTATCACTTTCTTGATGCCAATTTGGAACTTCTTTAGGATTCTCAAATGCTGCCCCAATTGTAATGGCTTCAAATCCAAAATTTATAGCTACCTCCATCTCAGTGTAACCAACAGGCAAATCTTTAACTTGATACTTAATACCCGCTCTTGATGCAGTCTCTTCTATTCTATTTAACAAAAACTGCGAACTTTTATATCTTTTTAACATACCTTCACTTCTAACAATCGTTGGAATCCCTACTCCTGTGCAATCAAGTGTTATAAAATATGTCTTTATATCTTTATCTTTTAATTCCTCTTTATAACTTTTCAAAAATTCATAAATACCTATACAACCTGCTTCTTCTGCCCCTGTAAATACAAGCCAAACTTCTTTATCACTCATTTTCGCATTAGAAAAAGATTCTGCAAGTCCTAAAAGAATTGCAACCGATGAACCATTATCATTTGCCCCTTTCGTAGGCTTCGCTATATACTCTGAATAAAATGAAACTATAAATCCTATCCCAAAAAATATTGAAAAAAATTTGTATAAAAATTTTATAACCCAATTTGAATAATACAACGAAATAATTGAAATCAAAAAAATAAATACAAATGAAAACATCGTAAATTTAATCTGATGCGGAAGATATTTAACAATCCTTTTATTAAAAAGAAAAGAAGCAGTAGCTGAATCTATATGCGCTGTAATTATTATCCTCTCTTTGCTCTTTTTGTTTGAATTAAATTTAACTATTATATTTTTTGAATAAAAACTCTGAAAAAAAGGAAAAAGAAAAGTATGCTGAAATGTGAATTCTCTATAAAAAAAATAAGCAATAAATAACTGAATCGCTATTAAAAAAATTTTTAAATAAATATTGAAATTAAAAAACGAAATAGAAATTAAGAATTGAACGAAATAAACAAATTGAAAAATTTCATAAGGTGATTTTGGAGTTTTAAAATTTTGAACAATTGGTTCTAAACCGAATTCTTTTAATTTGTTTATTATAAAATTTGCTGTTTTTCGCTCACCATCAGATGAAGGTAGCCTCTCGCCTATCTCCTCAACTATTTTATGTAAAAATTTATATAGCCTATTTTCCATTAAATAATTTTTTCTATATTATATTCACTCTTTTTAAATTCACGATTAACTAAAAGTTCACCTAAAAGTCCAATTGATATAAATTGAAATCCAACAATTATCAATAAAATTCCAAAATTTAAAAGTGGATATTTTGATTTTATTGTGCCATAAAGAATTTTTAAAATTATAATGTAAATTAAACTTACCGAACCAATAAGAGTTGAAAATATCCCAAATGTTCCAAAAAGATGAAGTGGCTTTCTCATAAATTTCATTAAAAAAAGAATTGTAAAAAAATCTAAAAGTCCTATAAGAAACCTACTCGGACCATATTTTGTTTTACCATATTTTCTTGGATTATGCTTAACTTTAATCTCGCCAAACTTATATCCATCAAATGAGGCTATAACAGGAATAAACCTATGCATTGAACCGTAAAGTCTTAAATTTTTAACTACCTCTTTTTTATAAATTTTTAATCCGCAATTCATATCGTGAAGTTTAATACCTGTAAAAATTCTAACAACAAAATTAAACAATTTAGAACTAATTTTTTTTATAAATGGGTCATATCTTGGATATTTCCAGCCTGAAATTGCATCAAAATCCGAATTCCTTAAACTATTTATTAAATTCGGTATCTCATCAGGCTCATCCTGTAAATCAGCATCCATTGTTATAACATAATCACCTTTCGCAATTCTAAAACCAGCATCAAGCGCAGCAGATTTACCATAATTCTTCCTAAATTTTATTATCCTAACATTCTTATCCCTTTTCTTTATCTTTAAAAGATTTTCAAATGAACCATCTATGCTACCATCATCAATAAATATTATCTCATAAGAATACTTGTTCTTTAAATTCTTTAATAACTTATTAAAAAGCTCTTCCAAACTCTCAGCCTCATTAAATAATGGAATTACAATACTAATTTTCATTTGAAATTATATTACAATTTTTTTCACCATTTGTCAATAAAATGTATAAGTCCATAACATATTGGAAAGTTTACTATTTTGGACTATGAAGTCAAGGGGAATTTTATTATTTAAGCTTTTATGAACTCTTTTTGTGTTATAGAATATTAAGTATTCCATTAAACTTTTA
>Ga0308390_1001432_pt1 | contig 15436 bp, 11 predicted proteins | sample Hotspr2Sample149_FD_202358 | JGI IMG/M metagenome (GOLD analysis project Ga0308390, IMG submission 202358) | Hot spring phototrophic mat microbial communities from Mushroom Spring, Yellowstone National Park, Wyoming, United States - 20040719_149 ...
CGCCGGCAGCACCCATACCGCCGCCGATGCACATGGTTTCGATTCCCCACTTCACACCGCGGCGCCGCATCTCATAGATGAGGGTGGCTGCCAGTTTGGTGCCCGTGCAGCCGAGGGGATGGCCCAGCGCGATGGCACCGCCATTCACGTTCACGATCTCCTCATCCAGCCCGAGTTCTCGTACCACGTAGATGGTCTGAGACGCGAAGGCTTCGTTGCATTCCACCAGGCCGATGTCTTTGATGGAGATACCCGCCTGCCGGCAGGCTTCGTGAATCGCGGGAATCTGCGCGGGACCAAGGTATCCAGGATCCCCCGCGCCTACCGCGTATCCGCGCAGCCGGGCCAGGGGTTTCAGACCCAGTTCCTTGACTACGGCTCCACTGGCGATGACCGATGCAGCGGCGCCGCAACTGGTCTGGCTGGAGTTGCCGGCCGTAGCCACGCCCAGGGCTGGGGATGCCGCGAAAGCGGGCTTCAATTTGGCGAGAGCTTCCAGGGTCGTTTCGGGCCGGGGACCTTCATCCGTGTCAAAGAGAAATTTCGTACCATCCGGTTTTTCTACTTCAAGGGGAACGATCTCCTCCTTGAAGCGGCCTTCCTTAATGGCTGCGATGGCTCGCATGTGACTCCGGTAGGCCCAGCGGTCACATTCCTCCCGGGTGATATTGAAGTCCCGGGCCACATTGTCCGCGCACTGTCCCATGCTGGTGTAGGCCCGCGGATTTTCGCGGGTCAGTTTGGGGTTGGGCAGCGGTTTGTTGCCGCCCATCGGGATCAGGCTCATCGATTCGGTTCCGCCCGCGATGGCCACATCCAGCAGCCCCGCGTCAATCTTGGCGCTGACCGTGGCCATGGTTTCCAATCCGGAACTGCAGTAACGATTGATCGTTTCACCCGGGATGGTATCCGGCAGACCAGATGCCAACAGAGCGATCCGGCCCACGTTCATCCCGGATTCCGCCTCGGGAAACGCGCAACCGATCACGCAGTCCTGGAAGCGCTCAAAGGGAACACCAGACCTCTCTGCTGCTGCACGGATAGCTACGGCGGCCATGTCGTCCGGCCGCAAGTGGGAAATCACACCATTTTTGGAACGTCCCACCGGAGTGCGGACGATGGAGACAACATAGGCGTTTTCCATGACTGAATCTCCTTATTTAATCAGTTGCGCAACGGTTTGCCGGTAGCGAGCATGTGTTGGATGCGCTGTTGCGTTTTTTCAGTTCCACAAAGGCTCACAAAAGCCTCGCATTCGAGGTCCAGTACATCCTGTTCGGTCATGGGCGTCCCCGCGCGGCGATTACCGCCGGTCAGCACATTGGCCAGGTGTTCGCCGATGAGCATGTCGTGCTCTGACGCAAACCCAGCCTCTTTCATAGCCCAGACACCCGAGCGGAATGCCGCTTTGATGCTTTCTCCCAGAGCGTACAGTTTGGGCGGACGCGGCGGAGTATATCCGGCGATGATCAGACTGCGGCAGACGTCTTTCGCGCGCTGCAACTGGTGGTCAAAGTTCGGAACCACGATATCCGTCCGGCGGAAGTATCCGAGTTCGATGACTTCCAGACCGCTCGTGCCGACCTTTGCCGTGGCGATGTTTTCGAACGCGCGTTTAACAAAAGGCATCGGATCAGCCTGCACGTTGGCCGGGATATGTTCCAGGGCGCGGACCAGCATTTCCTTGGTGCCGCCGCCAGCCGGGATTACGCCCACGCCGACTTCCACCAGTCCCGCGTAGGTTTCACCGGCCAGAACCACCCGGTCCGTGTGCATGTTAATTTCCACGCCGCCACCGAAGGTGTAGTGATGGGGCGCGCCGACCACCGGGCGCTTGCAATATTTCATCCGCATGCCGACGCCCTGCAGTTCGCGCACCATATTCTCGATGAAGTCCCACTGTTGCTGCATGGCCGCACCCAGCACGAGCATCAGATTGGCGCCCGCGCTGAAGTGGGGACCCTGATTGCCCACCACCATGCCTTCGAACTTGCCCTCTTCGAGCAGATCCACGCCATCGTTCAGAATCTGGATGATGTCCGGGCCGATGGCGTTCATTTTGCAGTGAAATTCAGCGCACACGATACCGTCGCCCAGATCCACCAGACTGGCCTCGTCCAGTTTCTTGACGATGTTTTCGGATTTGGTCTTGATATTGACCAGTTTCAGTTCCCGCGGATTGACCGGTACGGGCTTGTATGACCTGGTGGCCAGATCGAAGAAATAGCGTACACCGCCTTCTTCTTTGTAGAAGGTCTTGTTGCCGGTTTCCTGGAGGGCTTTGGCGATGGGCGGCAGGTCGATGCCCAGCGCTTCCATGCGCGATACCACCTCGTCGAATCCCAGCACATCACAGGTCTCGAAAATGCCGATTTCCCAGTTGAATCCCCATTTGCACGCGTTATCCAACTGACAGATGTCATCGGCGATTTCCGGGATCCGGTTGCCCGCATATTGCAGCATGTTGGCGAAGAACTTGAACAGGTACTTCGAACCTTTATCTTCGCTGAAGTGCATGATCCGCAGTTTGTCCGCCAGATTGTCGACGTTGCGAACCGCGCCGGTGCATTCAAACCGGGGTTTTATGGGCGGCCGGTAATCCCCCGTCACCGGATCATAGCCCAGCACGATCTTCTTGCCTTTTTCGTCCTTCTGGTCGGTCTTCTTGTAAAAGCCCGATCCCGACTTGTCGCCCAGAAGCCCTTTAGCCACCATGGCGTCGAACCAGTCCGGGCCCTTCATCAGGTCGCGGCGTTCGTCGTTGGGACAGCCATGATAGACATTGCCCAACACCTTCTGCAGGGTGTCCAGACCTACCAGGTCGGCCGTGCGGAAGGTCGCCGAACTGGCATGTCCTATATTGGTTCCGGTCAGCGCGTCGATTTCTTCAGCCGACAAACCTTCTTCGACCATGGTGTGCATGATGTACGCCATGGCGAAGGTGATGATGCGGTTGGCGACAAAGTTTGGGGTATCTTTGGCGAACACGATGCCTTTTCCCAGCACGTTTTCACCAAATGCAGCCATGAATTTCACTACCTCGGGGTCGGTTTCAGGCAGGGGGATGAGTTCCAGCAGTTTCAGGTACCGCGGGGGATTGAAGAAATGGGTGCCCAGGAAGTTGCGGCGCATGGCTTCCGGCATGCCTTCAGCGATTTTGCCAACCGGTATGCCGCTGGTGTTGGTGCTGACGATCGTGCCGGGGCGGTAATGTTCCGCCACTTTGGCGAACACGTCCTTCTTCACCTCGAGTTTTTCGAGTACCACCTCGATGATCCAGTCGCATTCCGCGATCCGGTGCATGTGGTCCTCGAAGTTACCGATCTCGATCATATCGATGAGCGAGTTGGAATACAGCGCGGCGGGTTTGGATTTCAGCAGTCCGGCCTTACCTTTTTCCGCAAGGCCATTGCGCTTTTTCGGATCCTTTCGTTCCTCTTCACTGAGGTTGGGCGGCACGATGTCGAGCATGATGCTGGGGATGCCGCAGTTGGCGAGGTGGGCGGCAATGGTTGCCCCCATGACGCCGGATCCCAGCACGGCCACTTTTTTAATGTCCCTCATCGGTACAATCTCCCTTGAGGTGTTACCCCGTTGTGGTCCTTCCGGTCCGGCCGGCAGAACCTACCTAACGTTCGTTATATACGCCCGCAGACGCTTTCAGTAACCCTGGCGTTTCGCTGATCATTCCCGCGAAATACATCCCGCCGTCCGCGTCTGCTTCGCGTATCACAAGATCAATAATAATGCGAAAGACAGACAGTTTGCAACTGAAAAAAATAATTTTTTCTGGGGGAAGATCTAGGGTTGAGTCTCCGCTTGGGGTTTCGGTAAGCCTTTGAATTTCCGCACGAATTCGGCGGTCAGGTCGATATAAGTATATCCGTGTTCATGGGTGGCCTCAATATGGCTGTGTTCCGGAAGTTCGTTGAAAGTGGAGATGTGCAGCCAGTCCGGATTGGATGCCATGGCCGCTTCAAAGGTTCCCCGATAATAGGCGCCTTCCGGATCATCCGGGTAATTCACGCCGAACTTGGTGCGGTCTTTCCAGCCCGCTCCTTTGAAACCGCCGTTGCAGGTCTTGCGGCCTTCGTTACTTCGTTCGTCATAGCCGGGACTGATGGTGGCGTGGTGCTGGGCGGGTTTACCATTCTTCCGGCCTTTGGTTTTGTTGTAGCGGTCGATATATCCGCGCATGGTTTTCATGAAGTCGGCCAGTTGACAGTCCTCCACGTCCACCAGCGTGTATTCTTCCAGTGACCGGAACGGTCCCAGATATTCCGCCCCTTTTCCGCCCTGGTAACTGCCAGACATGATGGGGAAAGCGGGCAGACCTTCCTGTTCAAGACGTTGGAACAGTTCTTCCCACTTTTTTGGAGTATGTCCCCATGCGGTCCAGACCATGACCACAGGAAGTCCTTCCACCTTCAGCATGGCCGGATGATTTTTGTACCGGCCCAGGAAATATTTCAGGTCGTGATAAACCTGTTCCAGCGGCATGCGCCCATGTTCATAATCGATGGTTACCCGGAGCCCGTGACGAATGGCCTTGTCGTAGATGGTGTCCAGTATAGCGTTTTTGCCGTGTTCTCCCTCTTCGTACGACCACGAGACAGCGATCGCGTCAATCAGTGCCCGATTCATCTGGCTCATGTGCTTCTCGATAATATCCGGGTCCCATGAGTTGTAAGCCCCCACGACGGGATGAATGTCTCCGATTTGTTCTTTCCGGCCTTTCTCGCTGAGCGGTTTCAGCCAGTTGTTCTCCGCGTACCAGATGTAATAGTAGGCCAGAACCACTTTGTCCGTGAAGGCAAATCCTTTTTCAGGGTCCGGTGGTTCAGCGCGAACCATTCCCAGGGGGACGAGGAGGGAAAACAGCGCCGTGAGCAGTACGGCAGCGCGCGTGACAGGGCTTTCTGACATGGCTGGATTCTCCTTCCGGAAACCGGATCGTAACACTTTTGGTTTCCATCGGTTATTGTGTCAAAATAACCGATGAATCTGAAAACCGTACCGGAAAACAGGTGCCGCTTTCCATTGGTGGGCAAGGTGAAAACCCGTTTCGTCTGTGAGTCCTGCGGCGCGGTGCAGTCGCGGTGGGTAGGCAGGTGCCCTGCGTGCGGGGAATGGAACACCCTGACCGAACAGACGGTTGCCGCTGCCGCCACGGACGGAAAACGCGTATCGGAAACGGCATGGCAGGCCGCGCCGCCCCCCCGGCCGATCAGCGACGGCACCGCTGAGCCGCCTCCCCGTTTGGGCTCGGGACTGGAAGAGTTTGATCGGGTTTGCGGGGGAGGAATCGTTCCCGGATCACTTACGCTGATCGGCGGGGATCCGGGAATCGGCAAGTCCACCCTGATGCTCCAGGTATCGCGGCATATTGCCCGCTCGGTCGGGCCGGTACTTTACGTAAGCGGAGAAGAATCCTTCGAGCAGTCCCGTCTTCGGGCAAGACGGTTGAACGCCCTGGAGCCCCGGCTGTTTCTCTATAATGAGACCCTCGCGGAAATTGCGGCTGAAGAACTGCGCCGCGGATCCTACGCTTTCGCGGTGATTGATTCCATTCAGTCCATGCAGTCCTCAGGGGTGACGACCGTGCCCGGGAGCATGGGACAAGTCCGGGAATGCGCCAACACGTTCCTGCGGGTGGCCAAGCAATCAGGGGTGCCCATCACAATGATCGGCCACGTGACCAAAGACGGGGTGATCGCGGGGCCCAGGCTTCTGGAGCATCTGGTGGATACGGTTCTTTATTTCGAAGGGGAATCGAGGCATGCGCTTCGGGTGCTTCGGGCCGTCAAGAACCGGTTCGGTCCCACCAATGAGGTGGGTGTGTTTGAAATGACCGACGGCGGCCTTGTGCAGGTTGAAAATCCGAGCGCGGTTTTCCTCGAAGAACGACCGGTCGGGGTCAGCGGCTCGGTGGTGTTTCCGGCGGTGGAAGGGAGTCGTCCCGTGCTGGTGGAAGTACAGGCACTGGTTGGCGAGCCCCATGGCGGGCCGGGGCGTCGTACCGTCACGGGTCTCAATTCCGGTCGGGTGGCGCTGACACTGGCCGTGCTGGAAAAACGCGCGGGCATCCGACTGGCCGACCGCGATGTATTTGTGAATGTGGCAGGCGGCGTCCGGATCGATGAACCAGCGGCGGATCTGGCTGTCGCGCTGGCTGTGGCCTCCAGTTGTCTGGACCGCCCGGTTCCCGAGCATCTGGCTGCCTTTGGGGAACTCGGGCTGGCCGGTGAGGTGCGCGGGGTCGAATCGGCCCTGGAACGTATGGCCGAAGCAGCCAAGTTCGGGTTCGACCTCTGTGTTTGTCCGCCGCTGCCCAAAAACCGAAAAAAACAGGCCGCCGCGTTCAGTCAGGCGCGGATGGTATCCCGGTTGATAGAAGCCATACGAAACCTGCTGGAGAATTGACGTGCCGAAACGGATTGTGAACGAAGAAGAAGCTATGAATCGGGCGATTCGTATGATCGCTCCAGGTACGCCATTGCGCGAGGCCATTTCGATGATTCTGCAGGCGGGTACTGGTGCAGTAATCTGTCTGGGTGACGTAAACCGGCTGGCCCGGCTGTCGGAAGGCGGCGTGGAACTCAATGCCGAAATGCGCCCGCAACTGCTGTATGAACTGTGCAAAATGGACGGGGCTATCATCCTCGATGAGGAAGGTACGCGAATCCGGTATGCAAACCGGTTCCTGAAACCAAACACCCGGATTCCGTCTGACGAAACCGGTACCCGCCACCGTGTTTCGCAGCGTATTGCCATACAGGCCCGGTGCACGGTCATCACCGTTTCTCAGCGACGGGCCAGTGTGACCATTTATTGCCACGGTCGGAAATATCCCGTCCGTACTGTGCAGGCACTCGTTAACAAAGTCACCCAGGCGTTGCACACGCTGGAACGGTATATTCACGCCCTGCAGAATGAACTCGCCGAACTGACCATTCGTGAACTGGCCGGATGGAGTACCCTTACAGACGCCTGCCGTGTGTTACAGCGGCGTGAAATGGCCGAACGGATCTACCGGCGCGAAGTGTTGCCTTTGATCGAGGAACTCGGCGATGAAGGCCGGATGGTGCGTCTCCAGGTGGTGGAAATGCGCAAACCGGTGGAGGACGCGCTCATGGTGGTGCGGGATTACGTGAAGGACCGGCCCGAAGAACAGGCCGTGGAACGCCTGCGGGCATTGAGTGAGACCGAAGTCCTGGGTCAGGGCAATATCTCGCAGATTCTGGGTTATGGTTCCACTGCTCGCCCTCTGGAAACTCTGGTCATTCCCAGAGGATACCGGGTATTGAGCATGCTGGGCGGACGTTTTCCAGACACAATCATACGCAACCTGGTGGAGCGGTTCGGCAATCTGCAGGAAATTCTGCGCGCCAGCCGGGAACAGTTGGTTGAGGTGGAAGGCGTGGGTGATGTGATGGCCGAACGTATCCTGAACGGTCTGGATCTGCTGAAGAAACAGTATCTGGTGGAAAGCCGCCGCTGACTTAAGCAGCATCCGGAGCCGAAACCTGTGCGATAATGCCCCTGTCGCATGATCGGGAGTTGGACTATGCCTTTTGTGCAGGATTGTGAGGTACTGGCCCACCAGGAGGTGGCAGCGGATCATTTTCGGATCAGCCTGTCCGCCCCCAAAATTGCCGCGGCCGCCCGGCCGGGGATGTTCTGTATGATCGAGGTGGGCGCGGGATACTATCCCTTTTTGCGCCGTCCTTTTTCCATAGAGCGGATATATCCAGACGGGGTATCTTTTCTGTACAAGGTGGAGGGAGTGGGGACCCGCCTGTTGAGCCGGGTCCGTCCCGGCGATGACCTGAATCTTCAGGGGCCCCTTGGGCGTCCGTTTCCGGTTCCATCCGGGAAACGACGGTATATCCTGGTGGCCGGAGGCATCGGTGTGGCTCCGTTTCCGGCTTTGGCCGAGGCGGTCATCGCCGCAGGGGGAACCCCTGAAATCCTCCTGGCCGCCCGAACCGAACGGTTGCTTGTGGGGATTCGGGAATTTACCCGGATGGGCTGCCGGGTCACGGTGGCTACGGATGATGGTTCCGCCGGATTCAAAGGTACCGCGGCGGATCTGCTGGGCTCGATTTTGGAGCCCAGCGAGGATGTACTGGTATACGCATGCGGTCCCATGCCGATGATGCGGGCGGTTCACGAGAAATGTCTGGCGGCAGGTGTGGTCTGCTGGGCGTCTCTTGAAGCGCATATGGCCTGTGGGGACGGGGTATGCATGGGTTGCGTGGTGCCCGCAAACCGGGAAACGGAGGCGGAACGTATGGTCCGGGTCTGTCGGGAAGGGCCTGTGTTTGACACCCGGGAGATCAACTGGACGGCATGTCCATAACGGGGACGCAGGATTATGGCAGATCTGAGCGTAAATCTCGGCGGTCTGCGGATGAAAAATCCCGTAACGGTGGCTTCCGGCACCTTCGGGTATGGCCAGGAATATGATGAATATTTCGATATCGCTCGTTTGGGGGCGGTGACGGTCAAAAGCCTGACGCTGCAACCCCGGGCAGGGAACCGGCCACCCCGGCTGGCCGAAACCCCGGCCGGTCTGCTGAACGCGATTGGCCTGCAGAATGTGGGGATTGAGGCCTATCTGCGGGATAAACTGCCTTTCCTCCGAAAAAAAGGCTGTACGATTATCGCCAATATCTACGGATATGCCCCCGAGGATTACGCTGAACTGGCCCGCCGGCTGGAAGCGGAACAGGGCGCCGACGCCATCGAGGTCAACCTTTCCTGTCCGAATGTACACGACGCCAGAACCGTCGGAGGGTGTAAACTGGTCGCCCAGCAGCCTGAAGCCGTGCTCAAATACACCCGGGTAATCCGGGCGGCCACCCGTCTGCCTCTGTTCATCAAATTGTCCCCGAATGTGGCGGATATTGTGGAACCCTGTCTGGCTGCCCAGGAAGGCGGGGCGGATGGTCTTTCTCTGATCAATACTCTGCTGGGGATGGAAATCGACGTGCGGACCCGACGGCCGGTATTAAGCAATCTGGTCGGGGGACTCAGTGGTCCGGCCATTCGTCCTGTCGCCCTGAAAATGGTCTGGGACGCCGCCCGGGCGGTGAAAATTCCCATTATCGGGATGGGCGGCATCTGTGATACCCGGGATGCGGTTGCGTTTCTGCTGGCCGGGGCCTCCGCGGTTGCCGTTGGCAGCGCTTCCTTCCGTCGTCCCGATACTGCCATTCGGGTGATCGATGGGCTGACACAGTACTTGGAAGAACATGGATTCTCCCGGGTGACAGATCTGGTCGGGGCACTGCGAACCGAGTGACTGGTTTTCAGCGGAATACCATCCGGAAACGGTTGTTTCAGACGGATTGTATGTGAATAAACTGAAGAAAACACTGATCTTTGGATGGGCTGCAGTTCTGGTGGCGGGCACGGTCCTTTTTTTTGTCTCACGAGACTGCCCACAAGCAGATCCCCGGCTGGAAGTTAGTTGGACCGAGGTGGCGGGCAAACCGTGTTGGTATTTTTTTTGTGAGGATTTTCCGGCATTCTGGTCCCGTTTTGAAAAAACACCTGCCGGCGCAAGCCTGAAGGAAAACGCGTCTTTCCTGATCGATATGCCCCGGTTGATGTTGCGTCAGACACTTGGTATTCGTTTTACTCCTCTTCGCTGGCGGCTTTGGCTGGGCCGCCGTACCGGTTTCGGCTGGTATCCTGATGACGGCAGATGGTTTCTGGCGGCAGAGGGTGGCGTGCTTTCCGGACTGTTGGGAAAATACCTGTGGAACACTTCCCGTACATGCATACACAGTGAAACGGACGCACAGACCATTGCAGTTCAGATGACTCCGGATGGAGAGGTTTATCTTACCTGTGGGTGCAGTCATTTATTGAAATTAGAAAAAAAAATAAGAAACATCAATAAAAAACTAAATACTTTTTATATCGATACAAATGGAATAGTCAATGGTATATGGGACAATGCCCCGCCCCAGATTACAACACAGACTTTTACTCCGCCAGAAGGATCATTAAATAACGTTTTAAGCATGAATCCGATGTTTTTTATATCTGGAAAACTGTTTTCTTTTTTTCTCTCTGAAAAGTTACTGAATAAGAAAAAAGTGCTTGGGTGGGTATCAGCGCTTTTTAAAGAGGAATTCATCGGTTTTTATTTTTTTGGATTCAAAACAGAACAGGGAGTACCGATCCCTGATATTCTGTTGGTGACCCGCTCTGGCAACGGGGGCTTTATTGCCGAACCCAGACAACTGCCTGTTCGGAAGCGGGGCATAGGAACCCGGACAGGCTGGGAACTGGACGTGTTTTCCCCCTGGCTCCAGTTGTATGGGGTTTCCAAAGGGGAGCGGCAATATGTGGTCACCATGATTTCCCGACTGGAGGAACTGTTGAATCAGCCTGATCCGGAACCCGCCAGGGAAACACCCGAAAAAGGGGGTAGATGGCTGTTGGCACGCATACAGTGGCCGATCCTGGCCAAATCTGTCCGGCAGTGGCTTCAATTCCTGGCTGAGCACGAAATGGTGCCGGGGATTTCCGACCCCCGGGAACTGGATCTGTCCTGGTTTCCCCTGATGCAGTGGCTGGAAACACTGGGGGATGCAGAAGTGTCTTTTTCACCGGCAGCCGGAGGGGCATGGCAGATACAGGGGCATCTCTGGAATGTTTCGGGGCCGGCGTCATGAAGGGGATGAAAAAAGTGGAGCAATGCGCGGGCTTTTTAGGGTGCCTGATTCTGGGGTTTTCCCTCCCGGTTTCCGGGGAAGTTCCGGCTGTCGCGCCGCAGGGGACGGTGGATCCGGCTGCCCAGATCCAGTGGCGGGACTGGGTTCCGGACGGCGCATGGGTTTCCATGCTTGAGCGGTTGTCCGGAGGGCCGCCGCCAGAGACCGTTATCGGCAGACCGGAAATCATTGCCGGCATGGATCGGGGGCGGCTGGTTTGTCTGAGTTATGGACTGCGGGGTTCCAACTGGTTTTCGGGACTTGGCGGCCGCTGGCTGCTTGAGGAAAATGGAACTGAAACCGCAATAGCAGGTCCGGATTGGAGCCGCATAGAGTGCGTTACAGACCCGGCCGGACAGGGAGTGACGGAGATCTGGCGGCGTGACGGGACCGGCGATGAAATCCGTCTGACCTGGCAGTTGGACGCGGGAGCATCAGCATTGGATTGCATGGCGGAAGGGGTGAATGGATCCTGTCCGGTCCGGCTGATCTGGGAAGCGGAACTGAGCCCTGAAGCACCGTTTCCGGCGGCATGGTCCGGTGTGTTCCGGGGTGGCATGAAAATGGTGTGGATGCCGGTGCCCAAGGTGTCGGATACCTTTATCGCAGCGGCGGCCTGGCTTCCGGATGCGGCCGATTCTTGCAGATGGGCAGAACTTGATTCACTGACTCTGAATGATCTGAAGCAGTACCTGCGGACAGACCGATTTGACCGGGAAATCCCGGGAAAGGTCCTGGGTTGGAGGATAGGCGGGGGAGGAGAGCAGCGTATGTTGCCGGTCGGGACCGGTTTTGGGAACTGGTTTCGGGGAGGAAAGTGGCGGATGCGGGTGACATTCTCCCCCGGCACGGCCGGTTTTATCCGTTACACGGTAGGCGGGGATCCATCGGAAGTGCTTAGGGCCTGTATGGTCCGTCAGACGGATACCGCCGTATTGGATGCATCTGCCGGCGGAAAGCGTTCCAGCGGTGAAGGAAGCCCACAGGACCTGCTGGAAATGGCCACAGATCCAGTTGCGGGGATTACGGTGTTGCACCCCGGGGCAGGACATTTTTTCCGGGTAACCCGGCCGGCCTGGGCCTGGGTCGCCGCTCAGGAGTGGCTTAGACGCCAGCGGCCTGACCGCGCGATTGCCCAATTGGATCCCTTTCTGAATCGATTCAGCGGGGGATTCGTGCCGGGAGTAGTGCCGCTGAATGCGCCCGCACTGGTGAACGTGGCGGGTGAACCGGTTTTGCCGCGGATTTTCGACAGTTTCGGAGATACAGCCGTGACGGTGCTGACCGCCACGGATCTTCTGAATGATATGCCGCCGTCTGCCGGGAGCGAAGTGCGGGCCCGGTGGCTGATCTGTCTGGAGCAGGCGGTCTGGTCGCTGTACTGGCAGTCGGACCCGCTAGACGGAACACCGCCGCCCGTTTTCCATCCCGGGCGGTCAGAACGTATTGTCGCGGAAACCGACTGGATTACCGCACTGACCGTCCTGGGAGCCATGGAGCGTATGTACCGGGATCAGAACCGGGTTATCCCTTCGGAATGGCGGGCATGGCGCGGAACGCTGGAAACAAAACTGCGTTTCCGTCTTCGGGAGGAAGGAGAAAAGTACGCATGGCCGGTACGGCCGGTGGTTGCCCTGCAATTGTACCGGCATCCGGATCAACTGAATTTGCCGGATCGGATGCGTTTTAATGCAGCCGGATCGGTATTTCCGCAACGGTTGATCCGGGCTGTGGTGCCGGATATCCCGGAAGTGATGCGGGTTGAAGAATTCAGTTCACGGGAAACCACATTTTCGCCTCTTTTTCGGGGGACAATCTGCCGGAACTGAGGCATTTCACAACTTGATGTAAATTCCCTTTCGCCGGAGAATCCATGCGGTCACATAGCAGGTAAGGTACACCCCCGCCATACCGGCAAGCGCAGGTCCCAGACTTATTTCGTGGTCCACCCACTGTTCCGTGACGGTGTTCAGTCCGGCCTGCATCAGGTACAGCACAAGGGGATTGGATCCCAGAGTAGTCAGATGGGGAAGTCGGATACGAAGCCCGTCATTCAGCAGGATAAACAGGGCGGTGGTACAACAACTCAGGCCGCTGGAAAACACCGGGTATGGAGCGGTCATGCCGTACTGGGTATAGGGCCAGGCGGCTTTCATGCCGGGCCATTCCAGCGTCATGATCTGACCCGCGGCCATGAGCGCGAAGCCTGTGGTGAAAATTTTCAGCAGAGGACGTTTGAGCGATCCAGTGTCCTGGATTTCCTGGACCCAGTCCATGACCAGGGTTCCCATCAGCAGCGGGAAAGCCCAACTCAGGGGACCCAGCGGACCGCCATTGATGGTATGTTCCATTACCCACGCGCCGTAACCGGTGGCCGTGAAAATCATCTGGTACGAAGCCAGCATCAGGCAGGCTGCGGTTATCCTTACCCAGGCGGAAGTATGGATGACGGGAAGGGCCAGCAAGGATGCCAGCGCGATATCCGTCAGGGCGTCCCAGACGCTGACTTTAAGGTCAAAACTTCCGTACAGCAGTCCCAGCCCCAGCAGTTTGAGGTTTCTGCCGAAAGCGGCGGACCGGGCGTTGGCGAGGCCGTCCTGCCGGATGCGGCGCTGACAGGAGAGCCGGAAAGTCATACCGACAACGAAAATAAACAGCGGAGCAATTGTATCCGCGTAAGTCATACCGATTTTGTGGTGTTTCAGACACTCCGGGAAGACCGTGAAGATGTGGGCGTAATTGACCACGATCATTCCCAGGATGGCGTAGCCCCGGGTCTGGTCAATTCCTTCGATCCGAAAAGCCTTTTTGTGCGTGGTATCCGAAGACCCAGACATCAATCAGATCCTTGCAGGAAAGCGATTGAGACTTCCTCCCCTCAGAAGGTTTTTTTACGCTTGCCACGCAGAGGACAGCAACCCGGTCCAGGAACGGGTCAGAAGGTATGATAGGATATACCTGTTTTTCCCAGTGAAGATCGGGGTATGCTGTCTATGGGATCCAGAAAATCTATCATTCGAAGGGATGAACAATTTGCGGACATGGAAGAGGCGTTGAATCACGCTTTGGCCAGTCTGGAGGACGCCAACAGTCGGGTTCAGGAATTGCTGGCCCGGGAAGCCCCCCCCGTTCCGGCAGACGGGAAGGGGGCCGGTGAAGGCACAGGGAACGCGGAGCCTTCATCCCGGGGTGATGCCCATGAGTGAATCCATTACCCCGGAGTCATTGCGGATCGTACTGGCTGATCCCCACAGCACGGGAGGCGGACAGGTTCGTTACGTGGTGATTCTGGCTCAGGAGTTGTCCCGCCGGGGCCATGAGGTCACGGTTGCCTGCCGGGAACACAGCCAGTTGGAACGGCTCACTCGTGGAGGAGGGGTACGGTTTCTCTTTCTGGAATGTCCCCGGGGCCTGAAACCCGTTGCATGGAGCCGTGATCTGAGCCGCTGTGCGAACTATTTGCGGGAACACCGCCCTCATGTGCTGCATGTAAACGGCTCGCAGGATCACTGGCTGTTTGCCATGACCAATCAGCGGTTGGGTCACCCCTGCGCGCTGGTGCGTTCCCGGCACAATACCTACTCCGTCGCGTCGCACGTGTTCAATCGGATCCTCAACCGGAAATGGACGGATTGGCAAATCCTGGTCGGGCCGGCACTCAAGCCGCTTTACGAAGGGCATCCGGTATTTGACGCCGATCGGATGACTGTAGTACAGAATGGGGTTGACGTAGACCGGTTCAGGCCAGATCCGGAAAAGAGACGGCAGGCCCGCCGGGATTTTGGATTTTCCGGTCAGGACATTGTGTGCGGAATTGTGGCGCGGCTGACTCCGGCCAAGGGGCATCGTTATCTGCTGGAGGCGGCGGCCCGTCTGAAAGAAACGCTTCCCAAACTGCGCGTACTGGTGCTGGGAATCGGCGAACTGGAATCGGAACTGAAAGCCCTCGCGGATCGGCTCGGATTGTCGGACCGGGTAATCTTCGCCGGTTACCGGGAAGACATGGATTTTTGCGTGCATGCCATGGATTTCGGGGTTCAGCCGTCAGTGGGTACAGAGATTGCACCCTTCAGTGTTCTGGAACTGATGGCTGCCGGCATTCCGCTGGTGGTGTCTGATTACGGCGGGTTGCCTTATGCCGTAACCGATGGTGAGGACGGGCTGATTGTGCCGAACGGCGTGGTTGAACCGCTGGCGGAGGCCATCCGGAGATTGGCCACAGACGCGGTATTTCGGCGGGTACTGGGAGAGCGGGCCCGCGAACGGGTTGTGCGGTGCGCCTCGCTGGAAACCTTTGTGCAAGGCACTGTTGCGGTGTACCGGTCAGCACTGGCAAGGATAAAACGAAAAGGATGAAGGCCGGGGAGCGGCATATCACGGTGCTGCATCTTGACGAGCAGCGCGGGTTGCGGGGCGGCGAACGGCAGGTCGGCTGGCTGATGGCATGGCAGGTTCGGCTGGGACACCGTGTCTATGCGGTGGGACGACCCGGCGCACCGTTTCTTTCAGAGCAGATCGGTGGTCCGGGGGTTCACCGGGTTGCGCTGCCCCTGCGGGCGGAATGGGATCTCTTAAGCGCGCGGCAGATCGCGGAATTATGTCATCGGGAGAGAGTGGACATTATCCACGCGCATACCAGCCATGCCCATAGCATCGCTTTGTGGGCGGCGGCGTTGTGCGTTGCGGATCGTCCCCGAATAGTGGTT
>Ga0308390_1001434_pt1 | contig 15420 bp, 14 predicted proteins | sample Hotspr2Sample149_FD_202358 | JGI IMG/M metagenome (GOLD analysis project Ga0308390, IMG submission 202358) | Hot spring phototrophic mat microbial communities from Mushroom Spring, Yellowstone National Park, Wyoming, United States - 20040719_149 ...
AGGAATGATGTATCAGGATACCTATTTTGTCCCCAAACGCACCGGCACCTATGCCGATGTCTTCCTGGCCTACGGGCTGGCGACCATCCTGGATCGCCTGGCCGGACAGGCCAAAGGCGAGTTCGCTAAGCCGCGCATCGAAATCGCCGACGCCGGCCCGTACTACCAGGTTCGCCTGAGCGAGCCGGTGCAGGAAGGCTGGATACCGGAGACCCTGTTCTTCCGTAGCCCGGCCCCCTTCCTCACCAACCGGCGCACCCCGGCCGATGAGGTGCCGCCCGACACCAACACGCGGGATGTAGACGCGACCTGGGATCAGGTGCGCGCCTACCAGGCAATCCGTTCAGCCCTCTGGGGTGAGGGCGTGCGCGGCAGCGATCTGGAGCAGCAGTTGCGCGATCAAGAGCCGCCCGGCGATTGGACGGTGGTGGCCTTTCTGGGCGATTGGCGGATGCAGGCAATTGACATTTATAACCGCATTATCGCCCAATGGGCAGCCAGTCGCGGTATGGCCGCCGAACACGTGCGAACCGTTCTGCAACTGTTTGCCACGCCAGAAAATGATAAGTCCTGGCTTCAGCCTTGGGAAAATACTGCCAGGCAATATGGGCTTCGGACGCAGGACACGGCCTCGCAACTCCTGAATCCTCACCAGGGCAAGGGGCTCAACGAGCCGAAGGCCAATGCCCTGCGGATGGATAACATCAGAGACCGCCCCTGGTTGGAAGAATTCCTCAAGGCAGTGGGTTTGTGGGTCTGCCTGGTTCCACGGCGAGTGGTGGACGTGGAAGACTGGAAGGCTTATGTGCTGGCTCCGTTATGCCTGGATTTCCGGGTTCAGCGAGAGGTGATGGCCTGTTTCAACCGCTACCTGTGGAACGAACGCCGCCGTGACGAGACTAGCCTGAAATCGGACGCCACCAGCCTGTTGCTCTTCACCCGCGCCTGGCTTGATTATGTGGAGACAGAGCAACCCGAAGAGGATTTTGACGCCGACCTCGTCGCGCTGGCGCCGGAAAAGGCCGTGTCCGGCTTTCACGTGGCCCAGTTCAAATTGCTCAGCCGCAATGCGTATACGATGGTCAATTTGTCCTTTCTCAACCTGCCCCGCTGGACGGGCACGCCCCGCTCGCGGGCCGAGATCCTGAATTTGAAGGAGGTGATTGATGAGCATCTTGCCGTGATCCGTGAGATTGATGAAACGCGCAGCGATGGCTATAACCTGCTGCGCACCTACCGCGATTTCGTCGCCGGGAACAACTGGAGCGCATTCTTTGACTTTGCCGCCGGATACAGTCACGAGATCGTCCGCCGGTACAACGAAGGCGCGCGCTGGGTTCCCACATTCAGTCCATGCCAGTTAAGGAGGTTAATCATGGCCGCAAACAAACCCCTTTTACCCATTGTAGAGAACGAGGGCTTTCAAAACGTGGCGTATGCCATCCGATACAGCACCGTCATTCCTCAGAGCCGCAAGGCGCGAGGACAGGACTCGCTTTACGAGGTTCGCTACGGTCTGGGGGCAGAACTCAAACGCAAAGCCACTGTGCGCGACGAGTTCATCGTGGCGCTCGGCGATTTTCTGCAAAGTTACAACCAGGAGAACGCGCAGAAACTGGAAAACACCAGGCAGCAGATGCGCCGCGATCTGCGCACAACCGACCTTGAAGAGGTGGTACGCTTAGTGGATACATATGGTTCTGAAGTGGTAGCCAATCTGTTGATCGCCTACGGGTACGCCCGCGAGCCGCGAGAAGCAGAAGCAGAAGCAGATTCAATATCAACACAAAATTCACAAAACTAAGGAGGTATCGAAATGTCCGAAAGGAAGCCAGTATACAGTCTGTCCATTTCTGGCCGCATGACGCTGGAACTGCACTCCCTCAACAACGAGGGAGGCGAGGGCAACCAGACGATGACCCGCACCGTGACCCTGGTGGACACGGAGGGGGGCATCCACAAAGTCAATGCCATTAGCGGCGATATGTTCAAACACATCCAGGCAGAGCATTTTTACCGGCTGGCCCGTGAGCAGGGGCTGCCGCTCTGCGCCGGCTGCCAGACTTTCCGCTCCGACCGTATCCTGGGAGATAGCGAGTTCATCAACGGGCTGCCGGCCAAAGATGAAGAAGCCGTCACAGCCCTTTTACAGCACTGCGCGCTGGACGATGCGGAAGGAACCCTGATCGCCAAGGGAGCGCGTTCCGTGCCCCGCAAATCGGTCGCCGAGTTCAGTTGGGTCGTCGGGTTGCCCGACAAGGTGCGCACCGAGTCCTACTTTCACGTCCGGTACGCTCAGGAGAGGGGCGGCGAAGGAGAGGAGGCCCAAACCCAGCCCATCTTCCATCGTCCGGCGTCCTCCGGCATCTATGCCGCCGTCGCTACCTTTGAACTGGCCCGCATCGGATTTAACGACATCAGCCAGACCTGCGCCATTCCCGAAGAAGAACGGCTTCGGCGGTATCAAACCTTCCTGGAAAGTGTTCTGTACACTTTTATCGAACCCAACGGCGCCATGCGCGGCACGCAGAACCCCCACATAGTCGCCTTTGACGGGGTCATCACCGTCAGTCACGCCGTGCTGCCGGCGCCGACCATCAGCCCCCTGGGAGAAGGTTACCAGGAGCAGGTTCGGCAGGTCGCCCAGGCGCTGGATCCTACAGGCGAGCTGTTAAAGGTCTATCCGTTTGCCAATATGGCTGAATTTGCAACCACCATGCGTCAGATCATTACAACGACTTGCCCATACCAGCTGTTCAAGAAGAATGAGAACGGAGGGTGAGCATGCGCTGGCTCATTGCGCAGTATCAGCCTGTCGGTTTGTTCTCCCTTAAGATCGGAGAGGCAACTTCAACTGGAGGCAAGAGCTTGATAATACCAACGCCGTTCGCGATCCGTACGGCTTTACTAGATGCAGCTATCCGGGTGCAGGGAGTGAACTGCGGTCCGCAGACTTTCAACTCTATTAAAACCTTGCACCTGGCGGTACGTCCACCCAAGAGAGCAGCAGTGACCAGTCTTTTCGCCAAAGTCTTGAAACCAGAACGGGATGCCGATGGGCGAGGAAGGGCGATGCAAAAGACAATTTCCTTTCGGGAATACGTCTACCTGGAGGGCACGTTGACGCTGGCCTTTGGAGGGGAACAGGTGCATCTGAATCAGGTTTCCCCGCTGTTGCCTCATCTGACTTATTTAGGCAAGCGCGGATCGTTCTTCCAACTCCTGGCACCGCCGGAGGCAGTTGAGACAGCAGATGACGCGCCACCCGAGGGATTTGTTCCTCTGGTCGCCTGGAACCAGGCGACGGGAACGAAAACCGGGCCGCTCACTTTTCCCCTTGGCCACGTTCAGCGTCTCGATGAATGGGGGGCGGACCTGACCTACGAAAAGGCCAACATCTACACATCCGAGAGAATCAAGATCGGACGCGATAGGATTCGGATGGATGTGGTGTTGCCTTATCGGTTGGTACAGGCCGGGCGCGGATTTATAATTTATGAATGCGTGTAGTGTCGGCCCCATTGAATGAATCTCCAAAACACGCAACACCTACCGCCCACCACATTTGCTAGGAAGAACTTCGGAGCGACTCCACCTGTGGCCGCGCCTAATCGCCCATCTCCGGCCTGCTTGGCCCGGTCACCCTTGAGTCTGACGACTGGTTGCCTTTCCTGCCCTGGCTGGTCTGTGGACAGTTTTCTGACGTGGGGAAAGGTACGGTGAATGGGATTGGGTGGTATCGGATAGAGAATGGAGGATGAAGGACGGATGAGACTGGGCAAATCACAATTTCAGACTCTAGTCGCCATGCTGAGCAGCGAGCCCCAGTTGGTGGCGATTGTGTGGGATCGGCTTCTTTCGGGGGGTTGCCGCATTGGACAGGATGAACACGCTCTATTACGAGGCGCGCCATGCCAAAAGACAGGGATGAGTCGTGCACCTGTGCATCTTTGTGAGACAGAAGGTGATGGCCATTTCCGGGATGGTGGTAGCGCAGTTGTTGTTCGGGCCGGATGACCGTGTATGGCACCTTATGAGCGAAGGCTGGCAGCCGGGGAGCGAGAAGCGGATGCATCTGCGACCGAAAGGCCAGGTCTGGCTGGTGCCGGTGTTGCGTTGGACCGAGTCTGCAGCACTGCTGGTTGCGCTGGGCGAACTGGACGACCCATCGGAGGCGATCCGCAGTCATGAGGCGCCGGCACGCAGTGATGCAATGCTTCGCAGGTGATAGTTCGCTAAACACTGACTGAGCCGGGACGAGTGTGAGGTGAAGGCGCTGGAATGCCAGGGGCTGGCCAACGCCGCGATTTTATACAGAATGTGAAGCGGCGGGTATGGGCAAGACAAGGATTCAGGTTATAATAAAAAAATGGGTTGGGCCGATCCTTACGGTCGACTGAAGGGAGGTGAACATGCATAAGATGAGAGTGACATTAGAAACGGTAACGCCGCTATTTTTGGGGGGAGCTGATGTAAGGGGAATGCCGGAGTTGCGACCGCCCCCTTTTCGCGGCGCAATGAGGTATTGGCTGCGGGCAGCGCTGGGAGGACTTATGTAGGATTGCAAAGATGGACAACGAGCACACATCTGGTCTGAGATCGACTCTACGGCTGTACAAACTACCGGAAACTGCATGCGCCCAACAGCCATTCATCGACCGGGCAGAAGAAGACCTCCTGTGTGCTCTATCCCTGTACCGCCATGGGGCTTGCGGCTATTCACCCTTGGTAACTGTGTGTTTTCTGTTGCATCAGTCCCTTGAGAAATGGCTCAAAGTGTTCATCGCCGTGCAACGCATCTCTGTGCCTACGAAGGGACAACATGAACTTCTAAGTCGGCTTGAGGCAGCGAAAACCCTAGAACCAGCTTTTGCGGATATTCAAAGCAAGATTGAAGAGATAGAACCAGCGATTATGGCGCACAACTTCCCTGGCAACCTGAGGTATAACGAAACGCCCCCCGATATAGAAAAGTATGTTGAAGTTCTCATAAAAGCGTCCTTTGCAACGCGAAAGCTCGTCAAACAAGCGCTGAAAAGAAGGTTGGAGGAGATGGAATGAACCACCTTGACTTTGACTGTAAGGTCCTCACGCCCCTGTTCTTGGGCGGTGCTGAAACCCGTGTGCGTCCAGAGTTGAGAGCGCCGTCCATTCGCGGGGCAATGCGTTACTGGTATCGCGCGATCCTCGGCGGGTCTACTTTACTCGCTTCAACCTCAGATGAGGAGCGCCTGAATACATTGAAACAACTCGAAGCTGACGTCTTTGGGACAACCGAGAAGGGCTCTGCCGTTGCGGTTTCAGTGCATGCGGATCAGCAGCCAGAAATTGAGACCTTTCGCAAAGATCGGGCCATCCGCACACCAGAAGGTGACTTTCTGCCAACCGGTAAAGACTACCTTCTGTGGTCTATGGCAGCCAGTGGTCGACCGGGTACCCCTCGATATCAGCCAGATCGCGAATATATCAAGCCCGGTGCCCGGTTCAGAATTTGGTTACAGTCACGAAATGCACAAGGTGATGATGCTTTAGCGAAGGCATCAGCAGCGCTTTGGCTCCTTGCCAATTTAGGCGGTCTGGGATCTCGCGCCAATCGGGGAGCGGGATCATTGGAGATTGAAAGAGCAGGGTCAATGTATAGTCTTACGTTCAAGCGTTGCCGCACGATAAATGAACTACAGAGATACCTTTCTTCCGGGATTCGTCAATGTCTGTCCCTGGTGAGTGGTGTTGAGACTTGGCGAACCTTTGCTGAGGCGCCCGATTACGACGTCCTTGCTCCCGGAGTCGCAGAGATTTGGATAGTCAGTAGCTCGCAACAGGGCTGGGAAACGGCACAGGAGGCCTTGAACGGCATTGGAGGCAAACTACGGGATTATCGCAGCCATCGTTCTCCTCTCGGGCACGCCGATCACCATAGTGTGCTGGCCTGGCTTGAAAGCAATGGACCAACTCCACAGATACGACGAGCAGCATTTGGCCTGCCTATCCCGTTCCGATACTCAGAAGGCGGTCCGAGTGATGTGATCGTGCCAGAACAAGGAAATCGGCGTGCCTCACCGCTGCGAATTCGGATTACGCGCCTTACAACGGGGTATATAGGAGTGCTCACCTTATTCAAGTCTCGTTTCTTGGAACCAGGTAAACAGTTGCAGTTGCAGACCCGCAAATGGAAGGCGCCGCCGCCGACCAATTACAGCGTCATCCAGGATTTCATTCGGACATTTGAAATCAGACAGGAGGTGTCCCTATGACAGACGCCGTCCTCATCTTCATTTTCGGCCTCGTGCAGTCCTTCATCGCCGAGGTGCGGCGGGCGGCGGATTGTTACCCAACAACGGAGGTAATTCAATGACCGATTGGACGCTCAAGACCATTGCGCTCTTGCACGACCCGCCCGGCAAGATTCTAGGGCTGGCAGGTCATCAAAGGCAAGCATTTGAGCTTGTGGAACGGATCATCGGGGAACAGGAATTCCGACAGCGTTTTGGCAAAGCGGCTTCTGAGCTCACCAGAAGGGATTTTGAGGCTACACGAGAAGGTGAGTTGATCAAGGAAGCCGACCGCATCGCCTCTGCTATTGACCGGACGGCCTTTCCCGCTCAGACCCGACTGGAATCGGAGGAGTTTGTCCGCAACGCTCAAATTCGGCATCCCTTTTCCGGCCGAACGCTGCCGTTGCCCTCGGCAGAGAGTGCACTGGACAGCGTCGCCCAGGACATTCTTGATTTCGCAAGCGGTCAGGCCGATCCACGCAAAAAGTACCTAGCCCTGTGGCGAACACTGCCCTTGCTTTCCGCCGACTCTGTGACCCGCTTACTTCCACCTGACACGCGCATCGTTGACCATACCCTGTGGGCCCATCTGGACGTTACGTCGGGGCTGGTTTCGGCTTTGCCCGAAGTGGCGATGTTGCAGATGAGCATGGGGCCAGTGCAGACCTTCATCTTTGAAGCGCGACGAACCCAGGACCTGTGGATGGGAAGTTACCTGCTCTCCTATCTCACCTGGACAGGGATCAAAGTGATCGCCGAAAAATACGGGCCGGACGCTATGCTTTACCCCTCGCTGCGTGGCCATCCCTGGATGGATCGCTGGCTGCAAGAGGAACTGGGCATACTCCCATCTGCAGTGTTTACGGGCGACATCACCATCGCCGCAACGCCCAACAAGTTCGTAGCCTTGGTGCCGGCTCAGGAAGTGAACGATCTGGCCGATGCTGTGGCGCAGGCGATTCGCAACACCTGGCGGGAGATCGCCGAAGCGGTCCGCCAGGACTTTCCGGGTGGGCCGAGAACTGGCGTCTGGATGGACATCTGGAACCGGCAGGTTGAAAGGGAGGACTGGCCCGAAATCTACTGGTCGGCGGTGCTCTGGCCGGATGTGAAATCCTATCCCCTCCAGCAAGGTGCTCAAGAGGCGCTCAGCCGCGTAGAAGCCTGTCTCGGCCAACAGCTCTTCCGCCAACAGAGGCTGGAGCTATACGAGCAAAGCTGGCAGCAAGGCACGAATGTCGGCACGTTCTACGATGCGCTGTATGAATTGCTGACCCGTGCCCTGGATGCCCGCAAACACAGCCGGGATTTTCTACCGGCTGAGGAAGACGGCGAAAAGTGTACGGTCAGTCCCTCCCTCTCAGCCCTGCGGACCGTAGAGAAACAGAGCCGTGAGCAAGTTCGGCGATACTGGCGAGAGGTTGCCGAGCAACTCAAGAGGCAGGGAAGGGCCCACGAGTTGGCAGCGCATGGCCGTGAGCGTCTGAGCGCGATTGCTGCTATCAAGCGTTTCGCGCAACGAAGCTACTTCGAGCAGCACGGCGTTCAGATTTACTTCCCCTCCACTTCCCGCGTGGCCGCTGTTCCGTTTTACAGGGAGCTGTTCAGACGATTGCTGGTGCTGGAGAAGACAGAACTCTGGGAGGCCCTTCGGGAGCACCTGGCCTCGCTTGAGCAACTGGGTTATCCAAAGGTGTCCGAAGGCGCCGCGAAAGGGGCATTGCCGGGATTCCGTAAAGAATTGGAAGAGTTGCCGCCCGATCTTCAAGGCAACGCAATGGCCATATTGCGTTACGATGCCGACGTGCTGTATCCGGAGCGGCTGGAGCCCAGGTTGCTGGAACGTGAACACGGCCTCACGGACCGCGACGCAGCCATGCAAGCCCAGAAAACCTGTCGAGATCTTCGCCGCGTGGTCGGCATGGCGCCCCCGACTTACTACGCCATCCTGTTGATGGATGGCGACGATATGGGAAAGTGGTTGGCGGGCAAGCACGAAAAGATGCCGGTGTTCCGGGAGGCGATGCATCCGGACGTCCTTCCGAAGTTTGAGAGCCTGGTGAACGCGAGTGAATGGCAGGAGATGTTGGACACACCACGACCGCTGGCGGCCAACCTGCACGCCAGCCTGAGCGCCGCACTGAGCGTCTTTGCGTTGCGTTGCGTGCGCTGGGTGGTGGAAGAGCGGCATTTCGGACGTGTGGTCTACGCCGGCGGCGATGATGTGTTGGCGCTGTTGCCCTTGATTGAAGCTATCCCTGCCGCCCGCGAACTGTATGCCCTGTTCACCGGTCATGCCGAGGTGCAAGGCGGGGACTTGAGAATCAAAAATGACAGCAGCGGTTTTCTGGAATGGGAGGACGAAATTCCGTTCGTTCCAGGTCCCAACATCACACTGAGCGCCGGTCTCGCCGTTGTCCACCACCTTTACCCGCTGGACGCAGCCCTGGCGGCCGCCCGTGAGGCCGAAAGGGCTGCGAAAGCAGTGCCGGGTAAGGCTGCGATCGCGGTGCAGGTACTTAAACGTAGTGGCGAGACAATGACGGTGCGTAGCAGATGGGAAAGTATGGGCGGCCTGTTCGATGAACTGGTCGGGCATATCGCAGGGGAGCGCCTTTCCTCCCGTTTCGCTTACGAGTTAAGCGAACGCGCACCGGTGGTTACCGCGCTGCCGGCAGATGCCCGTAAGGCAGCCATCAAACAACTTGTCAGGCGGCATAAAACTCAGGCGTTGAGCGATTCTGATGCCGATGATTGGGTTGAGCGTCTTGCCGGGTGGGCGCAGATCCTCGACTGCCAGACACCGAGTGAGAATGTAGATGGCGTTGACATTCTCCAGGGCCTGGCCGAACTGGCCCAGTGGACTTTGTTTGCTTGCTTTGTGGCGCAAGGAGGTGGCGAGTGATGGAACTTTTCTTCGAACCTGTGGATGTCTGGCTCTTTCGTGATGGCAAACCCTTTGATGCCCTAAGCGACCACCGCGCGCGGAGCCTCTTTCCGCCGTATCCGACGGTGATGCAGGGTGTCATCCGCTCCCAACATCTGGTGGTGAAAGGTGTGGATCTGTGCAATCCGGCAGTTATCGAGAAGGCCGTGGGCACGGCGGAGGATTTCGGCAACCTTCGGCTGCGCGGCCCCTTAATCGCCCGGAAGGAGGGCGCTCATATCACCCGTTACTTCCCGGTCCCCGCCTATGTGGTGCCGGACAGGCAGGCCGGATGCTACCGTCCGCTCAAGCCCCAACCGCGGAAAGAATCGCCCTATGTGCTTACCAACGCGCCGGACGATCTGCCGATGCTCCTCTGGCAGCCAGAGACCATCGAGCCGAACAAGGAAGGTTTCGGCGAGTGGATGACCGAAGAAGAATTGTACAGGTGTCTCCGTGGGGAGCGCGCGCAGGGAGTACACTCCAATGCGCTTTTTGTCCGCGAGAGCCGCTTCGGCATCGGCCGAGACGATGCTGCCCGCATCACCCTAGAGGGTGCACTGTACGAAGTGGAGTTTATCCGCCCCTGCCCGGGCGTGGGCCTGTGGGTGCAGGTGGAGGGTTACGATGGTTGGCCTGACACCGGCTTGATACGCATCGGCGGCGAGGGGCGTGGAGCGTATTTTAGCAAGATCGAATCCTTTTTGGGTTGGCCGCAGATACCCGATCCCTTGCCAGCCCGTTTCAAAGTTTACTTTGCCAGTCCCACCTATTTTGAGGAAGGCTGGAAGCCGAAGGCTTGGGGGCGCTTCTTCGATGGAAATGTTACCTTGGAGGCCATAGCGCTCAATCGCTACGAATCCATCGGCGGCTTTGACTGGGCCGGCGGCGAACAGAAGCCGTCCCGCCGCTATGTCCCTGCCGGAAGTGTGTATTATTTTACTGCCGATGGATCGGTTCGTTTCAGAACCGACCTAATCAACGGGGCCATTACCGATCGTTGGCCGGAGATCGGCTTCGGCCAGGTTATTATCACCGAATGGAAGGAGAAAAGCCATGTTTGAAGCAAAGAGTATGCTGTTCATCTACGTAGAGACGCCGCTCCACGCCGGCACGGGCCGCGGCCTGGGGGCGGTAGATCTGCCTATCCAGCGAGAACGCACCACCGGCTACCCCATCATCCAAGCCAGTAGCCTGAAAGGGCGGCTGCGGGCAGCGGCGCGGGGAAAATCCAAAGGCGATCCGACGTCTGAAGAAAAAAAGCAAGGTTGGTTGTCCACGCAGGAGTTTCTCGCTATCTTCGGCCCAGAGACCGGCAACGCCTCCGACCATGCCGGGGCCCTTTCCACCGGCGACGCGCGCATTCTGCTTTTCCCGGTGCGTTCGCTGGCCGGCGTCTTCGCCTGGACCACCAGCGTGGACGCCCTGGCCCGCTTCCAGCGGGAAGCGCAAATGGTCGGCCTGTCGGTGGACTGGGAACTCCTTGCTGAGCAACAGGATAAGAACACAGCCCTGGTAAGCGGTGATGCTCTGATCGCGGGGGGGAGCGTGGTGCTGGAAGAGTTCAGTTTCACGCCGGACCAGACCAAAACCGACAACACGGTCCAGGCTATCGGCACCTGGCTGGCTAACAACGCGCTGCCGGAGACCGGTTACGACTACTGGAAACAGGCCCTGCCGCAAAAGCTGTGCATCCTGCCCGAAGCCGCCTTCCGGGATTTTGTCCTGTACGGGACTGAAGTACAGACACACATCAAACTTGACCCCGACAAGAAGACAGTGCAGAGCGGCGCTCTATGGACGACAGAAAGTCTGCCCCTTGACACCCTGCTCTATGCGCCGCTGATGGCGACCCGTTCGCGGGCAAGTAGTGTTAGTTTGAACGGTCAACAGGTCTTGGAGAAGGTCAAGGGTCTTGGGCTGGTATACACCCAATTGGGTGGCGATGAGACGACCGGCCAGGGTATGGTGGCCCTGCGCTTCGCCAATGCAGGCAACGACCAGCCGCAAGCAAATGCGACTACAGGAGGTGGACAATGATCCGACAGCGTTCTCTGGAACAAGAGCGCGCGAAAGCAGCCTGGGAGAAGGTAGCCGCAGTCAAAGGCCAATCCTACGCCGGCAAGTATGGACAGTTGGCCCGCAGCGCGCCCGCCGACATCCAGGCCAACGGACTGGGTCAGACCCTGGCCTTTTGGAAGGCCAAGGGAGAGGAGCATCATCGCTGCCTCTTTGACCATGTCTCCCAGTGGGTGAAAGGTCAAATCGGATTCTCGGATGATGATCTCCTGCAATGGGTTGTCACCGCAGCAGACACCGACGGCTATCGGCGTGCCACAGCGGAAGCGATCGCTTTCCTCATCTGGCTAAAACGTTTTGCCGAGGCGGAATTGCCCAGGGAGGGTGATTGATGAAAGCATCAAAACCCAAAGGCAAACCATCCGGACAGAAGCCTTCAGGTCCGCCGGCCGATGCCTCAGGGAATGGAATGCGCTATCCCATCCCTAGAGCCAGCGCGCAGGCGTTTGCCAGGCGGGATCAAAATAAAACCCAAAACCCCGGCCTGATCTTCGACCGTTTTATGCCGGATTGGGGTCCTCAACCTACCCTCAAAAGAGATGGATTGGAGGCAGTGCGCCGGGCGGCGGAGAGAGTGGATAAACAGCTCTTACGCGAGTGGAACACACGTTGGCAAGCCTGCGCACGAGCAGCCAACGGCGAGCCGTTTAAGTTAAAGACCGACTGGCGCCTCATCGCCGGCCTGGGCCGCAAGGGCCCACTGGAGGTTGGCTTTACCTTCCATCGTTACGGCTTTCCCATCCTGCCGGCAAGTAGCGTGAAGGGCGTGGCGCGGGCCTGGGCGCTCCTCCAGATCGCCGAGAAAGTGGGCACCACAAAACTCAAGGAACTGGACGGCATCCTGAGCGCCGATGGCGATAAGGAACGCAAAAAGTACGAGGACTGGAAAGCGGGACAACCCGCAGAGGTCCAGAAACTGGCCGATGACTTTCGCACGATTTTCGGTACCACTGCGGCCGCCGGCCGGGCGGTGTTCTTCGACGCCATTCCGGCCAGCCTGCCCACGCTGGAACTGGACATTATGAATCCGCACTATCCCAAATACTACAGCGGCGAAGAACCTCCCACCGACTGGCAAAGCCCGGTGCCGGTCTACTTCCTCACCGTGGCTGCAAACACCGAATTTTGCTTCGCCGTGGGGTGGCGGGTCGATGATAAGGAGCGGCGGGGTATCCTCGATAATGAGGGGCGGCGACTGCGCGATCAGGCGCAGCAGTGGCTGAAAGATGGCCTGACCCAGTTGGGCGCCGGGGCTAAAACTAGCACGGGGTACGGTTACTTCGTTTCCCCATTATAGAGCCACCCCTACCTGCTTGCGCTGCCCCGTCAGATCAGCCACAATTCCCCACAGCACCTATTGCCTCTGCACTTTCAGCGCTTCCGGAAAATCCCATCTTACGCACTGGCACGGTTAAAGAGTATCAACCTTCGATACTAACTAGGAACTCTGCTTTGGGAGCGAGGCTATCGAAGAAAAGGGTTGGTCTCAGTGAAAAAAAGCACAAAGTACGATATGCAGTGGAAGAGCGGGAAGAGCATTGGGTTGTTATCAAGGTACAGCTAATATAAGGATGTAGTGTAAAGACAAAATTAAGGACCTTTTACCTGATGTAATTACACCGGAAGACGTACGCAGCAAACGCTTTACCCGCTGTCTGGAACTCTATCTGCACATTCTCAAACAAAAGATTGATTAGGAGCCGTCTATGAAGTGGCAAATGTACACAGCAACCTATGAACTGCGTAGCCCGCTGCACATCGGGTACCACAAAGTGGGGAACCTCCAGCGCACGCGCACTTACATCCCGGCGCGTAACCTCTGGGGCGCAGTGACCGAGGCACTGACGCGGCGCGGCTTTTATACAACGGGCGCTCCACAGGGCGACTATCAGAAGATCGGTGAGTGGATCAAAGCGCACTGCGCCTTCGGCTACTGGTTCATCTGGGAGAACGACGCGCCGCTTTGCCCCCACTACGAAGGGAATCGCCTGAAATACGGCCCGCTCACCGCCACCGAGTTGGAGCGCCGCTACCTGGACGCCCACGTCACCACCGCGTTGGATGCCGCGACGACCTCGGCCCAGGCGGGCAGCCTGCACGAAGTCGAATTCATAATGCCGTACAACCGCGAAGGCGTGCGGACGCAGGTCAGCGGTTGGGTCTTCCTGGAGGAAACCGCCTGGTCTTTACTGGGCACAGAATCGAAATGGCGTGCCTTTCTGGAGACCCTGCAGGTGGGTGGCGAACGACGCTATGGATTTGGACAGTTGAGACTGACCGAATTAAGATTGAACGCTAAGTCGAATCTTGAAAAGCCTGAATTGACTTTGGATGCGAGACGACCGTGCATAGAAGTTTTACCAGGCTGTCCTCTACTTGCACACACATTGATAACAGGGGTAGAAGCCCGGGGCGACATCGAGCCGCTGGTAGGACGTGAGACGCATAACAGTCACACATTCGGCCGAGTTTTGACGAGCTCACGAGTGTGTTGGACTCCTGGTTCTGTATTGACTTCCCCCGCTCGTCTGGAAATCCATCAGGATGGGTACTGGCGCCATACGGTGCAATGAAAGGTTCCAACACCTTTTGCATTTTTCATATTATCCCCTCCCCTCTGTTAAAAACATATAAAAATTATCTCTATCTCCGCCGACATTTAAAATTGCACCCTTAGTGACTCTAACATTACAGGAAGGCTTGGGTTTTTCAGAGTAGCGGTTCTTTCTTTCTTCCTGCCTAACTAGTTTGGATCATGTTAGATAAAAAGGAGTAACAGTATGGGCATGATTCAATACCTGCAGGTGGATCAGTACGGAGCCTTCATCAGTAAACACAGTGAGCGGCTCATCGTTGTAAAGGGAAAGGAAAAGCTAATACAGGCCCCCTTGATACACTTGGAGTCTGTGCTGATTTCTAACCATGGGGTAAGTATTAGTTCCGACGCGATTCAAGAGTGCACGGAGCGAGGCATACCCATTTACTTCATTAGCCACAACGGAGCACCCTATGCAAGCCTGTATAGTGCTGGATTGACAGGCACGGTGATTACCCGAAGAGCGCAGTACGAGGCCTTGCAAACAATCCAAGGGTTACGGCTTGTCCTCTCTATTGGAATCGGAAAGATGCAAAACCAGTCCACCTTGCTGAAATACATGAGCAAATACCGGAAAGGAACGGATCCAACATTATTTCAGGAATTACGCCTTCTTTCCACGGAGATCCTGGATCATGTTATAGAAATGGAAAAAATCACACAGAGGCCTGAATATCAGAGTGGATCCCTCCGCATAGCCGATGTCCGAGAAGAGATACTCGGCATCGAAGGTCGAGCCGCTCAGAAGTACTGGCGAGGTGTGAAACAGATTCTTCCCGAACGGTACGGGTTTCCAGGGCGTGTTCGTAAGGGAGCCAAGGATCCAATCAACTCTGCGTTGAACTATGGATATGGAATCCTATATGGACAGATTGAGCGTTCTCTTGTGTTAGCTGGATTGGATCCTTTTGCGGGGTTTCTTCATGTAGATCGTCCTGGTAAACCTAGTTTGACCCTCGATTTTATTGAAGAGTTCCGGCCAGTTGCTGTGGACCGGGTGATTTTCGGAATGGCAAATAAAAACATGCCTTTTGAACTGGATGGGGAAGGACTCCTCACGAGGGAAACAAGATTGATTATTGCCGAAAAAATAACCGAACGATTGGAAAGTACGGTTCCTTTTGAAGGAAAACAGTACCCCTTAAGAAACATAATGCAGATGCAGGCTCGCCATGTGGCTACTTTCCTCAGAGGAGAAAAAGAAACTTATACACCTTTACAGATACGGTGGTAACCAATGGAATCCACTATCCCTAATACACTCTTGGTGTATGATATTCCAGATGATCGAAAGCGCGCTAAAATTGCCGATACCTGTTTGGATTATGGCTTGGATCGTATCCAATACAGTGCATTCCTGGGCTGGTTGTTGCCATATCAACAGGAAGAGCTTTTCATGAAATTAAAAAAGATTCTGGGGAAAAAGGAAGGTAATATCCAGATGTTTATCTTATCTCCGGAAGATTGGAGAAAGAGAAGGATTATTGATCAACAAAACAGAAGGCCAACCAGTGATAAAATCCGAACCTAGAGTAATAACAACT
>Ga0308390_1001436_pt1 | contig 15410 bp, 11 predicted proteins | sample Hotspr2Sample149_FD_202358 | JGI IMG/M metagenome (GOLD analysis project Ga0308390, IMG submission 202358) | Hot spring phototrophic mat microbial communities from Mushroom Spring, Yellowstone National Park, Wyoming, United States - 20040719_149 ...
CGGGTCTGATCCAGTACCTCCCAGAGTTCGTCATCCCCCAAGGCAGTATCGTCCAGCATCGGACGCTCGAAATCGTCATCAACCGCACTTTTGGCTGCCCGGACTACCGCAGCCAACTCCGGATTCCGGCAGGTTCTCAGGCTGATGCCATCCATCCGGTATTGCGCCCCTACCACGTCGACAATGGTATGAGGCAGATTCCACCGATCAGTTAATGCCCGAGCCAGGGCCGCATGGGAATACCCGAAGACATCCCGTTCCGCGACCACCAGATCCAACGGCTTTCTATGATGCTCGCGGTACACTTTCACATACTGCTGACCCAACACCGTCAGCATCAGCATCCGCCCAATATCACTCAGGAGCCCAGCAATGAACGCCCCATCCTGAAAACCAGGATCCACGATATTCCCCAGTCGCCGTGCTACCGCGCCAACCGCCAGCGCATGGTTCCAAATATCCGACGCGGTTTGGGTCTCAACATCCGGTTTGCAGACCGCATCAAAAAGCGCAATCCCCATGGCAATGTCCCGGATTTCCCGCAGCCCCAGGACCACCACGGCCAATTTGATGGTGCTAACCTGACGCTTCATGCCGAAATAGGCCGAGTTACTGACACGCAACACCTTCGCGCAAAGGGCGGGTTCCTGTTCCAGGGCGTCGGCCACTTCAGACAGAGATACCCCATGCCGCTGTACCACTTCCAAAACCCGAGCAATCGGCCTAGGCATGGCCGGAATTTCCGGCAGGGCCTCGAACAACCGCGCGATCGCATCCGATTCAGATTCTTTTAAAGACATTATCGTTCCCCCAGCCAACCTTTATCTTACCAGAAGTACACTGCTTTTTACATGTTCCAGGACAAAACTCGTCGTGCTGCCCAACATCATTTCTCGCAGTCTAGTGTGACCGAACGCGCCCACCACCACCGCGGCGTTCCGTTCCCGAGCTGTCGCCACAATCTGTTCCCGCGGATCACCATCCCTCCGAACCGTCACCGCTCGCGCGCCATGATCTCCGGCATATGCGCCGGCCTCATCGAGCATTAACCCTGCCCGCCGGCCTACCGATAAAATCACTAGTTCCCGATCCCATTCCCGGGCCAGGGAAACAGCAGTCTTCAAGGCTTTGCGCGCGTGAAGACTGCCATCATAGGCAAGCAGCAGCGGTGAGGCATCCGCAACGACTTCCGCATCGGTAATCACCATCACGGGCGTCGGCGAACGTCGGGCCACTGCTTCCGTGATGGATCCCAGTCCTCCTTCCGACCACCGCCGGTTTTCACCCTCGCGCCCCAGAACAACCATATCAAACAGCGCAGCCGTTTCGCAGATACAGCGCGGAACAATGCCGGTTATCATCCGGGTTTCACAAGACACGCCCACCGCTTCTGAGATTTTTCGGGCGGAGGCAAGCGCGTCCTCCCCCCGCTGCTGAAGGATACGAGTCAAATCAGGAGAGACCACAGGAACAGTCAGTCCGGAACCGGAAAGTGCCGTTAGATCTTTGAGGAAAGGCGCCTCAAGCAGTTTGACATCCACAACATGCAGAAAACAGATTGACGCATTCAGCGAACGTGCGAAACGCACCGCCTGTTCCACCGTCCGCTCCGACTGCTCGCTGCCATCGGTTGGCGCCAGTACGCGTTTGATCATCCGGAGTTCCGCGTCAGGAGAGGGTTAAGCGGGCAAAACGCTCCAGTATGGCCAGTCCATCCGCCTGACTTTTTTCAGGGTGGAATTGGACAGCAAAAACATTTTCCCTCCCCACCATGGCTGGAAAAACAATTCCGTAATCACAAACAGCCAGGACATCCTCGTCCCGGGCTGGAACCGCATAGTAACTGTGCACGAAATAGACATATGGCCGGCATTCCGCGGGCAGCAGTGGATTGACACGTCCGGCCACAGGAATGATCTGGTTCCAGCCCATGTGCGGCACCTTCAGCCTGGTCTGCTCTTTCGGAGCAAAACGGACTACCCGCCCTGGCAGGATACCCAGCCCAGGACAGCCGGGAGATTCCTCACTCTCCTCGAACAGCAACTGCAATCCAAGGCAAACACCGAGAAAAGGCCGTCCATTCAGGGCCGCCGTCCGCACGACATCAACCAGACCCCGGTCCACAAGGCCTCGGTATCCGTCACCGAAGGCACCCACACCGGGAAGAATCAAACCCGAAGCCTGTCCGACCACCTTGGGATCGGATGTAATTTCAACCGTGTATCCCAAACGTTCAAGAGCCTTCCGGACACTGCCCAGATTGCCCATGCCGTAATCAATGATCGCAATCATGTTTCCAGCATACCTTTGGTGGATGGAACAGCGTCGGGCCTTCTGGGATCTGACTCAACGGCCTCCCGCAACGCGCGGGCCGCGGCCTTGAACAACGCCTCCACACAGTGATGCTGGTTCTTGCCCGCCCGAAGTATAAGATGAAGGGTACATCGGGCATTCATCACAAAGGCCCTAAAGAATTCCTCCGTCAGTTCCACGTCATAACTGCCCAGCCGCACCGGAAGCAGCGCGGCAGAAAAAGTCAGCCATGGCCGGCCACTGAGGTCAACCGCTGCTTCCGCTAAGGCTTCATCCATAGGTGCCACAGCGTGACCATAACGGCGGATTCCCCGGGGCTCGCCTAACGCCTGGTTAAAGGCTTTCCCAAGACATATTCCCACGTCTTCCACAGTGTGATGCGGGTCCACACTAAGATCACCCTGTGCCTCAATCTCGAGATCGAACAGGCCATGCCGAGCCAACTGATCCAACATATGGTCAAAAAAACCGATACCGGTGTTCAACCGTGAAGTTCCGCAGCCATCAAGATTCAGTCTGATTCGGATATTCGTTTCGCCGGTAACACGTTCAACGCTCTGTTCACGCATGAAAATTCTCTCCGGTGGCAGATCACCGTCCCACCAGGAGGCGTTCCGCCAGAAATTTTGGCAACCCTGCTTCCATCACCCTGGCCGATGCCGCATCAACAGGATATTCCACCCGAACCTGTTCAAATGTCCGGGTATCCGTGTCAATAATTCCGAAAGCCGCTCGGGGATCCTCATCCCGCGGTTGTCCCACTGATCCAGGATTAATAAATAAAATTTCCCCTTCACGGATAGGGAAAATACCGTTACCATCACACCGGTAGGAACCGTCCGGAGCGTGTATAGCCGGACAGTGGGTATGACCGACGTAACATACCGAACAATTCTGTTCTTCCATAAAACTGAGATAGGGCAAAATGTCCTCCCAAGTGAAAAGGTACGCGTTGTGGTTTTTAGGCGCGCCATGTACCGCCACGAAGTCCCCGAAATTCAGGGCATCGGGCAAATTTCTAAGCCACTCCAGGGAACTGTCGGTGAGTTTTTCCCGGGTCCAGAGGGCCGCCCTTAACGCCACCGGATTGAACCCCCACGGCTCTTCAAGGCCGCAGGCTACCGCGTCGTGGTTTCCTAAAATTGTGAGGATTTCCCGTTCGGCAAGGAAATCCACGCATTCATTGGGCGTGGCGTTATACCCCACCACGTCACCGAGGCAGAACACCTCATCAACGCCGATGGACTCGATTTTCCGGTACACAGTCTCCAGGGCGTCAATATTCGCGTGAATATCCGATATTACGGCGTAACGCACGTTCTGGTTCTCTCCCCGCCTGCTGGAGACGGTTTCCTGTCCAACGCTGTTCTGCCTGACCTGCCGCCGCGAACCGAACTGTCAGATACGACTGTCGCCGCGGAGGACCGATTCAACGGGAAATATTGTGCACATTCAGCGCTTATCCGCGCAAACAGGCGAGAGGTCCGACCACCCGATCTCGCCTGCTCCACGACGGTAATAGAAACCATATCAAGGGGATTTAAAGTTCGTCCGGATAGATATCCGGCACTACCAGGACCGGTGTGCTTACCGTGAAGTTGATCGTCCTGATCTGGTCCGCCGGATTCGTCGCGGCCGGATCCCGCAGCGTGAAACCAGGGAAAATTAAACGGACCAGAAAGGCTCTCCAGCCCTGCCCGGGCGTGGGAACACTTACTTCGGCCTCGTACAGATACTCCGTTTCAGCCGAACAGTCACACGGATCCAGTTCCAGTTCCTGACAGTTCAATTCGCACGGAGTGTAGAGCCGGGTACGCGTCCAGGCCGGACCCAAAACCTGCAGGCGGAAATCACGGTATTCGGGATTGAACGCCTGCCACAACTGCACCCGCTCGGGTTTCACCAGCGTGCGAACAGAGATCCGGACCTTGTTCTCCGAAGGTAGCGGCGTGACCCACCAGGTATAACCAGGCAACCGCACATCATCCGTTGTGCTCCGGTTCCGGTTCAGAATCTGCGCATAATAAAACGCGAAGATCGAGTTGAGCGTATCACTGTCCACGTCGGTCCCGCTGCCGGTCAGTCCGTGATCAGTGTTGGGCGCATAGTACAGATAATTTTCGCCGGGCAACTGATTCCAGAAAAATCTGGAAGAGTCCGGCAGGAAGAACTGATCACCAGTTGAGTTGGCAATCAGTTTCGGCATGGTCAGCCGGCTGGCATAGGTGATGGGGTCAACGATGCTGAGCAGCGACGCGCTTTCAGGCGTACCAAACCGCTGGAACACATTCATTTCGACGTAATCTTTGATTGAACTTGAATAGCCTCCATAAATCTTATATTTGGTATAGTCTGCCGGCGCGTAACCGCTGTAGGCCCGACGATGGTGGACCATCTGCTGTTCCATGTTCAGGACGTCAATCACTATCGGCACAGCCGCCACCACGCGGGAGTCAGCCGCCGCCGTGAGCCAGGTGGTCCATCCCCGTTTGGACGCGCCCACAACCACGAATCCGTTGACATTCACCGGATTGATCGGTCGTGTGGACAGGTACTCCTGCACTACATCCATAGCCCGAACCGCCGCTCGGGTCATTGGCAAAAGCACCGGCCAGGTCTTGTCCGGCTCTCCTTCTTCGTACGATGTCAAGTACTTGTCATAACTGTAGGCAATAATGGCATCTTCGGTCCGGGTGCGTGTTTCATCTTTGAACTGCAGCGGCTCATTGGGTACCGCCTGAAGCAGAGCCACCACACTGTTGGTCAGGCGGGACGCATAGGCGATCACACTGTCCGCCGTAGAGGGCATCGTCCCAGTGGATCCGCCGGAAATGATCAGCATGGCGGTATTGGCTACCCGTGAACTGTCCACTGGCTCCACCACTGTCAGATAATGACGCCACACCGGCTGATACACTTCCGTCGCACCCCGCCAGGTTCCCGAAGTCATCTCGAAAATCCGGGCATTCACCCCAAGATTTCTCAGGAACAAGTTGTTGCGCAATTTGTATGAAAAATTCGGATCGCAACTGTGCACATATTCATCCAGCACCTGATTTTCAGGGATATTCAGCGGCGTCTCAGCCAACGCAGTCAGCGCCAGCGTATTCACATCCAGCAGGCAGGTGTTCGCGGCGAGAATAACAATTTCTCGTCCGCAGATTTCCGCATCAGGATCGGCCGGCGGCAGCAGCACCCGCATCGTATCGTTTCGGCCATCCCCGTCCGTATCCGCCAGTACATAATCGGAATCAACCGGCTGCTCGTCATCCAGTGCCACACCGGGCATGCCGGCGATGTACACCTTCACCGCCAGAGAATTGCCGTCATCATCCACGATCCACGATGCGGTGTTGAACGACAGGGTCACTGCCGATGTCAGGGGATTCAACCGGAGCACGATGGCCCTGGTGGACATGGGGGCGATATCCTTCAGGGAAGGATAAGTGCTGCTCAAAATATTTACCGTGTCTGTCGCGGACTGAAGCGCTACTTTGATGACCGCGTCCGGGTCAAACCGGTCTTCATTCAGGGTATAAGCAGGTCGGGAGAGATCGCTGTCCCGTACCGCCGCGGCCGGAGTGTTTTCATAGGCCCGCTCAAAAGCAAACTGCCGGTAATACGCGCCAAACTTGTGATCCAGGACTTCGTTCAAAACGGTGTACGCGACGCCCAATGCCTCCGGATACTGCAGTTGCCTGCCTTCAGATTCGACTTCATCAAAAGCCTCCCGAAGCCCGATCAGCATGCCGCCTATCACGGTATACGGATCCGGAAAACGATCCGGATCATTCTGGAAATAAAAGAGGAATTCCTGTCCCGCCTGAGCATAGTCGCGAATCGTTCCACTGTACGGCATGAAGATCGATTGGGACAGCCGCAGGAACTGACCCGCTTCGTAGGACCGGGCCCGGGAAACCTCTTCCGCATCCTCTCCGATCCATGCTCCACTAGCCCGGCGAAAACCACTCAGGAAGTGAATCGGCTTGATCTTTCCGTCGGGTGTCCGGTCGGCCGGAGTGGGCAGCCCGAACACCTGACTGCCGGTCGTCACAATATTCGGGTAATTGTGACCGCTGTAAACCGCATCGAACAGGGATTCAGCAATGGCGTTCTTCGCGTGAATGAATCGCGCGAAATCCGTGGCCGATGGATCCTCCGCCAGCCACGCGGCATTCCCCTGAGCGATGGAAAGCAAGGCCGCCGGATCAATCACGATGTGACCGAAAAAGTCGTCGTGGTATATCAGGTCCGAAAAAACGTCATATCCAGGCGGATACGCCCCGCGCATGTTATAGGCCAGCATGGTAAAGGCGTCCTCAGCGACGGCCAGCACCGGCCGCCGGATCCCGGCTGCCGCCAGAGAGTCGCTCAACGACTGAGCCGCGGCCAGCACTTCCAAAGCCGTTTCGGTCAGTTGACTGTCCGAGAAATTCCGCCGCCCAAAAGATGCCGGATCAGAAGTGCTTCCCAGACGCAACGCCGTCAACTGACGAAGAAATTCCACGCTGCTGTTGACCCGCCACCAGGTCGCCCACCGGCCGCCCTGGTACGCTTTTTCGTCTTTCTCATTCAAATAATCCCGGCTGATCACCGTACGGGTTTCCGGACGGTACACGACACAGTAATCTGCCCGGGGCGGCATACGAAGCACATCAGCCACAGCAAGGCCTTCAGCCACCCGCGCGGGAATCGGCAGTACCCTGCCGTCTTCCAGACGCGCCAGTACCACTACCTGGCCCAATTCACTTGCCTCGGCCGGTACACTCCCCTGGATCAGGGGAATACGAATAACAGTAGGCCGGGGAGCGCTGTTCAGCAGGTCCTGGAAAAGTTCCGGCACGGGGTTGTTATGGGAAATGGTATAGGTATTGGACGCGTAACTGGCCAGTTCACCGTTCGGCAGTGGAATAGGCGTCGCAGCCTGAGAAACCCCAAAAACCACATCTTCCTTGGCGGCTCCAGGGGGAACCGTGATTGTCACACCCAGGGCGGTCACATTTCCACCACCTGTTCCGACCGTTCCGAAGGTAGTGGGATCGGTCACCCGAATGAGCGATTCCGCGCGGCGGGTCAGGTTTCCCCGTGCCGTTGTAATGGTCAGAGAAACGGTATAGGTTCCGGGCGCAGTGTATACTTTCACCGGGTTCACCATAGTGCTGCCTGTTCCATCCCCAAAATCCCAGGCCCATGCCCGAATCGGGTATCCCCCGGGTTGAGAACGGTCATAAAACTGCACCTGCAAGGGAACGGTCCCATCCGTGACAGACGCCACGAAATCCGGAATGGGATCTGCTGCGGTCGGCGGCTCTTTGCAGCCACCCAGCACCGTGCTGACCAACAGTCCCACTACGACAAGGGTTGTCCACCGCCTGAGCATGTCCGATACACCTTTCCTTGTTGACACGCGTCTCTCGGTAACACGCGCACGTGTTTCACAATACTTGTTCACCTGTCCTGTATCACCTGACGGTTCCCAAAAAAATCTTGACTGCTCTCTATTAGTTTGCGACAAATCGCCGAAAAAGTCAACTGTTTACTGAAAAAAAGTCAACAGATTATCCCTGATAACGGATTTCCCGGCAAAAATTTCCGTCTTTTACCAGTTCCCAGCAGGGTCCGGAAGGGGACGGACCGTCTCCAAACCGGAATATGCCAGTCCGTTCCCCGACAACTCGGAAAGCCGAAGTACACCATTCCGGCGCTGATAAATCCCGGCAATGCGTTCCATTTCCAGGCGGCTGGCTTCAGGGTAGAACTGCATTCCGTTGGATTCCACCCCCATGATGGTCCCCGCGTGGGCAGCCAGCAACACATGGGGCACCTGAGCCAGCATGGGATTGGTAAGATCCTGAACCATCAGCGTCATGCCATGCGCCCGGGCCCAGCAGAGACTCAACAGCGCGCCGGTCTGGGTTTTGCAGGTTTTCAGGGCCACCCCGGTCCATCCCAATGTCTGCCCCATCGCAATCAGCGTCCAGTCATGCGCGCTTTCATCCATGAACAGCGGCTTGCGGGCGGATACTGACCGAACATCCAGTGGAAACGCTTCCAGTTCATAGGGAAAAGGCTGTTCGACATAGAGCAGCATGCCGTAAATATAGGGTTCCTCACGCATCAGCCGGTCGAGAATTTCCGTGACATAATCGGGATCCCGCACCGTACAGTTGAAATCCGACGAAAGCCAAAGCACTCCCTCCGAAAGGGCAATCTGTCCCACCCTGACCAGACGGTCATAATCCCAAACCGCATCATTGCCACGCAGTTTGACTTTGAGACACTTCAGGCCATCCCGACGTATCCAGTCCCTTAATACAACCGGATACCCGTCATCCGGACCGCTACCGTCATCCTCTGCGGGATCCAGCCAATCCAGTCCACCCACCAGGTGCCATACCGGAAGTGTGTCCGGACGGGGATACCGCAAAAAATCCGCAGGGTAACGACCCCGGAAACACTTCTCGGAACCACTTCGATCCCGAAGGTACGCCGACAGATCCAGGTTCATCCATTCGGATGTGTAAGTTTCATAGGTGGGCAGGCCATGCAGCCGCCCATAAGCATCATGCAGAGCGATGTCAAAGGCAGAGCAGCAGACCAGTGCGCCCAACCACGGCAGTTCCCGACCCGGCCGTTCCGCGTTGAACGACTGCCAGGCATCCCGTAAAGCGTACTGCTGAAAAGCATACCCCACTTCCATCGGATGACCACGCATCGTCCAGTCCGCCCAGCGTTTGCCCAAAATCAGGCAAAAAGCCCGCAACGCTTCGTGGCGTTCCGCATAAGAAAGAGAAGCCGGCCACACCCACTGCACGCTGAGCGGTGTTTCTCCCCATCCTACGACCGATCGTCCTGACCGGTTTTCCACCCGCAGCATCACCCGCGCGCATGTCACAGACGTCAGGGTTTCGGGTCCAAATTTCAAAGGCACCCGCGTCATGACCGGAAGAAAATAAACCCGTACCCCGCGAATCACGACATCTGAAGATTTCGCCATCATGGAACTCCTGCCCGAACCCCGCGCAGCATCGACGGTTCAGGACTGCTTGGCCAGCAGGATGGTTGACACGGTTTTATCCAGAACGGCCATGTACCGGGCCACAACCTGTTCCGCCTCGTCCGGATTACCCTGCTTCACGGCATTGTACACCGCACGAAGGGTCTGCAGGTTGGTGTCACTGCCCACCAGCGGAAGGTCAAACAGACGACGCAATCGAATCAGCAGGCCACCCAGCGTGTTATAGACCATCCGATATACCTTGTTCCCCGTCGCGTCCACCAGAACTTTGTAATACTCCTGCAGAATTTCCTCCTGTTTTTCTTCATCACCGGTGACCACCAGTTCATCCAGGAGAAGTTTCAGCCGGGCGAGATCCTCATCCGTGCGCCGTCGGGTAGCCGACCGCACGATTGCCCGCACCAGACCCTCGCGAAATTCCAGCATATCCAGCAGAAACTTTCCGTCCAACTGTCGATTTTCGTCGTACAACAAGAGGTCGAACAGTTTGACCCCCGTATCAAACTGCATCTGCTGCACGTAAATCCCCGATCCCTGCCGAATACGCAGCAGACCGATGGCTTCCAGCCGCTTCAGGGCCTCCCGCACCACGTGACGGGCCACTCCGTACTCTTCAGCAAGCGCCCGCTCAGTCGGCAGACGGGAACCCGGCGGAAATTCTCCGGACAGGATACGACGTCCCAGCCTGTCGGTCAGTTGTTTGGACAGGGTTTCGCGTCCCGCGCCATCCCGTACCATCTCATCCATAAAAAACCTTCTCTCTCCGTGCTCCTCCCGAACCCTTACCAGCCAGTTGCCATCTGCAACCACCATTTTAAGCCCTCTCAGCCAAGATGCGCAACCCTATTTCAGGCCCCCCGTTTCATGCAGCCTGTAACAATTCCGTGAATCCGACGTATTGTCGCGAAATTGTCCGGTTCAAGGGAGTTAATCGCAAGATGAGTGAAATTGTAGTGTCTGTGGTTCATGGTGCGGATCCGGAAGCGGAAAGACTGGAATACGAAATCTATGTCGCCGAGGGCTATATTCCACCCAACAGCCGGGAAAAAGTATTGGAAAATGAAAACTATCCAGCCTTCCTGCATTTCGTCGCTCGTCATGAAGACCGGGTTATCGGTTCACTGCGTCTGGTGACGGATCCCCGCCCCAGATTCGGTGTATTCCGGCTGGGCGCGTTCAGCCATTTCACGCTGGACCATTGGGTTGAGCCCATGCTGCGTCAGATCGGCCTGGACCATGTCGCAGAGGTGGGCACCATGGTGATCAGACCGGAATACCGCGGCAGTGAAACCTATATCCGCCTGTTTGAAAAAGCCTTTGAGTATGGTCTGATGTGCCGTATCCAGGCGGGACTGGCCATGATTGATGCCGCTTTCTGCGACCGTCTGGAGCGGAGAGGAATTCCTCTGGTCGATCTGGGGCCATCCCAGTTTTACATGGGCTCCGAAACCCGGCCCGTCCTGATCGACATGCCCCGTCTCATCAGCCGGGTTCTGGGAGACGCCATATTTCCGCCGTTACCGATTCCCGAGGCGGCCTGCAGAGCACGCGCCTGATGACCGGCCTTTCTCACGCTGTTCACATCCGCTGCGAACGGCATATTCAGCGCTTGGAACGCGCGCATCCACATCTGCGCCGGGTGGACTGGTATGTGGCTTCGCTCATGGAGGCTCCCCTGGAGAAACTTGCCCGGGTTATTCACGAAGCGTGGTGCCGTGCCTATGGCAGCCGTCTGCGTATCGCCTATGGTCAGGCCTTATTCCGTCTTGCCTGTCTCAGTCAGCCCGAGGGTGACGGCCTGATTTCCTGGGCGGAACAGGACGGACACCCCTGTGGCGTTATCGTGGGACTGCCGCTGCTGTTCGACTCAAACGATCCGCGGCGGCAGATAAAGGCTACCATGACCACTGGCCTTTCCTGCGTGTCCGCATGGGAGGGTCGCGGCATGATTGAAATGCTGATGGCTCGGCATGCCGCAGCACTGCTGGCGCGAAACCACGCTTTCAGTCTGCACTGGCGCGCCACAGAAGCCCGGGAACTCCACGGTGCAGCGCGACTCAGCCGAATCCGGGTTATCCGGCTGCTGGGAAGGGCCATTCGGCCCGCCATTGCGGCCCGTCATGCCGGAAGCAGTATGCTGGCACGGCTTGCGGTACACCTGCATGCCCTGAGGCATCCCGCCGGGAAGTCTTTGCCGCCTTCCTGGACACTGGAGATAAACAGTTCACGCGCGGCTTTTGAAGCGGCACGCCTGACCCGGGAATGTTTCGCAGACAGGCCGGTACGTCGCCGTTTTCCCCCCGAATTTTTCCGCACGGTAAGCCGTTTTCAGGAAGACGGTATCCGGGGCGTGGTTGCGGTTTTCCGTCAGGAGGGAAGTCCGACAGGCGTTATCTGGGGATGTGTAAATCCAGTTCAGAAAGAGGCTTTCTTTCTACTGGACGGAATGATATTTAAAAAAGAAACCCCCGGGGAAACCCGTTTGCGCGTGCTCTCTTGTCTGGAAGGATGGCTGGATAAACAGGGGTGTTTTGCGGTCCTTGCTCCGGAAAGCGTGTTCTACCCGGACGTACCGCCAGGATGGATGACCCTGAAACGCTATGCCATCGGGGCAACCCCTTTCAATCCGCCTGACTGGTTCACACCAGAACACCTGGCACATCTGTTTCTGGAACTGCGCTGACCCTGACCCAAAGTCAACGCAACAGCCGAGCGATCAGAAATGCCATCTCCAGCGACTGTTCCGCGTTCAAACGGGGATCGCACACGGACTCGTAACAGGACTTAAGATCCTGCTCCGTGAGTCCCGACGCTCCCCCCACACATTCGGTCACCGCCGATCCGGTCAGTTCAAAGTGTACCCCTCCGAGTACCGAACCGTGCGCGCAATGTACAGCGAAAGTCTGTTCCAGTTCCCGGAAAATATCCGTAAGTTTCCTGGTTTTCCACCCTTCTGCGGTCACTCGCGTGTTGCCGTGCATGGGATCGCAGCACCACAGCACCGGATGTCCCGCGGCCCGGGCGGCCTCAATCAGTCCGGGCAGATACGTTTCCACGCGATCCGCCCCAAACCGCGTGATCACGGTCATTCTTCCGGGAATCCGGTCCGGGTTCAGCAAGTCAAGCAGCCTGTGGAAGGTATCCGGGGCCGTTCCGGGTCCCGCTTTGATCCCTACGGGGTTGGCGATACCCGCCAGGTACCGGACGTGTGCGCCGTCCGGATCCGTCGTCCGGTAACCGACCCATAGAAAATGGGCCCCCATGTTGTACCAGCGTCCGAATTCATCCTGGCGGGTCAGGGCTTCTTCATAAGGCAGCAACAGCGCTTCGTGGGCGGTGTAAAACGATACCCGCCGGAGTGTTTCGCCGCCGCCGCCGATGGTTTCCATGAAAGTAACCGCGTCGGTGATCGCGTCCACCACCCGGCGGTAGGATTCGCGGTTCGGGCTTTGCTCAATAAAACCCAGATCCCATTTTTCGGGATGATGCAGATCCGCGAAGCCGCCCTCAATGAGGGCCCGGATGTAATTCAGCGTGACCGCGGCATGGTAATACCCCTGGACCATGCGCTGAGGATCGGGACGGCGCGCCTCGGGATTCGGTTCAGGACTGTTCACCAGATCGCCTCGATAGGAGGGCAACATCTGACCGTCTATTACTTCCACTTCGGAGGAGCGGGGTTTCGCGTATTGGCCGGCCAGTCGTCCCACCCGCACCACCGGCTTACGGGTCGCATAGGTCAGGACGAGACTCATCTGCAGTAGAACCTGCAGTTTGGCCATGATGGAGCCAGGGGTACACTCCTCAAAACATTCCGCGCAATCTCCACCCTGCAGCAGGAATCGTTTTCCGGCTGCCGCCTCAGCCAAAGCCGCGGTTAACTGGTCCACCTCCCCCGCCGCCACCAGAGGCGGGTAACCGCTCAGCGTTTCCGTTACCCGCCGTACCGATGCGGGATCATCGTAGGGTGGGTACTGTTGTATGGGGTATTCCCGCCATAATGCGGGGTTCCACGCGTCCATGGATAGCCTCCCGGGAATAGACCATGTCACCACTTTATCCCCGAATCAGAGGAAGTACATTGCATTATATCCGCTTGTGGCGTGGGTGCGGGTAGCAGGGAAAAGGCATGCCCACGGCTCCGTGCGGAAAATAGTATACGGTACCGCCTTTGCGCTGAACACCTATTTGATTCTGTGTGGTAAAGAAATCTAGAATACCCTTTCACACAACTGAACATCAGCAAAGCATGGCATCCCGAAACAGAGGTTTCGAGGTATGTCAGACTGTTCAACAGGGAGAATTGCCATGAAGATCGATTTCGGCGGCGTGATGGAAGACGTGGTGACCCGAAAGGAATTCCCCATGACCAAGGCCCGCAAGGTTCTCAGAAACGAGACCATCGCGGTGATCGGCTACGGCGTACAGGGTCCCGCCCAGGGGCTCAACATGCGGGACAACGGCTTCAACGTAATTGTGGGCCAGGCCCCGGAATTCAAAAAGGACTGGGATCGGGCCGTCAAGGACGGGTGGAAGCCCGGAGAAACCCTTTTCCCCATCGAAGAGGCCTGTGAACGCGGAACCATCATTCAGTACCTGGTATCCGACGCCGCCCAGAAGACCCTGTGGCCCATCATCAAAAAGCACCTCAAACCCGGGGATGCCCTCTACTTTTCGCACGGCTTTTCCTACACCTACCGCAAGTTCACAAAAGTGGAGCCCCCTGAGTATGTGGACGTAATCATGGTGGCCCCCAAAGGTTCCGGCCTCAACGTACGGCGCAATTTCCTGAGCGGCGCGGGCATCAATTCCAGTTATGCCGTGGCCCAGGATTACACCGGCCGCGCGCTGGAACGGACGCTTGCCCTGGGAATCGCCATCGGCTCCGGGTACCTGTTCCCAACCACATTTGAACACGAGGTGTTCAGCGACCTTACCGGTGAGCGGGGGGTGCTGATGGGCGCCCTTGCAGGCATCATGGAGGCCCAGTATGAAATTCTGCGGGCCAACGGCCACAGCCCCAGCGAAGCATTTAACGAAACCGTCGAAGAACTGACTCAGAGCCTGATCCGCCTGGTCGATGAGAACGGCATGGACTGGATGTTTCAGAACTGCTCGGCCACGGCTCAGCGGGGCGCTCTTGACTGGAAACCGAAATTCAAGAAGGCTGTCATGCCGGTCTTCAAGGAGCTCTACAAACGCGTGAAAAACGGCGAGGAGTGCAAGCGCGTGCTCCGCAGCACCAGCGGCAAAGACTACCAGCAGAAGCTGGGCGAAGAACTGCGGCAGATGCGTGAATCCGAAATGTGGAAGGCCGGTGCGGCTGTGCGGGCACTGCGGCCCAAAACCCCGGAATCCAAACTGATCAAGTCGACTGTAGGCACCAAGGGTCGTGAATCCTCCTGAGACTGCCTGAATTTTCCCTCCGTCCCCTGGTTTGCCGGGGGACGGAGGGAGCGGAAAATTCAGTTGTCTCCCATAAAACTAATGTTCTATGATTGAGGGCAGGGGATACAGATTGCCGGTTATCACCGGGCCAGGCACAGCGGAGACGGGCGTCGATGACAGATAGGCCGGACGGCAAGCGTGAGGATCAGGGCCAATGTCTGCTCGGACCAGGAACGAGTCTGGAGTGGTCAGCCTCCTGGTCGGAAGAGGCACTGAACGTCCGCCTCGTCAGTCACGTTGGCAAAAAACGCCAAAATAACGAAGACTCCTGTCTGTTTTTTGCTCCGGAACCGGATACCCTCGAGCGCCGCGGTTATCTGATGGCCGTGGCGGATGGCATGGGCGGGGCCAGCGCGGGAGAACGGGCCAGCCGGCTCTGTCTGGAGCAGTTGGCAGACTGGTTTTATTCTCCGCGGGTCAAAGGGCTCGTTCCGCATGCGTTGCGGTACGCCCTGCATATGGCCAACGAAGCGGTCTTCACCGAGGCCATCAATAATCCCGAATTCGAAGGTATGGGCACCACCCTGTCCGCCATTGCCCTGCTCGGGAATTGGGCCTACCTTGCCCAGGTGGGCGACAGCCGGATCTACCTCCGCCGGCCCGACAAGGGGTTCTTCCAGATGACGGAGGA
>Ga0308390_1001467_pt1 | contig 15242 bp, 8 predicted proteins | sample Hotspr2Sample149_FD_202358 | JGI IMG/M metagenome (GOLD analysis project Ga0308390, IMG submission 202358) | Hot spring phototrophic mat microbial communities from Mushroom Spring, Yellowstone National Park, Wyoming, United States - 20040719_149 ...
CGACATTATCGGCAAAACCACTGTAGCGACCATAATTATTGCTCCTAACCCCCCCAAAGTAGAAAACAAAATCGTTATCAAGATTATCATAACTATCGCAATACTAAAAGGCTTATCGCCAGCTAACTCGGCCCCTTTTTTTATAAAATTTTCTGCGACCCCAGTTTTTTGAAGCAATACGCTTAACATGCTACCAAAAATCGCAATTGTATAAGCTTTCGATAATTTTATCGCTCCCATACCCATAACATATTCAATAGTATCATATATGTTAACTCCAGCAATAATCGGCAACAAAAACGCCATTATCGGCAAAGCAAGCAAAGCTGGAATCTTTCTAAAGAACATCATTAAGGATAAAACTATAAAAGTCATCAAAACAAGGAAAAGTTTAATATTCTCTATGTTTAAGAATGATTGATAAATGTAATTCATATATGAAGTTTTTTTTCCTAATATAATAAATTATTTTTATTTCTAATTTCTTTTTTTGCAAATTTCATATATTGCTTGAAATAAAACGTTTCAAATTTTCTTTTTTAATTCAACTTAAATTTTTATACATAAATAAAAGCTGAATTAAAATCTTATCTCGTTTAAATGAAAACATTATTTATTTTTTTCGATTATTTTCTTTTCTGCGATTGAATATAAAAAAAGTTTTAATAAATAGAGGTTAAATATTAAAAGCAATTAAACAATTTTTTTTATAAAACAAAAGGTTATTATTTAGTAAAGATTTAATATAAATAAAAATCAATAAAATGTACTGTTAATTCGCTTGTTAAACAAAAAAGCCCCGGAGCAACCGGGGCCTTATAAAGAATCTCTAAATTACTTCAGCAACATCATCTTCTTTGTATCGACAAATTTGCTTCCATCAGTTCCTTTAACTTCAAGTTTATACATATATACGCCAGAAGCTAATCTTGTAGCGTCAAACGTTACCTTTTTAACTCCAGCGTTCATTTCTTGATCAACCAACGTAGCAATTTTTTGCCCAAGTATATTGTAAATTGACAACGTAACTTTAGCGTCAGTCCTTAAGCTAAATTGAATAGTTGTTGTTGGATTAAATGGGTTTGGATAGTTTTGCTCTAAGCTGTATGCTGATGGAATAACTCCAGCCAAATCTTCAACTGAAACGACAGGATAGTATGCTTTCTTATATAATCCTGCAATCCAAATATCTGCATCTATGCCCCACGCAGTCTTAACATCTTTATAACTTCCATCATCCCATTTTTCCCAAGCGCGTTTAGCATTATCTCCTTTTCCATGGATGTCAGATTTAATGCCAAATGTATCGTCGACAGTTGCAGCCCATTCAACGCCTATAAATACAGGACCATCTAAAACAAACGGAGTATCTAACCAGAACTGTGTTCCAGCTGCGGTTGTATCGATATTAGATGTTTTAATAGTAGTCTTAAACAATAATGAGTCAGGAGCTCCAGTTGTTTTGTTTACAGTCTTTACTACAAGATCAATAAAATCAGACGCGTTTATAATTTTCTTATATCCAAAATAAACAACTCCGCCATATAGTATATCATTCTTTTGGAAATCTAACCTTTGATATTTGCCTAAATCGCCATATTTATTTGTTCCAAAAACAAATCCACCGTTGCCAGTTACTGTATAAAGAACTCCCGGAGCGTTGGCATAAGTTAACGTATCAGGAGAAGTTAAATATTCGTCGTTGGTATTAAATGCGGCAATGCCATTATTTGCTCCTAACACATAAATATAGAACATATTATTGTTAACTAATATATCAATATCTCCGCTTGCATTGCCATTAGTTTTATTTCCTATCGATGGAGTTTTGGCTATAAGTTCTGCATTTGCAAAACCGTTTGTAACATCTACAAAATCTACTCTTTCAAATCCTTCAGCTCCATTTGCAGAAGCATAATATGCTGCAACTATTTTTAATTTGCCGTTATCATCATCAACTTCAAAATATCTAATTCTTGAAGCTCCTGTTCCAATTAACGCAGTTGATATCGTATCAATAACGCTGCCGTTAATATGGCAATAATATAATTTTTCTCCATATCGCTTGTAAATGAATGTTGTATCGTTTACAGGAAATGCATTAGCATTTGAACCAGATGTTGGACCATTAATCGTTATTACCTGATGACTAAATGTCTTTCCGCTGTCATTCGTAGTAAATTTAACTACTTTTGCAGGACCGCTGACAGCATTAATTCCAGCCCAAATTTGGAAGCTATTGTCTGTAGTTTTTCCGACATAATTTACCATATCTCCCATTCTCTGAGAAACGTTATTTAAATTTAAACTAACGACTGCGATTGGAGCGGATGTTTCGCTGTCGTATCTATAAACTTTAAAGGGATTTGTTGCATCAGCATTTAAAGTCATATTATTGACAAATATAATTCCATCTTGACTTACTCCCGCGTCATTCATTGGGAATAAGCCGCCACTTATTGTAGATGTTGGCAATATTGTAGTCAAACTATCGCCTGTCAATGCATCGTGCACTACTAATTTTGGACCGCCGCTTCGTGATACTACATATAGTCTAAATTTATCGTTAACTTTTCCTACGGCAAATCCTCTTTCATAATTTGAGCCAGCCATAGTCCAATATTTTGGCAAGGTATTATTTTTTGCCATTCGAGCCCATTTAAATTTCAATGTGGATACTTCGCGAGCTGGCTTGAAATCTTCTTTAAATCTTGGTTTAATTTGATACCCGCCAGTATAAACGCTTGAGCTTGATGTAAATTGGTCGACAATAAATGTTAAATTAAATCTCATATCCATTGGAACTTCAGTCCATCCTGGCAATTCAGTTCCTGCCCATATTCTCATTGTCATTTGATTTGTTCCATCAGTAACTGTAACATTTCCGCTTTGTCCTACTTGAGGCCAAGTAACTGGCTGAACGAATTGCAAGTTCTTAACTTTTACAAGAACATTTTCATATTGTTCGCCAACTTGAGACAAGTTTGTCAGTTCAATAGGTTCTGGAACATCCTGCAATGACAAAGTTATAATATCTTCAAAAACATTATTTGGAACAATTTCAGTTTTGCCCCGATACTGATCTATAACTCCCATTACGGCAACTTCGGTTCCAAGCGACAAATCTATTTTTTGATTGCTTTTATATATAGTTATGCCTTTGTTGCCATCTTGAATAACTATATCCGTTCTTGTTGTATTGCCTTGGAAGTTAGGCGATGTTACTATTCCTTTAACAATTACTTTTTTGCCCAATAAATCTGGTCTAAAGTCGCCATTAGTATCTTTTACAGCTTCAGCTATTGTCATAAATTTAGGTTGATAGTGAGCTACTACTTTAATAAAGCTCTCTTTATTGCCAGCATAAACTGCAGATACGCCATAATAATAATTTGAATCTACTAAAGGATTTTCATCAACAAACTCTAAAGTCGCTCCAGAAACTGTTTGATATAGACTTAAGCTTGTTGGGCTTGCTCCACGATATATATTAAATCCTAATAAATTAACCATCGGTAAAAATCCAGGTATGTATCTAGCAGGTTTTGCCACAAATTTTAAGTTGGAAAGTTTCTTTACTTTTTCATCAACATTGGATTGAATTCCTAAAATAGGTTCTTCGGCAATTGGAGCTTTGACAATTTTATTTTGCCCTTCTACTGGGATGGAGACATAAACATCCATAACAAAATTGCCAAGATTCAAGTTACGAGGATTATATAAATTTGTAAATTTAAATTTATTGCCTACGATTTGCGGATTCCATACATGAACCTGTCCATTAATTTTTGGAGGAGTTGTAGAATCAGTCATTATTGATGGATATGCGTCATTAGCGGCATCGGCTCCTGAAAGTGGTTGAATAAAAATTCCTATTTTGCTTTGAGCGCCTACATTATTCAATGAAACATTTGTTGCCCACTTTATCGTATAGTAAGCGTCTTCAACAAATAAATTATCCGCTTTATACAAAACAGTTGAATCATTTATATCGACGACGTATAAGTTATAGTAATACGGGCCATGCTCTGTTTCCCAACCATAATAAGCAAAATCAAGCGATTTTAATTTTGCATTTTGATATTTTGCAAGGTCAACTATTACGCCATAAGCTCTATTATTTTGATAATAAAATGCGTTATATGGTTTCCCATCATGATAGGAAATTTTGAAATCCCCACCACTTAGTTTCCAGCTTAATATAGCTTTTGTTAAGTAAGGCTTAACTGAAACGTCATAAGAACCATAAGCAGAAACATTATATGCTCCTAATCCATTATTTGTAGATAGTACAAATAATCTTGGCCCTTTATTTGGCTCAAAATAAAATTCTACATCGCCAGTTCCATTACCATTTGTGTTTTGTCTTAGAGATTCTGTTTCGCCTATTAATTCAGCTGAGTTTGGATTTCCGCCTAATAATCTAAATAAAACAAGATGCTCTCTGCCTACTCCGTAAGCAAAAGTTGCATAGTACTCGTTACCAACATCGTCTGTAGCAACATATCTGATTGCATTAGATCCAGTAGGTATAATACCAGAAGAAACACTTCCTATTAATTGCCCGCTCGCTGTATATTTTTTTGGCGCCGATCCATTATAATTAACAATAAAATCTCCATTGGGCAAAAAACTAACAGATGGCGAAGCGCCGGTAGCATTATCGCTTAAGCTAATTTCAGTAGGAGTTGGATTAAAAGAAGAATCTGTATCTTGCGACCAGATATAAACTTTTGCGGCTCCTGATGTAGCTGACATAGCGATAATCTTTGCAGTTTTATCAGCCCATTTACCCGTAACTGTAATTTTATCTCCTAATCTAACATTTGTTCCGCTTAATACTTTCAATAAAACTTTAGAATGAAAAGAATTGTCTGATTGGTTAAAATATAAAGTATAAACTTTAAAAGTATCTGATTGGCTACCTTTTAAATTTGAAAAGAAAAATTCTCCATCTTCTGTAAAACCTCCATCGCAAATTACTAAAGTTCCATGAGAAACTTCTGATGGTAAAAGAGGAATTGTTAAATAATCTGAACCATTGATGCCATTAAGTACTCTAATAAAATTACCTCCGAATCTGCTTAAAACGGCAACGAACGGAGTATCGTTATCCAAAAAAACTCCCATTCCTCTTTCTGTATTTCCCGAGGGAGAAAACCACGTTGGCAAACTATCAGCTCCGCTAAATTTAGCGGCTCTTACCCATTTTCGAACAATGTTAAATTGTCCGAAAATGGAGCTAGTAGTTAATAAAACAATAGATAACCAAAGAAATGATCTTCGCATATGAGCTCCTTTTTTTGTTGCTGTATGTTTAAACTAGCCATTTTTTTTTAAAAAACAAAAAAAATTAAAAAAATGATAAATTTTGTAAACGTTTACAATTTTGATCTAAATTTCCATATTCAATTTACAAATTTTTTTATACATTATTATGTTCATTGATATGATTAATATAATATCTTTGATATTAGCTTTAGAACAAACTTAATTAAATTATTCACGCAATTTTTATAAAATCAATTTGCTATTATTTAGGTATCTTTATGTAAGAAAAATTTATTACAATTTTTCTTGCTTTGTAATAATTTTTTTTTTATTTTGTTAAAAAATTAAGAAGAATTTAATGCCTCAATACAAGGTAGTTACATTTTACTATCAAAAATTAAATCCATTTTTGCTTCGTCATTGTCCTGATCACTAATACCTGCCAAGTTATTTTTATTATTTTAAAAAGTTCCTCTTAAGGCATTATATTTGAGGCATAAATCGCTTCAAATTAATGAAAGGAGATAATTATATGTGTGGAATAGTTGCTTACATTGGTACTAATAATGCTGTTCCTATTTTAATTAATGGATTAAAAAGATTAGAATATCGCGGTTATGATTCGGCCGGCATAGGAATTATAACCGATAACAAAGTCGACATCATAAAAAACGTAGGAAAAGTTTCCGAATTGGAAAAAAAATTGGAAAACTTGAATTTGCAAGCTAATATAGGAATAGGTCATACTAGATGGGCTACTCACGGCGAACCAAATGAAACAAACGCTCATCCGCATCATAACTCGACTAAAGATTTATTCTTAGTTCATAATGGAATTATTGAAAACTACAGAGAATTAAAATTAGCTTTGGAAAATAAAGGATATGTTTTCTATAGTCAAACTGATACAGAAGTTATCGCTCATTTAATAGACAGTTTTTTGAAAGAAGGATCTTCTTTTACGGAAGCTGTTAGAAAAGCTTTATCTGAAGTAGAAGGCGCATATGGACTTGTAATTGGTTATATTAAAGATAAAAATAAACTTATAGCGGCTCGAAAAGGCTCGCCTTTAATAATAGGAATAGGAAATAATGAAAATTTCATCGCTAGCGACGCGACGGCTTTAATCGCTCATACATCTCAATTAATTTATCTTGAAGATGGCGAAATAGCGGAAGTATATAACAATAGAGTTTTTACTAAGAACTTAAATAATGAAGTAATTTCCAAATCAATAACCGAAGTTAAACTAAAAATAGAAGAAATAAGCAAAGGCGGTTATCCGCATTATATGCTTAAAGAAATTATGGAGCAACCAGAATCGCTTCGCAATACATTTAGAGGACGACTTCTTTACGACGAAGGAACTTCAAAACTCGGCGGTTTATTAGGTTATGAAGATTTAATCGCTCAATCGCCAAGAATAGTTATTGTCGGATGTGGCACATCGTGGCACGCTGGCTTAGTTGGAGAATATATGATTGAACAATTTTGCGAAATACCAGTCGAGGTCGAATATGCTTCCGAATTTAGATATAGAAATCCAATAATCTATCCTGACGATACTATTTTTTTCATTTCTCAAAGCGGGGAAACTGCCGATACTTTAGCGGCTCTCAGAGAAGCCAAAAGAAAGGACGCATTGGTTTTAGGAATATGCAACGTAGTCGGCTCGTCTATCGCTCGCGAATCTCAAGCTGGAGTGTATTTGCACGCTGGGCCTGAAATTGGAGTCGCATCGACAAAAGCATTTACTTCGCAACTTATGGCTCTTGCATTAATAACCTTGCTTATAGCTCGAAAGAAAAGAATGAGCTTAGTTGATGGGAAAAATATCGTCGCTGAAATTCAAAAAATTCCTGATAAAGTTGAAAAGATTTTGACATTAAATTCGCAAATAGAAACTTTAGCCGAACAATTTAAAGACGCTAAGAATTTTATATACTTAGGGAGAGGTTATAATTTCCCGGTCGCTTTAGAAGGCGCTTTGAAACTTAAAGAAATTTCTTACATCCACGCCGAAGGTTATCCAGCAGCCGAAATGAAACATGGACCAATTGCATTAATAGATGAAAATATGCCAGTTGTTTTTATCGCTCCGCAAGATTCGACTTATGAAAAAATTTTAAGCAATATTCAAGAAGTTAAAGCTCGCAAAGGAATTATAATCGCAATATGCGACGAAAACGACAATAATATAGATAAACTTGTGGATTATACAATAAAAATACCGTCAACTATTAGAATGTTGATGCCAATACTTACTGTTATTCCATTGCAATTGCTAGCTTATCATATTGCCGTTAAAAAAGGGTTAAATGTTGATCAACCTAGAAATCTTGCAAAATCTGTAACCGTAGAATAAAAACTATCAACAAAACAAATTATAGGAGTATTTTATGAAAAGAAAAAATGTTATTATTATGGGCGCAGCAGGACGCGATTTCCACAATTTCAACGTCTTTTTCAGAGACAACGAAGATTATAATGTCGTCGCTTTTACGGCTACTCAAATTCCGAATATTGAAGGAAGAGTTTATCCAGCAGAATTAGCCGGAAAATTATATCCAAATGGAATCAAGATTTATGAGGAATCAGAATTAGAAAGATTAATTAAAGAACTTAATGTAAATGAAGTTGTTTTCTCTTATTCGGATGTTTCTTTTGAATATGTTATGACTAAAGCTTCGATTGTTAATGCCGTTGGATGTTCGTTTAGATTATTAGGCGGCGAGGAAACAATGTTAAAAAGCTCTAAACCTGTTGTCGCCGTTTTAGCCGTTAGAACTGGTTGTGGAAAATCTCAAACTTCACGAAAAATCGTTGACATTTTAAGAAAAGCTGGTAAAAAAGTAGTCGCTGTTAGACATCCGATGCCATATGGCGATTTAGTAAAGCAAAAAGTTCAAAGATTTGCAAGTTTAGATGATTTAAAGAAACATAATTGCACAATTGAAGAAATCGAAGAATACGAACCTCATATCTCGCGCGGCGGCGTGATTTACGCTGGAATTGATTACGCGGCAATTTTAGCTGAAGCTGAAAAAGAAGCCGATATAATATTATGGGACGGCGGAAATAACGATATGCCATTCTTTAAACCTACAATAACTTTTACTGTTACAGATCCACATAGACCAGGCCATGAATTAAAATATTATCCTGGAAATACTTCTTTACGATTGGCAGACGTCGCGATAATCAACAAAATCGACTCGGCAGAACCTAAAAATATTTTAACGTTAAGAAATAATATTAAAGCTGTAAACCCGAAAGCTCAAATTATTGATGGAGCTTCTCCAATATTTGTTCAGGACCCGAACGTTATAAAAGGAAAAAGAGTTTTAGTTATCGAAGATGGTCCAACATTAACTCATGGAGAAATGGAATACGGAGCTGGAACTATTGCCGCTATGAATTATGGCGCCGCAGAAATAGTCGATCCAAGACCATATGTTGTTAAATCAATTGCTGAAACATTCAAAAAATATCCTAAAATTGGAATATTATTGCCAGCGATGGGATATGGCGAACAACAAATGAAAGATCTTGAAGAAACAATCAACAGAACTGACTGCGATAGCGTTGTTATAGGAACTCCAATTGATTTGAGCAGATATATAAAAATCAATAAGCCGCACACTAGAATAATGTATGAATTGCAAGAAATTGGCGGAATTACTGTCGAAAGCATTTTGAAAGAAAGAGGATTAATATGAAAAAATTAGCTGTCGTCGCATTCGGCGGCAATGCTTTGCTGCGAGGCAATCAAATTGGATATGCAAAAGAGCAAGAAGCTAACGCGTATGATACGACAAAAAATTTAATTAATTTGCTTGAAGATGGCTTTAATTTGGTAATAACACATGGAAATGGACCGCAAGTTGGAAATATTTTGCTGCAACACGAAGCTGGTCATTCAGTTTATAAAATTCCTAAATTTCCTTTAGATGTGTGCGTTGCAGAATCGCAAGGATCGATTGGTTATATGCTAGAAAAACAACTTCGAAACGTTTTGAAAGAACATAAAATTAACAGAAATGTCGTTACCTTTATCACTGAAGTTGTTGTTGATAAAAACGATCCTGCGTTTCAAAATCCTACTAAACCTGTTGGACCGTTTTATTTAAAGGAAGAAGCAGATTTATTAGCTAAAGCAAACAATTGGATATTTAAAGAAGATCCACGAAAAAGAGGTTGGAGAAGGGTTGTTCCTTCTCCAAAACCTTTTGACGTTATGAATAAAGAGCTTATTAAAGAACTGGTTGAAGAAGGAAATATTGTAATAGCCGTTGGCGGCGGCGGAATCCCAGTCTTCTATAATGAAAATGGAACTATTGAAGGCGTTGAAGCAGTTATCGATAAAGATCTTGCATCGGCAGTTTTAGCTCGCGAAATTGGAGCTAACGCATTTTTTATTTTAACCGACGTCGCTAAAGTATGTATTAATTTTAACAAACCTAATCAGCAAGAATTAGACAAACTACACGTTGACGAGGCTAAAAAATATTACTCTGAAGGTCAATTTCCCGACGGAAGTATGGGACCAAAGGTATTGGCTGCGATTTCTTTTTGCGAATCAAGCGGAAATATCGCCATTATAACAGAAGCATCTCAACTTAACAATAAAAATGCAGGAACTATTATCTACAAATAAAAAATAAGAGGTTTTTATGGCAGTTAACATGAAAGGAAAAGACTTAATCTCGATTAACGACTTAACTCACGAAGAAATTTGGCAAATTTTTGAGTTAAGCTCAATATTAAAATTAAAAAGACTTACAGGAGAAGCGCACGAACTTTTAAAAGGCAAAAAATTAGGAATGATTTTTTCTAAACCTTCTACAAGAACAAGGGTGTCATTCGAAGTTGGAATTTATGAATTAGGCGGAATTGGACTATATTTTGGACCTAACGATTTACAATTAAATCGCGGCGAAACAATCGCCGATACTGCAAGAGTTTTATCGCGTTATCTTGACGGTATTATGATCAGAACTTTCAGCCATCAAGACGTCGTTGATTTAGCGAAATATGCTTCCATTCCAGTAATTAACGGATTGACTGATTTATTGCATCCTTGCCAAGTTTTAGCTGATCTTTTTACTATCTGGGAAAAGAAAAAAGTTTTAAGGGGATTAAAGCTTGCATATATTGGCGATGGCAATAATATGGCCCACTCTTTATTGCATGGCTGCTCAAAGGTAGGAATGGATATTGCAATAGCTTCTCCATCGGGTTATACTCCCAATCCAGAAATAGTCGAAAACGCCAAAAGAAACGCTAAGTATTTTAATTCAAAAGTTGAAATTCTGAACGATCCAATCGCGGCTGTTAAAGATGCCGATATAGTCTACACCGACGTTTGGGCTTCTATGGGACAAGAAAAAGAAACTGAAGAAAGAAAGAAGAAATTTATGTCTTATCAAGTTAATTCTGAATTAGTTAAACACGCAAAATCAGATTATTTGTTTATGCATTGCTTGCCTGCTCATAGAGGCGAAGAGGTTACAAATGAAGTGGCAGATTCTCCAAATTCTGTAATTTTTGACGAAGCTGAAAATAGATTGCATGTTCAAAAAGCAATTATGGCTTTGACAATGTAATAAAACTTCGATTTCTTTTTATTTTAAGCTTAAACGGGCTTTATTTCCGTTTAAGCTTTAATTTTAAAACGTTTATAGCGTTTAATTTTTTATAAATATTTGATATTTTGATTATTTTATTTTATCTTTATAATTAAAACTACTCTTTTTAATATGAAGGCAAAATCAAATTATTTTTTTTTATTAATCCTTTTATTTTTCAGTTTTATACCTGTATCTTGTATCAATAGCTCCTTCATTAGCTCAAAAAATGTAGAATATGTAATAGTCATACATGGAGGCGCTGGATCTGTTTCTAAAACTATTCCAAACGAAGCAAGAAATAGATATTTAAATTCTTTAACTAAAGCTTTAGAAATTGGACAACAAATTTTGCATAATGGCGGAAACGCTATAGACGCAGTAACACAAGTTGTAGTCCAATTAGAAAATGATTCTTTATTTAATGCAGGTCGCGGAGCCGTCATAAATGAAAAAGGAGAAGTTGAATTAGACGCTTCTATTATGAACGGAAAAACTTTAAGTTGCGGAGCTGTTGCGGGCGTTAAAACCGTTAAAAATCCTATATTGCTTGCTCGAGCAATAATGAATAATAGCAGACATATTTTTATGATTGGAGAAGGCGCCGAACGATTTGCAAAAGAAAATGGATTGGAAATAGTTCCTAACGATTATTTCAAAACTCAAGAAATGAAAAAATTTTGGGAAGAAGCTAGAGAAAACGAATCGCGCGGAACGGTTGGAGCTGTTGCGTTAGATAGATATGGAAATTTAGCCTCAGCCACTTCAACCGGAGGAATGCACAATAAAAGAAGAGGAAGAGTAGGCGACGCCGCTATCATTGGAGCTGGAACCTATGCCAACAATAAAACTTGCGCAATTTCAACTACGGGTTGGGGAGAAAAATTTATTCGACAAGTTGTAGCTTACCAAATATCCGCTCTTATGGAATACAAGGGTTATAATCTTGAAAAAGCCGTCGAGGAAGTTCTTTACAATAAACTTGAGCCAAAAGACGGCGGAGTTATCGGCGTTGATAAGAAAGGAAATTTTGTAGCTCTATTCACTACTGCAAGTATGTTTAGAGGCTGGGCAACTTCAAAAGGAGAATTTGTCGTTAAAATTTGGGAATAATTTATCGCGATATAATTTTTTTATATAAACTAACAATCCTGTTATTAAGTAAATCAATGTATTTATAAATATTAACATAAATAATAGTTTTACAATAACTGAAATAATTTCTGTTAATTGTAATTATATATTCTACAAAGACCCCTTTTCTAATCAAATCAAAAAATAATATTGAGACTGTCGCTAAAATTAAAATAAATATAAATCCTATCGAAGCGGCTTTAAAATCAGATTTAGATGAAAGAAAATTTAAGCTTAAACTTGTCAGAAAATATATAACAACAATCGTTAAAACAAAATTATTACTATTATAAAACTCAATTATTTTCTTAAAAAATTTTTCAAAAAAACTCAAAAACAATAATATAATATATCGACTAAATTCAATTAAGTCATTTTTTTTATCAAAGTAAATTTGGAAAAGCTTTGACAATTTATCTTCAGTTTCTCTCAGATCAATTTTTAATATATAATTCAAAATAATAGCAATTATCGGAAGAATAAGAGCTAAAGGCGCCATACCAATAACAATTGTTCCAATCCTATGAATAACATTTTCTTTATTATAACCAAACTGTACGTAACCAAATTCGCCGCTTTCATAATTTTCAAACAATCTAAATTTTATAACTCGCATTCTTAATAATTTGCAAGCAATCCAGTGAGATATTTCGTGAATTAAAACGCCAAAAAATAAAATAAATATCACAATATATTTATGAAAAAGAAAATCAAACCGATTTATGATATTACGATTTAGAAATGATATAAGCCCAATTTGAATGAGAAAAAGTATTAAATAAAAAAGAAATAATTGAGTCATAAAAAAAATTACATATAATAAAGCGGAGATGTAGTCTCCGCTTAATATTATCTTAATTTGCCAATGGCTTCGTTCAATTCTTTTGTTGGAATTTTCAAAGCGGCAATGCCTTTTTCTAAAGCTTTGTTTCCATCTTTATCGACTCCTTTAGCCGAAGAATTAATCGTAGCTATTACATTATTGCTCTCAATTTCAATTATAATAATCGCTAATTCAACATTTTTCACTTTCATCTCTCCGCTCATTCCAGTAACTGATTGACCATCGGTCGAATTAATTACGGCGCGGACTAAATAATCTCCGCTTGTTTGATTGATTACAACGTTATTTTTTTCTAATTCTTTAGCTAATTTCTTTTGCAAATTTAATTTCGAGCTGCTTGAACCTTCTCCCGTTACTTCAAATTTTGCATAAATCTTTTTGCTTGCTTCGACGTTAAAATTAAAAACTACTGTCGTATTTTTTTCTACTTGCTGTTTTAATTTTGGATTAATCCTTCCTAAATCTATAAATGCAGTTATTTCGCCAACTCCAGCTCTTATTCCCTCGGCTGCTACTATATATCTTAAAGTCGCTCTGCCGTCTACATCTGTAGTAATTTTTTCTAAAACATTTTTGCCAGCTTTAAAAGTTATAGTAAGCCCTTTAAGCGGAATTGCTTTCATAGGATCGCCAACAAAAGCTTGCAATACTAAAGGTTTAGGAAGAGCTTTGCCAATTTCTCCTTGTTGATTATTGCCGCTAACAATTCTAAGAAAAACCCTTGACAATAACTTTGTCAATTCTGCGTCGATATTTTCATAAATATAATCTTTATTTAATTCATAAGGTTTAATCGCCAAAGAATTATATAATATTATCCTAGAATACAAGGGCTGGGCTATATTCATCGCTTCCAAATAATTATTAATCGCTGGTCCTAAATCTCCCGCGTTGACTAAATCCTTAGCAGTTTGAATTTTTATTCCCAATTTTTTTACTTCCTCGTCTATAATTCCTTTTAATCCAGTAATATATTGTTGTTTTTCAATCGCGGCAAAAACATACACGCTTTTGTCCACAGGATTTATATAAGATTCGGGAAATTCGAGCCCAATTAAATCGATTTCGTCGACTACAGATTCAACTGCGCTTTTGAACTCGCTTGCAATTATTCCTTCGTTGCCGATTATAGTTTCGGTTTGAACATAATCAACTTTACCTTTGACGGTAACTTTAATTTGCGATGCGACTCCAAATCGCGCTTTGCCTTGAGCTTTTTCCAACGCGTTTGGTCCGCTCGCAAAACCAACGGCTGTCCAATACATTTCGGCGGGATACTTTTTATGCGTTCCGCTTTGAGCCCAATCCGGCAATTGAGCTTTAACTATAGAGGCAAATGACCAAATAAAAACCGTAATATAAATTATTTTAGTTCGCATTTTCTATTCCTATTATGATTAATTTTCTATTGACATTTATTCTTTTTAATTTTGCTCCCAAAGATTTAAAATCATTATTTGCTTCTAATTTTTTATTTAATTCTCTGAAAAATCGATTTGAATTTTCAAATTTATTTTGCCAGATATTATAATCTATAGTTTGCTCAGTTGCAATATTTTGTTTTTTCTTAGTAGTTACATCTTTTAAAACATCGTCGACAATGTCGGCAACTTCGTATGGATCTTCAAAACTTCCAGTTATTTTAAAAATTACTTTATATTGCTGGCCGTTATTAATATCCTCTTTCCAATAAGCGTTTATTCTGCTCAATACTTTCTCAATCGCCCAATTCATCGCTTCTTCGATCAAAGCGGCGTCTGGAGCATTTGGTCTTTCTGGACTATAACCTGTTTCGGTCCCAAGCAATCTTGCAGTTGTTGTCTCGTATGCTCTTGCGGCTACGACAGCCTTTTTTCCTATCGAACCCTGTTCTACAGCCACATTATATGTAATATAAACGTCGGAACCTATTGACAAAGCTATAGCATACGCTGGATCGTCTTCAATTCCTTTAATTCCAACTTGAGCGCTAACTAAATCATTTAATTGATCTAAAGCTTCTGGAACTTGAACTTCATACTTTCGAGCAGTTAAATAACCTTCGATTACTTCCGCTCCTTTTTTGACATTTGGATTTGATTGTAAGATATTGATTGGATTTTCTCCTTTTTTAACTTCGGGAATTACCATAATAAAAGGATTGCCCACAGCCGCAGCCAAAGCTTCTTTGGAAGCCACAATTCCTTTTGCCGCTAAATCGTCGTTTAATTTTTGACGATTTACTCTTATCATTTTTTCAATCTTTATTTCTTTTCCAACTTTTACTCTCGATAAAATATCGTTTGCCATGTAGGCAATGTAGTTGTTAATGTTTGCTATGTCAAAAAAATCATTTTCAATATTTGCAAAAGCCTGTTTTTCAGCTT
>Ga0308390_1001471_pt1 | contig 15231 bp, 5 predicted proteins | sample Hotspr2Sample149_FD_202358 | JGI IMG/M metagenome (GOLD analysis project Ga0308390, IMG submission 202358) | Hot spring phototrophic mat microbial communities from Mushroom Spring, Yellowstone National Park, Wyoming, United States - 20040719_149 ...
CGAGGAAGCCCACCAAGATTCTTTACACGTTTTTGGCAGTCATTCTGGCTGTGGCCATCCTGCCGCTGATGCTTGTGAGCTGGAAGTTGATTGATATTGGGCGTGAAGCCATGCGCTTGAACGAGCGTGCTGAACAGCTCCGCTCAGTAGTTCTAGTGGCTAATGAACTACGTACTTACATCAGTGGGTATCGCCATCAGCTTGCCAGTATGGCGCGAATCCTCGAGGCTGTTGGTGGAACAGCGGCTTTGCTTCGGGAGGCAGAAAGCGTACGCAATCGGCAGTTGGCACAGTTTCTTGAAGATGACCCCAATCTTATCCTGCTTGGGATCGTGCCATCCAGCAGCCCGGCTGACACCAAGCTGATTGCGCAGTGGGATGCGAGGAAAATTCTGGGCGAAGAGGTTCGCGATACGGTCGGGGAAGCTCTGAAGTCCGTCAGCCGCCGGCTGGACCGCACCTACGTTAGCCCGCCACGTCACATTCGCTCAAGCAATGAGTTTGCAGTTGTGTTGGCGCATCCAATTCAGAGGGCCGATGCCAGCCCAGAGCAGCCTGAGGTGGTTCTAGCCGTTGTCAGTCTTGAACCTATCTTCAACCTCGTCAATGTGACCTCAGCCAGCGGCAACCTCAATCATCAGACACTGCTGCGAAATGGCAGCCGCGTTGTGTTTCTCGTAGATCAACAGGGGCGTGTTCTTGCGCATCCTGACCGCGCCCTGGTGTATACCCCGACCAATGTCAGTGACTGGGGCATTGTTGCCAAGTGGCAGGATACCGTAGCCATTGATGTCTCAGCACCGCTAGCCGAGCCGTTTGAGATTCACCTGGGGCAGGAGCGGCTCTCAATGCTTGGCAGTTGTGCCACGGCAATGATCACCCCGGAGCTGCCTGTGGGGGTAATTGCTGTAATCAACGAAAAGGCGGCCTACTCGTCTGTGACGACAATGATCTGGCAGGCTTCTGTGGTGACGTTTGTGACGGCAGTTGTCGCGGCGCTGGTTGGCTTTTTGTTGGCCTACTGGGTCACGGCACCAATTGCTGCTGTGGCCAGCGGGGCAAGAGCAATTGCCGAAGGAGATTTTGCCCGGCGAATCACCGTGCGTAGCCGCTCTGAGATCGGGCAGCTTGCTGAAGATTTCAATACCATGGCCGAGCAAATCCAACGGTACATCAATGACCTGCGCGTGGCGGTCAATGAAAACCGCGAGCTGTTCCTTGGGACGGTCAAGGCACTTGCCGAGGCTATTGATGGCAAAGACCCCTATACCCGTGGACATTCTGAACGGGTGAAAATGTACTCGGTACTCATGGCAGAGCACATGGGCCTAAGCCAGGAAGAAATTGAAGATATCCAAGTTGCAGCGCTTCTGCACGATGTGGGCAAAATAGGCATCGAAGACCGGATTCTCAAAAAGCCTGCTGCTTTGACCGAAGAAGAGTACGCCATTATGAAGACCCACCCAGAAAAGGGAGCGAAAATCATGGCGGAAATTCCCCAGATGAAAAAGTACATACCTGGCATGTACTATCACCACGAATGCATTGACGGGCGCGGCTATCCCCTTGGTTTGAAAGGGGATCAAATTCCACTTATGGCGCGCATTATCAGCGTGGCAGATACTTTTGACGCCATGACAACCAACCGGCCGTACCAGCGGGCAATGTCCCCAGAGGTGGCCGTTCAAAAGATATGGTCCTTTGCTGGAACACGCTATGACCCCAAGGTGGTTGCAGCTTTGGAAAGTGCACTGAAGGCTGGAAAACTAGACGAAGTCATTCAAGGCTATCAGGCGGCACTCGCAGCTGGAAAAGCTTGATATACTTCAGAAGCGTTGTTGCTTGGCATGGCATTCAGGGAGCATTGCCTATGTTTCTTCATCGTCACTTCGCGCGCTTTGCCCTGCTGCTAATGGTGCTCTCCGCCGGTTTGGGGGGGATGCTGATGCATTTGGGGACTTCCGGTTGGGGAAGTCGGCTTGATCCGCCCAATCATCAACAGCGTGCGGAACTCGAACACGCCATTCGGGAGGCGCAAGAGGTAGTTCTGGCAAACTACGTTGCCAAGATGCTACCGGACCAACTCACAAAAGCCTCCATTCAGGGCATGCTGCGGGTTTTGGATCCGCATTCAAGTTTCTTTGACAGCAAGGAGTTTCAAGAGATGCGGACCGAGCAGCACAGCCGTTTCTATGGGATTGGCGTTTCGATTGCGCGCCGCCACGACCGGGTGTACGTTCTGGCGACGATTGAAAACACGCCGGCAGCACGAGCCGGGCTACGAGCTGGAGATGCGATCCTCAAGGTCAATGATGAACTGGCAATAGACTGGACCACCCGGCAGGTGCTCGAAAAGGTACGCGGTGAGCGAGGTGAGCCAGTTTCGATTACAGTTGAGCGGCTAGGGGTGCCCAAACCGTTGACATTTTCTATTGTCCGTGATGCCGTGCCACTGCCTTCCATTCGGACGGCGTTTATGGTCCGGCCCGGTATTGGCTACATCGCACTTTCTGGGGGGTTCAATACCACCACAGAAGATGAGTTGCGGCGTGCGATGAACGAGCTCACGGCGCAGGGGATGCAGTCCCTGATTCTCGATCTGCGCGGCAATCCAGGTGGTTTGCTACCGCAGGCTGTGAGTGTTGCAGATGTGTTTCTTCGCCGAGACCAAAAAATTGTCGCTGTCCGTGGACGCCCAGGCTACAGCGGCGAGGAAGCGCGGGAGTACCGGGCAAAAAATACGGCTCCCTTTGAAAAACCGGTTGTTGTTCTCATCGATCGCAACTCGGCCTCAGCTTCTGAAATCGTTGCCGGCGCTTTGCAAGATCATGATCGTGCGCTCATCGTTGGCGAACCAAGTTTCGGCAAAGGGTTAGTTCAGCGTGTCTTTGAGCTTCCTTTTGGTGCAGGACTAACCCTAACCACAGCGAAGTACTACACGCCCAGTGGTCGCTGCATTCAGCGTTCCTACACTGGCGGATTGCTTTATGCTTACTATGCCCATCAGTCACCGGAACATGGTCCAACCGGTGAGGCCGTGTCCACGGATACCGGACGAACGGTATATGGCGGTGGTGGTATCACGCCCGATGTCATCGTCAAACCGCAAACTTTCTCCAGTCTCCAGCTCAAGCTCTCAGACGCCACATTTGCTTTTGCACGGCATCTAGCGGCAGGACTTATTCCGGGGCTGGTCAACTATCGCATTGAGCGGACGGATTATCGGCATCAGTTGCGGGATAGTGATTTTCCCATTACTGACAAGGTAGTCGCAGCTTTTCGAGAATTTCTGAAAGCCGACACCCAGTTTGCTTCGCTCGAAAGCGCCGTTACACCGCACCTGGATTTTGTCAAAAACCAGATTCGGCAACACTTGGTGACAGCTGCCTACGGTACAGAAGCTGGCTTTCGAGTTCAGCTTGCAACAGACCCTCAGCTTCTGCGGGCCATTGAGGCCGTTCCTCAAGCTGTAGAGCTGGCGCAACGGGCTTGGCTGCTTACCGAAGCTGAACGGCGCCGCTGACAACGCCTGCCCAAGATGCAGCCCTGTACCCCGTTTCAACGATTTGGAAAGGAGTCATCATGCCAGAGGTAGATTTTCTAAACATTGACAGTTTGTTTTCCCCTGAAGAACTGCAAATCCGAGATGTAGCCCGGCAGTTTGTCCGTGAGCGCGTTTTGCCGATCATCGAGGATTGCTATGAGCGGGGTGTGTACCCGCAGGAACTCATCAAGCCCATGGGAGAGCTGGGCTTTTATGGCTGCACATTGCCGGAAGAGTACGGCTGTGCCGGCCTCAACAGCATTGCGTACGGTCTCATCATGCAGGAGCTAGAGCGGGGTGATTCTGGCATTCGCAGTTTTGTCTCCGTGCAGAGCTCGCTTGTAATGTATCCGATTTATACCTACGGCACAGAAGAGCAGAAGCGGAAATGGCTGCCAGCCCTGGCCAAAGGTGAAAAGATTGGCTGTTTTGGCTTGACCGAACCAGACTACGGCTCGAATCCCTCTGACATGGTGACACGCGCTGAGCGCACCAAGTACGGTTGGAAACTCAACGGTACTAAGATGTGGATTACCAACGGCTCTATTGCCGATGTCGCCGTGGTCTGGGCCAAGACCGGTTCTGATGCCCACAGCATCCGTGGCTTTTTGGTTGAGAAGGGAACGCCGGGCTTTAGTGTGTCCGAAATTAAGAGAAAGCATTCCCTACGGGCTTCTATCACTTCTGAGCTGATCTTCCAGGATTGTGAAATTCCAGAGGAAAACCTGCTTCCCAAAGCCGAAGGCTTGCGCGGGCCACTGTCGTGTCTCAATCAGGCACGCTACGGGATTGCTTGGGGGGCCGTGGGTTCAGCATTGGCAACCTACACAACGGCCCTAGAGTATTCACTGTCGCGCATTCAGTTTGGCCGTCCGATTGCAGCCTTCCAGCTCACTCAGCGGAAGCTGGCCGATATGATTACCGAAATTTCCAAAGCCCAGCTTTTGGCCTACCATGTAGGCAAGCTCAAGGATGCCGGCAAGGTGACGCCAGCGCAGATTTCCATGGCCAAGCGCAACAACGTCGCTATGGCGCTTGAAGTGGCACGTGAAGCCCGCACCATCCTTGGCGCCAATGGCATCAGCGCGGAGTACCCGATCATGCGCCACATGAACAACCTGGAATCCGTGTTGACCTACGAAGGAACACACGACATCCATACCCTCATTATCGGCGCCGAGGTAACTGGTATCCAGGCATTCAGGTAAAGAGCCTTCTTTGACCTAAGGGCAAAAGGAGACGCACCTGTTCCTGCTTTGGTCGTGCGTCTTCTTTGCTTTAGTGTGAGTTTTTCTCCGTCTATGCCGTTTGAACTCGTTGCTCCCTATGCCCCTTGTGGGGATCAACCGGCAGCCATTGAGACACTGACAGCCAATTTTCTCGCCGGTGCCAAATACCAGACACTCTTGGGGATTACAGGGTCTGGGAAGACGTTTACGGTAGCCAATGTCATTGCTCGACTTCAACGTCCGGCGCTTGTTATCGCGCACAACAAGACACTGGCAGCACAGCTCTACCAGGAGTTCAAGAGTTTCTTCCCCAGGAACGCTGTTGAGTATTTCGTCAGTTACTACGACTACTACCAGCCGGAAGCCTATGTGCCTTCTACCGACACCTACATCGAGAAAGAAGCAACCATCAATGACGAGATTGACCGCCTGCGGCTCTCGGCTACCCGGGCAGCTTTCGAACGCCGGGACTTTATCATCGTTTCATCTGTGTCCTGCATATACGGGATTGGTGACCCGGATGCCTACTTCGGCATGATCTGTTTTGTCGAGCCAGGTCAGCATCTGCGGCGCAATAAGCTCATCGAGCGGCTGGTTGAGTTGCAGTATGACCGAGACGATGAAGATTTCGCTCGTGGTACGTTTCGCGTCCGTGGGGATGCCGTAGAAGTCCATCCAAGCTATGCTGAACAAGCCCTGCGTATCTCTTTTTGGGGAGATGAAATAGAGACCCTAGAGCTGTTTGATCCCCTACTAGGGGAAACTCTGGAGCGGATTGAACGCCGGTATCCGATCTATCCCAAGTCACATTATGTAACACCTAGGGCAGTCATACAGCGAGCAGTTGAAACCATCCAAAAGGAGCTTGACGAGTGGGAGACTGTCTTGCTTTCTCAGGGAAAGACTCTGGAGGCGCAGCGGTTGCGCCAGCGAACCATGTATGATCTCGAAATGATGAAGACCCTGGGCTTTTGTCGTGGTATTGAGAACTACTCCCGACATCTGACCGGACGGCCGCCGGGCGCGCCCCCACCCACCCTGTTTGACTACCTTCCGAAAGATACTCTCATCATCGTAGATGAAAGCCATCAGACCATACCGCAGCTACGCGGGATGTATGCCGGCGACCGCTCACGAAAACAAACCCTTGTGGATTTTGGCTTTCGGCTTCCGAGCGCACTTGACAACCGACCGCTGAATTTCACGGAGTGGGAACAGCGGGTAGGGCAGGTATTGTTTGTGTCAGCAACGCCTGGTCCTTATGAATTAGCCTGTACCGGCGGAGAAGTTGTCGAGCAAATCATTCGTCCGACCGGGCTGCTTGATCCTGTGATCACGGTGCGTCCAGTACGGGGACAGATTGACGATCTGCTGGGCGAAATCCGCCAGCGGATTGCACGCGGTGAGCGCTCACTTGTCATGACGCTTACCAAGAGAATGGCCGAAGACCTGACGGACTATTACACCGAAGTGGGCCTCAATGTCCGCTACCTACACTCAGATATCGAAACCTTAGAGCGGATTAAGATCATTCGCGATTTACGCCGGGGCGATTTCGATGTCCTTGTTGGGGTTAACTTGCTCCGTGAAGGCATGGACTTGCCGGAAGTATCTCTTGTAGCCATTCTCGATGCTGACAAGGAGGGCTTCCTGCGCAGTGAAGCGTCCATTATTCAGATCATTGGACGAGCAGCGCGTCATGTCCACGGTCAGGCGATTCTCTATGCTGACCGGGTAACAGAATCCATGCGCCGTGCTATAGAGATCACGGCGCGTCGGCGGCAGCTTCAGGAGGCGTACAACCGCAAGCATGGCATTACGCCACGCACGGTCATCAAGCCGGTTGAGTCCACGCTGGTGACAGCCCATGAAGCAGCGTACTTCAAAACGCCGCTTGATCTTTCAGCCTTTGAGGCATACACGCCAGAACGCCTGGAGGCTACCATTGCGCAGCTCGAAGCCGAAATGCGCGCTGCAGCCAAGGCACTTGAGTTTGAGAAGGCTGCTGCCTTACGGGACAAAATCAAATATCTCAAATCAAGACAAATTTTTGCGACCGAGAGCTAGTATCCTCGGCCTTGCTGTGTTCTAGAGCAAAGCTGAGGCAGGGTGTGCTCTGGTTAGTTAGCAATGAAAAAAGCGGAGCCACTGTTGGCGTGGCTCCGCGTCAGCTTAAGGCTGCCTATCGGCAGACAGGTTAGTTCGGATTGTTTTCGAGGAAAATCTGCCGGTAGGCACTGTTCTGGTAGAAGGAGTAGAAGGGCGTTCCCGGTGGTATGCCTCCTGGTAGGAGGAACGCCGCATCAAAGTTCCAGTTTCGTGGGTTCGGGGGAGTGTAGGAGCCATCCTGATTGATAAACCAGAGGCCATTCCCTTGATGGCTGAAGAACTGGAAAATGAACGAACCGTTGTAGTTGAAGTTACGCAGGTCTGGGTAGCTAAATGGAGGTTGGCCCCCAAAATCCTCGAGAAACCGTGGGAAGTTATGGAGACCGCCATCCGTGTTGTTGTCCCAGTGATTTGGGAACTGGCCTGTCATCGGGGCATCATTTGTAGCAGTTTGCACTTGTCCTGTCAGTCCGTTGTTACCTGAGCCAGTGCGTGGAGCACCGGTGAGCCAAGCTGCCTTGACCGTCGTACGGACGGCGAGGCGGCGAAGGGAGTTTTGTTCACGATAACCCCTGACCCAGCTACCGGCAAAGTTGAAGCCAGTAACGAATGTTCTGGCGTCTGACCAACCATTCGAGTGAATGCTAATCGAGTCCGCGTAAATTCCCATCGAACCGTGCAACAAGGGGTCATCGGGATCATTTGGGTTGCTGCACCAGTCGTCGGGTGGTGGAGTTGGAATGTTGGCATTCCCGGTCTGGGCATAGTTTTCCGATGGCGTCGGTCCGCCCCTCGGAATCCGGCTTCTGAGTGCGTTTGGTTGGGTTTGAAAGTTTTCTACCACCCCAATAGCATTGATGTTGCCGTGGAGGTACACCGGACCTTCTGCTACCACTGTAAAGCCCGTGAAGCCACGTCCAGTACCGGTCGGACGATTGACAAAGATGCGCGGAATGTCCATGGCGTTAGTGATTCGAAGCGCTCGTCGGAAAGCCCGCACCCGGCCGGTCTTGGCGCTGTCCACAATACGCCATCTGCGCATACCGGTAGGTGTAGGGGTCAGTGAAGGCGGGAAAACATCAGGTGGGTACACGAACTCTCTAAAAGAGTTGGTGATTTCAAAAGTTCCATCCGGTCTAGGCGCATAGGTGAAGCGAACAGAAAGCGCTATAACCCCATGCCCGTTGCCGGCTGTTTGGACATTTGGGTTAGCCGATCCACCGAAGTATTCGTACCCGTCATTAACCGGGACTGCGCCATGGGGCGCTTCCCCGGACCGAGCTGGCCGATCCAGCGTTGGTGTAAAGTTGGGTTGGGTTTCACACTCTACATCGCGCCGGAGGCGTCCGTCGCCTGGTCTGGGGCCGGGGCTGTTGACAACTCTGTCAAAACTTACCTGCCTACCCCCTTGCTGTGGATCTGCAACGGTTCCTGGATTCACTCCATACATGTCATCCAAAGCATTGAGGATGCCATTTTCACCGTAGACATCATTGAAGTCATAGATACCGTCGTTGTTGGAGTCACCCCGTCGGTCTGAGAAATAGACAACAAAGCCATTGTCGGAGACATCAATCCTCCCATTACTAGCAAGCTGGCGGGGTCTTCCGGTGGTAAAGCCACCGCCTCCTGTCAGCCCTGATGTAGCTTGATCAACCCTAGCCAGGAATGCATCGAAGTCTCCTCGGAAGAGGCGCTTCAGGTTGCCAACATTGAGTTCAACAACGTTCATCAATCCCCGCCGCTCATAGGCCAAGGGGCTTGGCATGGGTAACCGATAGGCCATATTGGCCAGGAGGCGCTGGTTGTCAGGTAGTAAGTCCGGGCTGTTAGGCCAAGCAGGCCAAACCGTATATACAATTCGATGAGGCGGGGCTTGACCAATGTCACGATCTTCATTGTAATAATCCGACGCTGTAGCAATACCCTGGAAGCCGTAGCGCCGGTTGACATGCCGCCCCTCCCGCTGGTCATAGACGTTGATGGGGAAGGCCCGGTCCATCTCGATGCGTATGCGTGGGATAAGCGTCGCGTTACTTCTTGGCGGTAACCTCGGATTATCCGGGTTGGGCTCAAAAGCGATGTAAGCATGACCAGGAAAGGCATAGTTGGCATCGCTCAGCCCCAAACGGCGCCCAATCTGAGTTTCAAGGTTGAGGTTTTGGGTGCCGTTACCGGGAGGGGGATTTGGCACACCACTACCAGAGTCCAGTGGTGGTGTGACCGGCCCAAGGTTGAGCGGGTCAATCCCCGGCGCATTGGGATAGACCCGTGAAGCCAGGGGGTGCTGGAAGATAATCGCCACAGCTTCACGGACATTGTATTTGCGAATCTCCGTCGGTCTTCCCGGGCGGGTAATGGTTACCGTAGCTTTCCCAAGGAAGGTATTGAATGGCACCTTGATGCGGAAGCAGTTCTGAAACTCTCCGGTTTCCGTGAAGCCGGCAGAGGGGGGGAAGTCAGCCGCCCTGCTGCCGGGATCGGCCTGATTGAGCACTGTGTCCAAACCCCCTTCAGGATCAGGCAGTGGCGCAAAGATGCCCGTATCACTCGGATCGGCTTCCCAGAAGATGATCTCAATGGGCATTGAAGTGACCCGCCGGGCAATCCGGTCGAGGTTGTGACCTGCCGGTGGCGTGTGGAGCACCCGCAGGGTGGAAGGCAGCAGCGAGTTAATGTTGCTTTCTGGGGAATAGCCCATGCGCGCCACACCTTGGCTGCCTGGGTTAGTGTTACCAACCAAACGTGGAATAGCGCTCATCTGTTCACCAGGGCCATTGGTATTACCATCGCCAGGAAACCATTCTTCTACCTCTCCGTTCTGGTACCTAACGCGAAGCCGTCGAGCGCCGTGCAAGTCCACCTGCTGGTTCTCAAATGGATAGTGAGGCGGTTCGATAATGCCATCCCCGTTCCAATCAAAGATGAGGTTCTCACGGGCAATTTCAGGTGTGCCGCGAATCTGAGCAGCAGCAAAGTCGCCTATCCCAGTGATGTTTCCTAGAGAGGGATCGGTTGACCGCCCCGGCGTCCCCAGTTCAGCCCCACGTAGTGTTTGCAAAAAGTTTACCGTGAAGTTTGGGTTGTTCCGCAGCAAATGTGGGAACAGACGCACTTGCTCGGCCGGCGTCAGACCTGTTGGGTTGAATAGACACTTTGCCAGAAGCTGGTGGTCGGCTACGTTGGCAAAGGGGGTCATATCCTGGAGGTCAATCGTGCCGGCCGGCCCAGTTCCCGGATAGCCTGTAGGGGGCTCACCCGCAGCGGGTGCATCCGCCGCCGTCGTGTTGAGGTTCCGGTTGAAGGTTGGGATGTAGGGGCCGGTAATGTAAGCATCGGGAGGGGTGTCTGGGTAGGTTGCCGGGCCCTGGTTCAGGTAGTCGAGGTCGTTGTCGATGAGTCCGTCACCCAGACTGTTGACGCCAGCGCCATTGGCAACAGTCCCTGAGAGACCTTGGTTATCATGCCGCATAGCATAGAAGCCTGGAATGCCGGGCCGGAAGACAAAGTGGCGCAACAAGCGGACAAGCTGACGCTCAACGTGAAGAATCCCGTCTCTACTGTTTGGATTGTTCGTCCAGAAGTTGGGCGAGCGCATAATCTGGTTGAAACTCGTTCGATAGGTCACATTATTCTGGGTTACCGTGTAGGTCGGATCGTCATTAGGAACGCTTAGGTTTGGTCGTAGGGTAATGGGCCCATCCCAGAGTCTGTTAGCTACTACATTGTCTCCACTTATCTGAAGCTGGACAGCGCGGATACGCACCCGCCGGATAAATCGCTCCTGCCGCTTGTCGTCCCTGCTGCTTTCTCCGTTGAAGATTTCTTCGCGTGGAATATCGCTCTTCATCGGGTTGGGCATTAGGAACATGTCGTCGTCAGTGTTCCGTGTTCTATCGGGGCCAATGTCGTAGGAACCCTTGATGTAGCTGCGGTTGTCAAAATCATCCGTAAAGCGGAAGTATGGTTTGGCAAGGAAGCTTTTGAGACGCGCCGGATAGCCTGTGGTGGAGGGGTTTCCGTTGTCGTCCTCCCTTCCCTGCAGAGAGGACATTTCTTGTATACCGTCGCGGGTAGTTGTAATGACGGGACGACCACGGTCGTCTACTGCCGGCGGATCAGCATTTGCCATATTGACCCTATTGATCGGATCGGGGTTTGGCGTAAAGGGCAGCATCGTTCGCTGAAGTGTTAGGATGCTGTTAGGTTCATACCAATAGGTGACGCGCTGGTTGACAAAACCCGCCGGACTACTAATTGCTACAGTCGGCGGCTGCTGGCTGATGGTCTGTACAAATCGCCCGATGAAGCTCGGAGTGCCAGGGGCGCTTTCTGAGAGAAACGGCAGGAAGTTGCGGGGTGAGTTGCTCGGGCCCTGAAGACGCGAGATACTGCCGCCATCGTTGAGGGCGTAGACGGCAGCGTATGTTGTTTCTGGTTCAGGTTGTCCAGGCGCTAGGTTGCCGGGTGGCAGATCACGCAGCACCGGAATAGGCCCTGACGTAATTCCCAAATTGAGGATGTGTGGTGTAATGTCAAACCGCGCTGGGCGAACATCTGAACGCCCGCTAACATTGTTGTTCACTAACAGTTCAATCTTGATGTAAGTCCGCTTGCGCCGTGAAGTATCAACGGTGTTGTTGGCTGTGGTCTGAAAATCTGCCTGCTGGTTGACTAAGTTGGTCTGTGGCGGTAGGACTCGTCTCTGAGCAGGGGGCGCTACGACCAGTTGGTCATTCTGATTGTACAGGTGTGGGGCGCCTCCGCTTCCGGCAGGAAGCACGCCAGCCGGCTGATCCGGGTGGTCAGAACCCCCACGTGGATCAAACTGCACAACGTTAGGATTGTTGTCAACCCAGAACCGCCGGAAGAGCTCTGTATTGGGATTGGACAGCTCTTCAAGGTCGTAAGCGCGGGTGCCGCCATCATGAGGTGGGAAATGTTCTATGTCATCATCCAGCAAAATGCGAATGGTGCTGGCGCGCGGCGAGAATCGCCCTTCAAAGAAACGCGAGTTACGCAGCACTTCTAGGTCTTCATTGGGATTGGCGCGCCGGATGATCTCAATAGCATTGAAGCCGTTAGCTTGAGTTGGCAGTAACAAGGGAACGATGCGTTGGTTACCTGGAGAGTGACCGTTTGTGATACCCCAAGGTGTACCGACGCCGTTGTTGTTTGGAAGAGCTCCCCTAATAGGCGTCATTGAGCCGGGACCAGTAGCAAGGTTAATGTCGTCTATGAGCCAGTTAATCGGCGCTAGGCGATACACGGATGGGTTGGTTGAGTATCCTCGCGGTCCTCTCTCCGGTGGAAGGCTTGAGATAATGGGGAGGGTATAGTGGTCGGCTAGTTGATCTGGAGTCATACTAGCCTCGTTTTGAGGTGGCCGGATGTTGAGGCTCAGTACTCGTGGGTCATCAGGGTCAGAAACCGTTCTCACCTCACCATTAGGTGAAACGCGAAACAGAACTTCACCTGCAACGGTGACCGGGCCAAAAAACCAAGCACGATTCCAAGGGCCAAGATAAAGGTGACGATTGACGTGGGTGCGACCGCCGAGATAGAAGGGTGGGCCCGGTGAAATCTCAACGCAGTCAAAGCCAAAGGCTGCAAACTGGAATGCCGGGATTTGATAAAAGTTGATCTCCCGAATGAGACGTGCTTCCTCATAAGTGTTGTTGTCGCGCGCCATGGCCCCAAGTACGAGTTGCCGACGAATTGCCCTCATGCCGTTGAATGGTGGGTCGTTAACCGTTACTGGCTCCGTGCCGATTGCCCCGGGTGGAACGAATGGAACATCCGCCACAAAGCTGTAGAGTCCGTTGCCTGCGCTTGAGACAAAGGGCGGGAGATTGCTGGTCACTCCATAGGGTCCTTGTAAGTCTTCAAGCGTGAGGTTAGGCGACCGGGAAAGAATGCGGTTGACGTTTGCCGTAATGGTTTCTAGGTATGCAAGGGCAGCGTTAAAGGTTCGGGTTTTCTGATATTCGGCTGCCGTTTGACGCGCCTCAGTCGTTATAAGCGTTGCCGAAACCGACGTAAAGACCAACAGTACACCCAGCAAAACAAGGGCGATAGCCAAAGCAACGCCGCGCTCTTGGGAACGAAGGTTACGATGTAACATTTGGGCAAAATAGGGTCTCATGGCAGTTTTCAACCTCGTACTTAGGTCCTCGAGATATGTTGTTTACGAGCCTTGATGATGTTTCTTGACGACTGTCACCTAAAGCCAGCAAGATTGCGCAAACCGATAGTTGTGCGTTCGCTGACATGGAAGTAACCACGGTTGAATGGGTGACGAATCGGATTAGGAGGTGCTGCATCCGCCCTGATAAGGGCGCGTTCCCTTTCTCCTGTTCGACCGTACACAGTCACTTCCACCATACGTACTTGGGCCTTGGTCGTCAGAGGAGAACGTGGAGTTCTTGGGACAGCATCAGGCGGTGCGCCAGGTGGCGAGTTGATTGGCCCGCCAATGTCGTCTGTAGTAAACATAATGCCCCGAACGGGCTCGTTATTGCGCACCAGGCCTTCATCCACAAGGGTGAATCGCAAGCGTAGGTTTTCAATGTCGAAGGCAAGTGGAAATAACAAGCCTCCCTGCCGGCAGTACAGTACAGGGGAGCTATCGCCTCCTTCCCAGCCAACAAAGTAGTGCGACAACCGCATGCGTGTGAGAGTGACCCGTCTGTTGTTTTGAATGATACCTCGCCAATCGGCGGGATTGATGCCGGCCTCGTCGTTACCTGCCAGTATGATCCTATTACCATCGATACGTGTGACCAGACCAAGAACGCTGAGTACTGTGATTACTGGTCGATTGGCCGGACCCGTGACGTATTCGTAAGTCAACAGGAGAGTATCCAAGTAGGGCCGCAACCGTGGAGCTAAAAGTCTGTCGTCTGGGTTGACAAATGCTGGGGTAGCTCGATTGGGCGCAACTGAGCTTGGCTGAAGATTATACGGCGTTCCTGCTGGGAAATCTGGATTAGTTGAGGTAGCTATTTCTGGGACAAGTACAAGGTTACTACCCTCTAGCTGAGCTCGAGCAACGTGAGTAGCCTCAACCTGAAAGATTTGCCGCTGCACGATCTCTTGGTTTGGGTTAGCTGGGTCGGGCACTCTGACTCGCAGGGCAATTGGAATGGGATCAGGCTGTAATGTGATAAGTTGGTGGCTACCTCTGTTATACACTGTGGCGACTTCGGTGCGGTCACAAGCTCCTGGGTAAAGCCGCAGGTTGGGATAGCGGTTTGCGGCTGAGGTTCCTGCCAAGTCAGCATAGCCCTGATTGGCAAGAGGGGCAGTTAAAGGATTATCAAAAGTAGCTGGCGGACTAGCGCCATGTGTGGCGGCTGTCCAAGCCTGAATCGGCGACAGGATGTCACAGGTTACGCTGAGCCTTGTCGCGTCACGCAGTATAGGTTGAATATTGCCGACCTGGTTGGGGGCGTCTGAACCTGAACCCACAGGGAAGCCCCGTGTCCGTAGAAATCCTCCACGCACATAAACTGCAGGATCGCCGCCCAAGCCTGGGTTGGGGTCCTGATCAATAAAGCGTGGTAATCTGCCAACATTGTCCAAATCATTTTTGATGATGTTGAGTGCCGCCCGGACATTGTTGTTGGCTTCAACCAACGCAGAGTTATTGCGGGTGGTTTGGAGTGCCAGCGACAGCGTACCCATTACGGCTGCCATAACAATTGTCAAAATAGCTGCTACGATAAGGAGTTCGACAAGTGAAAAGCCTCTTTGGGTTCCCTGTACTTGGCGTTGTGACCGGCGAGAGGCAGTCCGTCGGCGCTGGCCGTAGAGCAGTCGCACTACACCCACATCGAACGGCATGCTTGGCTGTAACTGCCGCTTAGTCTGGCTGACAGATGACTTTTCACGTATCCATAAGGCAGTCATATACATGGCTTTCGCGTAACTTCTCAAAAAAGTTGTGAATGTGGGAAAACAACCTTCTATGCAAGTTGTTTACTCCTGTACTTGGCGGTTGCCACTTACCCAAATACTTGTCCCGGCGTTGTTCCTTGCACTCTTCCACATCAGTACTCGTCCTGTTGGCCCAAAGATGGTGATAGCACGAGCTTGGGCACTGCGGGTGCTAGGCACTCCTCTACTGCAGCTCAAAAAGATAACGCCATTGAAGGGAGTGTTTAGAAAATTGGAAGTTGGGTCACTGGAAGTTGGATCAGTTGGGCCAGTAGAAATTCTTTCTGCACTACCAACGATGGATCCGTCGCCTTTGAATGTCAGGATGGCGCTTGGGCCACTCATGCCAATATCTACCCCACGTCCTTGAAGGAATGAGAAGCTTCTGGTGGCAAAATTCAGTTCAGGCAG
>Ga0308390_1001472_pt1 | contig 15230 bp, 12 predicted proteins | sample Hotspr2Sample149_FD_202358 | JGI IMG/M metagenome (GOLD analysis project Ga0308390, IMG submission 202358) | Hot spring phototrophic mat microbial communities from Mushroom Spring, Yellowstone National Park, Wyoming, United States - 20040719_149 ...
GCTTCGCCAGCACCTTCGTGATCGCCGCCGTCAACGTCGTCTTGCCATGATCAATGTGGCCGATCGTCCCGATGTTGACGTGCGGCTTGCTGCGGTCAAATTTCTCTTTCGCCATGAGCTTTGCTGTCTCCTGTCCGAGTGGTCGATCCTGGTCTTCGTTCCTTGGTGAGATCTATCTGGAAACCTTGCCCTGCATCCGGCTGATCACCTCTTCGGTGACCGAAGCCGGCGCTTCCTCGTAACGGCCGAAATGCATGGTGAAGCTGCCGCGGCCTTGCGTGCGCGAACGCAGCTCGGTCGCGTAGCCGAACATCTCCGACAGCGGCACCATCGCGCGGATGATCTGCGTGCCGCCTTTCATTTCCACGCCCTCGAGCCGGCCGCGGCGGCTGATGAGATCGCCGTTGACGGCGCCCATGTACTCGTCGGGCACCACCACCTCGACCCGCATCACCGGCTCGAGCAGCACCGGCCGGGCCTTCTGGGCGGCGTCCTTGAACGCCATCGAGCCGGCGATCTTGAACGCCATTTCCGATGAGTCGACCTCGTGGTAGCTGCCGTCGAACAGCGTCACCCTGACGCCGGTCACCGGATAGCCGGCAAGCACTCCGCCTTCCATCGCCTCGACGATGCCCTTTTCCGCGGCGGGAATGTATTCCTTGGGCACCACGCCGCCGACGATGGCGTTGACAAACTCGTAATCCTTCTCCGCCAGGGGCTCGACGCGGATCTTCACATGGCCGTACTGGCCGCGGCCGCCGGTCTGGCGGACGAAGCGGCCCTCGCCCTCCGCCGGGCGGGTGATGGTCTCGCGGTAGGCCACCTGCGGCTTGCCCACGTTGGCGCCGACGCCGAACTCGCGCTGGAGGCGGTCCACAATGATCTCCAGGTGCAGCTCGCCCATGCCGGACAGGATCGTCTGCCCGGTTTCGGGATCGGTGTTGACGCGCAGCGTCGGGTCTTCGGCCACCAGCTTGGCGATGGCCATGCCGAGCTTCTCCTGGTCGGCCTTGGTCTTGGGCTCGATGGCGAGCTGGATGACCGGGGCGGCGAAGTCGATGGCCTCCAGCAGAATCGGGTGCGCCTCGTCGCAGATGGTGTCGCTGGTGGTGACCGTTTTCAGGCCCACGCAGGCGGCGATGTCGCCGGCGCGGATCTCGCTGATCTCCTCGCGCTTGTTGGCGTGCATGCGCAGCAGCCGCCCGATGCGCTCCTTCTTGTTCTTGGAAACGTTCAGCACGGTGTCGCCGGTCTTGACGACCCCGGAATAGACGCGGATGAAGGCGAGCTGGCCGACGTAGGGGTCGGTCATGATCTTGAACACGAGCGCCGCGAACGGTTCGTCGTCGCTCGCCTTGCGCACCAGCTCGCGCGAGGGGTCGTTGGGATCAGTGCCGCGCACCGAAGCGATGTCGACCGGCGAGGGCAGCAGGTCGACGACGGCGTCCAGCAGGTTCTGCACGCCCTTGTTCTTGAACGCCGAGCCGCAGATGACGGGGAAGGTCTTCAGCTCGATGGTCCCCTTGCGGAGGCCGGCCAGGATCTCTTCCTCGGTGAGCTCCTCGCCGTTGAGATACTTCTCCATCAGATGGTCGTCGCACTCGGCCGCCGCCTCGACCATCTTTTCCCGGTACTCCCTGGCCTTCTCGACCAGATTGGCGGGGATGTCGACGTCGTCGTAGGCGGCGCCGAGGGTCTCGTCCCGCCAGATGCGGGCCTTCATTTTCACCAGGTCGACGACGCCCTTGAACTGGTCCTCGGCGCCGACGGGAATCTGGATGGGCACCGGGCGCGCCTGGAGCTTCTCGACGATCGTGTCCACCGCGTGGAAGAAATCCGCGCCGACGCGGTCCATCTTGTTGATGAAGCAGACGCGCGGCACCGAGTACTTGTCCGCCTGGCGCCACACGGTTTCCGACTGCGGCTGCACGCCGGCGACGGCGTCGAATACGGCCACCGCCCCGTCCAGCACGCGCAGCGAGCGCTCGACCTCGGCGGTGAAATCCACGTGGCCGGGCGTGTCGATGATGTTGATCTGGCAGTCGCGCCACTGGCAGAAGGTCGCCGCCGAGGTGATGGTGATGCCGCGCTCCTGCTCCTGCACCATCCAGTCCATCGTCGCCGTGCCTTCATGAACCTCGCCGATTTTGTACGTGCGGCCGGTGTAATAAAGGATGCGCTCCGTGGTGGTGGTCTTGCCGGCATCAATGTGGGCCATGATGCCGATGTTCCTCATCTTCTCGATTGGAATGGTGCGGGGCATATCAGTCGTCGCAGGCGCGGCGGCTCAGCTCGGTTTCTCCTTTTACCAGCGGTAGTGAGCGAAAGCCTTGTTGGCTTCCGCCATGCGGTGCACGTCGTCCTTCTTCTTGATGGCTGCGCCGCGCAGGTTGGCGGCGTCCATCAGTTCGTTGGCCAGCTTCTCGGCCATGCTCTTTTCGGCGCGGGCGCGGGCGCCGGCGAGAATCCAGCGGATCGCCAGCGAAGTGCGGCGGTTGGCCGGCACCTCCACGGGCACCTGGTAGTTGGCGCCGCCCACGCGCCGGGTCTTGACTTCCACCAGCGGCTTGCAGTTTTCGACCGCCTTCTTGAACAGCTTCAGCGGGTCGTCGCCGGTCCGCTCGCGGATGGTATCCATCGCGGTGTAGAAGATGCGCTGCGAGACGGTCTTCTTGCCGTCCCACATCATGCTGTTGATGAACTTCTCCGCCAGCGTCGAGTTGTAGACGCTGTCGGGCGGGATCTGCCGGACTTCCGCGCGTCGTCTGCGAGCCATCCTCTCAAGCTCCTTCCGTTACTTCTTGGCAGGCGCGCCGGCCTTGGGCCGCTTGGCGCCGTACTTGGAACGCCCCTGCATGCGCCCGGCCACGCCCGCCGCGTCGAGGGCGCCGCGGATGACGTGGTAACGCACGCCGGGCAGGTCCTTCACGCGGCCGCCGCGGATCAGCACGATCGAGTGCTCCTGCAAGTTGTGGCCGACGCCCGGAATGTAGGTGGTCACCTCGATTCCGTTCGTCAGCCGCACGCGGGCCACCTTGCGCAGCGCCGAGTTGGGCTTCTTCGGCGTGGTGGTGTAAACACGCGTGCACACGCCCCGCTTCTGGGGGCAGCCCTGCAAAGCCGGACTCGCCGTCTTGTAGCGCGGCGGCTTTCTTCCCTTGCGAACGAGCTGGTTGAATGTCGGCACGTACGTCCCTCAGAACACCTGGTTCAAAAACCCAAACCTGCCGCCGGCCGGGCCCGGCCGCGCTCCGCCGTCTTCCGGCGCAACGTTTCCTTGCCGCAAGCCGCAACCGGCAGCCTGACGATCCAAAAACTCGTGAATGACTCGTGGCGCGGCGGGCTTCCAATCTCGCCGGCGCTCACCCGAGAGGGTCTACTTCGGACACGCCCATGCTCCGCTCAGCTCAAAGTCTGAAGGAACCTCGGGGCGGGCCCCCGGTCGGCTTCCCCGCCAGCCTCTCTCGAGGCTCGGCCGAAGGAAGGGTTACCAGGAGCGGAACAGAGAACTCCTCAAACTCTTCCAGAGTAGCTCGGCGGCGGAAAAGTTGTCAACTCGGGGCGCCCCGCGCGGGTTCGGAAACCCCGCAATGCGCTGTTTCGCGCCGAGTCCCGCGCTCCATCCGTGCGCGCGCAGCCGCCCGCTACCCCCTGAGTACCAAAAGTACTGGATCTTTCCCTGAGAAATTTCCCGGCCCCAGGGGACGATACAGGTGAAATCCAACGCAGGTTCTGATCGAAAGACCGGGAGCGTGTTCCTCCGATGCTTCTCCGTCTCTTTCGATCCGCTCCCGGGCGGCGCTCCGGGAGAAGCGGATCAGCGGCCCGCCGCGGCGCCCCATCCATTCTTGCCTCCTGCCGGCCTTTGCTGGCGTGCATGCTTCTTGGACCGCTGATGCCGGCAGCGCCGCTTGCGGCGCGGCCGGAAGCGGCAAGCCTGCTGCCCGGCCCGGAGCCGTCGGCCTATCTGGATGCGCGCTTGCAGGCATGCACGCTCGACGCCGGCTGTCTTGTGGCCCTTCCCGACAACCGCATGCCCGCCCTGCTGGCTGCGCCTCTGCGCCAGCACTGGCCGGTTGCGGCGGCGCGCACTCTGTTGCCTCCCGGCGCGCAGTGGCTGCTGGCCGCGCATGCGGGCGCCGGCCCGGCCCTCTCGCCTTCCGCCGTCGTTCCGCCTGCGCCGCGCGTGGGACAGCCGGCGAGTTTCCATACGACGCCCTTCGACCTGGTGTCGCGGCAGGACCGGTTGCCGGCGGCGGCGATGTTCCTGGCGGGCATCGTGCTCTTCATCGGCAGCGCGGCGCTGGGTCTTGTCGTGCGCCATCCGGGCGAACCCGTCATCCCGGCGGCCGAGGAGCCGTTCATTCCGGCAAACCGGATTCTGCCGCCGCTGGTGGCCTCGCCGCGGCCTGTTGTGACGGCGAGAATGCGGCCGTAGTAAGCTCGGCTGCATGAAGCTCCAGTTTGCTCTCCTCTGCCTTGCGGCAGCCGCGTGGGCGCAGCCGCCTCTGCAAACGGCGGAAATCGCCAACCTCCGCCTGGCCAACGGCCAGACGGTGGCCTCCTGCAAGATCGGCTACCGCACCTACGGCGCCCTGAATGCGGACAAGTCCAACGCGGTTCTGTTTCCCGCCTGGTTCACCGGCACGAGCGCGCAGCTGGACGGCTGGGTGGGCGCGGACAAGCTGGCCGACCCGTCGCATTTTTTCGTGATCACGGTGGATGCGCTCGGCAACGGCGTCAGCTGCTCGCCCTCCAACACGGGCCCGGCGCTGGACCGGCTGGCGATTGCCGACATGGTCGAATCCCAGTACCGGCTGGTTGCGGAGAAGCTGGGCCTGAAGCGCCTGCATGCAGTGATCGGGATCTCGATGGGGGGCATGCAGGCGTTCGAGTGGATGACGCCCCATCCCGAAATGCTGCGGGCCGCCGTGCCGATCGTGGGCTCCCCGCGGCTGAGCTCGTCCGACATCCTGCTGTGGAGCGCGGAACTCAAGGCGATCGAGGCGGTGGAGCGCGCCGGCGTCAACGCGCGCGACGCGATGCCGGCGGTGCGCATGATGCACGAGTTCGCGCTCACCTCGCCGGACTGGCTGCACGCCAACCGGCCGGCCGCCGGGCTGGACGCCTGGCTCGGGCAGCTGGAGGCCGATGCGCGCAAGGGCATGGATCCGCGGGACTATGCCGCCCAGCTGCGGGCGGTCGGAGGTGCGGTCGCGCAACGAGTTGATGAGGCATGGATCCGCGGGACTATGCCGCCCAGCTGCGGGCGATGCTCGGCCATGACGTGACGCGCCGCTTCGGCGGCTCGCTCGAAAAAGCCGGCGCGGCCGTGCGGGCGCGCGTCCTCGTGGTGGCCGCCGAACAGGACCACATGGTGAACCCGCGGCCCGCGCTCGAAATGGCCGCGGCCGCCGGCTTCGACGTGCTGCGGCTGAAGAGCCACTGCGGGCATCTGGCCACCGGCTGCGAGAGCGCCCGGCTCGGGCAGGCGGTGCGGGAGTTCCTCGCCTCGGCGCGTTGAAACGATCCAGTGGCGGCGAGGCCGCCTCTTTCGATAGGATCTTGAGTCAGCCATGGAACAGGCAGCAAGCAGACTCATCAGCCTCGGCGGCGTGGATGTCGCCATCATCGCCATCTACTTCGCCATGGTGCTCGGCATCGGCTTCTATCTGAAGGGGCGATCCGGCACGGGGGAGGACTTCTTCCTCGCCGGGCGCGAGATGACGGCCTGGATCGCGGGCCTGAGCTTCCTCGCCGCCAACCTCGGCTCGCTCGAGCTGATGGGCTGGGCGGCGGCGGCCTATCAGTACGGGATTCTGGCCACGCACTGGTACTGGGTGGGCGCGATCCCGGCGATGCTGTTTCTCGGCGTCGTGATGATGCCGTTCTATTACATCTCGAAGACCCACTCGGTGCCGGGCTATCTGAAGCTGCGCTACGGCGAGCCGGCGCGCGCGCTGTCGGCCATCACCTTCGGGTTCATGACCGTGCTGATGAGCGGCATCAACATGTACTCGATGGCGCTGGTGATGAAGGTCGTGCTCGGCTGGGACATCAATTTCTCGATCTGGGTGAGCTCGCTGACCGTGGCCATTTACGTCGCCCTCGGCGGGTTGCGCTCGGCAATCTTCAACGAGGTGCTCCAGTTCATCCTGATCTGGGCCGGCGCGCTGGTGATCCCGATCGTCGGCCTGATCGAGGCCGGCGGCTGGGACGGCATGGTGGCGCGCATCCAGGCCAACTTCGCCGGACAGGACTACACGCACCTGTGGCGCACCATGGGCAGCTTCACCGACAACCCGATGGGCATCCACTGGACGGGCATCGTGTTCGGGCTGGGCTGGGTGATCAGCTTCGGCTACTGGACGACCGACTTCCTGGTGGTGCAGCGCGTGCTGGCGGCCAAAGACCTGCGCGCCGCCAAGCTGGCCCCGATCATCGGCGCCGCGTTCAAGATGATGGTGCCGTTCATCGTCATCCTGCCGGGGCTGCTCGGGCTGGCTCTGCTGCCGATGAGGCTCCAGCCGGAAGACGTCGCGGTGGCCGGCGGCGGGCACAGCTACAACGAGGTGCTGCCGCTGATGCTGGCCCGCTACGCCGGCCCCGGCCTGCTGGGGCTGGGCATCACCGCCCTCATCGCCGGCTTCATGAGCGGCATGGCGGGCAATGTCAGCGCCTTCGCCACCGTGTGGACGTATGACATCTACCGCGCGTTCTTCAAAAAGGAGGCGCCGGACGCGCACTACGTCTCCATGGGCCGCTGGTGCACCATCCTTGGCGTGTTGGTCTCGATCGGCACCGCCTATCTGGTGATGCAGTTCAAGTCCATCATGGACTACGTGCAGGCGCTGTTCAGCTTCTTCATCGCGCCGCTGTTCGGCACCGTGCTGCTGGGCATGCTGTGGAAGCGCGCGACGCCCGCGGGCGGCTTCTGGGGGCTGCTGGCAGGCACGGCCTCCTCGATCGCGATGTGGGCGTGGGTGAAGATGGACCCCTCGGCGCTGCGCTACATCGCGCTTTCGCCGCACGCCAGGGACATGGCCGAGAACATGTACCGCGCCCTGTGGTGCTGGATCATCTGCGTGGCGGTCACCGTCGTGGTCAGCTACACGACGAAGCCGCTGCCGGAAAGCGCGCTGCGCGGCCTTGTCTACGGCTGCACCGAGGTGCCGCACGAACGCGACATGCCGCTGTGGCAGCGGCCCATCTTCTGGGCCTGCGTGGTCGGCGCCGTCTTCCTGCTGCTTCAAATCATTTTCTGGTAGTTCTGTTTCAGCCCTGCCCGTAGCGCGCCTGCGGGCCGTGCTTGCGCAGGAAGTGCTCGTCGTGCAGCGCCTGCGGGATCGGCGCGGCGTCCGGCCGCAGCGCCAGCGTCAGCGCCGCCATGCGCGCGATTTCCTCGAGCAGCACGGCGTGCATGGCCGCCTCGCGGGGGCTCCGGCCCCACGCAAACGGCCCGTGCGAGGCCACCAGCACGCCGGGCTGCGCCAGCGGGTCGAGCCCTTGGAAGCGCCGCACGATGGCGCGGCCCGTGTTCAGCTCGTAGGCCTCGCGGATCTCCTCTTCGGCAAGCGGCGCGGTGACCGGGACGGGGCCGTGGAAGTAATCGGCGTGCGTCGTGCCAAGGCAGGGGATCTCCCGCTGCGCCTGCGCAAACGCGGTGGCGTGCGTCGAGTGCGTGTGCACCACCCCGCGCACGCCTTCGAAGTTCCGGTAGATTTCCAGATGCGTGTCGAGATCCGACGAGGGCCGCAGCGCGCCCTCGACGATCCTGCCCGACAGGTCCGTGACCACCATGTCGGCGGGCCGCAGCTTCTCGAACGGCACGCCGCTCGGCTTGATCGCCACAAGCCCCTCTCCGGGGTCGAACGCGCTCGCGTTTCCGAACGTGTACAACACCAGCCCGCGGCGGACGATTTCGAGATTGGCTTCGAGCGCTTCTTCTCTGAGGGCGGGAATCAGCATCGGGTTTGCATCGCCTCTTTCCCCGAGTGTATGCGATATCATGGCATGTCCACCGGGAGGTGCATCAGGCCATGGCGATTGTTGCCGGCGTGGATTTCGGCACGCAGAGCGTGCGCGTTTCTCTCTTCGACAGCGAAAATGGCCGGATCGGCGCGGCGGTGGCCGAGTATCCGGTGCACCGCAAGCGGGAGGACCCCGACCACGCCACGCAAAGCCACGCCGACCACATGAACGCGCTTGTCGTGGCCACGCGCGCCGCGCTCAAATCGGCGGGCGTCGACGGATCCCGCGTCGAGGCCATCGCGCTCGACACCACCGGCTCCACCGTGCTGGTGCTCGACGAGAACCTCGAGCCGCTGGACGACTACTACCTCTGGTGCGACCACCGCGCCAGGCGCGAGGCCGCCGAAATCACGGCCAAGGCGCACGAGCAGAAGCTCGAGGCCATCGAGTGGTGCGGCGGGGTGTACTCCTCCGAGTGGGGTTTTTCGAAGCTCCTGCACTGGCTCCGCAACAACCCGGAAAAGCGCGCGCGCTTCGCCACCGCCATTGAGCACTGCGATTACGTCGCCGCCGTGCTGTGCGGCATCCGCTCGCTCGACGAGCTGCCGCGCTCGGTCTGCGCCATGGGCCACAAGTGGATGTGGAACGCCGCGCTCGGCGGCCTGCCGCCCGAGGAGTTTCTCGCCAGCGTCGACCCGCTGCTTGCGGGCGTGCGCGCGAAGCTGCGCGGGCGCTATGAAACTTCGGACAAAATCGCCGGCCGCCTCTGCCCGGAGTGGGCGGAAAAGCTGGGGCTGCGCGCGGGCATCCCCATCCCCGTCGGCGCTTTCGACGCGCACTGGGACGCCATCGGCGCGGGCATTCGCGAGGGCGACGTCGTCAACGTCGTCGGCACGTCCACCTGCATGATGGCGATCGCCAGACAGGTGGGCCTCATCCCCGGCGTGTGCGGCGTGGTGAAGGGCTCCATTCACCCGGGTTACTTCGGCATCGAGGCCGGCCTGAGCGCCGTGGGCGACATTTTCGAAGCCATCGCCCGCCGCGCCGGCACGACGGTGGCCGAGCTCTCCCGGGGCCTGGAACAGTTCAAAGCCGGCTCGACCGGGCTGCTGCGGATGAGCTGGGACAACGGCGACCGCACGGTGCTGGTGAACGCCGAACTCGGCGGCGTCACGCTCGGCTGGACGCTGACTTCAACCCCTGCCGACGAGCTGTTCGCCGCCATCGAGGGCACGGCCTTCCACACGCGCATCATCCTGGAGCGGATGGCCGAATACGGCGTCCCCATCCGGCGCGTCATCAATGGCGGCGGCGTGCCGCAGCGCAATGAAGTGCTGAACCGCGTCTACGCCAACGTCTTCCACATGCCGGTGCTTGTGCCTGCGCAGGAGGTCACCAGCCTCGGCTCGGCCATCTTCGCCTTTCTCGCCGCGGGCGCTTTCCGGACCATCGAGGAGGCGCAGCAGCGCCTCTGTCCCTCTTACCGCATCGTCGAGCCAGACCCGCGCGAAGCCGCCGTGTACGAGCAGCTCTACCCGCTCTACCGCAAGCTCTACTTCGCGCTCGGACGCCCCGGCTCCGAGCCCGCCGCCATCGGCGATGTGCTGCCGCAGTTGCGGGCGATCCGTGCCGGCCAGGCGCGCTAGCGCCGTGCGCTGTGTTGGACCGGCGCGGTCGCTTACACTGAAAAGTCACGATGGATTCCGGCTCGCGGGCCGCAGCCTTGGCCCGCTTCCTGAAAGAAAATCGCGAAGCGCCGCTCGCCGTCCTGATCGGCGCCGTCACCAGCCTCGTCATTGTCGCCTTCATCTGGACCACGGAACTCGTCGGGGCGCGGCTTTATACCCCGCAAAGCCCGCCCTGGATGCGTCTCGTCTTCCCCGCCGCGGGCGCATTGCTTACGGGGTTCCTGCTGTACCGCCTTTTCCCCGATGCGCGCGGCAGCGGCATCCCGCAGACCAAGGCCGCGCTGTTCACCGGACGCACGGTGGGCCTGCGCACCACGGCGGGCAAATTCCTCTGCTGCTCCATCTCCCTCGGCAGCGGCATCTCGCTCGGACGCGAAGGCCCGTCCGTGCAGATCGGCGCGGGCATCGCCTCCCAGGCAGGCAGGTGGCTGGGGCTGAAAGAGCGGGAAACCTCGGCGCTGATCCCGATGGGAACCGCCGCCGCGCTGGCTGCCGCCTTCAACACGCCCATCGCCGGCGTGCTGTTCACGCTGGAAGAGATCCTCGGCAACATGCACGCGCGCATCCTCGGCGGCGTCGTGATGGCCTCGGCCTCCTCGTGGCTCGTGTTGCATCTGTTGCTCGGCGACGAGCCGTTGTTCCATGTGCCTGCCTACCAGCTCGGCTCTCCCGTGGAACTGATCGTCTATGCCGCGCTGGGGCTGGCGGGCGGACTTGTCTCGGCACTCTTCCAATGGATGCTGGTCAGGTTGCGCCAACGTTTTCTCGCCTTGCCCAGGCATACGGTTCCATGGCAGCCTCTCGCCGGGGGCCTGTTCGTAGGCCTTCTCGCCTGGTGGATTCCCGGCCTTCTCGGCGTCGGCTACTCGGCGGTCGGCCAGGCTCTCAACGGCAGGATGGCCTGGCGCCTCATGGTGGTGTTGCTCGCGCTCAAACTGCCCGCCACCGCCCTCTGTTACGCGTCCGGCAATCCGGGCGGCATCTTCGGCCCCAGCCTGTTTCTCGGCGCGATGCTCGGCGGCAGCATCGGCTCGCTCTCCCACTCCCTGTTTCCCGAAATGACAGGCCCGCCCGGCGCGTATGCGCTCGTCGGCATGGGCACGGCCTTCGCCGGCATCATCCGCACGCCGATGACTTCGGTGCTGATGATCTTCGAACTCACCCGCGACTACTCCATCATCGTCCCCTTGATGATCTCCAACCTGCTCAGCTACTGGGTCGCCCGCCGGCTCATCCGCACGCCGATCTACGAGCAACTCGCCGCGCAGGACGGCGTGCACCTGCCCAAACCGCCGGATGAGCGCGCCGAACACGAACTCGAGGTGCGCGACGCCATGCGGCCTGTCGCGCTCCTGCTCGATCCTGACATGGAGGTCGCGGAAGCTTCTCTGTACCCGGGCAAGCATTTTCTCGTCGGCCGCGCCGGCCAACTGTGGGGCATCGTCTCCGCCGAAGACCTGTTCCAGGCTCCCGGCCATGCGCGTCTGGCCGAACTCCTGCCTTTGCCGCCTGACAAAATGTCCTCGCCCCCGTTCGCACTCCTGCCCCATATGCATCCCGTCCATCCCCTGGATCTGGCGCTGCACCGCTTCGGCGCCACCGGCCTCAGCATCCTTCCCGTCACCGACCGCATGCATTCGCGTACGCTGCTCGGCGAGCTCACCTTGCAGGACCTGCTCGACGCCTACCGGCGAAAAGCGGCCGGCGAGAGGCAGCACAGGCGAAACCCGCAGCTGCCCGCCGGGTGATTTTTCCTGCAACCCCGGCCTGCCAGGAGCGCGTCTCCCGTGCAGGAGACACGAGCCATGAAAAACATCGCACTGGCTGCCGCGCTGGCGGCTTTCGCTCTCCCGCTCTTGGCGGACTGGAATGTGCATGTCAACATCGGCTCGCCGCCTTATTACGGCTATGCGCCGGCCGAGGTCGTCTACGTCGAGCGGTATGTGCCCACCTATGATGTGCCGCTCGTCTTTGTCGCCGCGCGCCATGCCCGTGTGAGGCCCGTGGTGATTGTCGAGGCGTACCGGCATGGCGGCTGGAACCACGTCTGCTCGCGGTTCGGCGTGCCGCGCGAAGTGTTGTTTGTGCCGGCGCCGCCGGGCCCGCCGCCCGCGGTCGTCTATTACGACCGCCATCCCGGGAAGGCCCCGAAACACTTCCGTCACGAATCCAGGCGCTACAAAGGCCACTGGCGCGATTGAGGCGGCGTTTCGTGCGATCGTCTCCTCCCCGCTCGTCAGCGATTGGAGTGCTGAATAGCGCCGGGCTCTTCGTTGATTTCCTTCGCGCCGGACCCGGTTCCGGAGTTCGCGCCTCCGCCAGCCGCTGCTTCATCCTGGCTCGCAGCGACGGCGCCGCGCGGCTGCCGGCAACATTTTCGCGGCCGCGATATTCGGACTTTCCGGTGTGATATCATGCTGCGCGATGTCCGTCCTCTTTGCCGCCGCGGGCTGCCGGCGCGCGGGCGGGCGTCGCCGGCCGCGGCCCGGGGCCGGCCACGGCGCAGGAAGCCGGAGTTTCCCGGCACGCCGCGTCTCTGTCAAACTGGGGAAGCGTACCTGAGGAGAACCGACTGACCATGTACTGGCTTGGCATCGACATCGGCACCGGCGGCAGCCGCGCCCTGCTGGTGGACGCGAAAGGGAAACTGGTGGCGGGGTTCACCGCTCCGCACGAGGACATCCGGATGGAGCGTCCGTTGTGGGCCGAGCAGCGCCCGGAGAACTGGTGGGAGGCGGCGCAGGCCGCCATCCGCGGCGTGCTCAAGGAAGCCGGCGCCACCGGCGAGCAGGTGAAGGGCGTGGGCCTCAGCGGCCAGATGCACGGGCTGGTGCTGCTCGACGCAAACAACCAGGTGATCCGCCCCTCGCTCATCTGGTGCGACCAGCGCAGCCAGCCGCAGGTGGACTGGATCCACCAGACCGTCGGCCGCGCCAACGTGGTGGCCTACACGGCCAACCCGATGCTGACGGGCTTCACCCTGCCGAAACTGCTCTGGGTTCGCGACAACGAGCCGCAGAATTACGAGCGCGCGCGCAAGGTGCTGCTGCCCAAGGACTACATCCGTTTCATGCTCACCGGGGTGCATGCAACCGAGGTGAGCGACGCTTCCGGCACGGGCCTGCTGGACGTGGTCACGCGCCGCTGGTCGACTGCAATGATCGAACGGCTGGGGCTGGACGCCTCGGTGTTGCCGGAGGTGAAAGAGTCGGCCGATGTGACGGGCGCCATCAGCCGCGCGGCCGCGGAAGCGACGGGGCTGAAGGAAGGCACGCCGGTGGTGGGCGGCGCCGGAGATCAGGCGGCCAGCGGCATCGGCAACGGAATCGTGCGCCCCGGGGTGGCGTCCTGCACCATCGGCACGTCCGGCGTCGTGTTCGCCTATCTGGACCGCCCGCACTATGACCCGCAGGGGCGCGTCCACACCTTCTGCCATGCCGTGCGCGGCAAGTGGCATGTGATGGGCGTGACGCAGGGCGCGGGCCTCAGTCTGCAATGGTTCCGCAACCAGTTCGCGCCCGGCACGGACTACGACACGCTGATGGCCGAGGCGCAGAAGGCGCCGCCGCTTTCGCACGGCCTGTTCTGGCTGCCCTACCTGATGGGCGAGCGCACGCCGCACCTGGACCCGGTGGCGCGCGGCGGCTGGATCGGACTGACGGCGAAACACGGCCGCGCGGAAATGATCCGGGCCATCGTCGAAGGGGTCAGCTACAGCCTGCGGGATTGCCTGGGGATCATCGAGCAGATGGGCGTCGACATCCAGTCCGTCCGGGCCAGCGGCGGCGGCGCGCGCAGCCCGTTCTGGCGGCAGATGCTCGCCAACATCTTCCACCGCAGCGTGGCGACGCTGGAGAACACCGAAGGTTCCGCCTACGGCGCTGCTTTGCTCGCTGTGGCCGGCACGGGCGAATATGCCGGCATCGAGGAGCTGTGCGACGCCGCCATCCGCGAAGTGGATTGCCTGATCCCCGACGTGCATGAATCGGCGGCCTACGAGCGCGGCTACGAGGTGTTTACGGTTCTCTACCCGACGCTGAAGCCGGTTTACAGCCTGATCCAGCAGATGGCGTAGCAAGCAGCGCGCAGGCGTCCGTCAAGGGCGGCGTGTGCACAGCCCGGACGCTGCAAAGGCAGGGCGCGCATCAGACGCCCGGTGGAAAGGCATGCCCCGGAGCCTGGGTCTGAAGCCCGGCGGGGGGTGGGAATTCGCGCCGGCGCCGGGGCGGGCGGTTACTTCCTGAAGAACCAGAGCCAGAAATACTGCGTCCCGGCGCCGTGACGGTAGCGCGGCTCGAAGCCGCAGCGCTCGGCCAGTTCCACCGCCTGTTCGTCAGTGAACGGCACGCCAAGCCAGGTGTCGTCGGGGTCGCTTTCCACCTGCGGGTTGCCCTGCACCTGGAACTTGAACAACGCGCCCGGACGCAGCAGCCGGTGCACCTCGCGGACGTAGCTTTCGATGACCTCGCGGCTGGGAATGTGCTGGAATACGATGCTCGAAAAGGCGAAGTCGTATTCGCCCGGCGGGATCACGGACAGATCCATGCCGTTGTTCTGGTAGACGTGCGCGTTGGGCATGTCCCGCAGGGCCTCGCGGGCCAGCGCCACCATTTCGCCGCTGACGTCGACGGCGTGGACCTCGCCGAACAGTTCCGCCAGCGCGCGCGTGACGCGGCCGGCGCCGCAGCCGATCTCGATCACCCTCATCTGCTTCGGGTCCTTGCCCTGGCAGATGTTGATCATGTCGGTGAGGATCTCTTCGCGGACCGTGCGGCGCCCGGACTCGAAGAACTCCTCGTCGGTCCAGTCGGTCTTTTCGGTGTTGACGTAAAAGCGGGCGTTTTCGCGGGCGCGCTCGTCCCAGTCCTGGCGCATCTTGTCGAGCGTTCGTTCCAACTCGTGTCGCTCCATTTCCTGCCGTCCCCTTCATTGTAGCCGCCGCAGCAGGGGGCGCCGGGCGTGTTATATATAGAAACAGGCCGACTCGTGGGCGGCTAGCTCAGTTGGGAGAGCACCGCGTTCGCAACGCGGGGGTCGTGGGTTCGAGTCCCATGCCGTCCACCAATCCTCATTTCCCCGATCCGCAGATTTGAGATGGAACGCCTGCCCCCGTTAGGCCGGTGGAGTCCAGGCGCACAGCCGCAGGCGCCGATGACAGGCGTTCCCGCCGTGGAGGATTGCGCTCGCCTTCGTTCCGGTCCGAAGTTCCCGCGGAGCGCCTTGGGCCGGCACCGCCCGCACCCGGACGGAGGAAAGGCGCACCGCATGCCGCCGCACCGCCGGGGATGTGAACCGCTCGCTCCCGCGGCCTTCGGCCGCTTCACTCGCGGCTCTGAAAGCGTCTGAAAGCGGGCAAAAGCAGGGGCTCCTTCAGAGCCGCGAACGAAGGACGGAATTCGCCAGAATTCCGGCCGGAGTGAGCGGTCGGAGCGGAATATGCCATGCAGCGCGGTCTCGGTCGGAGCGGTCGGGCAAATCCGGCAACCGCTCGTTCTCGCGGCCTTCGGCCGCTTCGCTCGCGGCCCTGAAAGCGTCTGAGAGCGGGCAAAAGCAGGGGCTCCTTCAGAGCCG
>Ga0308390_1001478_pt1 | contig 15140 bp, 8 predicted proteins | sample Hotspr2Sample149_FD_202358 | JGI IMG/M metagenome (GOLD analysis project Ga0308390, IMG submission 202358) | Hot spring phototrophic mat microbial communities from Mushroom Spring, Yellowstone National Park, Wyoming, United States - 20040719_149 ...
ATTCAGTTCCTCAAACACCCGCCCCGTCTCAAGGTGGGTCAGGGTGACCGTGCCGTTGTCGTTGACCCGCGCGCGGAGCACGCCGTTCTCCATTTCCCGGCCCGACACAATCGGTGTGCCAGCCGCGAAACTCCGGCCCCGCACCATCCGGAAGGTCTTCCACCCCAATCCGGGAACTGATGCCGCCGGAAAACACACGTGAAACCGCTCCGACTTCATCATCATCGGCGCGTCATCGGGGTGATTCACGATCACGTGCTTCGGCAGGCGGCCGTTGCACTGCACAGGAATTTCCGCGCCCGTTTCCGAATCCCCCAGCGCGAATTCCTCATGGCCGCCCGTCCACGGCAGATCCAACACGCATTCCACCACTTCCGTGCGGCTTCGGCACAGCGGGTTGAACACAGTTACGGCCACGTCCTCCGTGTTGCCGGGAATCCGGATCCGCTGATGCAGCGCCGCCAGCGCGTCATCGGTCACCGCTTCAGCGATGTGGTCCACCTGCCGCGCCCGGGACAGCACGTCTTCCTCTATGGCGTCCACCCCGGATCCGGAAATGCTGTCATGGGCGTGACATCGCAACAGTTCTTTCCACGCGAGTTCCATCACGCCTTCCGGGTACGGCCTGCCGGTCGCGAGAGATGCCGCCGCCAGTGCCGGCTCGGCAAGCCGCTGCAGGTTCCATTCCGCCCGGGAGCAGGCCCACTTCATTCGGGTGCGGCTGCTCAGCACGTCACTGTAAAGATGAATAATCAGCGGCATGGGCTTGGGCGTCCGCCGCTCGCCGCACAGCACCGGCAGATGTTCACGGTCCGCTTCGCGAAGCACCCCCGCGATCAGATCCGGATAATGCCCGTGACGCACTGTCACGCCGGGCAGGGCTTCGGCGATCAGCCGGACCATCTCCGGTTCCCGGGCATCCGGCAGGCTGCTGTCGTGGCCCATCATGAAGGCCAGATGCCGCGTGGCCGCCGCCTGCTTTTCCCGGGCGTACAGTGCCCGGGCCCGCTCCTGCAGCACGCCCGCATCCAGTCCCATTCGCGGCCGCAGCAGCCACATGTGTTCCGCGGCCCGCTCTGGCGCGGAACGCCGGAATGGCAGACCACCCTCGCCCCACTGGTATTCCCGGTCTTCCGGCCCTTTGCCGTACCGTGCCGGACGGTACACCTGGTGATAGAAATTGTACCGGGCTCCTGTGCTCATGCGGCTGGCCAGCAGTCGGGTACCGTCCGCCCCTTCCAGCACAAATTCTATGGCCGCCTCATCGTCATTCACCCCATGGTAAAACAGGATGGTTCCGATGCCGAACCCCGCGTAAAGTTGGGCCATCTGGGAATTCTGGCCATAGGAAAACGGCGTGTGCCCGATTTTCATCACGCCGCCAAACCTGCGCCCTACGCGATGCCCCATCAGCAGGTTGCGGACCAGCGATTCCGCGTTGACTTCAAAGCCTTCCGGACAGGTGTACCAGGGCCCAATCAGCAGCCGTTGCTCCCGTACGGCCCGCTCTACTGACGCCCGCTTCTCCGGACGAACCTCCAGGTAATCCTCCAGTGGGGCCACCTGACCGTCCAGCACGAACGATCGGTATTCAGGCTGCGTCTCAAGGATGTTCAGCAGCCGGTCCAGCATCTCCACCAGCATCAGCCGCGTGCGCTGATAGTCAAACAGCCACTCCCGATCCCAGTGGGTATTCGCGATCAGATAAACAACATCTTCCCCGCGCTTTTCCTGCTCCATGCTCATTCCTTTCCGAGTCAGTCAGGCCGGCATTTTACCAGAACCGCGCGCGCATCCATACGAGCCGTTCAGAAAGTTTCTGGTAAAATGCCACCGTTTACCGTCTTTGCGGGATGCCAAACCACAGGAATGCCGCCAACATGCTGCGCTTCGCTCTGCTCGCCAGCGGAAGCAAAGGGAATGCCTCCCTGATTTCCGACGGCGAAACCTGTATTCTTCAGGATGCCGGGGTTTCCCGAAAACGTCTGGATGAACGGCTGCGCCAGTTGGGGGTCTCTCCTGCCTCCATTTCCGCTGTCCTGGTCACCCACGAACACACCGACCACATTCGCGGCCTTCCACTGTTCGCGCGGGATTTTGATGTTCCCATTTACGCCACCCCGGCCACAGCCAGAACCATCGGCCTCCACGACACCGTCCGAGTTGTTACTTTCAACGCCGGGGACACCCTCACCTTCGGCCATATCCGCGTTCAGAGTTATTCCGTCTCCCACGACGCCGTTGATCCGGTCAATTACACATACGCATCAGAAGCCGGCGCGAAACTGGGTTTCGCCACCGACCTCGGCCATCCCTGCAAACTCACCCTCGCCCGCCTCGCCGGATCTCACGCACTGATCGTTGAATCCAATTATTGCCCCCACATGCTCCGCCGCGGGCCTTACCCGCCTTTCCTGCAGCAGCGCATCCGCGGACGCCACGGTCACCTTTCCAATGACGACGCCATGGCTCTCCTCGAAACCCTGCGGCACGACAAACTCCGTCTCGCCGTGCTGGTTCACGTGAGTGAACACAACAATGACCCTGATCTGATACGCGAAAAAGTTTCCAGAATCTTCGCCGGTACCCCTGTCCGGATCGTGGTCGCCCCACCGGACGGCCTGCCGGAGTGGTTCGAGGTATCCCCGTGACGTTTTCGCCTGAACAGATCGATCTCGCGAAACTCCGCAGTATCATCGACCGGTTCCGCCTCATCACGGGACCGCCCGTCGCCCTGCACCTGGGCGATCCGGCCCGCCAGCAGATCCTTCTCGGCACCACTCCCTGCGCGGCATGTGCTTTCGTCAACGGTTTTCCCGCCGGCACCCGCGCGTGCGCCCGGTCCCGGGCTGGCGCCTTCACCATTACCCGAGACTCCGGTCAGCCCGTCGCTTTTGTGTGTCATCTCGGGTTCGGTTGCTCGGCATGCGTGGTTCCCGGCACACGAAATTGTTGGATCACAATCGGACCCTTCGTCTCCGAATCCGCCCCTGAAAGTCTGGAATTTTCGGTCCGCGAAGGACTCAAGGCCGTGGCCTTTCCCGATGCGCTGAGCGGGCCGCTGCCTTTTACCCTCAAGGACATCCCCGTCCGTCCACCCCAGGCCATGGCCGAAGCCGCCGCGTGGATCGCTGAGTCTATCGCGCCACTGATACCCCCCGTGGCTGACACAGACCTTTCCGCCAGCACGGAACGCCACGAATCCGTCGCGGTTCATTCCGAACCGGTTACGTTTCCTACCCGGCGCGCCCGGGCCGGCCGGCCCAAGGAAAACAGCCGGGAAGTCCCCCATACCGGACTGGATTTCCCCCGCCTTCCGATTTCCCGGGCTGTACCGGTGCTCTGGCTGGCCGGGGGATATCGGGCTCGAGCCGAGGAGGCCTGGCTGCGCCGGGTTCGGGAACACACCCGGCTTGCCGGCCGCGCGCGGCCCGACTGGAATATTCTTCTGGAAACGGTTTCCGACATCCTGGAGGGTTGTGACCGGCTGGAGGCCCAGACTGCCGCCGCGTGGGAAGCCCTCGCGGCCCTGCGCGAAAAAGCCACTTCCGTTCCGGCAGTTCCGCCCGACGAAATCGCATGTACCGAACTGTTCCGGAAAATCCGATGGTCCGCCGCGTCCAGAGCCCTTTTCAGAACCCTGTGCACCCGCTGGCTGGAGGAAATCCGGAATGCCAATCCGGACCTTGACACGACGGCCAGCGCCGCGGGCATGTCTTCCGCGGCCCTGTCGCGGTATCTCCGGCAGCGTCTGGGGCTCAACTACAGTGGATGCCGATCCGCCCTGCGCGCGGAAGCGGCCCGAGAGGAACTCGAGGTTTCCGACAAACCAGTCCGGATGGTGGCAGAGGCCGCCGGTTTATCTGATCCGGCCAATCTGCACCGGCTGTTTCGCCGGCATGGCCTGCCCGCGCCCGGACTGTACCGCTGGCTCATGCAGGAACGGAAATAACCCCCATAAGGAATGTCCCCATGCGTTGGTCTGCCTCCTGGCTCACCCGCCTGAAACAATGGTGGACGCGCCTGCGCTGTCCCACCGAATTCCTGTGTGACAACTGCCGGTACGACCATCCTTCGGCCTGCCGACGTCCCGAACGTCCAAACGCCACCCGGTGTCCCGATTACCGCCCCCGCTGACGCCACCCGCTGACTGCGGGTAAAAAACCGGATTGTGCTCACGGTGCCCCCATCCCCTGGTCCCCCGGGCGTATCATGAAGATAAAACGCCCGTTCTGAGCCGAGAAGGTCAAAGGCTGACCTTTACCAACCGGTCATCGTCCGAACCTTCTGGTCTGCGGCAAACATTACACCCGATCAGAACCCTGAAAGGTATGGCAGACAACGCCAGCCCTCTGATGTTGTATCGGCCAGCGGCAACCATATAAGATAACACTGTTGAAGTTAACGGGATAAGACGCTGCAACACCTGAAACCAAAGGATCAGCAAAAATGGACACCAACAAACCTGATACACCTGCCACAAAATCCGGTAACCGGCTGCTGCCCGTGCTCCTGATCGTGTTGGCCGCCCTCGGAGGAGTATTGTACTGGTTCTATTTCGGCGGCGGAGCCGTAAAACAGCCCGAAATCACCGCCATCAGCAAGAAAAAGGCAGAGCCCGCCAAACAGACCCAGGCCCCACCCAAGCCGGCCCCTCTCCCAGCGGTTACCGCTCCCGAGGCGTCACCCGCGCAGAAGGCTGAACTGGAAAAAAGCCGCGGGATCGTACCGTCCACCCTGCCGGCTCTTGCACTGGCTCCGGATTCCGCGCATGTGGCCGCGGCAGTCCCCCCGGTGGCCAACATGCTGGATCAGTGGATCCCTGTTATCCAGCGGGCATACAAAAACGATCTGGACATCCGCGCGGAAGTAGACAACAAAATTCGCAGCCTGTGCAGCATGCTGGGGGCTGTTCCCGATGGCGACGCCGTCGCGGCGCTGCGGAGCATCGGGCTGGACACCGCCCGGCCCGCAGGGATTTTCCTGGAGCCTCCGGAAGCCCTGCGCGAATTCCTGAAAACAGCCGCTTCGGTCAAAACACCTGAAGAAGCCCAGTCCCTGCAGTTACCGCCACTCAACGATCTGTTCGCTTTTGCCGCGGCCCTGCCTGTTGCTGACAAAACCAAAGCGGAACAGTTGCTGATGATGGCCCAGGCGCTACTGGGTGGCGGTGCGGCCCCATCCCAGGAGACGGTCGATGAATTCACTGTGATAGTCCTGCCCGGTGTAGGCGCGTACTGTCTCACCGACCAGTGGGCTGTCCTTGGGAACAGTGACAAACTCGTTAAGGAAACGGTCGCCCGGTTCAAGGCCCCCCGTCAGAGCCGCTACGGCACCGAATCCTGCCCCGCCTATGACGCCAATGAAGTGGCGGTTCAGTTCTATACAGGGCGTGCCCTCTCGTTCTTCCGGTCGCTGGCCGAGGTGGCAGCGGCCGATCAGCCCGCGCTCAGGCCCCTGATTGAAACACTGTTCAAAGAAGCCGAAGCCATGTTCCCCACCGGAGAAACTGATGATCCATCCATCGTGACGTTGTCCGTCACCGGCGAAAAAATCGAGTTCCGCGGCCGCGTGGATACCGCCACCCACAAGGGACTCCTGGAACAGATGGGGGTCCCGCAGCCCATGGACCTCGCCCGCAAACTTCCTGAAAACACGGGCATACTCTTTTCACTCAATGTCACCCAGAACTTCAAAACCCAGTTGAGCAATTCCGTCAAACAGGCCGCGACCAATCTGCCGCCTGATGCCCAAGACAAGGAGAAAAAGATTGCTCAGCAGGCTTCCACCTATGTGGATCAGGCCATGGGCGCCCTGGGCTCCCAGTTCGCCATCGGCATCGCCGGCGTGAACGCCAATGGACTGCCTGCCGTTTATCTGCTACTGGAAAGCAACAATCCCATCCTGCCCCAGTTGGCCATGGGACTGGTCGGGGCCGTCATGGCGGAAGATCTCGGCGAAGGCGTTCAGATTCAGAAAGTAATCCGTCCTCTCCCGCTGGGCCTGGAAGTCTACGGCGTCATGGTCAACAAAACTTTCCTGGTGTCCACGGACCTGGACGGCCTGAAAGCCTTGATTGACCGGGTGAAAAACAACGCCACCACGCCGGTATTCGAAAAATTCGAGCCACCCATTGATCCCGAAACCGCGCGATACCTCCTGATCGCCATCAAACCGCAAGTTTACCTCGACACGCTCAGGCCCGTGCTTGAAAAACTTATCCCGCCCACCACGGCGGTCAACGTCTTCAACGATGTCATGATCGAGGTGACCCGGCTGATCCATGACCTGCGATTCCTGGCGGAATTGAACGGTTCCTGGTTCGAAAACCGGGTCATCCTGAACCTCAATCCCAATGTGCAGTAAAACCAGCAACAACAAGGAGACACGAAAATGAAAAAACTGGTTATCCCTGCCGCGATGATCGCCGTCCTTACCCTGGCCGGATGTGCCGGTCTCAAAGGGCCCAGTGACCTGGATCTGGTTAAGCAGACCTGCGATGCTTGGGGAAAGGCCCTTGTCGCCAAAGACGTCCAGGGTGTGCTTGCGACCATGAGCGAAGATTTTTCCTCGTCTCAGGTGGCCAGCCGCGAAGCCTTGGGTGAACTGCTTCAGGATGCCATCGATTCCGGCTATCTCGAAGAAGCCGAAGTCTCCTTCACCCAGACCCAGTACACCGCGGAACAGGACGGCACCTATACGGTCTACCCGGTTGACCTTTCCAGCGCGGCCGGTGCCGTATCCGCCGAACTCAAACTGAAAAAGGTCGGCAAAAACTGGCTGATCTACAATATTGAAGTGGACGGTCTCTGAGCCCTCTGCCGGCACAGCAGAACTGAAACGGGATCTGGGACAGCTCGGAATTCAAACTGGTTCCGGGCTGTCCGTGGTTATATACAGGACAATGCGGCATGAAAATCGGTGTCATCGGAACAGGATATCAGGGACTGGTCACAGGAACCTGTCTGGCCGAAAACGGACATCAGGTCCTCTGCATGGACCGGGATACAGAACGGGTTGCAAGGCTGAATCGCGGCGAACTCCCGATTCATGAACCCGGTCTTGAGGAACTGGTCATCCGCAACATGGAGGAAGAGCGCTTGCGCTTTACTGACACCCTGGACGCCGTAACCGATGAATGCCTCATGATCTTCCTGTGTGTCGGCGCTCCAGTGGATCAGACGGGCCGAGTGGACACCAGCCGGGTGCTCGAAGTATCCCGGGCCATCGCCCGCCATACCCCCGCTTACCGCATCATCGTCAACAAAACCACCTGCCCTCCGGGTACGGCGGACCAGATCGAAGCCGTTTTCCGGCAAACCGCCGCGCACCCCGTCGATGTCGTGGTCAACCCCGATTTCATGAAAGAAGGATCCGCGGTAGATGATTTTCTCCGGCCGGACCGGGTGGTCGTGGGAAGTGAAGACGTCCGCATTATCGAAATACTTCGTGAACTGTACCGGCCTTTCCTGCGCACCGGGAAACCCTTCCTGGCCATGTCACGTCGGGATGCTGAAATGGTCAAATACGCCAATAACCTCATGTTGGCCGCGCGCATTTCGGTCATGAACCAACTGGCGGATCTCTGTGAAGCCCTCGGCTGTGACATTGACCAGGTCCGTGAGGCTGTTGGCGCGGATACCCGTATCGGGCCCATGTTTCTGTTCCCCGGTTTAGGGTTTGGCGGCATGGGTCTGCCCCGTGATGTGGCCACATGCGCTGGTCTGGCCCGAGAGCGGGGTATCCCAGCCGGCCTGATGGAAAGCATCCTCGAGGTCAACCGCTACCGTCGCGAAAAATTTCTTCAGACCATCCTCGATCATTTCGGGGGAAATGTGGCCGGAAAACAGCTCGCCTTCTGGGGCGCCGCCTTCAAACCCCGCACGGACGACCTGCGCGGAGCTCCGGCGCTTGATCTCATCAGCGGCCTCATCAGCCGCGGGGCTACAGTCCGGGTTTACGATCCCGTAGCCGGCCCCAAACTCGTCAGCCGATTCGAACACGGCGTCGTACTGACCCGGAAGGTGTATGAGGCGCTGGAGAATGCCGACGCGCTGGTGATCACCACCGAATGGAACGAGTTCCGGCGTCCGGATTATGAACGCATGGCCACGCTCATGCGCCAGCCGGTCATCTTTGACGGCCGAAACCTCTTCACCCCGGCGGTTATCGCGAAAGCCGGCTTCTGGTACTACAGTGTCGGCCGTCCTCCAGCCAAACCAGATGCTTAAATATCATAAACATGGAATCATATTATGGCCCTGATCCTGAGTTCCCAGTACGTCGGCCGGGAAAGTCGTCCGTTGCGTCTGACGATCACCCCCCGCCAGATCATGAATTACGCCTTCGCCGTGGATGATCCGAATCCCTGGTATCTCGATGACACGCGCCCGCAGGGAATCGTCGCGCCTCCCATGCTGGCCACGGCCCTCACCTGGAAAATCTCCGCGAATTTCGCGCACTACTGGGACAGCGCGGGATTTCCCGCTGAGGTACTGGCCCGGCAGGTCCATTACAGCGAACAGATCACCTGGTATCGTTGCATGGTCCCCGGCGACCAACTGGAAATTACGGGCGTAGTCCAGGCCATCGTCCCTCATCGGGCCGGCACTCACCTGATCATGAAATACACCGCCCGGGACACCACCGGAGAACCCGTCTTCATCGAATCCATCGGCGGCCTGCTGCGCGGGGTCCGCTGCGCGGACGAGGGCCGTGGCGATCCCGGTGAATTCCCCGAAGCGGCCTCATCTCCCCATGAAACGCCTGCCTGGGAACGGGCAATGTATATCGACCCCTGGGCCCCCTACCGCTACGATGCCGGTGCCGACATCCACTTTCCCATTCACACCTCCCCGGCTTTCGCCCGCTCGGTGGGTCTGCCGGGCATTATCTATCATGGAGCGGCCACCCTTTCTCTCGCCATCCGGGACATCGTCAACCGCGAAGCAGATGGCGATCCCCACCGGCTCCGCTCCGTGGCCTGCCTGTTCACCGCCATGGTGAAGCCCGCATCACTCATTACCCTCAAGGTCTTCAGAAAATCTCCGGATACCGGCGCGACATCCGTGGGTTTCATGGTGCTCAATCAGCAGCAAAAGGAAGCCGTCCGCTGCGGGTGCGCGGTACTTGCTCCAGTGTGATTCACCGTTTTGTCTCCGCGGGAACCGATGGTATAAAGTAAAAGCAATAGAGCGCGTGCGGCAGAGTCTGGCGCGCTTTGTAAGGGTGAAGTCGCAGCATGACCGCGGAAAATCCAATCAGACCGGTTCGCCTGATCTGGGAAATGATTTCCCGCAGGGCCGTGTTGCATCCCGAGCGGGAAGCTCTGGTCGATGACTCTCGGCGGATTACCTGGGGTGAACTCGAAGAGAGGATTCGCCGGCTGGCGGTCGTGTTGCGCAAAGCCGGCGTGGGACCGGGGGACTGTGTCGCGCAGATATCCCCGCCCTGCGCGGCGTTTCCGATCGCCTGGCTGGCCGCGTCACGGATCGGCGCCTTCTGGAGCGGGTTCTCGCCCCGTTATACCGCCGACGAACTGCGCGGCATGCTGGAGGAGTGCGCCCCCACCGCACTGATTGCCGATATCTCCGAACCCCACGGGCTGGATCCGAACACCTACCGCACCATCCGCGATGTGTCTGACAACCTGACGCTGTGTCTGACGCTGGGGGCGGGTCCGGAATGGAGTGATCCGGATTTCTGGGAAACCATAGAACGGGAATCCGACCCCTTCGACAACGAAGAATCAGGAGCGGAACCAGCCGAGGAGAATGCGCCTGTCCTGCTGCTGTACACGTCGGGTTCGACCGGCCGCCCACTGGGAGTGCTGCACTCCCACCGATCTGTCCTGGCCAGCGCCACCGGCGAAGCGGACCTGTTCGGCCTCGGTGCCGACGCCCGCTTTCTGCTCCATTTTCCCATCAATCACGTCGCCGCAACCGTGGAAATCGGTTATTCCACGCTGCATGCCGGCGGCACCCTGATTATCCGACCGAAGTTCTCGCCTGCCGACCTGCTGGACATCATCCCCGCGGAAAACGTCACCGTGCTGGGCCAGATCCCCGCCATGTACACCATGCTTTTCGCGGACCCCGCGTTCGATCCGGAACGGTTGCGCGGCATTCGCAAATACATCTACGGCGGAGGGATCATGTCCCCGGAACTGCTGGAAAAACTGGGCGCGCTGGCCAGCCGGTTCAACGCTGAACTTATCACTGGCTACGGCCTGTCGGAATTCGCGGGATTTGTAACCGCCTCGCGTCCTGGCGACATCCATGAGCCGGGCTTCGCCGGCAGGCCTTTCCCGGACTGTGAACTCTGTATTGTCGACGAATCCGGCCAGTCCCTGCCGGAAGGACTGCCCGGTGAAATCTGGCTGCGCGGCCCATCGCGAATGCTGGGGTACCTGAATCAGCCGGGCATTACCCGCGAGCGGATCGATGCCGAGGGGTGGTTCCATACTGGTGACGTTGGCATCCTTCGGCATGGCGTCCTCGAAATCCGGGGACGGCGCACCGAAATGTTCAAGACCGGCGGCGAAAACGTGTTCCCCTCAGAAATCGAACAGGTACTCGAGGCCCATCCGGCTGTGCTCGCGGCCGCCGTCACAGCCGTGCCGGACCCGGTTTTTGGTGAAGTTCCCCACGCTTTCGTAGTGCCTGTGCCCGGATGCGGCCTGGTGGAAGATGCCCTCCGAGCGCACTGTGCCGTGCGGCTGGCACCTTTCAAAGTCCCACGCCGGTTCTACTTTGAGGAACGGCTTCCGCTGCTCTCCAGCGGCAAAGTGGACCGTGCCTCTCTCAGAAACCGGATCGCCCACCGTCCCAGCGGAGCATCCGCGTCGTGACAGATCCCGCCACCCCGGCCATCCCTGAACCGCTGATCAGCGCGTTGGCAGCCGCGCCGAACCTGATTCCAGAACCGGCCGCGCGAATCCTCGTCCGCGGGGAATGGGCGGTCGAGACCGCTCTTCTCCTGAAACGGAAACTGCCCGATGCATCCGTCTGGGCCCGGCCGGACCACCCGGAACGGTGGCGGGCAGCCGCGCCTTTGCTGGACGGTCTGCTGGAGGGTACCGCCACGGATCCGCAGATTGCACCGGAAATGCTGGTTTTCACGGGCGCCACGGCAGCGTTCCAGGAAGTGATCCGCGCCGAGCCCATTCCCCACACATGCCAGGACGTGCTGGCCATCGTAACCCCTGACCCGCCGGAACGGCCGGGAACATGGGTCCCCGCCCGCACGGAATCCAGGGGGCCCTGGCAGTTGCACCTCTGGTGTGTCGCGGAACCGCCTCCGGAAATGCGGGCATTGCAGTGGATCACGGACGGCCGGTTCGGGAACGCGCTGCGGCTGTTGCGGATGATCAATATCCCGGCGCCTCCCCCCGTACAGATCCTGCGGGAACGCCTCGTGCTGACCTGTCTCTACCAGATGGCCGACCGCGGCGAACTGCCTGTTCAACTGGCCCTCAGCGTGGCTCAACGTCACTGGTTCTGTCTGCTTACCCTGGGCGGCGAAACCGAGAATGAATTCCGGCTGATGGCGGAACTCTGGCACCGGATCGGAGAGCGGGACAACGCCCTGAAACTGCTGGCTTTCGCTGGGCCCGATGCGGGGCAAATTCCCCGCGCGGCGGTCAAAGATTCCGCCGTCCCGTGCCCTGATACGCCCCCACCGTGGCCGCGCCGGGTATTATGTCTCCTTCCGCGCCGGGCTCATTACGGCCTCGACGTGCTGTACGAGGGACTTTGCGATGTCCTGGGCGATGCCAATGTGGTGGATTTCCCCCGAAAACCCACCCTCCACGGTATCCGGGATCCCGAACTGGCCCATTATCCCTGCCAGATCGATCGGGGCGCGCCGCCGGTTGCCTTTGAAGACCTGCTGGAGCAGGTGCGCGCCGGCCGGTTTGACCTGATTTTCCAGGGCATCCTCGATGCACATGAATGGACCACCCAGGCGGGTGAACTGCTCCGCGCCGCCGCCGGACAGACCCCGATTGTCCTCACAGACGCCCTGGACGAAATGGATGATTTCCGGGAGGTCTCTGCCGCGATTTCCGGCGTGTCCGATTTTCTGGCCTGCCTGAAACGGGAACGGATCCAAGGCTTCGACTACGGACCGGAGGTCATACCCTTCCCCTTTGCCTATCCGGACCGCCTCGTACCGGGTGAGACAACCGTCGCCACCTCGGAACGGGATATCCCCCTGTTCTGGGCTGGCCGGGAACACGGGCTGCGCCGGCGCGCCTTGGACCATGTCCGCCGGATCACGGGGCTGTCTCTGGACGCCTCCTATCCTCCCGACCAGTACAAGCACTGCCTGCTGCGCGCCCGGGCAGGACTGAATCTCGCCGGTGCGGGGTTCGACACGGTACGGTACTGGGAGATCCCGGCCCATGGCGCCCTCCTGATCTCCGAAACCCTGCCCATCGAAATTCCCCATAATTTCCGGCACGGCATCGATGCCTTCTTTTTCCGCACCCCCGCCGAACTGGCCGAAATCTGGGCGTGGTGTACCGCCCATCCCGATGACGCGCGGGAGATGGCAATGGCCGGCTACGCCCGGCTGACAGCCCACCACACCGCCCGGGCCCGAGCCCGGCAGGTCCTTTGGGCGCTCTACGCGGCCGCCCGCCGCAGGGGACTCCTCAGCGATTAATCCTTCCGAAGCCATCCTTTCACCTTACCCGCCAACCCCATGGACCCGCCGGACGGGCGCATGCGGGGCCCGCGCTGGCCCTCTCCATGAAACCTACCCTGTTCGGCCCTGAACGCCCACCGACAGACCATCCAGGACCAAGGCTTCTAACCTGAAGGACACAGTCTCCAGGGGGTGCTTGACATCTCAGTCGTCAATGGTTATAATGGTTATCGGTACGTCGGCCGTGGGAAACGCCGGGTAACGTGAGAGTGAGGAAAGCGGATTCCCGCGGACGGACGAGGGCAAAAAACGGAATTAACAGTCAGGAAAGGTTCGGAGGTCGTTGCTCGTGAGAGGCGGAGAGCACCAAGGGTGGAGGAAATGCCGTGCTCGCGCGGTAAGCGCCACAATCCGGAGTAGGCGTGTTGTCTCGACCCGACGCGGGTGGGGCGGGGGTATTCGTGTTTCTCCTGGAACCAGTTCATTGAAGCCCCTGCCTTCCATCGGGGCACGGCTGTACGGGCGCGCGGATACCGGCCCAACCCTTCCCGCCATTTTTCTGTTCTCCGATTCCCCGAACCCAACCGCCCACCCATTCTCCTTTCTCCACCGCGCGCAACAGACGTTACGACGGGCCATTCTCCGCGCTCCGCGCGGACGACAGGGAAGATCATGCCCCCTTTTCCCTCCACACGCACCATTCTCCGCGCTCCGCGCGGACGACAGACCGCCGACACCGCTTCCCGCGGTCCCGCCGGCTGACCGGCACAGCAACAGCATATCAGGAACCCCAAAAATCGAGGCAAACAGACATATGAAAAGAGGAGCCATGAACCAACGGTCACAACACGCACGGAAGCCCCCCACCAGGGTTTCAGGACGGCTGGCGGCCGCGGCCGCGCTGGTGGTCCTGCTTACACTGCTGGCGGGCTGGACCCCACCGGCAGGCGCCGCAAACACCCCGGCGGAAACGGCAACGCCCCAGGCGGCGGAGGAAGCGGTTTCCCTGCCCCCAGGCGTCTCCCAGGACTGGTGGACTTCCGTCCAGCGCCAGATCGCGGAGCAGGAGTATCACTTCTCGCCGTGGACACCCGACGAAAAATCCGCCTCCGCCGGTGGTACCGGCGGATGGCAGGCGCCCAACCGGGCCCAGAACCTGCGGTGCCGCTTCACCCGCGAAGGGCTGACGGTCATCCCCCGGACGGATCCGGACGGCGCCGGATGGTCCCTGAACCTGCGGGTGGAGGCTGTCTTCGGATACCCGGACTGGGCCGGGGTACCGGAGATCTCCGCCGCGGAGAACCGGCTGACGTACCGCCGGGGCGGTGGCATCGAGGAATGGTACGAGAACCGTCCGGAGGGGCTGGAGCAGGGCTTCACCCTGCCCGGACCGCCGGCCTCGGGAAACACGGTCACCGTGGACCTGGCCGTTTCGGGAACCCTGCGGCCGGTACAGGACGGCGCAGACATCGCGCTGACGGATGACGCCGGCCGCAAGGTGCTGGCCTACCGGAACCTGCGGGTGGTCGACGCCGCCGGACGGGAATGCCCCGCCCGGATGTCCGTCACTGACAATACCCGTATCCGCCTCGAAGTCGACCTTTCCGGCGCCGCCTACCCCGTCGTGATCGATCCGCTGCTGAACACGGGCTGGACTGCGGAAAGCAATCAGGCCTACGCGTCTTTCGGCTGGTCCGTCGCTTCGGCCGGCGACGTCAACGGCGACGGATACAGCGACGTCATCATCGGCGCGTACCGCTACGACAACGGTGAAACCGACGAAGGCCGGGCGTATTTTTATTACGGCTCGCCATCCGGCCTGGCCGCCGCCCCCGACTTCACCGCCGAGAGCAATCAGGCCTACGCGTATTTCGGCAATTCCGTCGCCTCGGCCGGCGACGTCAACGGCGACGGATACAGCGACGTCATCATCGGCGCGTACCGCTACGACAACGGCGAGTACGCCGAAGGCCGGGCGTATGTCTATTACGGCTCGGCTTCCAGGCTGGCCGCCACCCCTGCCTGGACCGCCGAGAGCAATCAGTCCAACGCTAGGTTCGGCTTCTCTGTCGCCTCGGCCGGCGACGTCAACGGCGACGGATACAGCGACGTCATCATCGGCGCGCCTTACTACTACAACGGCGAGGCCGCCGAAGGCCGGGCGTATGTCTATTACGGCTCGCCATCCGGCCTGGCCGCCAACCCCGACTGGATCGCCAAGAGCAATCAGGCCGGCGCTTGGTTCGGCAATTCCGTCGCTTCGGCCGGCGACGTCAACGGCGACGGATACAGCGACGTCATCATCGGCGCATACGGCTACGGCAACGGCGAGTACGAAGAAGGCCGGGCGTATGTTTATTACGGCTCGGCTTCCGGGCTGGGCGCCAACCCCGCCTGGACCGCCGAGAGCAATCAGGCCAACGCTTGGTTCGGCTTCTCTGTCGCCTCGGCCGGCGACGTCAACGGCGACAGATACAGCGACGTCATCATCG
>Ga0308390_1001480_pt1 | contig 15132 bp, 10 predicted proteins | sample Hotspr2Sample149_FD_202358 | JGI IMG/M metagenome (GOLD analysis project Ga0308390, IMG submission 202358) | Hot spring phototrophic mat microbial communities from Mushroom Spring, Yellowstone National Park, Wyoming, United States - 20040719_149 ...
CATTCCTGTAGTGAGCAAAACGGTTCAGATTGATGTTCAAAGAAAGCGGTCCCGTGTGGGACCGCTTTCTGTTTGCTTGTCTCTCTTTGTTCGACCTCGGTGTGTTGAAGAAAAAACCTCTAAGGATTTTCTAATTAGTTCGTGCGATAATCGTTCATCCCACAAAAGGAGGGGTCTCTGTGACCCGAAGGATCGTATTCGTACTGATCTTGGTTTTTTCCATCATCGTTGGTGCAGTTGAGTACAGAAGGACGATCGAAGAGAGAATCGAGGTTCAGCAGGATGGTTCAGCCTTGATAACACGAAAAGAGTACGTGCCAGCCTCGGAACTTTCGAAGATCTACGTCACACACTATCGTGAGATGAGTGCACCGAGCAGCTTGGCAGCAAGGATTTCACAACTTCAACAAGAATACATCGACGAGATCGCCAAAGGTTATTACTTTCTGTACAACACCGCTCCCACGCTCGTCCAAAACGGTATGAATGTCACCATCGACGGTGTGGGCAACTACACCTGCGTTCTTCAGCTGAAGGCGAACGGCTTTGTGACGTCCAAGGGTGGAAACTTCGCGATCTCGAGGAAGATGTTTGGGGATGAAACGCTGGCGGAAAAACTCATACCGAAGTACTTCGAGTACGAGATAGATGCCAGAATCTTCGAATCGATCTTTCTGAGATCGGGTCGAGACACGATCGTCACAGAAAAAACGACGGTCGTGGTTTTACCCACTGGTTCACAGATACAACAGATAAATCCCGTCTTTGAGAGCGCTTTCAGTGGTAGTTGGTCTGTTGATTTTGGAGGAGGGACTTCTTACAAAGCAACTTTCGAAAAACGTCCAGATGGTTTCGTTGTCAAAGAAACCATCGTGATCAGTGGAGCAGGTCCGTCGAACCTCGTGGACGAAAAACAGAGCGAGATTGTCCTCGAAAAGCTTAGAGATTACACCGCTTTCCAAGTCGTTTTTTCGAGCAACAGGATTTCTGCGCTCACCAAACCCACCCCACACCCTGTGAAGGACGACTTTTCCAAGAGCTGGAACTACGATGTGTGGAACCAAAGGGAGTTCTCAACCACCTTCACAGAGCAAAATTCGTCCATCACCACGAAGATCGTAGTCACGTTGAACATGAACACCAAGATCCTCTGGGAACATCACTGGGTCAAGACTGGCAAGTTTAAATGGAGCTACAAGCTCAAGAGGTTCGAAACGACGTTGACTTTCTCTCCATCGTTCACACCTTCGTTGCAAGTGCGCGCCAACGGGAGCGTCGACAAGAGCTGGTCTAAGGAACTCTTCTCGACGGGTCAAACCAAGACCTTCACAGTTTCTGGAATCCCAGTCGTGATAGTCTTCCAAGCCAGGTTGAACGTGCAGACGAACACGAAGATGAACGGAAGGATGAACATAGACGCGTCCACGACTTTCGGTGCGACGGCCTCGGTGACGGTGAAATACCAAAACGGTTGGAGCTTCACACCCAGTTACAGCGTGAATTACTCGAACATAAATTTGGACGCCAACGCGAAGCTGAACAGCGAGAACAAAGGAGAACTTCCCATCACCTTCAGTGCCTACCTCTACGACGTCGCTGGGCCATTTCTGAGATTGACACCGTGGATAAAGTCAGAGACCAACGCTTCGGTCGGTGGGACGAACCAGGTGGGTTACACGATCAGCGGCGGCGTGAAAGCTTCAGGCGGTGTGGAGATGGCGGGTTGGTTGAAAACGCTGTGTAAAAATGTGCCTTCAGTCAACTACACCTTCTGGGAATGGAGCAGAACGCTGGCGAGCGGCACGAAGACGTTTTGAAAAAACAGGGCCGGGGTCTTCCCGGCTCTTTTGTTTACATAGAGAGGCTCTTTACGATCACCAGGTTGAAGATCAAGGTTCAACTTTCATTATTCAAATTCTCTCTTTCACGCATTTCTGCTATTCGGCCGTCCCGCATGAACAGGATTCTATCGGCCCTCTGAGCGATGCGTTCATCGTGCGTCACAACGACCAGGGTAGTGCCGAGTTCTCTATTCATGGACTCCAAGAGTTCTATCACTTTGATTCCTGTTTTCGAATCCAAGTTCCCAGTCGGTTCATCTGCCCAGACCACCTTCGGGTTGTGCACCAGAGCCCTGGCTATGGCGACCCGTTGTTGTTCTCCACCGGAAAGTTGTGAAGGGAACCTGTCAATTTTGTCAGGCAGGCCAACCTTTTCGAGCATGGTCACTGCGCGCCGTTTTGCCTCACCATGGTTGATTCCCAGAATCTTGAGTGGCAACAGGACGTTCTCCAGTGCGGTGAGCACAGGGATGAGGTTGAAGAACTGAAAGACAAAACCCATGTGACGGGCACGAAAGAGCGTCTTTTGCTCTTCGCTCAGAGTGTGAAACGGTAAATCATCGAAGTAGATCTCTCCATTCGTTGGTGAATCTATTCCAGAGAGACAATTCAAAAACGTTGTTTTTCCGGACCCAGAAGGCCCAAAGATTGCGACGAACTCGCCGTCTTTTATGGTGACGTTTATACCCTTCAACGCTTCCACCTTTCTTTCTCCTTTTCCGTAGATCTTCCAAAGTTCTTTGACGATTATCATGTCTTGAACCTCCCGTCAGTCTTGGACTCTCAAAGACTCGGCTGGATTTGCCTTATTGAGAAAAACTGGCAAAGTTATCGTCAGTGTCACGACAGCGTACAAACCCGTTATGAAAGCGAGCACGTTCAGACTCGGAAATGAGAATCGTCCAGATCCGATCAGGGAGAACATCTGATCCATCACGTCTTTCGAGAAAAACACTGCGGCGAAGACGCCCACGAGGATCCCGAGTGACGCCATCACGAGATTTTCGACGATGAACGCCAGTCCAACACTTTTGTTCGTCATTCCAATGGCTTTCAGAACTGCGGTCAGTTTCCTTCTCACCACTATGCTCCTCATGGTGTGGAAGACGACACCGCAAAGTCCACTCAACAAACCGAAATAGAGCAGGATCAAGCCTGTGTTTATGAGAAAATCGATGCCCGAGAACAAACGGTTCAGCTCTTCAATGATGTGAACGGAAAAGTCGAACCTTTCGCTGTAGAAATCCTTCACCCTGGACACGTCTTTGTCGTCGATCTTGGCGAGCAGGACGGGAACGAGCCTGACGTTTTTGGGAGCACTGTTGATCGATGCCACGTATCTTGCTGGGATCATCACCTGTCGAACGTCGAAGCTCTCGACCACACGAAAGGTGATCTCCTCCGAAGCACCAAGCCCGAACAGCGGCTTGATCCTACCGCTCAGTTGCTCGGGCACAGCTTGTTTCCCGATAAAACCAACGATCAGCGTGCCCGGCTCCAACAGGGCCTTTCTCCAGTTATCGTTCTTCGGGGCTTTGACGACCGCGTTTCGGACGAAGTTATCATCAACAAAGAAAATGGGCTCGTTGTTGAACTGTGCCATGTAGATCCTTGCGTAGAATTTGATCCCTTCGGCAATTTCGAGCTCGCTTCTCGAGAAGAGCAGCTTCAAGGGATTCTGCATCACCATGAAGTTGTAACCGAAGATGCCCGTTTCGAGCTGTTCTTTCGCGAAACGCCGCACGTTGTAGGGAACGACCAAAGTCAGGATCACCACGAAGACGATCAGGCTGAACATCAGCGCGATGATGAAGCTGTTTTTCTTGTTTCTCTGCACATACGAGAGAGCTATGAAGGTCGAGAGAGAGTTCTCGGAGATGGACCTTGAAAAGATCTTCCTAAGGGGCCTTAGGATCGAGAACAACAGAAGCCAACTCGCCGAAAAGAACGCCGCGCCCCTTTGGAGGACGTCCCAACTCGTGAGCTCGTTCGGACGAAAATACAACAGATAGACGAAAAGTCCTATTCCGAGTAAGATCGCAAGATAGGAGGATGGAAAGATCAACATGACACCGACTACGGCGAGCAAGAGCAGTGCGATAGAAAATTTCGGATAAAAGAACATCAAAAGGATCGCGAGCCCAATCATGACCAATCCGATGTATCTGAGTTTCGATCCTTTGAAAGAAAACTCTCCCTCTTCCTCGAAGCGAAGCAATCGAACTGCTGGACCCGAGACGATCTTTCTGGCCTTCAGAACAAATATCATCAAGGGCATCGCTAATCCGCCGAGAACACCAGCCAAGATCGACGAGAATGACACTCGTAGCTCCAGCCTCGACAGCCAGAGCGTACCACTCATCACAACGCTTGAAAAACTCTTCAACCTCTCGAGAAGAAATTGAGCCAACAACATCCCGACGCTCGCGCCGAACAATCCAGAGACAAGCAAATAGGCAACCCCCTCCAAAACCAAGAGCGCAAAGACGTGGACCGACTTGAAGCCTAAGATTCGCAGGGTGACGAGCATCGTGTTGCGTTCTTCCAAAAAGCTCTGCACGAAGAGATAGACCAAGATCAGAGAGGCAAGTATCGAAAAACCACCGAAGGCAATTGTCAAATAACCGAGGGCCTTGTTGACAGGCGAATTCAGAAGCCTGGATTTCATGGCCACAGCGAAGACTCCAACCTGCTGTCTCAAATTGTTGACGAAAGCTTCGTGCTCTTCAATCTTTCCGCCTATGTGAAGGTACAGACGCGTTGGAAAACCCACGACCCCAGTCAGTTCATTCAAGTTCATGAAGATGACCCCGGGCAGCTGAAGATGATCTCCTCTGAAGTTGAGAAAACCTTCCTCACCTATCAGAACTACTTTGAACTCTCTGGCTTGACCCGTCATATTGATCGAAACCGTGTCATTTTGCTCGATGTTCAAAGCTTCAGCGAGGTCCTTTGAAACTATCACGCTCTGTGGAGGAATGTTGATCTCTTTTCCCACGAAATTACCGAGATCCTCAGAACTCACACCTATGGCGAGACAGTCGATCGTTTTTTCGTTGTGTTTCACCCGGACGAGCGATTCTGAAACTGGGAGGATTGCTAAAACATCCCTTCTTTCTTTGATCGAATCTACGACGTCTGGATCGAGCGCCATTCTCACGAAGATGTTGTTCCTCGGATTTTCCACGTACACATCTGCAGGTCCGAAATTTTCTTTCAAGCTCCTGTTGATCCAATTCGCGACGGTGTCGTTCAAAGACAGTCCACCCACCAACAACATCGCCGGGATGCTCATACCGACTATCAGCACGAAAGTTGATCTGAAGCGCATCAAGAAATTTCTCAGCGCTATAGTGACGATGGTCTTGAACATTCAAGAATCACCTCGATCCTATCAATACAATTCTACTCCTTTTTCCACAGGAGGGCCTACAGAACGATCCAAAATTACGGAGTGTTCTTGCGAAGGTGTTCCAGAGAGAAAGTGACGTTTCACAGATACGATGTCTGGAGGGTAATTTCATACGAAGAGCTCGTGTTGATCCAACAAATTTTGGGGTTATAACATTTTAAAACTGCGGAGGGGGGATAATGGATGAGGGACATGCTGGTTTTCATCACCGCAGTAATGGTCGTACTCTTTTCCAGCTGTAGCGCAATCTTACCCACTGGTTCCAAACCAGAGGACCTCGCAAAGGGCTTGGCGGACAAGATCATGGAGTTGATCCAATCAGGACCCACAGATGACGTCTTTTTTGAACTCATCTATGTGCCGAGTGAAGACCGTTCAAACCTTGAACTACAGTATCAGGTCGTATCATTGTTTCTGCTTTCTGGGCTAATGTTCGTTAACCCGTCCACACCGACGTCGATCAACGTGGCTGGGGTGAGTAAGATCGAAACGAAGCTGATACCTTGGATCATCGATGAAAAACCAACCTTCGTCAAGGATGTCTATTCGGTCACGATATGCACAAGAAACGCTTCGTCAACAGTGGTCAACCTTCCAATGATAATAGTGCAAGACAAAGGCTATTTCTTCACAGTTTACGTCAGAGAAACAGGTGGCGGAACTCAGGTGGCTTGGTATCCGGGTCCTTTAATCGTAGGCTTTTGATGAGCGACAGGACAGTAGGGCATTCATCTTGAAAAGGAAACGGTCCCGTGAGGGACCGTTTTACGTTTCATTCTTTCGTTCATGACTGGCAAATTTCTCGTGCAACAACGAGAGCATCGAGATTGACAAGAGAAATTCGATGCTTTTAACCAGACGCTGTTTTCGCCAATCAGTCTCACTTCCCGAACTCGATCACCTCGTAGCTCGTGTAGCCATGTTTTTCCAAGTTTTCGACGATCCTGTCCTTCTGCCCCACCAAGACGACGACGAACTTCTCGGGATAAGAGTACTTCGAGAAGACATCGTTCACCGTCTTCGCGTTCAGTGCGTTGTAAGCTTGAATGAACTCGTTCACGTAGTTTGGGCTTCTACCTCTGATCTCCGCGTTCAGCACGACGCTGTCCAAGATAGATATCGTGTCCTTGTACGCGTCAGGGAACTGGGCGTTGTAGAGGTTTATGACTTCGAACAACTCGTCCTCATCGATGGGTTTTTCTCCGCTCTTGATCGCTTTCATTTCTTCGATGATCGAACGTATGGTGTCAGCAACTGCATCGTATCTGACGGAAGTCGTGACATAGTACTCGCCACCAACTTCGTAGAGTTGCATAGAAGAGCTCACACCGTACACGTAGCCTTTCTCTGTTCTGAGCGATTTCATCAACCTGCAGTTGAACATGCCGCTACCGTATACCCTGTTTGCCATCAAGAAAGCAATTCTTTCGGCGAACCTATGATCGAAGAACTCGTATCCCATCATGAGGTACGCCTGTGTGGAGGTGGGTCTGTCGAGGACGAAGATCTTGCCGTGTGGTGGTTCGTGATCTATCTTGGGAGGTTCGAACCCTTCCATCTTGATCGATTCCCAATCACCAAAGTATTTCAAGAGGAGCTCTTTGACTTTTTCAGTTTCGAAATCGCCCACGATCGCCAGAACGATCCTGTCAGGGAGGATGGTTTTGCTGTAGAACTCCTCCACGATGTCTGGTGTCAGCGTCGGCATGACCTTCGAGAGCAACGCGTAGTTCGTGTAGAACGAGTAGGGATGATTCTCTCCGTAAATGGCTGTGTAGAAATATCTTCTTGCCATGGGTTGCTCTTGAGTTTTCGCCTGAGCGAAGCTCTGCATGTATTCTTGTTGTTTTCTTGCGAAGTTGTCCGCTCTGAATTCTGGATTTCTAAGTTCGTCAGCCAGCAGTTCAAACAAGGCTTCCACATCGTCTGACAGGGCAGAGGCACTCAACTGGTAGTAATCTGGCTGAGCGGAGAAAGAGATCGAAACTCCTTTCAGTTCCTTCTCCTCGGCGAGAGCGAACTCGTCACGGTTCTTTGTGGCGGAGTTCATCAGATCGAGCATGAAGGCGGATATTCCGGCGATTTCAGGTGTTTCATTCAAAGTGCCGTACTTCACGTAGCCTTTTATCTCCACAATCGGAAGTCGCCTGTCCTCGGCAATGTAACACACCATCTTGTTCGGTAGAACGAACCTCTCGTACGCGGGAATGGGTATCGTGGGTATCTTGTTCTTCGCGCCCGCCAACTGTTTGAACAGTTCGGATGTGAATTTGGATGCATAAACTAAGACAGACAGAACGACGAGTAGGATAACAAGAACTTTTCTCAGAACATCTCTTTTCATCTCGCTTCACCCCCCTTGTCTCAGTTTTTGGGAACGATGTAACCGACGTATCGATCCTTGCTCAAGAAGTACTGTCTCGCGACGCGCTGGATGTCTTCGCTGGTGAGCTTGGATATGGTCTCGATCTGTTTCTTGTAGAGATACGGATCGTCGTATCGCAGAGCGCTCAGCACGATCACGTCAGAGAACTCCCGTATGTCTTTCAAGCCGAAGATGATCTCTTTGAGGCGGGCTTTCTTCACCTTTTCGAGTTCTTCTTCAAAGACTCCTTCTTCTGCTATCTTTCGTAGTTCTTCGTCCATCGCCTCCTTTATCTGGTCCAGATCGTCTTCCTTGTAGCCAAAGGCGTAGACCAAGGCGTATCCTGGTATCCTCAGCGCTGTGGTGAAACCCCCACAGCCCAGGATCATACCCCTCTTGTAGTACAACTCGTTGATCACCCTCGAACTTTCGCTGTTCAGCCAGATGTCGAGTAAGGCTTCGATCGCTGGTAGATCTTCGTGGTCACCACGAGGAATTTGGTACAGCTGCAACATCAGAGCGTACCTCGTGATCCTCGGGAGTCTGAGAACCTTCTCTCCCTCGAACTTCGTCTCTGCATAAACTGGTCGTTTGATCTCCACGGGCTCGTAGTCACCGAAGTATTTCTCGACGAGCACTATCGTTTCCTGAGGATCCACATCCCCGGATATGGCAACGATTGCGTTGTTTGGTGCGTAGAACATCTCGTAGAAATCTCTCACGTAATCGTGTGTCATCTTGTTGAGATCTTCCATCCATCCAATGATGAAATGGCCAAGCGGTGTTCCAGCAAACGCATTGCTTTGGAGTTCTTCCCAACCAGATTGGATGTAGTTGTTCTCCACCCTCTGTCTTCGCTCTTGTTTGACGACCTCCAGTTCTCTGTAAAAGTCAATTGGGTCGATCTTCAAGTTCCTCATTCTGTCTGCTTCTATTGCGAGTGCGAGCTCGAGCTTTGCGGATGGCACGATTTCGTAATAGACGGTGTAGTCGTAGTAAGTTCCTGCGTTGAGTTGTCCTCCTACCGATGTGATGAGCTCGTCGATCTCGCCTTTTCCAAGCGCTTCGGTCCCGCTGAACATCTCGTGTTCCAACAAGTGTGCCACCCCGGTTCGACCTTTCTCCTCGTCGATCGAACCGACCTTGTACCAGACCTGCACTTTCACCAGTGGAACTGTGTGATCTTCGAAGACGTAGATCTGCAACCCATTTGGAAGCTGGTGGTAGACGTACTGAACTGTGGGCACTTCGATGGCCAAGAGCGTCAATGTGAGAAGAACAAACACCGTCAAGAACAACTTTCTCAAAGTAACCACCTCCAACGCCAAATTCATACTGTTCTTTGTATTATAATCCGAATAGAACGACACGGGGAGTGAAGCAACTGGAGCTTCTAAAATACTATTCAAAAGTGTTGTTTTTCTCAATTCTGGGTTTTTTGGGGCTCCTTTTGCTTGTCAGGTACTCTCTGAATGCGCATGGTGTTGAGTTACTCTCTTGGCAGGTTTTGAGTGACGAGAATCGAGTTCTTCAAGCTCAGGACATCACAGCACCTTTCTACAAGCTGTTGCGAAAACCTTCCACCGTGGTTCTCGCAACTACGCTCGAGAAAACCTCGAAACCACTCTATCTCTATCTACCGCAGGTGAGTGGATCCTTTTGGGCCGTTTACTCGAACGATCATTTGATCGGATCAGCGGGTTTCAGGTCTGATAGAACTGCGCATTTCTGGTATAAACCTTTTCTGCTGGAAGTGCCTGCAAACACGGACAGAATAACGATCGAACTGAGTGGAGTTTACGAACTGGGCCTCGACATTGTACCACGGTTGATCGAAGAGAAAGAGACGTTCAGATTCCGCGTTTTGAGCTTCCTGTGTGGCGATTTTCTAAGCATCACGATGGGGCTTTGTATCACTCTGTTCTTAGTGCTTTACCTTGTCTCTCACAACATGCCTCAAAACAAGCGAAGATCGAACCGACTGTTTGCTACATCAACGTTGCTTGCAGCCATATGGACACTTGATTTGATGCCCTTCTCCACCATGTACAGTGCCAGTGTGATGCTACTTTTGGGAAAGTTCTTCGTGTCTTCGGCTTATTTTGGTTTCGCCTGTCTTTTCACAGCAATCGGTTTGGGATTCTTTGAGAAATTGACGCGGGGCGATCTCGCTATGGTTTTTCTCAACCTGTCGGCTGCGATTATCCTGTGGATTGCTCCAAATAACTACGCGTTCAAACTCACAACCTCAAGACTCGCGATGATCTTGTTCCTGAACGCTCTCTATATCGCTTACAAGATCTTTCGCAGTTATTCTAAAATTTTGTTCGGATTCTCTTTGTTCTTCGTTTTGACAGTTTTGTTCGATGCATTCATACTTTTGTTCAATTTGAACCTCAAGCTGCTGTCCGCCTTCGGAGTGGTCTCGTTGTTCTTTGGTTTTTCCTACAACTTGGTTCACGAATACAGAGAAATGACGGTACGGGCCACGGTTTCACACGTGAAAAGTTTGATAGATCCCCTGACTGGTGCTTACAACAGGGGCATCTTGGTTGAAACGACGTTCAATGAAAAAGATTGCTTGGTCTATCTCGATTTGAACTCTTTCAAGCAGATAAACGACACCTACGGACACGAAGTTGGCGACAAGATCTTGGTCCTGCTCGTCAACACGATAAGATCAAGGATAAAACAAAATGACATCGTGGTGCGCATGGGTGGGGACGAATTCTTGGTGATCGTCAGGGACTGTGACCCTGTGGTTGTTAAAAAATTGTTCGACGAGATCCTCGCTGAGTTCCAGAATTCGCACGAACTGAGACCCACCTTCTCGTACGGGATCAAGAAATTTGAAGGCTCCTACCTGCAGGCTCTGCGTGCCGTTGACATGGAAATGTACAGGATGAAAGAAAAGCTAAAAAGTACCTGAACGACGTCCCCGACGCTCGTGTTCGGCACAGTGTAGAACAAGTCGCAGAGCTTACACTTTTGTGTTTAAGTTATACATCGTGTGGATTGGCAGAACAATCCTTGCGCATGATTGAACGTCACAGCTAACGAGTGGGAAAGGACTTACAGTCAAGCGGTATTGAACGGATTGTCTGCTTTTAGTTTGCTTGCCTTTTTGATTTCTCCAGGTTCGATATCCCTGAGTTCTTGGTATACCGCGTAGATCTCGTCAATGTTGTCTTTGAAGGCTTTCACCACCGCTGGGTCGAAATGTTTATCACTGTTTTCTTCGATGATCCTGACTGACTCTTCGAAAGGATATGGATTCTTGTAAGGTCTTTTGGTGGTGAGCGCGTCGAAAACGTCGGCTACCGCGACTATTCTTCCCTCGATACTGATGTTTTCACCCTTCTTGCCGGCTGGATACCCCGTTCCGTCCCAACGTTCGTGGTGATCCGCAACGATGTTGATCGCCGTCTGCATGGCTTTCCTATCAACAATACCTCTACTGTTTTCCAAGAAGCGCTCTAACACTCTCACACCGATGACCACGTGAGTTTTCATCGTTTCCCGTTCTTCGTCGTTCAACTTTCCGGGCTTCAGTAATATACGGTCAGGTATCCCGATCTTACCTATGTCGTGCAGGGGTGCGAACTGGTATATTTCTCTGACCAGCCGCGGTTCCAAATTCAAAGCCTGCGCCAAGATCTTGGAGTAAAGCGCGACCCTTTGGATATGGTTACCCGTCTCTTCGTCTCTGTATTCAGCCAGATCGACGAGTGAGATGCCGAAGTTGGCTATCACATTCTGAAGCGTCAGAGCTGCGTACATCTTGGGCGAAAGTATCGTCGATATTATGTAGAACAATTTGCCGTCCCTCTCGGTGTAGTGGTTCACTTCTTCGGAGGAAAGAAAGAGGAACCCGATGATCTGACCACCAACGATTGCCGGTACTGTCAGGTCCGAAAGGAAACCCTCTTCAACTATCAGTTTGGAACTTTCAGTATTGACTGTCCTCAGATCGTTTATAATGCGGTACCTGGTTCTATCCGCGAGCATCTTTCCGAGCGAAGTTTCGTGGAGCTTCTGTTTGAAACCTTTGTCGAGCAACACCTTGTGGCCTGGGGTCGTGAAGTAAGCAACTTCGGCAATCACTTCGTCGTTTGAAATCAGCGCCAAGGAGAACCGGCCAGATTTAAAGAAAGTACACAGTTTAGGTCCCACGAGGTTTATGAAGTCTTCGATCGTGGAGACGCTGGGCAATGTGTCAAAAGAGTTGATCAGATCATGTCTCAGGTTGACCTCCTCGATCAACGAGTTCAAGGCCAGTTCCTCACCGTACTCTACAGGCTGAAATTTGTCTATTTTGTCTATGTACAGTGAGTCGATCAGTTTTTGAGTGAGAGAGAAAAGCTTCTTGAAGAATGAAGTAAGGGAGACTCTAAATCTGTGCAAGAAAAAAGTCTGAAACAGTAGAAGGACGATCAAGCCAGTTAAACCAGTCATCACAAAGCTGTATCTGCGCCTCAGGAGGTCTTCCTCGTAAGCTCGCAGGAACTCGGCGAATTTTCTGAGTTCTTGAGCGATGGATTGAGAATCCATAACTTTCAGTGAAGCCTCGAGTTTCTCCGTGTCGTAGCCGTAACGTTTCATACTGTCGGTGAAATCGAAGGCGAGAGAGTGGTTCAAAACAACTGCGTTGAGCTTTTCGAAAGTCTCTTTTAGCTGACGATATTCGATGTACGTACGGTACGCCACCAAACTTACTAACGAAGTGATCAAGATCACCGAAAGGATTATTGCGGCAAAATTCTTTTCGATCCTCACCATCGTTTCGGTCAAGAGTTTCTTCTTTTCTGCCATTTGCAACAGCAGACCTCCTTCATCAAAATGAAACTCAAAATTCGGGCAGTGATCCTTACGCTCAAATTCTATCATATTTGTTTTAGAGGCAGATGAGTTTTCCAGTGAAACCCCAGACAGTTGAGTGGTATCATCAACGGCAGCTATGAATAGTGATCGTTTGAAAATCCTCTGACAACGCATTTTAGGCTAACGCAATTCGATTTGACAGCCAGCCAAGTTCAGTGAAGATATCGAAATTTCAAGCTTTGGTGTATAGTTGTTTTAACATCGTCGAGGGGGTGATCAATGTGAGGCGAGTGGTGATCTTCTCCTTGGTTCTTCTTGCGACGATCTACTTTGCCGCAAACTATGCTGTCTACTACGACTGCACACCTGATTACAGGACCAGTCTGTTGATATCGAACCTCAGCGATGAGAAGGCGTATTTCAGGGTGACGGTTTTCGATTCGAGTGGTCAGAGACTGTGGAGGGAAACCTACAACAAACCACCCTACAGTTCGGTTTTCATCGATCTTTCGCAGGTTGTCAAACGTTCCGAAAGCAGCTGGGGTCTGGTTCTGGTGCAGTGCGACGAGTTACTGCACATCACTGTAATGTATTGGGAAGAAGAAGGAACTCTGCTCAACAGCAACCACGTCATCGAACCGTTCAACTTCAGCCAGGATGCGAAGTACTACTGGTACGCCGTGGGGTATGTGAACAGTGAGAATTCGCAGCCCGCTTTGATCCTGGCTAATCCGAACGACAAGAGCATCGACGTGGCGGTTTGGATCTACGACGAAGCTGGACAACTTGTCAAGGACCTCGAAGGCGAGCTGGACCCATTCAGTGCAGTTTACGTAAACTTGGTCAAGTACGTACAACAGGGTAGTGGAGTTGTGGACATCCGAAGCACTTTGCCAATCTTGGTGGCTGTCGAGCATTACGACGATGGGATGCTCTGGAACATCAACAACATTGTGGATTGGTACACGACCACGAGTTGGTGAACGAGTCAAGCTCGCAGCTGAAACGACTTTCGCCTTTTTGATGCCTCGAATTTTCCACTGGGCCTTTCTGTGAGGCCCTTTTTGTGCGGCAGGATCGAACCTGCTCAGAGATCCTTTGCGGGGATAGAAAAAAGCTATCCCCGCAAGCTCTTCTCCTTTATGGGATGAGTGAGGGATTTGATTGTGGTTTTTGAAGAAACGTATCTTGGGCAGAGCACAAGTAGTAGTAAGATTAACACCCACCAGAGGCAGTAGCCTCTGTTGCTATGGAGTCAACATTGCTCCATGGAAGACGACCTAACGAGCCATCAAGAATCCTACACCCTTTAGGGGATCGGGAGTGCCAAAGCATAAATTTGTTATAATTGTCTTTGGACATTGGACGCTTGAAAATGGAGGGTTTAGAGATGAAGGATTTGCTGTACAGTCTCGGTTCCTTCAGCGCTGGTTTACTTTCAAATCCCATCTCAACTTTCGCAATCTTTTACTACGTGGATGTTTTGAAGGCACCTGTGGAAAAGATAAGCTTGGTCATGCTCCTTTATGGAATTTGGAATGCGGTGAACGATCCGTTGTTTGGTTACCTATCCGACATCACTAAAACGAGATGGGGAAGACGCAGACCGTACATCTTCTTTTTCTCCTTGCCACTCGCTTTGAGTTTTGCGCTCTTTTGGGCTTCACCTTTTGATAGTTCCAGACCGACGGCTTTGGTTCTGTACTACGGTTTGATGATATTCCTTTTCGATACCTTTTTCACCATCGTCATACTCAACTGGATTGCGCTGTTCCCGGAGATGTACCCAACGTTGGAACAGAGGGCAAGAGTTTCAGCTCTGAGGTAAATTCTTGGGATTCCGAGTTTGCTCATAGGCGTTGCGGCCACTCCTGTGATCGTTGCGAAGCTCGGCTGGCAGAAGATGGGTGTGATCTTCGCTATAGTGGGTGGTTCACTTCTGTATCTCTCACTCTTGGGTGTGAGGGAAAATCCCACGTTTTACAGGAAAGAGAGCCTGAAACTGAGTGAAGCGATTAAGCACACTTTCCTCAACAAATCCTTCATCACGTACGTTTCTGCTTCTTTCCTGCTTCAATATACCTATACAGCTCTTCTCGCCGCGCTACCTTTCTACGCAAAGTACGTGTTGCGGTTGAACGAGACACAGACGACACTTTTGCTCGCGATGATCTTTATAGTAACGTTCTTGCTCGTACCAGTTTGGCAGAGGTTCACACCGAAAATCGGTGCGAAGAAAACGATGATGGTTTCAATGATCCTCTGGGCGATCCTTCTCAGCGGGTTTGCATTCATCAAAACTTTCATCCAAGGATTGATATTGGCTTGCAGTCTTGCGATCAGCCTTGCAGGATCGTTCATCGTTCTGGACATCATGATCGCCGAAATAGCCGACGAAGACGAGGTCAAAACAGGTAGAAGGCGAGAAGGCATGTACTTCGGTGCGAACGCGTTGATCATAAGACTTGGAATATCGTTGAACTCTTTGATCATGGGGTTGGTTCTGTCCAAGACTGGATACAATGCGAATTTGCCTGTAGATCAACAGCCAATGAGCGCGATCCTTGGAATCCGTGCGCTGTGCAGTTTCATACCGATTGCCGCCACCTTGTTGGGCATACTCATACTCAGAAAGTACCCACTGGAAGGTGAATATCTGGAGCAGGTCAAAGAGAGGCTGAAACAGATGCACG
>Ga0308390_1001482_pt1 | contig 15111 bp, 8 predicted proteins | sample Hotspr2Sample149_FD_202358 | JGI IMG/M metagenome (GOLD analysis project Ga0308390, IMG submission 202358) | Hot spring phototrophic mat microbial communities from Mushroom Spring, Yellowstone National Park, Wyoming, United States - 20040719_149 ...
AAGTCTGTCGCCCTTGAACCGGATTTGAAATACGCGGCGGTTGGACGACGATTCGAGGAATGCCTATCGCAGGAGCAGTGATCGGTGAGACGGCAGGACCCTGCACATCAGGTCCGTCAATGTGCGGCGCCTGCTCTGAAGCGAACCGCGTCAGCGTTCCAATGGTTGCTGCGCCCAGATTGACGCCCTGCACATTGAACGCCAGTCCAATGGCTGCCAGGAGCGCGAGGCACACGGCAACCAGCGCGATGGTTTCTACTGCTTCCGCGCCGTCTTCGTGCTGCCAGATACGCAGGGTTGATCGTGCATTCATATTCCTCTCTCCTGAATATACGTAGTTGAACATGCAACGTTCCCATGTTCAACGATCACCTGGACTAGTAACGGTGTTGCGATGTACCGTGATCTCGTATGCACCTTCAATCTGCTCGCCTCTCACCTCTTCCCTCTCGCCGCCGCCCCCCTGCCGGTCCGGGCGCAGCGCCGCATCGCCCCTATAGCGCCCCTTGCCCCTCGCGTCAGACCTCGATCCTGGCAACGCGCTGGATCAGGAAGTAAATGCCGACCTGCAACACGGCGAAAATTCCTAGCAACGTCCATCCGATCACGGTCTGGAACAACGCCTCACCGAGCGGCGTATCACGGATCATCAACAGGAAGAATATGGGCAACACCATCACAATCAGCGCGGAGAAGCGCGCCTCAGAGGTAAGCGAGTCAATTTCACGCTCCAGGCGCTGTCGCTCGTTGAGCGTATTCGCCATGCCATTGAGCACCCGTACCAGATTACCGCCTGCATGATGCTGCACCACAATCGCATTGACCAGCACATCGAGGTCGCGGCTGGGCACACGCCGCCGCATATCGTTCAGCGCAAGCGGCAGATTGTCCCCTAGCAGCAGTTCATGGTGAGTCTGCCGGAATTCGCTCCGCGCTGGCTCAGGCACGCGCTCAGCAACCTCACCGATCGCCTGCTGGATCGACATGCCAGCGCGCAGGGCGTTTGCCAGCAACTGCGTAATCTCGACCAACTGTTTGTTGAAAGCCCGTACATAGGCGTTCTGCCGTATAAAGAAAAAGACGCGCGGCACAATGAAATATGCTGCTGCACCCGCCAGCGCTGCGCCAAAGACCGGCAGATCGAGCATCATCCAACAGATGATGACAATGATAAAACTCAAGCCAACCCGGATCGCGTAATAGTCTGATGGTTTCCAGGGAACTGCGGCACGACGCAGTTGTTCACGAATATGCTGCGCTGCTGGCGACCGGTCGTAGCGATCCGACCAGCGCACCAGAAAGCTCTCCCGGCGCAACGGGTCGCTCAACACCGCCGGATCGGCGCCCAGATCTTCGGTGCGTGCGATCAGGCGCTCACGTGCTTGGAGCGCTCGAATAAGACGGTAGCCGCCCGCCAGAAGCATAAACACACACAGACCAAACAGCACAGCAGGTTCTACGCCAGACAGGTTCATGCCAGCCTCCTTGGCGATCCTGACGATGGAGCAATGATGCGACGAGCGCGTCGCCGACGGTACAGGATGAAACCGCCGCCGCCAGCTGCAACCAGCAGCAACAGGAGTGGCAGCATCGTATTGCCAGGTGCACGGTAAGCGACACTGATGGCGCCGCCCTGGACAATGACGCGCTGTTCTGGCGCTGTCAGCTGCAATGTGAGCGTGCTGCGTGCAGGGCGGTCTCTCTCCGGCAATCGGATGCTGATCGTGCGCTGGATAGACTCACCAGGCTGTAGCAGCATCTCTGCCGGGACTATGACGGCACCTTTTGGCTCGGCTACCGTGATGATCAGCCGCTCTTCCTTCGGTGAACGTGAGGCAATATTCAAAGGAATGTTCAACATGCCTCGCCGATCATAGACCAGCGTATCGGTGAAGGCGGCGCTGACCTGAACCACAGGCGTCGCCTGCGGCACACCAATGATCGCATTGGTGTAGTCGATGTACCGGATCTCACCCATTATGCCTCGTCCACGCACCTCTGCCGCAATATTGATGCGGTACTGCCCCTCAAAGCCGGGCGTGTATTGGAAGCGAAAACGTCCTTGATCGATCGGTTCAATGTCCAGCGTTTCGAGTACGCCATCAGGACGCTGCACAAATGCTGCCGGGAAGGTCACATTCAGAATCTCGAAGTCTGCCCGACCAGGGAGATCAATCCAGATCGTCGATGGGGTATTGATCGGCAGAGTCATTGCCAATGGCGGCAGAGTCAGGGTCATCGTCGGCAGGGGAGCAACCCGCACGATGTAATCCTTGCGCACGTGGATGGGATTGGAGTGCGCTCCGGGAAGCTCCAGACGCAATGTGTAATCCCCCTCGGCGGGGAATGGCGGCAGGACGCCGCTGTAGCGTCCATCGTTTGCTCGCTGATCATAAGCGCGTCCATCGTCAGCGAGAACGACGGGTTGACTCTGAGGTATTTCGAGCGTCTGAGCAGCTGGCGCTATGCCTGCCACCCGACGGTATACATAAGGTCTGGCCACATTCTGGTCAAGATTGCGTTCGGCAATCTGCGCCTCCACCATCAGCAGCAATGGGCGCCCAACCGGATGGTAGCGCAGGCTGGTATCTTCACTGTCGCGCAACGGCGCTGGCGCTGGCATGCGTATACGTAGCCGTGAACGACTCAGCACCACCACAGTGGTCGGCAACGCATCGGGACGATCCACATTAATCATCCAGCGCCCAACAAGTGATACCTGGGAATCGGGCATTGCCATGTAGAGTTCGTATTCCGGCTCAGCCCCGCGCCGCACACTATTCTGATAGTAGGGTTTCACCAGGTCTGCATCTTCGGGCGCAATCAAACTGCTGATACTGGTGTCACTGTTGTCGCGGATCAGCACAACGCTGATCTGCGTCGGTTGGTGATCCGTGCGCACATCGACGAGTGGCGCCAGCGTGTTTGGCTGGATGGTGACGCGATCAACGTATCGGTCATCCCCGACTCGAGCGTACACCTCCAGATATCGATCAAGCAACTCACTGGCGTGGCGAGCGATGATTACCTGCCCGCCGGATGGACGCGCTACGTTCTCTTCCAGGTATGCAGGATCAGCGTCATCTCCAAGGGCGATGGAAAAGATCTGCCAGTACCGCCGTTCGCGGAATCGCCGGACGACCTGATCAACACGCTCACGCTGCCCGACGCCTGTTGGCAATCCATCGCTGAGAAGCACGACGAACTGACGCTGATTGGCGCCACGATTCGAACCTGGCGTTGCATCAAGCAGGGTATACGCCAGATCAAGCGCCGTGCCCATATGCGTCTCCTGCCCCTTTGGTTCGTTACGCAGCGCGTCAATCATGCTCTTCAGTTCATCGATCTCTTCGCGGTTGCTGATACGAATAAGCCGCTTCGTCAACGAACGTGTATAGCGACGATCAGATAGAACGACAATGCCAATTTTGTCGCGCGGGTCTGACAGGTCGATAAAGAGTTTGGCAGCAGCGAAACGCAAACCCTGTGGGTCGTTCTGCTTCATGCTGCCGGAATTGTCAATGACTAACACCACATCGCTGTTGCCAGCATCGAGCGCCTGCCCGGTCTGCTGTGCAGCAGCAGGAGACGCGGGCAGCGTCAGCGCCGCTACCGTGAGCGCTATGCATAGAGTCCTTGCAATCGACCGCCAGACAGCGAATGTCATACGGCTGATCGCTACCGTGATGCTTTGCTGCGCCATGTCTCTTCCTCCAGCGTTACGCCATACGCACGCAGCGTCTCCAGGACCCGCGGCACGTAGCCGGTTGCAATATGCTCACCTATCACCCTGCCATCGGGATCGATACCGTGCTGGACGAACCGAAAAATTTCCTCAACATGCACCTGATCACGCTCATCAAGACCCACGACTTCGGCAATGGCAATGACCTTGCGACTTCCATCAGCAAGACGTGCCTGCTGGACGACGATATCGAGCGTGCACAACTGTCGTCGGATGGCTGAAAGTGAGAGCGCCTCGGCTTCACGCGCCCACAGCACCATTGTCTCCAATCGGCTGAACGCTTCGTGGGGCGAGTTGGCATGGAGTGTGGTCAGCGAGCCTTCGTGCCCCGTGTTCATTGCTTGCAGCATGTCAAGCGCCTCAGCGCCACGCACCTCGCCGACGATGATTCGGTCAGGACGCATGCGCAATGCATTGCGCACCAGTTGACGGATCGTGACTTCGCCCTCGCCAAATCGGTCAGGCGGGCGAGTTTCAAGTCCGAGCACGTGGTCTCCCGGTTCGCCAATGCGCAGTTCAGCAGCGTCTTCGATAGTAATGACACGCTCACGTCGCAAATTGATCTCTCTCGCAACAGCACCCAGCAGTGTGGTCTTACCGCTGCCCGTTCCTCCGGAGATCAGCATATTGCGCCTGGCGCGCACGCACGCGCGAAGGAATGCCGCCATCTGTGGCGACATACTGCCAAGTGCTACCAGACGGTCGAGTGTGAATGGGGCACGGCTGAAGCGCCGGATGGTCAGTACCGGACCGACCAGCGAAATCGGGTCGAGAACGGCATTAATGCGTCCGCCGCCAGGGAATCGTTCGTCATCAGGCAGACGCGCGTCAACCATTGGATTCAGATCGTCAAGGCGCCGGTTGATCGGGGCAATAATCGTGTTGATCACATTCAGCAAATGGTGCTGGTCACGGAAGCGGATCTCTGGTGCCGGGCGCAGCTTGCCGCGCTCTTCGATCCAGACATTGAACGGACCGTTGACCATGATCTCAGTAATGTCTGGATTCTGCAGGATCTCCGGTCCGAGCGTATCGCGCAGATAATTCGACTTGAAAAGATGATCAAGCGCGCCGCGCGCTGGTTCAATCTTGTGCAAACAACGCGGCAATGCACCGGTCGCTGTAAACTCTCCCAGGACGCGCCCTTTTTCATCAACGCTGCTGTGAAACACAAAAATATCACGGAGTTCGACTTCGCCGTGGCGGATGCCCTGAACTTCAGAGATGCTGACGACCTTGCGACGTCCGTCGGGCAGGCGCGTCTGTTGAATGATGATGTCGAGCGCGCCGACGAGTTGTTCGCGGATAGCGGCGAGCGGCAGTTCCTTGGCGCCTTCCGCCCACATAACCATCGTTTCCAGACGGCTGAACGCATCGCGCGGCGAGTTGGCGTGAACCGTCGTCATCGAGCCTTCGTGCCCGGTATTCATTGCCTGAAGCATATCAAGCGCCTCGGCGCCGCGCACCTCGCCAACGATAATCCTGTCCGGGCGCATACGTAGCGCATTACGCACCAGTTGACGGATCGTGACTTCGCCAGCGCCCTCGACATTCGGCGGACGCGCTTCCAGACGCGCTACGTGTGGATGGGTGCGATGAAACCGCAGTTCTGCAGCATCCTCGATGGTCACGATGCGCTCGTGCGCTGGAATAAAGGAAGCCAGCACATTCAGAAGCGTCGTCTTTCCGCTGCCTGTACCGCCACTGACCAGAACATTGCGTCGAGCAATAACGCAGCGTTTGAGAAACTCAGCCATTTCCGGCGTAAGGGTTTCAAGCGTGATCAGGTCGTCAATAGTGAACGGATCGCGTCGGAAACGACGGATAGTCAACAGTGGACCATCAACAGCCAGCGGCGTGATGACGGCATTGACGCGACTGCCATCAGGAAGGCGCGCATCGACCATCGGCACACTTTCATCGATGCGACGACCCAGCGGCGCCACAATGCGGTCAATAATATGCAAAATGTGGTCACGGTTTTCGAACCATATCTCTGGCGCCAGCTGGATCGTCCCGCCACGCTCGACATAGACGCGCGCGAATCCTTCGGTATCATCATCCCCAGCTCTTACCCAGTTCACCATGATCTCAGTGACGCTTGGATCGCGCATCAGCGCTTCTAGTGGACCCAACCCCACGGTTTCGTCGAGAATAATATTGATGACTTCAGCGCGATCGCGCCCTGAAATGACTCGACCCTCCTCCAGGATCATGCCGTTAACCAGCGCATCAATGCGTGAGCGCAGCGCGGCGGACGGCAGGGTTACCAGTTGATCAAGGTTCGATTCTTTGAGCAGGCGATCACGATAATGACGTGCCAGTCGAGTGATGGGATTCGTCTGATGAAGCAGTTGATAATCTGCGATCAGACGCGCTTTATCAATCGTGCCAAGCTTTTCGAGAACTGCCATAACACGCTCCAGGTCTACCCGCGCATCGCTCCATCAGGATTGCGAGATCGCGTGCAATGCTGATCGGTTGCTGGTCACTTCCCTGCCAGTGTAGCAAGTGCGAGGTATAGGTGAGAAGAGGGTTTTGTAAGGGATTTGTAACAACCAGACGCCTCTATCAGAGATAGAGATATGGATAGCGTGCAGACGCCGATACATCGGTTGGCGGGGTAGGACATCTATGCCCCTGATCCGCTATGATCAAGGGCGAACAGAAAACCTGTGCGTAGCGAAGGTCCTCGTATGCTGGAGGGTACGATGTCTGATACTTGTGAACGGAGACTAATTGCCGTTCTTGTGAGGATACATCCGAGCGTTGACTGTCAGGTGTGGGCAAGGTGGAGCAGATGCTGCTCCACCGTAAGCCACCCTTAGATGTGCAACCAGACATAAATTATGTTTCGGAGTATACCGCAAGACCTCTCACTTTGCCAGCGACTTCTCAGGATGAAGGCGTCGCTGGCGGCGCGGTCGGCGCCTCCGTCGCTGGCGGCGCGGTCGGCGCCTCCGTCGCTGGCGGCGCGGTCGGCGCCTCCGTCGCTGGCGGCGCGGTCGGCGCCTCCGTCGCTGGCGGCGCAGTCGGCGGCGGTGCGGTCGGCGGCGGCGCAGTCGGCGGCGGCGCGGTCGGCGGCGGCGCGGTCGGCAGTGGCGCGGTCGGCGGCGCGGTCGGCAGTGGCGCAGTCGGCGGCGGCGCGGTCGGCAGTGGCGCGGTCGGTCGCGGTGCGGTCGGCAGTGGCGCGGTCGGCAGTGGCGCGGTCGGTCGCGGTGCGTTTGGTACTCCTGTTGGCAGTGCAGGAGGTTTTCCCGGATCGGGAGGCGACGGCGCCTCTGGTAACGCTGGCTTCTCGGTCGGTTGAGGACGTTCGGTCGGTGTCGAGATAACAGAAGGCACGATATTAGTAGTTGGGGAACTGACCACAGGTGAAGGTTCAGGCGATACTGTCGGCGCTTCTGGTGTGCTCACCTGTGTAGACTGAACAGGTTGTGGCGCGCCAGAACCCGGCGGCTCTGGCTGCCTGGTACGAGGTGGTGCGATTGGCGATCTGGCTGCCTGTGGCGATGCCGTGAAAGTGGCCATGGCTGTGGCTGTGGCTGTGGCAACAGCCGTTGGCGAGGCTGGCACTGTCGTTGTAGGAGTACTGGTTGGCAGCAGTGCAACAGTCGGCGGGAGCGTTGGAAGACCGGCAAACTCCAGCACATTATTGGCAATGGTCAGTGATCGACCACTCGCCGCCTGAGTTGCCAGCCCAAGCGCGACAAAGATACCGGCGCCTGCCAGTGCTGATGCAAGTATCAAGCGTTGCCAGCGCCGCTGGTGCAGTAATGCTGGCAGCGGCGCACCACGCACAACGACTGCCGTAATGTTATCGTGACCGCCAGCAGCGTTTGCCGCATCAATAAGCGCGCGCGCTGCAAGGGGCGCAGGATAGCTGGCGAGAATATGGCGGATGACATCGTCACGCACCAACCCATGCAACCCGTCGCTACAGAGTAACAGAACATCATTCGCCTGCCAGTCAAATGTCAGAATATCCGGCTGAACCTCCGCCTGCACCCCAACCGCGCGTAACAGCGCACCACGCGCACCACGCGCTGCGGCTCGCTTCTCAGCCTCTTCACGGCTGATACCATGCAGCCGCATCTGCTCCGAAACCCAATCGTGGTCGGTTGTCAGGCACGAAAGCGTATTCCCCCGCAGACGGTATGCACGACTATCGCCAACGTGCGCCAGCACCAGACGATCACGGAGAATAACCGCACAGGTCACTGTGGTTCCCATCGGGCGCGTTTGACCCTGTGGCGGTCTGGCGGCTGTGCGACGAGCCTGTGAGGTGTCATAAATGGCTTTATTTGCCTGAGCGATAGCCCGCTCCAGACTCGCTACAGGATCATTATCAGAATCGGCATAGTAAGAAGCGCAAATGTTCTGAACAGCAGTGGCGCTCGCCAGATCTCCGCAATCGTGCCCTCCCATACCATCGGCAACGACATACAGATACCCTTTGCGACTCAGCGCTTCTGTCTTATCGAACGTGGAACACGCGCCTGGAATGCTGCGAAACGACCCGACACTATCCTCATTTAGAGTTCGCACCCGCCCTCGATGGGAAAGCATTCCTTCATCGAAAGGCGCTGTAATCGCACGTACCATGATATGCCCCCTTTACGACTCAGCGTACTGTGTGCATTTCAGAACACACGGTCATACGCAGATCACTGAGGAGCGCTTCGGCAGTCGGGTAGCGCTCCTCAGGATTCGCACGCAGGCATTGCGCCAGTACCCGGGCAATGGCGGGATCAAGCATCGACGCCAATTCATCGACATCGAGTGTGACCAGTCGCTCCTGCCGGAGATCTGTCGTCGTCCGATTAGGAAACAATCGTCGCCGGGTCAGTAATTCGAAGATCACCACTCCAAGCGCGTACAGGTCAGCGCGACCATCACACGACGCGCGTGGATCCGCCTGCTCCGGCGCCATATACTGGGTCGTGCCGACTGCAATCGGTTGACCGACGAAACCAGGGGCGCGAGCGATGCCGAAATCGATCAACACAGCGCGCGGGACGGCGTGTTCAAGCAGAATGTTGCCCGGCTTGATGTCGCAATGCACAACGCCGCGCTGATGGAGATACGTAAGCGCTGCGACAATCTGCGCAACAATGCCAAGCACGGTCGGCAGAGGTAGCGGATCGTGGCGTTGGTGCATCAGGTTCTCTACCGATTCGCCAGCAATGTATTCGAGCGCCAGATAGTCGACGGCGCCACTGCCCGGGATGCCACCGCGACCATATTCAAGACATCGCACAATGTTCGGATGCTGCAATCGGGGCAGCAGCGCACCCTCGTGATAGAACAGTCGGCGCGCCTGTGCCGGTGCGTTAGGGCGCAGAATCTTCAACGCAACCATCTCTCCGCCGCGTGGATTGCCATCTTCGCGCCAGCGTCGTGCCAGGTAGACGCATCCCATTCCGCCATTGCCCAGGGAGCGCCCAATCTCGAAAGCACTGCCGGTCGCACTATACAGAATATTGACCCGTGAGCTGGATTGATGCCGTAGAGCACGTGGACTGTCATACCCTGTCCGGCGGTCGATATATTCCACTGAGTCCTCCTTACTCCACTCCTCTGGTATGAGTTACAGGACAGATGACGCTATTGCTGCTGATGCTTTGCTGATTGATGGTTCTGTTTCTCCCCTGATGCATTGTCATCAGGCAGTGGTCCCCAGAAGTCAGTGTGCGATACTGCCGCTTCGGGTTGAGCGCATGCCGAATCATCGACGCTGCTATCTTCACGCACGTGGTCGCTGCTGGCAGAGACTTCTTCATCGGTAAGCGGTCCCCAGAAATCAGTATGGGTCGACTCGCGCAATGTGACCGGCGCCTCCCAGACACGCAGTTTAGCCACCGGCATCTCGGGCGTTTCCAGAAGTTCAAAGATCGGCAATACCGGCGGCGCTGATGACTCATCAGCGTGATGTTCCGGTGTGACCGACAACCCGGCATTGCTGACAGGCGACTCGGGTCTCTCCTCGTCTGGCAGCTGTCCCCAGAAATCAGTATGCGATCGCATACGCGCCTTGAAAGCCGGATCCTGCTGGACAGCGACGTCGCTTCCATTCGTATGCGATGGCAACGGATCGTTCCGGGAAGAGGTGCCTGGGTCGCCTTGCAAAGGAGCGGACTCCTCCTGAACCAGGACACGCAAATCTTTTGTTCTACTGCGGTTGGCTGGAGCATGCCGGCCTTTGGCCGTTGATGGCTTTGATATGGCTCGGTCAGGTGGAGCAGCACGCACAGGCGTGGCTACCAGCGATGCACCTTGCATTGCAAAGCCTTCCAGTGGCACATCCATTCCTCTGCCGGTACGCCTTTCCATACCTTCGATTTCACAGAACAAACATGCGTCTCCCCAACTTGCGCGACGTACCCTGCCACACGACGGACAACGCAGGCGACGGTCGGACACAATGCGCGGCGCCAGTGCACCAATAATCATCACCAGTGCAGCCCCGCTGAAGATCAGCACTTGCACGGTGACAGTCAATGGAGAATGCACAGACACATCCCCGCCAATAAACGGTGTCAGCGACGTATCGGCGGTCATACCGCCAACCTCAAGGGTCAACTTATGCTCAGCGCCATCGGCGAGCAGGGGCGCCTGGAATGTTATCCGATAGCGAGTTGCACGGTCTCGCGCAATAGTTTCGGCTATTGCAGACAGGTGCAGCGGGTCGGGGTTCACAGCATGTTGACCACCTGTTGCTGCAGCAAGACGCGCAAGCGCTGTTGCGCCGCTCCCTGTGTTGGTTGTGATCGTCGAGATTGTTACGCGCTGCTCGCGCGCCTCGGTCACTGCGCGCACACGCAGATCAGGCATGAGTGACTCATCGGATATGAGCACGACATAGGCAGGGCGAGTGTGTGCATCGGCATCGCGCGCGGCAGCAGCAATCGCCAGCAAAAGCGTCGTCCCGACATCGCCGTGCTCATCAGTACGCGCCTGGTTCAAGGCATTGATGATGGCATTATGATCATGGGTGAATGTTTCTGACTGACCTGGTAAACCTGGAACAAACAGCGCCACTCGCATTGGAATATCGGTCGGCGTCTGAAGTAGCGAAATCGCCATCTCACGCGCCCATTCCGCACGAAGATCGACAACCAGAGCGACGCTCTGCGCTGCTGCCGGATCATGAACGTCGAATGACTCAACAGTAACCTTCAGCGGTGATCCATCAATGCTCAGTTGAAAATCGCTGGCGTTCAGGTCTGGAACAGTTCGACGCAACTGATTGACGGGACGCACCCACAGCGTCACCTCAGGATAAGCCCGGGCATCGACCTGCATATCCAGCCGTTGTAGTGTTGTGCTATCCCAGGGACGTGGCGACAGGTAGCGCGCTTCAGCAGTGAGCGGCAGGTTATCGACCAGAACGCGGATCGTCAGCACATGCTCAGCGCCATCTGTCGGCAGCGACGATCGGTACGTCACTTCGTATGATCCTGCTCTGGCGCTCGCCAGCATCGTGTTTACGAATGCGGTAATATCCTCTTCGGTGGGGTTGGGCTGATACGTACCACCGGTGCGATCTGCCACCTGCGCCATCAGTGCAGCGCCGCGATTCCTGCCATAGCCAAAGGTAAAGACTGGCACGTGGCGCTCTTCTGCCAGGCGCGCCGCCTCATTCGCTCCGCTCACGCCGCTTCCGACAATGCTTGTCCGATCCTGCCCATCGCTCAACACGACGACATATGCCGGTCCGCCATGCTGTATCGCACGATCAGCACTGGTGTTGACGGCTGCAACAACGGCATTGTACAGATCGGTTCGTCCATTGCGCGGCTCTGTGTTTTCCAGGGCGCGTAGGGCCTCTTCAAAATCGGTGGTGAACGGCGCTACGATGAGCGACTGATTAAGTGCATTACTGCGCGGAACGAACAGCGCGACCTCCGCTTCATCAGCATTATGCAGAAGATGCTTGAACAGCAGATACACATCGTCGCGCACCTCTTCAATCTCCTGTGATCCAAGGAGCGCACTTATATCTGCGACGATGGCCACCGTTGCAATCGCAGCCGGTTCGCCAGTTGGCGTGATCTGTATGTGCTCAGTTGGAACAACCCGCCCGTGCTCCTCGACGACAACATCCTGCGCCTTCAGCCCTTCGACTCCCCGTCCGAAGGCGTCACGCACGACCACAGCAGCGCTGACTTGAGGATGGGCAGACGCATCCACGCTCATAATCTGTACCTGACCGGTGCGCACAAATCCGGCACGCGCTTCAGGCGCATGAACCGCGCTCAGCGTTAGCAACAGGCACATAACCCAGGCAACGCGCCAGCCGTTCGTCGTCATTGCTCGAAGACCGATCCGATCGATCCTGCTAGTTCTGTGATGCATCGGGAACCTCCTTCCGCTCAAAGCGGAATCGTTGCGCCCCCAGACGGATAATCTGTCCAGATGTCAGGCGTACATCTCCCCGCACCCGCACTTCATCGAGCCAGGTGCCATTGGACGATCCAGCATCAACCAGGCGATAGTCCAGCCCATCAAAATGAATGCTGGCGTGGCGCCGCGAAATGCTTGGCATATCGATCACAATATCATTCTGCTTGCTCCGCCCGATATGCACATCGAGCCGCGAGATGGTAAAAACACGTCCGACGTGCGGTTCGTCGAGAGCGACCAGTTGAGCATTTGCCTGCCCGGCATCGAGTAACATCGTTGCCGTGCCGTTCGTCGCCTCAGGTGCAACGAAACGCAATCGGGTTCGTCCCAATTGCAGCAGATCGCCATTGTGCAGGCGACAGCTGGACACCGCTTCATCATTAACGCGCGTTCCATTACGGCTCCCCCAGTCGTGCAGGACAAAACCCTGCGGGTCGCGTTCGATATAGGCATGACGCGCTGATACTGTCTCATCGTCGAGCACCATCTGGCACTGGTTTGGATCCCGACCGATAGTCAGTCGCGCGCCGACAGCAAAACGCTCCCCTTCACCGACCGATGACTCAATGATTTCGATCCAGGCGGTTTCGCCAGCAACCTGATCGATCAGAGCCGTCTGAGCAGGAACACCAAATTGAGTGACCGGTAGACCACTGGCGCTCCGATCCCCCAGACGCATAAGCGGCGACTCCGCAACGCCTGGCATCATCAACTGACATTCAGGACACACACCTTTCCAGTCGGAATGACGCTCACGACCACAATTCGGGCAGGGGCTGCCACGTCGCGTGCCAAACATTCCAAGCGCGCCAAGCGACCCAACCAGCAGCAATCCGGCGCCAACATAGTTCATCTGGAGCGTGCGATCAAAGACCTGAGCAACAGAGAGAAAACCTGCAGTCGGCGTGCGCGTCAGATCGGCGCCGTCAAGTCCAAGCGCCGTCAATGGCTGCCACGCGAGGAGAAAGCCGGGAAACATCAGCGCCAGCGCACCGCTCAGCGCCAATGAGGTGAGCAGAATATTCGCCAGGCTATATTTGTGCAATCGCACCAATGCCAGTACAACTATTAGTAGGGTAGCCGCACTCACCAGCAATGCCGGTATTCCGAACCACCAGCGCGCATCGGTATAGCGATCAACAACAGTCCAGAATTGCGGTTCCATTTTTGTACTCCTTCATTCGGACTGATATCAGGCGGGCTTATCTTTCCGGCATCATCATGACCCTATTGCGACACACAAGGCGTTTCCTCGATGGCAGACCAGCAGGCGGTCATGCACTCAAGGGCGTGTAGCTTCTCTAGCAGCGCTGCGGCACTTGGGAACCGCTGGACTGGCGATTTAGCCAGACAGCGATCAACCAGATCTGCGAGGTCTTGCGGCAGATCAGGACGTATATCCCGCACATCTGGCGGTGATGTCAACAGGTGCTGCAATGCCAGATCTCCACGATTGCTCCCCTGAAATGGCGGTCGTCCGGTCAAAAGTTCGAAGAGCAAGACCCCGTAGCTGTAAATGTCGCTGCGGCGCTGAACAACTGAACCGCTGATCTGTTCCGGCGAGGAATACGTGGTATTGCCGTACAGGTCTGCACTATCGAGTGGTGAAACCTCGTCCCACGCCATGCTGAGATCCACACAGGTTACACGTCCCAGGTGATCGGTATAGAACGCAGATGGATCGAGAGTGCGGCAGATGATCCCTTGAGCGTGGAGATAGTGCAGTAGATGGGCCAGTTGCGTGGCAATGGTCAACACAAATGACAACGGTAGTGGACGACCTTCAAGGGCTTCGGACAGTGTTCGCCCTGAGACCGGGCTGAGAACAAGAAAGAAGCAGGAACGATTGCGACCACGATCAAGCAGCCGAACAACGCCCGGATGGTCGAGTTTTGCCAGCATGATCGCCTCGTAGCGCAGACGCGCAATCGCTGCTTCATCAGTAGCAGAAACCTGCTTGATCCAGCAACGAACACCCTGATCATCCTGTGCTTCATGCGCCAGGCATCCACCAATGCGAAAGGCGCGACCCAGACGATACGTTCTGCCACTACGAGTGCTCTGAAGATACAAGGCGTCGTTCACATCCCTGCCTCCTTCGATTGACAGACAGGCAGTGTGGCTGGATCGACTCGACGCAGCACGATGTGGAATGTCGATCCTTTGCCAGGAACGCTCTCAACTGTCAGTAAACCACCGTGTGCGCGAATCAATTCGTGTGCCACGGTTAATCCAAGACCGCTCTTACCACGCTGACGACCTTCGATCTGATAAAACGGCTCGAAAATACGGGGCAAATCGTCGGGGGCAATGCCAATCCCGTTGTCACGAACGCTGATCTGCACGGTTGTTTCGGTACATTTGACAATCAGTTCGATCCGTCCGTTTTCATAGTGTGGCACATACCGACAGGCGTTCGTAATCAGGTTGTTCAACACCTGGGCAATGCGCCCGCGATCAACATACGCAGACGCCTGCGGCGACTGTGCGACCACACTCAACTGAATCCCCTTGAGCGACGTCAACTCGCGCTGATGCTCGGCTACCTGTTGAACCAACGACACCAGGTCGATACATTCTCGTCGAAGCTCCAGCGTGCCGGATTCATGGCGCGAGAGGTCTAACAGGTCGTTGACCAGTCGCGTCAGGTCATCGATCTGTTGCTCAATCACTTTGACAATCCGCTCCTGTCCTGGCAGCAACTCACCATAGCACAGCATGCTGATCCAGCCCTTCGCAATAGTCAGCGGAGTACGGAGTTCGTGTGCGACTTTGCTCAGAAACTGGTTACGCGATGCACTGATCTGGTTCAGATATTCCGCCAGTTGCGCCAGTTCGCCAGCGGTGCGCACCAGTTCGTCACGGCTCAACTGTGGCGCGCATTGCAACGAGTCACCGCGCTGACGAGCCAGACTTTCGATATGTTGAACCGATGCAAAGACCGCACCTGCTCTTTCAGA